>ERZ857969.6-NODE-6-length-313564-cov-11.896934_pt1 | contig 313564 bp, 306 predicted proteins | sample MGYA00519864_ERZ857969 | MGnify/ENA primary metagenome ERZ857969 (study PRJEB31778, sample SAMEA3449382) | human gut metagenome | biome: human gut; feature: human-associated habitat; material: faeces | place: United Kingdom | collected 2010/2012 ...
TCGCAGCGGCTCCGGCCGCTGCCCCTGCCGCTCCTGCCGCGCCTGCCGGTGCAGCCCTTGCAGCAGGCGAGGTCGTAAAAAGCCCCATGCCCGGCAACATTCTCAAGATCAATGTTTCGCAGGGTCAGAAGGTCAACGAGGGCGACGTACTTATCGTCCTTGAGGCCATGAAAATGGAAAACGAGATCGTCGCAACCAAGTCCGGCACCGTCGCTCAGATCGTCACGGCAAAGGGCGCAGTAGTCGAGACCGGTGCTCCTCTTGTTGTCATAGCATAAGGAGGTAACGGATGGACATTCTGGGTACTCTCCAAAAGCTTTCGATGGAATCCGGCTTCGCCGCGTTTTTCGTCACCGACGGCGGCTGGAAAAACCTCATCATGATAATCATTGCCTTTGTGCTCCTGTACCTTGGCATAGTCAAAAAATTTGAGCCCCTGCTGCTGTGCGGTATAGCCTTCGGCTGCCTGCTGACAAACCTGAGCTACTTCATCGGCATGGGTGAGAACGCGCTGTATCACCCCGAGCTGTGGGAGGCATTCCTCGATGAGGCAAGCCCCTATTATCACAGCTACGGACATGTCATGTCCAACGCCGGCCTGCTCGACTTTTTCTACATCGGCGTAAAGGCCGGAATTTATCCCTCGCTTATCTTCCTCGGCGTCGGCGCAATGACCGACTTCGGACCGCTGCTGGCTAACCCCAAGAGCCTGCTTCTCGGCGCTTCGGCTCAGCTCGGCGTTTTCGTCGCATTCCTCGGCGCTATCGCTCTGGGCTTCACAGGTCCCGAGGGCGCTTCCATCGGCATCATCGGCGGCGCAGACGGCCCGACCGCAATATTCTTAACAACAAAGCTTGCGCCTCATCTGTTAGGACCTATCGCCATTGCGGCTTATTCCTACATGGCTCTGATCCCGCTCATTCAGCCGCCTCTTATGAAGCTTTGCACAACAAAGGAAATGCGCGAGGTGAAAATGGAGCAGGCGCGTGAGGTCTCCAAGGCCGAGAAGATCATCTTCCCGATCGTTGTCGCAACCTTCGTCATTCTGCTTCTGCCCTCGACCGCTCCGCTGGTCGGCTGCCTGATGCTCGGCAACCTCTTCCGTGAGTGCGGCGTGACCGACCGTCTGTCGGATACCGCTCAGAACGCGCTGATGAACATCGTAACCATCTTCCTTGCGACCTCAGTCGGCGCAACGATGGTCGCTCAGAACTTCCTGAGCGGCGCAACGATCAAGATCATTATCCTCGGTCTGTGCGCATTCGCCATCTCTACCATCGGCGGTCTGCTCGGCGGTGTTGTCATGTACTACGCCTCCGGCAAGAAGATCAACCCCCTCATCGGCTCTGCCGGTGTTTCCGCAGTCCCCATGGCCGCACGCGTTTCCCAGGACGTCGGCAGAAAGTACAACAAAACGAACTTCCTGCTCATGCACGCAATGGGTCCCAACGTTGCCGGCGTTATCGGCTCCGCTATCGCGGCAGGCTTCCTGCTTTCTGTCTTCGGCGGCTGATAGATCTATCTTTTCAAGGCATGTGTCATACGGCGCATGCCTTTTTTATTGTATTGTCATTGTAAAATGTTAATAAAATATCGTTTTTGCGCAGCAAGGTTATTGACAATGCGCCGCAATGCGCATATAATCTAAAACACTTGTTACAAAACATTTGTTTTAAAACGTCAGTTTTAATTCAAGGGGAGATCTTAATGCCGCCGAAACCCAAATTTTCAAAAGAAGAGATAATAGATGCCGCACTCGATATCGTAAGCAGGGACGGAGTCGCGGCGCTCACTGCGCGCGAGCTTGGCGAAAAGCTCGGCTGCTCGTCAAGCCCTATCTTCACCGTTTTCAAAAGCATGGATGAGGTCATGCAGGCTATCCGCGACGAAGCAAAGCGGCGGTATGACAAATACGTCAGCCGTGCGCGCGACTACTATCCGTCGTTTAAGGCCATCGGCATTCTCATGCTGCGTTACGCCAAGGAGCAGCCGAAGCTCTTTCAGCTTCTGTTCATGACCGAAAATGCGCAGGCGCGGCGTTTTGACGATGTTTTCGATGCTTTGGGCGAAACGGCAAAGCTGTGCATAGAGTTTGTCACAGACGACTACGGCCTCACGGAAGAGCAGGCGCGCTTTTTGTTCCAGTACGTCTGGACATTCACCTACGGTGTGAGCGCAATGAGTGCAACGGGAATGTGTGATTTTTCCGAGGATGAGCTTATAAGCATGCTCGGCAACGAATTCATGTCCGTCATGAGCTTTATAAAGTCCGGCATGTACGGCAAGGCCATGACCGATATCCGCCCCATTAAGCGCGGCGACGGCGCGCTGCCCGGCACCCGGAGCTTTGACGAACCGGCCTAAGCTCTGCCGATGTACGCATGTTTGCCTTTTTGTTGCCCTTGTGTTGTACTTTAGTGTCAAAATCGCCATTATCGAGGCAAAAAACGCCCTGCGCAACCAACAGCAACCGCCGGTTGACACATTTTCCGCCCGGCTTTATAGCCTGCAACCGCAAAAAATGTTACTGTCAGCACACAATCCAACTGACAGGAGGAAATCAACCATGATACTCGCAGACAAAATCATCAATCTACGCAAAAAGGCCGGATGGTCGCAGGATGAGCTTGCGTCAAAGCTCAACGTAACGCGCCAGTCCGTTTCCAAATGGGAGGGCGCGCAGTCGATTCCGGATATGGAGCGCATCGTCCGGATGAGCAGGCTATTCGGCGTGACAACGGACTATCTTTTAAAAGACGAGCTTGAGACCGAGGAGTTTTCCTCCGCCGATGCCGACACCGGCACCTCACTGCGCCGCGTGAGCATGGAGCAGGCGTCAAATTATCTGGCGCTGCGCAAGGCAGCCGCGCCGAGGATAGCCCTTGCAACGCTTTTGTGCATCGTCTCGCCGATCGTTCTGATCGTCCTTGCATGCGCGTGCGAGTCCTCTTATTTCGGCATAAGCGAGGACGCCGCGGCCGGTATCGGACTTTGCGTTATGTTCTGCATCGTTGCCGCCGCAGTGGTCATCTTCATCCGCACCGGCCACGCATCGGCCGAGTTTGAATTTCTCGAAAAAGAAGAGTTTGAGACCGAATACGGCGTTGCAGGCATGGTAAAAGAGCGCAAAAAGGAATTCGGTGAGCAGTATTCGCGCCTGAACGCCGTTGGAACGGCGCTGTGCATACTCTCGGTCCTGCCGATCTTCGCTTCCCTCGCGTTTTCTGCGCCCTATATATGGGCAGGCATTTCCGTCGCAGCGCTTCTGCTTATTGCCTCGTTCGGCTGCTATGCCTTCATACGCGCAGGAGTTTACAACGCGGCAATGGATAAGCTTCTCGAGGAGGGCGACTACACGCGCGAGAACAAGCGCAAAAACTCCGTTTTCGGCGCGATAAGCACGGCCTACTGGCTCGTTGTCACGGCGCTTTTCCTCTACCTCAGCTTCGGTCCGAGCGGCAACGGTCAGCCCGGCACGCTGTGGTATATCTGGGCCATCGCCGGCATTCTGTACGGCGCGATCGTTGCTTTTAAAAATGTTTTTGTCCGCAAAGGCGGCAAGAGATAGGAGCTTATATGGAGCAGCATATAATTGAAATATCACATCTGAATAAAAGCTTCGGCAGCATAAAGGCCGTAAGCGATCTTTCGTTTCATGTGCGGCGCGGCGAGCTTTTCGCCTTTCTCGGCGTCAACGGAGCCGGAAAGAGCACGACCATATCCATCATGTGCGGCCAACTCAAGGCCGACAGCGGCAGCGTCATCATAAGCGGCCACGATGCCGACCGCGACATTGCGCAGATAACGCGCAAGCTCGGCGTCGTGTTCCAGAGCAGCGTGCTCGATAAGCCGCTGTCTGTCCGCGATAATCTTGAAAGCCGCGCCGCGCTTTACGGCATAACGGGAACGGAGTTTGAAACAAGACTCGGTGAGCTGTGCGAGCTTCTTGAGCTTTCCGAACTTCTTGACCGCAGCGTCGGCAAGCTCTCCGGCGGTCAGCGCCGCAGGATAGACATTGCCCGCGCCCTGCTGCACAGGCCGGAGATCCTCATTCTCGACGAGCCGACCACCGGTCTCGATCCGCAGACGCGCAGACTCTTGTGGAGCGTTGTGCGCTCGCTGCGCGAGAAAGAGAACATGACCGTTTTTCTCACGACGCACTATATGGAGGAGGCCGCCGACGCGGACTATGTCGTTATTCTCGACAGCGGCCGCATAGCCGCCGAGGGCACGCCCCTTGCTCTTAAAAACGCCTACACCGGCGACTACATAACCTTTTACGGCGCGCAGCCCGAGGCGCTGAGCGCTCTGGGGCTTGAATATGAAGCTCTGCGCGATGCGTACAGAGTATCCGTTGCAAACACCGCCCAGGCTACAAAGCTCATAACGGAGCATCCCGAGCTTTTCGTCGATTACGAGATAACCAAGGGTAAAATGGACGATGTTTTCCTCGCCGTGACCGGCAAGGCTCTTTCGGGAGGTGGCGATTCATGAAAACGCTTTTAATTCTCACAAAGCGCAACTCAAAGCTCTTTTTCAAGGACAAGGGCATGTTCTTTTCCTCGCTGATTACTCCGGCGATACTGCTGGTTTTGTATGTAACGTTTTTGTCCAACGTCTATCGCGACAGCTTTTTATCCGCGCTGCCCGAGGGCTTTTCGCTTTCCGACAGCATCATCGACGGCGTTGTCGGCGGTCAGCTTGCCTCGTCGCTGCTGGCGGTCTGCTGCGTCACCATTGCGTTCTGCTCAAACCTTTTAATGATCCAGGACAAGGTCACAGGCTCTGTTCGCGACCTCACCGTGACGCCGGTAAAGCGCAGCGTGCTTGCAATGGGCTACTTTGCCTCGTCCGCTCTCGTCACGCTCATCGTGTGCCTTGTCACCTGCGGCATATGCTTTGCATACCTTGCCGCGATCGGCGGATGGTTTTTAAGCGGCGGCGACATTGCGCTTATTCTTCTGGACGTTTTTCTGCTTACGCTGTTCGGCACGGCACTTTCATCCTGCCTGCACTATTTTCTCACGACTCAGGGGCAGCTTTCGGCCGTCGGAACGCTTGTCAGCGCAGGCTACGGCTTTGTATGCGGCGCATATATGCCCATGTCAAACTTCCCCGTCGGGCTTCAGAAGGCGCTTTCGTTTCTCCCCGGCACCTACGGCACGAGCCTGCTGCACAACCACTGGATGCGCGGCGCGCTCGACGAAATGGGCAGCAGCGGCGTGCCCTCGCAGGTGATCTGCGCGATACGCGACGGCATCGACTGCAACATTTATTTTTCCGGCAAGGCCGTCTCCGAGCCTGCAATGTTTCTGATCGTTGCCGGGTCTGTGCTTGTCGTAACTGCAATTTACATCCTCATAAACGCACTGTGCCGCCCAAGATACGGCGACAGATGACAAGCAAGAAATAAACGCACTTAACGCCTTAACGCACTGAAAAAAGGAGATAGAAACATGCTCGATATCAAAGAACTTACAAAATGCTACGGCGAGAAAAGGGCTGTCGATGACCTCAGCCTGCACATAGCCCCCGGAACGATCTACGGCTTTATCGGCCACAACGGCGCCGGTAAGACGACGACGCTCAAATCCGTTGTCGGCATCCTCGATTTTGACGAGGGCGAGATACGCATTAACGGCGTTTCCGTCAAGGATGATCCCATCGCGTGCAAGAAGGTACTTGCCTATATTCCCGATAACCCCGATCTGTACGAATACATGACGGGCATAAAGTACTTAAACTTCATTGCCGATATTTTCGGCGTAAGCCCCGAGGACAGAAAGGCGCGCATCGAAAAATACGCAGACCTTTTCGAGCTGACAAAGGACCTGGCTCAGCCCATTTCCGCTTACTCGCACGGCATGAAGCAGAAGCTTGCCATCATTTCGGCATGGATACACGCGCCCAAGCTCATCATCATGGATGAGCCGTTTGTCGGCCTTGACCCGAAGGCCGCGCACATCCTCAAGGGCATGATGCGCGAGCTGTGCGACGAGGGCGGCGCGATATTCTTCTCGACCCACGTTCTCGAGGTCGCCGAAAAGCTCTGCGATCAGGTCGCCATCATAAAGGGCGGCAAGCTCATCCGCTCGGGCACGATGAGCGAGGTCAAGGGCGATGACAGTCTGGAGGAAGTATTCCTTGAGCTGGAGGATGAGTCATGCTGAAAATTCTTCTGAAAAAGCAGCTTTACGAGCTTAACAGCAGCTTTTTCTACGACCGCAAAAAGGGCAAGGCGCGCGCGAAATCGACGAGCATCCTGTTCATCGTTCTGTACGCGCTGCTGATGATCGTCGTCATAGGCGGCATGTTCGCCGCGATGTCTTTCATGCTGTGCAAGCCCTTTGTCGGTCTGGGACTTGACTGGCTGTATTTTGACATGATGACGCTTATGGCGCTGTTTCTCGGCGTTTTCGGCGGCGTATTCAACACATATTCAAGTCTTTACAAGGCAAAGGACAACGACCTTATGCTCTCGCTGCCCGTGCCGACGAAGTACATTCTCCTGTCGCGTCTTATGGGCGTGTACCTCATGGGGCTTATGTTCAGCGCCGTTGTCATGCTTCCGGCGATCATTGTTTATTTCATCGTCGCAAAGCCCGCATTCGCCGGAGTTTTCGGCAGCATCCTGCTTACGATCCTTGTGAGCGTTTTCGTGTTCATCCTCTCCTGCCTGCTCGGCTGGGTGGTCGCGAGGGTAAGCGTTCATCTCAAGAGCAAGTCGCTCATCGTCGTTATCATCTCGCTTGTTTTCTTCGGACTTTACTACTTTGTGTGCTTTAACGCCTATGATCTTATCGAGCAGCTTGTCCTGAACGCCGTGACCGTCGGCGAAAAGCTCATGAACTCGGCATATGTTCTGTATATCATCGGCGACTGCGGCGCAGGCGGCTGGCTGTCGATGCTGTACACAACGCTTGCCGTTGCCGTGCTGTTTATCCTCACCTATCGCATTCTCGCGCGCAGCTTTATCAAGATCGCAACGACCTCCGACAAGGTTGCAAAGCGCGAATACCGCTCGCAGACGGCAAAAATGCGCAGCACATCCTCCGCGCTTCTGCACCGCGAGCTTTCCCACCTGCTCTCAAGCCCGACATACATGTTAAACTGCGCCCTCGCCACTCCGATTCTCCTCATTGCCGGTGTGTTTTTGCTCATAAAGGGCGCGGACCTTGTATCGATATTTGAAATGTTCGCTCTTCCCGACGGCTTTTTCACCGCCCTGCTTGCATTCGGCGTATGCGTCCTCGGCGCGATGAACGATATGACCGCCCCCTCCGTTTCGCTTGAGGGCAAGGGCCTTTGGATAGCGCAGTCGCTGCCTGTGCAGCCCAAGGCCGTGCTCCACGCAAAGCTCAGGCTCCACATGCTTTTCACGGTCATCCCCGAGCTGTTTTGCAGCGCATGCATCTGCATCGTGTTCCGCCCCGACTTTGTCTCCGGCCTTCTGTGCGTCATTCTGCCGCCGGTGTTCACGCTGTTTGTCGCCGCGTTCGGTCTGATAATAAACCTCAAAAAGCCCAACCTCAACTGGCAGACCGAGGCCATCGCCGTCAAGCAGAGCATAGGCGTTCTCATCGCGATGTTCGGCGGCTGGGTGATCGCGGCAGTCCTCAGCATTGCCTACTATCTGCTGTACGCGGTTATCGGCTCAACGCTGTTTTTGTGCATCGCAGTCGTGCTGCTTGCGCTTTTGTCCGCGCTGGAGCTTAAATGGATAAACACACGCGGCAGCGAGATATTCAGGTATCTGTGATGAAGTATATTTTAAACAAGCTGCTCATCATAGCAAGCATCGGTCTTGCCGCAGCAGGCGTTATATTCCTCGTCATATCCTTCACCGGAAAATTCGACGGCACATGGCCGCTCGCGGCCTCGCTTATCTGCATAGTGCTTTCAAATATCTTCAATATTATCCGAATCAGACAGGGTAAATGAAAAAATTCCGTATCTTTTCGATACGGAATTTTTTCATTTATTTTATTTCGGGTTTACAGGCCGTATTCTTCGGCAAGCTTTTTGAACGCCGGCAGCGAATTCTCAGCCGTTTTTTCGGACACGCAGTAGGCAAGGCGCGCATAGCCTGCAACGCCGAAGCTGTCCGACGGAACAAGCAGTATCTCAAACTTTTTGGCCTTTTCGCAAAATTCCCCGGCGCTGTCGCCCTTTGGCGCTTTTATAAACAGATAAAACGCGCCGTCCGGCTTTACGCAGTCAAAGCCCATGCCGGACAGGGCATCATACAGCGTGTCGCGATTTTTGGCATAGCTCGTGATATCCGGCCGGACATCAGCGCACTGTGCGAGCATGTGCTGCATAAGGCTCGGCGCGCAGACATAGCCCAGCGCTCTGCCTGCTCCGCACACTGCCGCGAAAACCTCCGCGCTGTCCTTGACGCAGGGCGGCACCATTATGTAGCCGAGGCGCTCGCCCGGCAGCGACAGGGATTTAGAGTAGGAATAGCAGACGATCGTGTTGGGGTAAATATTCGGCACAAACGGAACCTCAACATCGCCGTAAACAAGCTCGCGGTAAGGCTCGTCGGCAATGAGGTAAATGCTCTTTCCCTTTTCCTCCTGCGCGGCCCGAAGGATCTTGGACATGACTCTGAGCGTCTGCTCGCTGAGTATCGCGCCCGAGGGGTTGTTCGGCGAGTTTATGATAACTGCCGCAACGCCTTCCTCCACAGCGTTTTCAAACGCCGCCATGAACGGCTGCATATCGTCCCCTGCCGGCGGAACTATCAGAACCTCCGCTCCGGCATTTTCGGCAAACACCTTGTATTCCGGGAAAAACGGCGCAAGCACCGCGACCTTCTCGCCCTCGGAAACAAGGGCCGACATGACTATCGACAGCGACGAGGAAGCGCCGGAGGTCAGGTAAATGCTCTCGGCCGGTATATCATATCCGGCTCTTTTGCTCTCCTGCGCCGCGGCGGCCTTGCGCGCCGGCATTGCGCCGGGGGCTGCCGTGTATCCGTGCAGGGCTAGGCTCTCCTCGTTTTGGAGAAGCTCGATAAGCGTGTTTTTCACCTTTTCGGGCGTCGGAACATTGGGATTTCCTATGCTGAAATCAAAAACATTTTCGCTGCCTATCTCGCTGCGGCGCGCGTCGCCGTAGGCTGCGATGGCGCGTATGGCCGAATCGCTTTTGCCGAGTGCAAGCATTTTCTTCGCTATCATGGTGCTGCTCCTTTCCGATTTATCGTGTGTGTTGTTTTATCTGAGGTCTGCCAGCTCGTATATAAGTCTCTCGGTCTTATCCCAGCCGATGCAGGCGTCGGTGATACTCTTGCCGTAAACTCCGCCGTCGGGCTTCTGGTTGCCGTCCTCGATGTAGGACTCGATCATAAGTCCCTTGACCAGGTGCAGGATATCGTCCGAGTGGCGCGTGCTGTGAAGGATCTCCTTTGCAATGCGCGGCTGCTCGTCCCACTGCTTGCCGGAGTTTGAATGGTTCGTGTCGATAACGACCGCCGGGTTTTTAAGGCCGCTTTTTGCGTAAAGCTCGCACAGAAGCTTGATATCCTCGTAGTGATAGTTGGGTATCGTTCTGCCGTATTTGTTTGACGAGCCGCGCAGGATCGCGTGTGCAAGCGGATTACCCTTGCTCTGCACCTCCCAGTTTGAGTAAACGAAGGTGTGCGGATGCTGGGCGGCGGTGATGGAGTTCATCATAACGGAAAGATCGCCGCTGGTGGGGTTTTTCATGCCGACAGGCAGATCAAGGCCGCTTGCAGTGAGCCTGTGCAGCTGGTTTTCGGCGGATCTTGCACCGACCGCAACATAAGAGAGCATGTCCGACAGGTAGTGGTGGTTTTCGGGATACAGCATCTCGTCTGCGCAGGAAAAGCCCGTTTCGGCAATCACCTTCATGTGCATTTTGCGTATCGCTATAAGGCCGCGCAGCATATCCGGCGAGCTGTTCGGGTCGGGCTGATGGAGCATACCCTTGTAGCCGTCGCCGGTCGTACGGGGCTTGTTGGTGTAAACGCGCGGAACGATGAGTATCTTGTCTTCGACCTTCTCCTGAACCGTGCGCAGGCGCGAAATGTAGTCGAGCACCGAGTCCTCGCGATCGGCAGAGCACGGGCCAATGACAAGCAGCAGTCTGTCATCCTCGCCGGTGAATATTTTCCTGAGTGCCTCATCGGTGATCTTTTTTCTCTCGGCAAGCTCGGGAGTTATCGGGTACATTTCCTTTATCGCCTGCGGCGTGGGCATTTTTCTTTTGAATTCCATGTTCATGACTCATCATCCTCTTTTTTAACATCAAAGTATTTTCTGCGCTCTGTGGAAAGGCGCATCATGCGGCGTATCGTTTCGCGGTCTCCGTTTGCTATGCTGTTGCGCATAAGCTCGAACTTTTCGGAGAAAAGATCCATCTGGCGAACAAGCTCGTCACGGTTGAGCAAAAACAGCTCGCTCCACATTTCATCGTTTATTTTTGCAATGCGCGTAAGGTCGCGGAACGAGTCGCCCGTGTAATCGACAAGGTGGTGCGAATCCTTGCACACCATAAGCGAAACTGCAATGCAGTGCGCAAGCTGCGAGAGAAAGCCGATCATCTCGTCGTGCTTTTCGGGCGTAAGCTCCGCTATCATGCGAAAGCCCATTATTCTTCCGAGCTCCTTGCAGGTCTCGATAGCTTCGGGCGTATTCTTATCCGTGGGCGTCACGATATAGTTTGCGCCCTCGAATATCTCCATGCGCGCGTTTTCAACGCCGCTGCACTCGCGGCCGGCCATGGGGTGCGCGCCGATGTACTCAAGGTCAGGCCGCAGCATGTTCTGAATTTTATAAATTATGCTGCATTTTACGCCGGTGACGTCGGTTATAAGCGCGTTGGGCTTAATGTACTGCTGATATTTCTCTATCCACTCGACGAACGCATGCGGATACATTGCAAAAACCAGCAGGTCAAACTGCCCGATGTATTCGGGGTTGATCTCGGCTCTGCCGTGCTTTATTATCCCCTCGCGCAGGGCATAGTCTATCGTCTCCTGCCGCCGTGCGACGGCGCCGACCTCAAAGCCGTGCGAGGTGAGCGACTCGGCGTAGCTGCCGCCCATAAGGCCAAGGCCGAGTATAAGTATTTTCGTGTTTTTATCAAGCTTCATATTCTGCCTCCAAACCGATGGAGCTAAGTGCGTCAAAGTAATTCGGATAGCTCTTGCGCACCGCCTCGGCGCCGTCGATAACGCCGCCTGTCATGCTGCACAGTATCGTCAGCGCCATGACTATGCGGTGGTCGTTGTGCGACGAAAGCTCGCGCTGCGGCTTGCTTATACGCCCCGGCTTTATTGTTACGCTGTTTTCGTGCAGCTCGGTCTTGATGCCGAAGGCTTCAAGCTCCTGCGCCATAACGGCGGCTCGGTCGCTCTCCTTTATCCGCAGTCTGCGCGTTCCGGTAAAGCGCGCTCCGTTCCCTGTAGCCGCTGCAAGCGCAAACAGCACAGGGCCGAGATCGGGGCAATTTGAAATGTCAAGCTCCGCGCCGGGCCGTGTAAGCTCCCGGAAATACTCAAGGCACACTCTGTCGCCCTGTATGCTGTTTTCGTTCAGACCGTTCACATTAACTCTGCCGCCGATGAGGTTGAACGCCTCGAGCGCCGCGGCATTTGACCAGTCGCCCTCAACGGTCTTATCTCCGGCAGCATACCGCTGTCCTCCGGGAACGGCAAAGGTGTTTTTCTCATGCTCTGCGATTTTTATGCCGAACGAGCCGAGCGCCGCGGCGGTAATGTCTATATACGCTCTGCTCTCGACCGGCGGAAGGATCTTTATCACGCTGTCGCCGCTAAGCAGCGGAAGCGCAAACAAAAGTCCCGTTATGAACTGGCTGCTGACATCGCCGCGCAGGACATACTCGCCTGCCGTAAGCGCACCGAAAAACTCGATTCCGCCGCTGTCTTTTTTAATTTCGATGCCCTTATCGCCGAGAAGCTGCTCGTATATTCCGACTCCTCTTTCAAGCAGCCGGGGTGTACCCTCGAACCTTACTCTGCCGCCGGTGAGTGCAGGCGGTATCATAAAGCGCAGCGTGCTTCCGCTTTCGCGGCAGCGAAGCACCGCGCCCTCGGGTGTTTTGCCCGTTTTGCCGCATATTTTCACCGTGTCGCCGAGCTTTTCGTATCTTGCGCCGAGCGCGGCAATGCAGTCGAGCGTTGCGAGCATATCCTCGCTTTCGGAAATTCCGTGTATCGTGCTCTCGCCCTCGGCGAGGGCGGCGCATATCATCAGGCGATGCGCATAGCTTTTCGACGGCGGCGCGCTTATCTCGCCGCAAAGGCGCGACGGACTTATTTTAACCTTCATTTTTCTCTCCGATGTAGTCGATAAGGAAATCCAGCGCCTCGTTATAGCCGTCAAGCCCGTGTCCGCAGATGGTCTTGACCGCAACATCGCGGATGTAGCTCACCCGGCGGAACGCCTCGCGCTCGGACACCTCGGAGATGTGCACCTCCACCGTCGGTATGCCGACGCCCTTCACCGCGTCCGCTATCGCGACCGAGGTGTGCGTATACGCGGCCGGATTAAAAACGATGCCGTCAATGCCGTCAAAATACGCCTTCTGTATCGCGTCAACGAGGTCGCCCTCGTGGTTTGACTGATAAAACTCGACCGTGACGCCCTTTTCCTCGGCGTGCTCGCTTATCAGCTTCAGCAGATCCTTATAGCTTTGTCTGCCGTATATCTCCGGCTCTCTTATGCCGAGAATGTTTATATTCGGCCCGTTGAGTACGAGTATTTTCATTCTCCCAGCTCCTTTAATATTGCGTCGGCCTCCGCCTCGGGCGTGGTGTTCGCGTCGATGCGGATCTCTGCCGCCGCCGTGTAGATATCGTATCTCTCTGCATAGAGCTTCTCAAGCGCGCTGCGGCGCGAGGCAAGCGGTCTGTCGTCGGTCGCGATGAGGTTTTCCGGCGCGCGATCCAAAAATACGATCGTTCCGTTCTGCTTGAGTGCTCTCACGTTTTCCGGATCGAGCACAGCTCCGCCGCCGGTCGCAATGACCTTGCCGCCGGTCGCGGCAAGCTCGGCGATCGTCTCTTTTTCAATGCGCCTGAACTCCGGCTCGCCGAATTTGGCGAAGAAATCGGAAATGGACATGCCGATTTTTTTGACGATGTATTCATCCGTGTCGGCAAGCTCCTTGCCGCATTTTTCAGCCAGTATCCTGCCCACGGTGGTCTTGCCGCTTGAGGGCATGCCGACGAGGACAATGTTCTGCTTTGCGCTTTTCACGCTGTCAAACGCGCGTTTTATAAGGCTCTCGTCAAGCTTGATGCTCTGGAACACAGCCGAGGCGTAAACCGCCTGAGCCGAGAGCATGTACAGTCCGCCCTCTGCCGGAATGCCCCGCTCCTGCGCATCGAGTATTAGATTTGTGCGCAGGGGATTGTATATCGCGTCGAGCACGCCCTCAAGCTTCGGGAACGATGAAATGTCTATCGGTCTGCCCTCGACCTTCGGGAACATGCCGGCAGGCGTTGCGTTTATGATGATCTGCGCATCATTGTGCTCCTGCACTGCCTGCTCATATGTTATGCTGCCGCCCTTTCCGCTGCGTGAAACGTAGTCAACGCTCTTTGCGCCCATGAACTCCGCCAGAGCGTGCGCCGTTTTCGATGCGCCGCCGGTGCCGAGGATGAGCACCTTTTTGCCCTTCATGTCAACGCCTGCATGCTTTGCAAGCGCCAGCATGCCGGGAAAATCGGTGTTGTCGCCGTAAAGCTTGCCGCTGCGGTTTACGACGGTGTTCACCGCGCCGATGCGCTTTGCCGTTTCGGATATCTCGTCAAGATACGGGATAACGTCCTGCTTGTAGGGTATCGTAACGTTTATCGCGTTAAACTCGCGCTTTGTCATAAACTCGCCCAGCTCGTCCGGTCTAAGCTCATGCAGCTCGTATTCGTAGTCCGCTATCTGCGCGTGAATTTCGCACGAATAGCTGTGCGTCAGATGCTCGCCGATAAGTCCGTATTTCACTTGTCATCTACTCCTTTCGTCAGCACATCCGTACCGTATCGCAGGCTGAGCATATCCGCAACGCACAGCGCCGCAACGCTGTCGAGCACCGGGCATATCCTGCGGATTATCGCCGGGTCATGCCGCCCGTGGATGCTCAGCTGAGTATTTTCGTTTTTTATAAAGTCAACCGTGTCCTGCGTCTGCGCAATGGACGGCGTCGGCTTAACGGCGCAGCGGAAAACGATCGGCATGCCGTTTGTTATGCCGCCGTTAATACCGCCGTTATTGTTCGTCGTCGTGACTATCCTGCCGCCGGACACTCTCAGTGGGTCGTTGCACTCGCTGCCCTTCATATCCGCGGCGGCAAAGCCTGCGCCGAACTCAACGCCCTTGACGCCGCCGAGGCTGAACACCGCGTGGGAGATCACGCTCTCGACGCTGTCAAACCACGGCTCGCCGACTCCTGCCGGAACGCCGCATATGACGGTTTCCGTAACTCCGCCGACGCTGTCGGCTTCTTCGCGCGCTTTCAAAATGCGCTGCGCCATTTCCTCGCCGCGCGCATCGTCGAGCACGGGGAAGCTTTTTGCGTTGAGCGATTTTATATCGCTTTCAATGTCGCCGAGCTTTCTGTCCGAAACGCCGGCGCACTTTGCGATGTGCGTTGCAAGGCTTATGCCTATGCCCTCGAGCGCCGGGATGATAACGCCGCCTGCCGCAACGAGCGCCGCGGTTATCCTGCCGGAAAAATGTCCGCCGCCGCGATAGTCCTCAAAGCCGTGATACTTGCAGTAGGCCGAAAAATCGGCATGCGCCGGGCGCGCCGGGCCGTAGTTATAGTCGCGGCTTCTGGTGTTCTCGTTTGGGATGACTATGGTCAGCGGAGTGCCGGTCGTTCTGCCGCCAAACACGCCGCTTATGATCTTAAACTCGTCCTTTTCCTGCCGGGGCGTATCCAGCGACGAGGACGGGCGGCGGCGCGTGAGCTGCTTTGCAATGAAGTCCTCATCGACCTTTATTCCCGGTGCGAGTCCGTCTATCACGTATCCGACCGCCGCACCGTGGCTTTCGCCGAATATCGTCAGGCAAACGCTCTGACCGAAGCTGTTTTTCATCCTTAGCCCTCCAAACGCGAGAGTATCTCGTCGGCGCTCATGCGGCAAAGGCGGAACGATCCGATCTCGTCAACGATCACCGCCGCAATGCCGTCGGAGGCCATTTTCTTATCGTGCTTCAAAAACGGCATAAGCTCCTCGGCGCTCTGCCCTATCTTTGAAGGCAGGCCGTATTTTTCAAGCACCGACTTTATCCGCGCCGCGGCATTATCTCCGCTCATCGGGATCATGCCGAGCGCAACGCACTCGCCGTGCAGGAGCTTGCCTGCATTGAAGCTCTCGACCGCGTGGCCGATCGTGTGGCCGAAGTTGAGCACCTTTCGCAGTCCCGTCTCGCGCGGATCCTGCTCAACAACGTTCTTTTTTATCATCAGCGCGCGGTAAATGATCTGCGGAAGATCGGCCGTGAGGTCTGCGCTGTTTTCGATAAGCTCAAACAGCTCGGCATCGTTCGTCGCCGCCATTTTTATCGCCTCGGCAAGGCCGGCCATGAGCTGGCGGCGCGAAAGCGTTTCGAGTACCTCAGGGTCTATGATGACCTTTTTGGGCTGGTAAAACGCGCCGACGATGTTTTTAACGCCCCCGAAATCTATCGCCGTTTTGCCGCCGATGGAGGAATCGACCTGCGACAGAAGCGTTGTCGGAACATTGTAAAAATCCACGCCGCGCATGTAGCAGGATGCTGCAAAGCCGCTCAGGTCGCCTACGACGCCGCCGCCGACGGCAACAACGCAGTCGACTCTTGTAAACGACTTATCGAGCATCTCGGACAAAAGGTGCCGGAGTTCGTCAAAGCACTTGCTCTGCTCGCCCTGCGGTATGGTGACGATCGCCGCCTCGCCGCACTGCGCGGCAACGGTCTCGGCGTACTGCGCCGGAACTCCGCTGTCGGTAACGACGAGCACGCGGCGGTTCAGGTTCAAGAGCTCACCGGCCTTTTTAATTGCGCCCGGCTCGAGCACGATGTCATAATTCCATGTATCGGTCTTTACGGGGACGATCATATCTGTCACTCTCCGATTTTAAGATTTGAGTAGTAGGTTCCGACGAGCTTGAGCTTTGCGCAGATAGCCGACAGCTCGCGGAGCATATCCTGCCCGTTTTCGTTGTTTATGTTTCCCTCGGCCTCGATGTAGAAGAAGTAGTTCCACTGCAGGTCCTTCATCGGACGCGAGCGCAGGTTGCGCATATTAAAGCCGTGCGAGCCGATGATGTTGAGCATCTGCGCAAGAGAGCCGGCCTCGTTTTTGACGGTGAACACGAGGATGAAGTTCTCCTCGGCGCGGCTCGACATTGAAGCCGGCCTGTTCTGTGCACGGGAGAGCGCCGCAAAGCGCGTTGTGTTTATCTTGCTGTCGTTAATGACCTTATCAATAATATCGAGCTCGAAAATTTTGCTCGTCTCATCCGAGGCTATGGCGGCAACCGTTGCGTCGTTTTTCTCCTTGACGTACTGCGCGGCAAGCGCCGTGTTTGAAAACGTCTCGGTCTCGAAACCGTGCGCGCGGATGTACTCGCCGCACTGCTCAAGCGCCTGCGGATGGCTTATAACAGTCTTTATGCTGTCTAGCGACGCGCCTTCTACGCCGAGCAGATTATGCTCTATCGGAAGATCGACGACCTGGTTTACGAACAGGTCGCCCGAGAAGATAAGATCCATGACCGTTCCGACCTCGCCGGCTGCGCTGTTTTCAAGCGGCAGCACCACGCAGTCATATTCGCCGCGCTCGACCGCGCGGTATGCGTCGCCGAAATCGGAATACGGGATAAGCTCTGCCTCCGGGAACATGCGCTTTGCCGCCATGTAAGCAAACGCGCCCTCAACGCCGCAGTAGGTCACGCGCATGCCGTTTAAAAGCTTCGACTGATACTCGCAGGAGAGATCTATCGTCTTTCTGAGAAACTGCACATAATACGACTCGATATCCGCGTTCTCAATAAGCTTTCGGTCGCGGTCTATAAGCTCCTTTTCGCGCACTGCGTCCTTGACGGACAGGCCGTGCCGCTTTTTATATTTTGCTATCACCGCCGCAGCCTGCATGCGCTGCTCAAAAAGCTTTGCCATTTCGGCGTCTATGCGGCTTATCTCGTTTCTGGAAGTCTCAAGTTCGTTCATATCGCTACCTCTGTCTATTCAATAAAAATATGCGGCCCCTTTGCAAAGGAACCGCATTCAATGACAATTATTCGCCGCCGAAACGGCTTTTATGCGTGCATTGTTACGTCCTTTGCCAGGCGGTGCTGCGCCAGCCATAATAAAAAACGCAGTACGAATAAAATCGTACTGCGTCAAAAGACATGGATGCACTGCGGACAGACTCAGACACGGAACAATTGCCGATCGTTGTGCAGCGTGCAGTCATTTCCGTATCCTCGCTTTCCTGATTTATTAACGAATAAATTATACTCACACCCGGCGGCCTTGTCAATTGCCGCTTTTGAACAAAATTCTATGCGTCCCGACAGATGGTTTTAGTAAATATCGGGGCAGTTTCGAAAACTGCTCGTCGGGCCAGGTGCATTTCCCCAAGCCCCTTTGGGCAGCATGGGCGCATTTTGGCCGCTCAAATCGGTTTAACCCCACAGGGCGGTGAGCATAGGTATTATCTGCTTCTTGCGGCTCATTACGCCGGGCAGGAAGATCATGTTATCCTTGGGTTCGGCGGAGAAGGCACGGCGGATGGTGTCGTCGCTGCCGATGTAGAGAAGCCGGGTGCCCTCGAGAAGGACGTCGGTGAGCATGAGGATGACGATGTCGTAGCCGTGATCGTCCTTCATGCGGCGCATCTCACTGAGGAATTCCTCGCGGCGCTCGAGCATTTTCGCCGAGTCAAGAGTCGTGATCTGACCGACGCCGAGTATCTGTCCGGAGAGGTGGAACTCCTTGAAGTCGGAGCGGATAAGCTCGGATACGGGCTTTGTGTCGGACGAGCCGGAAAACAGCTCCTTTCCCAGGGCCTCAAGTGAAACGTTTGCAATGCGCGCCATACGTTCGGCAAGCGCGGTATCACGCTTCGTGCAGGTCGGGGATTTGAACATGACCGTGTCGGACAGTATGGCCGCCGCCATAAGCCCGGCCATTGCCGGCGAAGGCATTACGCCGTGCTCCTGATACATGCCGCATATTATGGTCGTCGTGCTGCCTACAGGCTCGTTGCGCATGCGGATAGGCTGTGCCGTCTGGATGTCGGCAAGGCGGTGGTGATCTATTATCTCCAGTATCTCGGCCTGCTCAAGACCGGCTACCGCCTGCGCCTTTTCGTTGTGGTCAACGAGCACGACGCGCTTTCTGCGCGGACGCAGCAGGTGATATCTTGACAATGTGCCGACGACCTTTTCGTTTTCGTCGAGCACGGGGTAGCAGCGATAGCGGCTTTTGAGCACTTCCTCGCGGACATCGTCGATGTAGTCGCTCAAATGGAAGCATATCGTATCCTCGGTGTGGCACGGGCGAGAGATGGGGATCGCCTGATAGATGAGCTTTGCAACGCGCGCAGCGTCAAACGGAGTGGATACGATGCAGGTTTTACCCGCTTTTTCAAGCCACTGCTTTTTTGCCTCGGTCTGGCACAAAACGATGCAGTTTACGCCGAGCTTGAGCGCACGCTCGACCATGTCGGGCTGATCACCGCACAGCACGATGCTGTCGGGGTCGTTGAACAGAAGCGTATCGCAGCTTTGCGGCAGCGCAATGACGACGTTGCCCGAGATGCAGTCGAAAAGCTCGGCATCCTCGTTGAGTATCTTGCCCTCGAGCACGCTCAGCACATTGTAAAGCGGAACATCGTCGATGTGCGGATCTATTATGGTCAGCAGGCTGTACGACGCGATATCGCCGGCCGAGAGAGTGCCGTGCAGGGTGCCGTCCTCGTTTATGACGGGAATGACGGACACCTTCTGCTCGCGCATCATGCGCCACGCTCGGTTCATCGTGACCGAGGAGTTCAGCGCAGGGGGCGTATCGAAATCAAGGTCACGCACCTGCGTGCGCACGTCGTTTATCTGGCGCGGCGGCTCAAAGCCGAATTTATCGAGCATGCGCTGGGTCTCGTCGCTTATATGTCCAAGGCAGGCTGCGGTGTATTCCCTGTCGCCGAGGGCGTTGCGAAGCGCCGCATAGCTCATCGCCGCGACGATCGAGTCGGTGTCCGGATTACGGTGGCCTACCACGAAAATTTCATTCATTATTCTTTCCTCCGCTCTTGGATTCTTCACAATTATAGTATGTGATTTTTAAATGTCAACAGAAAAAGCTGCATCTTAACAGATGCAGCTATGCGTTTTATATCACTTTTTATTCCCCTGCGCATGCATCGAGCAGATCGCATATCTCCTGCGCCGAACCTGCGGCGGCAAAAGCTCCGTTTCCGTAATCGGCATAGGCGCGGCCGTCATCAATATAAATGAGCACAAAATCAGGCTCGACACCGTCATCAAAGCTGACCGCGTAATCGGCCTCGCCCGACACGACATATTCGCTGTACGCATCTTCTGCCGGCGCAAGCAGTGTGCGGAGCTTTTCAGCTGTCTCCGCCGAGACAGCAGCTCTTGTTTTCGCATTCTGAGCCAGAGTATATGTTGTTTTGTCACCATTGCTGGTTTGTCCGGTGAATCTCCCGTCCAGAACAGGCAGCGTCTCTTCAACATACAATTTGATTGAATCGACTTTGTTTTCCGCCGGTCCGAACATACCGCTTTTGGCTCCCGCGAATATGACAAGGGCAAGGCATGCCGCTACGGACAGATATTTTATCCACACTATACCGGTTTTCTTCTTCGGCTTTGCCTTTATGCCGGACATAATCTTTTCATGCAGTCCGTCGGGCAGCGGCTCTTCCTCGTGCAGCTGAGCCGACACCGCCGAGAACGCATCGTAAACGCTTCGGCACTCCGGGCAGGCGGCAATATGCTCGCGCACGAAGCTCTGCTCCGCTTGGCTAAGCTCGCCGTCGAGAAGGCAGCTTATCATTTCTCTGCACTTTTCACAGTCTGTCATGTTTTGCCGCCTCCTTTCATTCCTTTTGACGCTATAGACTCCGGAATGTTCCCGCTGTCGAGCAAAAATGTGCACAATCTCTTACGCGCGCGGAAAATACGCGACTTGACCGTGCCCTCCTCAAGCGAAAGCGCCTTACCTATCTCGGCATAGCTCATGCCGCAAAGCTCTCGCATGACAAGTATCTGCCGCTGCTTATCCGGCAGAGTCTTCAATCCCTCCTCCACCGACTGCATGCTTATCTTTTTTATAAGCTGCTGCTCGGGGTCGGCTTTCGGGTCGGGGATGTCAAGCTGAGCATCCTCGTCATCGTCGCTCACGGTAAGAGATACCTGCTGCTTTCGGCTTTTCGAGCGCAGAAAATCAAGGCAGACGTTCGTCGTTATCCTGTATATCCACACGGAAAACTTACTGTCGCCCCTGAACGAGGAAAGGCTGCCGTAGGCCTTGATAAACGCCTCCTGCGTCATATCGAAGGCATCGTCGCGGTCCCCCACCATGCGCAGCGCAAGGTTATAGACCGTTTTTTCGTACTTCAGCACAAGCTCCTCAAAGGCGTTTGCGTCGCCGCCGAGAACTTTTTCGATTATTTTCTTTTCAGAAACTTCAGTCATACAAGCTCTCTCTTTATACCTTTTATTATTTCCTCAAGCTCATCGAGCGTTTCGACCTTCACAAGGCGCTGCTTATAGTACCCGGCGTACGCCACGCCCTTGAGGTACCACGGTATCTGGTGCCGCGCCTCAAGACATGCAAGGCGCTCACCGAACTTTTCCGCATACATTCTCGTATGCCGCAGGGCAAGGTCCATACGCTCGGCAAGCGGCGGCTTTTCCGGTATCTCTTTGCCGGAGATCAGTGCGTTTGCCTCGGCAAAAAGCCACGGATCTCCGAACACTCCGCGACCTGCCATAGCAAGATCGCAGCCGGTGTAGCGCAGGATATGCGCCGCATCCTCGGCGGAAAATATATCGCCGTTTGCGATGACCGGAATATCGACGGATTTTTTCACCTCGCGGATGATATCCCAGTCCGCACGGCCGGAGTACATCTGCGCTCTCGTTCTGCCGTGCACGGCTATCGCGGAAGCCCCTGCCTGCTGCATTATCTTTGCAAACTCCACGGCATTGACGCTTCCGCCGTCAAATCCCTTTCGGAACTTGACCGTAACGGGGACATCGACGTTCGACACCACCGCCTGTACTATTTTCCCGGCAAGCTCCGGATCGCGCATGAGCGCCGAGCCGTCGCCGCTTTTGACGATCTTGCCCACCGGGCAGCCCATATTTATATCCAGCATATCCGCGCCGGAATATTCGATCGCCATAGGCGCCGCCTGTGCCATTATCTCCGGCTCGTGGCCGAATATCTGTGCGGCAAAGGGGCGGCAGGCCGGCAGATTATAAAGCAGGCTTTTTGTCTTATTATCGCCGTAGCACAGCGCCTTCGCACTGACCATCTCGGTCGTCGTGAGTGCGGCGCCAAGCCCGGTGCATATCGCACGGAACGCAAAATCCGTGACCCCTGCCATCGGCGCAAGCGTCAGCAAGCCGTTAATCTCAACATTGCCTATCTTCACCATAATATATCCAGTCCCACCGGGCAGTGATCCGAGCCCATGATTTCGGGCAGTATGTAAGCATCCTTTATGTTATCACGCAGCCTGTCGGATACGACAAAGTAGTCGATACGCCAGCCGACGTTGCGCTCACGCGCAGCCGCACGGTAGCTCCACCACGAATACGCATCGCGCTTATCGGGGTAAAGCGTGCGGAAGCTGTCGATAAATCCGGCATCGAGAAGCTCGGTGAACTTGCCGCGCTCTTCGTCGGAAAAGCCGGGGTTAAAGTGGTTAGTGTCGGGATTTTTGAGGTCTATCTCACAGTGGGCAACGTTCATATCGCCGCAGACTATGACGGGCTTAAGCTTATCCAGCCCCATAAGATACCCTCGGAAATCATCCTCCCAGCTCATGCGATAGTCTAGGCGCTTGAGCTCGTTCTGCGAATTCGGAGTGTAGACACATACAAGGAAAAATTCATCGTATTCGAGTGTTATTGATCTGCCCTCCGTTTCGTGTCCGGGGATGTTTTGTCTCACGCTTATTGGCGTGTGCTTTGTAAATATTGCCGTACCGGAATAGCCTTTCTTTTCGGCATAGCTCCAGTAGCTTTCGTATCCGGGCAGATCGAGCTCTATCTGACCTTCCTGTAATTTTGTCTCCTGCAGGCAGAAAAAATCCGCGTCAAGCGACCAGAATATATCCTCAAAGCCTTTTTTTACGACGGCGCGCAGGCCGTTTACATTCCAGCTTATAAATCTCATTCGTTCAGCCCCCTCGCGTCGGAAAGCGCAGCATTGCGCAGCCTCGGTGCCTCGCCGGACGCGCCGTTTTTTGTGTTCTCGGTTTTTACTGCAACAAGGCGGTTTATCTTAACGCCCATTTCACGGAACTTGCACTCGTAGTCGGTCATGACTCCGCCCTCGCCGCCGGCATGCAGGTCATTGGTCACGCTGTGGACCTCCCAGCCCTCGGCCTTTATCTGCTCAAGCGACCAAGTAAACAGCGGCAGATTATCCGTCTTGAAGCATACCTCACCGCCCATTGGCAGGATATCGGCATATATCCGCAAAAAATTCGGAGATGTGAGCCGGTGCTTTGCATCGCGGCTTTTCGGCCACGGGTCGCAGAAGTTGACGAAAATGCGCTCGACCTCGCCGGGAGCAAACACCTCGCGCAGTTTCAGTGCGTCCATAGATATAAACCGCACGTTGTCTGTCTCTTCGGCGCAGGCGCGCTCCATGGCGATGACCATAGCATCCTCGACCCTTTCAAGGGCGATAAGCTCCGCCTCGGGATTTTCCTTTGCCGTGCCGACCGTAAATTGGCCCTTGCCGCAGCCTATCTCGAGCCACAGGCTTTTTCCGGGAAAGCTCTCACGCCATTTCCCGCGCAGGGCGGCAGGCTCGGCTATCTGCACCGCGGCGCACTTTTCCATGCGCGGCTGCAAATTCGGTTTTTTTCTCATTCGCATTTTAAGATCACTCTCCGAAGCTTTATCCATAGTAAAATACCATACATTCGACAAAACATCAATCCGAAAATCATTCAATATCAACACATTTTCGGCAAAAAACCGGACATTTTCTGACATATAACTACTTGAAAACTTAAAAATCTTATGATATAATGCAATAATCAAATAATTAACACCCCTTTGTTGCGTTTTTAAGGAGAATAAATATATGAAGCGTGTAAAAGTATCTAATAACGTAATCCGCCGCCTTCCGAGATATCTTAGAAAGCTCGACGAGCTTACCGATGCAGGCGTGAGCCGCATATCATCCGGCGAGCTGGGCCGCCAGCTCGGTCTCACCCCCTCGCAGATCCGTCAGGACTTCAGCTGCTTCGGCGAGTTCGGCCAGCAGGGCTACGGTTATAAAGTCACCACACTTCGCGCTGAGATCGCATCCATCCTCGGCATGGACAGGGGCTACAGCGCCATCCTCATCGGTGTTGGTAACCTCGGTCAGGCACTTCTGTGCAACTTCTCATTCAAGACCTGGGGCTTTGACCTCAAGGCCGCGTTCGACGTTAAACCGCAGCTTATCGGAACCGATTACGAGGGCGTAAAAATCCACGACATGGCCACCCTGCCGCAGTTCCTTTCCGAAAACAAGGTCGATGCAGCCGTTCTGTGTGTTCCCAAGGCTCACGCGGTTCAGACCACCGAGCTTCTCACCTCGCACGGCGTGAACGCGATCTGGAACTTCACCAACGTCGAGCTGACCGCTCCCGAGAGCAGCACCATCGTTGAGAACATCCACTTCTCCGACTCTCTGCTGTCGCTGAGCTACTACATCTCCGAGGATAACGACGAGAAGGCCGCAAGAGCTGCAAGAATGAACAAATAAGCTTACCATTTCAAAAGCCGGCCAAAAGCCGGCTTTTTTCTTTGGAGGGACAACACATGTCAGACACGATAGCCGCCGTTTCCACCGGCACTCAGGTCTGCGCGATAGGCATCGTCCGTATGTCCGGAGGCAAGGCGATCGAAATCGCAGACAGGCTCTTTTCGCCCGTGTCGGGGCGCAAAATGGCCGACTGCGAGGACAGAAAGCTCATCTACGGAAAGCTCTGCGACGAGCAGGGTCGGCTTCTGGATATCTGCCTTTGCACGATAAGCCGCGCTCCGAACAGCTACACCGGCGAGGACACCGCCGAATTTCAGTGCCACGGCTCGCCCATCGTTCTGCGCGCGGTGCTCGAGGCGGCGTTCAGCCTCGGCGCGAGGCAGGCTCTGCCCGGCGAGTTCACAAAGCGCGCATTTCTTAACGGCCGCATGGATCTTTCCGGCGCGGAGGCAGTCGCGGATATCATCGACGCCGAAACCGCCGAGGCCGCGCGCAACGCAGCCGGTCAGCTCGGCGGAGCTATATCGCGCCGCATCGATGAAATATACGGTACGCTCACCGACATAAGCTCGCACTATCACGCGGTGCTCGACTATCCCGACGAGGATATCGAGGACTTCACCCTTGCGCGATACGAATCGGATATAGAGCGCTGCACGGCAGTGCTTGAAAGCCTTCGCGCAAGCTATGACAGCGGAAAGCTTCTGCACTCGGGCGTTCCGGCTGCGATAGTCGGGCGGCCCAACGCCGGAAAAAGCTCGCTTTTGAACGCCGTTTTGGGCTATGACCGCGCCATAGTCACCGATATCCCCGGCACGACGCGCGACACGATCGAGGAAAAGCTGCGTCTCGGCGGCGTACTGCTTCGTTTGACCGACACAGCCGGCATTCGTGAGACCGACGATGAGATAGAGCGCATGGGCGTCACGCGCTCGCGCCGCGCAATGGAGCAGGCAGACCTTGTTCTAGCCGTCATCGACGGACACCGCGAGATAACGTGTGAAGATCTTGAGCTTATAAAATGCGCCGAGCGCGCGCCGCACGGCATCGTCATTTTATCCAAACATGACCTTGGCAGTTTGAGCAAAATGCCCAAAACAACGCTGCCGATCATCGAGATAAGCTCAGTCACCGGCGAGGGGCTTGATAAGCTCGAGGACACGGTTCGCGCGCTGTTTCCCATGCCGGCCGCGCCTGCCGGAGAGATACTGACGAATGCCCGGCAGTTTGACGCCGTTTCGCGCGCGCTTGAATCCATGAAAGCAGCCGGCGGCGCGATGCGATCGGGCTGCACGCCCGACATAGTCCTCACCGAGACCGAGACCGCCATGGCCGCCCTCGGCGAGCTTACCGGACGCACCGTGCGCGAGGAGGTCACGAACCGAATATTCGAGCGCTTCTGCGTTGGTAAATAGAAAGACAAGAAGCAAAAACAGACGGCTGGGCCGTCTGTTTTTTATTTTATATAAGGAAGTCCCGTCTGGGGGCGCGGATAGAACAGCACCTTCGGGCAGGCTTTGCCCGTCAGAGCCATTGCGCGCTCAAGCGCTTTCTGCACATCGCGGACAGGCTCCATGAGCATCGTGCGCGCCTCGTCGTCGCTCACGTTCGGACAGCTGAGTATTACCCTTGCGCCCTTGCGGTATATCTTCGCAAGCAGCAGGACGTGATCCATCTGGATCTCGTAATGCTCCGTCGTCCACTTTTCTACCTCCGGCAGCGTTTTTCCCGAGCCGAACGCGCGCAGCATATCCGGGGAATTCACGCCCTCGGCGCAGCCGCAGGTGAGCAGCGTAACGATATCGCCGTCGAGTATCTCCGTAAGGCCTATAAGCGCCTTTGCCGACTGATAAAAGTCGATATCCAGCGGCTGACCGGGGCAGGTCACGATAACGTCGGGCTTTTCGATACCGACGCCGAGATAATCGCGCACATATTTGACCGCCGCGCTGTGGCACTCGACAAGACTGCCGGTGAAAACGGCGGCTATTTTCATCTCGTTATTGAGAATGCAGTTTACGCCGAAGTCAATGCCGAACAGCTCTGCCGCTTCGATCATATCGTCGCTCACGGGGTTTCCGTCGATCTTGCCAATGGCCGCGTTGGGGTCAAGTATCCGCTCGGGGCGGTGGTTTATGCGGATCGTCTCCTCGCTTGATATGCCGGGCAGCACGGACTTTCGTCCGCCGGAGAAGCCTGCGAACTCATGCGGCTCGACCTTGCCGATCTGAACATGAACATCGCACTCATATGCCCTGCGGTTTACCGTCACGGGCGTTCCGTTCGAGCTGTCGCCGAGATATATAAGATTATCCTTATCAAACGGCGTGTGGTTTACGCACGTTACCTTGCCGTAAAGCTCGCCGAGGGCGCACCTCATCTCGTCCTCGGTTGCCGGGCGGTGAACGCCGATAGCAACGAAAAACGTGATATTCTCAAGTTCTATGCCGCCCTTGACAAGCTCATCGACCGCGACCTTCGCCATTGGCGCCGTGGGAATGCCGCGCGTTGCGTCCGATATCAGGACGCAGGCGGTTTTCGCGCCCTTGTCGCGCACAATCTCATGCAGAGTTTTGCCGGAAACAGGCTCGGCAAAGGCTTTTTCTATAGCCGTCACTTCGTCTATCGCCGCAAGCTGCCTTGTCTGCACCATTCCGGCGCAGTTGGCTTCCGGCAGGCGCAGCTCGATGCCGAGCATCGTGTCTTTATATATGCACACGCCGTCTTTATTTTCTAATGTATACATTGCGCTGTCCTCCAAGATAAGAAAATCGGAGGGGCAGAGCCCCTCCGACTGTAATTATTTTGCCATCAAAGCTCGACGTCCTTGCCGCCGGTGAGATCCTCTTCGGGCTTCTCGATGCAGGCATAGTTGCCCTTGCCGGTGAAATCGCAGATGAAGTTGCGAAGCTCAAAGAGCGTTACCGGTACGAATGCAACGGGTATTGCCGCGTAAGCCCATGCATAGGGGATCCTGAGTGCGGGCGTCAGACGGAATCCGGCCTTCATGCAGTACTGAATGCCGATGACGACCATAAGAATGCAGATACCGACGATGATAAGCTGCGTAAGCTTGGTCAGGAAATTCTGTACCTTCTTCGGCATGTGCTCTTTGAAGACAACGATCGCGACATGCTCACGGCGCGCTGCAAGCACCGCAACGCTCATCATGCCGAACCAGACGAGCATTATCTTCAGCAGCTCTTCCGACCATGTCAGCGAGTTGTTCAGAACATAGCGAAATATGATGTGAGCCATGAGGATAACTACCATCGATACCAGCACGAGTATGAGCAGCACCTTCATTATCTTGAATACTACTTCGAGGGCTTTGTCAATTTTTTCAACCATTTGTCTTCTCCTTCCGGATGTGTCTTCAGCCGCCTCGGCGGTCAGACGTTAGAGAAATCAGAACTTGGAAATCTGTGCGAGAACGTCCTTAACGTCGTTCATGTACTGATCGACTGCGTCCTGGCCGATGTCCTTAGCAACGAGCTTGATAACGGCAGGCTGTGCGACCTTTGCCATCTCGGCTCTTGCGTCTGCGGAAACTTCGTTGATCTGCATGCCGTACTTGTCGGCGAGGTCGGCGAGGATGAGATCCTCACGCTCGAGGTTGCAGAAGCGGCTGAATTCCTGAGCGTAGATAGCGCCGGCCTGAACGACCTTCTGATATGCCTGGGGCAGGCTGTTGAAGAACTCGAGGTTGCAGACCAGAGGCATTGCGTCATAGATGTGGTTGGTCAGCGACAGGTACTTCTGGACCTCATAGAGCTTCTTATCGGTGACGTTTGCGATGGGGTTCTCCTGTGCGTTAACGACCTTCTGAGAAAGGGAGATGTAAAGCTCGGAGAATGCTACGGGAGTGGGATTGGCGCCGAGTGCGGAGAAGGACTCCATGTGGTTGTTATTCTGCATGGTGCGCAGCTTAACGCCCTTGAAGTCGGCGATGCTGTTGATAGCGGAGACGTTGCTGGTGACCTGGCGCATGCCGTTTTCCATGTAAGCCATGCCCTTGAGGCCCTGAGCTTCCATCTTATCGAGGAGGTTGGTGCCGACATAGCTGTCGAGAACCATCCATGCCTCGGTGTAGGAATTGTAAACGAAGGGGATATCCATTACTTCGAACTCGGGAACGTAGGATACGACCGGTGCGAAGGATGCAACTGCCATCTCGAGGTTGCCCTGAGCGACCTGCTCAAGAGTCTCTTCCTCGCCGCCGAGCTGGCCGGAGGCGCAGACCTCTACCTGGACCTTGCCGTTGGTGTGGGACTCAACGTACTTCTCCATCTGATACAGACCGAGAGTTGCGGGATAAGAGTCGGAGTTTTCGCAAGCGATACGGATGGTGTAGGTCTCGTCGCCTACATCCTCGTCACCGGCGCTGTTACCGCCGTTGCCGCCGTTGCCGCAGGCGCACAGTGCAAACACCATGACCAAGGCAAGAAGCAGTGCAATGATTCTTTTTGACATTTTCATTTCTCCTTTTTAATTTTTCGTTTATGTTGGTTAACTAACGACTATGAGAGATAACCCATCGACTCCGGCAGCCACAGCGCGATATCCGGGACGAAGGTCACCAGAAGCAGTATGGCTATCGTCATCAGCAGGAATGGCAGGGCTTCTTTTGCCGTCTGCTCTATACGGACTCCGGCGATGGGGCTTGTAACGAACAGCGTTACGCCGAAAGGCGGAGTTGCGAGGCCGACGACGAGGTTGATGCAGAACACCAGACCGATGTGCAGGGGATTGATGCCGATCGCCCATGCGATGGGAGCGATGATCGGAGCGAGGATAACGGTGGATGCGTAGTCATCCATGAACATGCCGCAGACAAGCAGCAGCACGTTGACAAGCAGCAGGAAGCCCCACTGCGGCATCTGGCTCAGAGGCTCGATGAGCAGGCTCATGACGCGCTCGTTTGCGATGCCCCATGCCATTGCAGTGCCTGCGCCGGCGAGGATGAGAACGAGGCCGGAGGTGGAGGCAGCTTCAATGATCATATCGGGGATATCCTTGAGCTTGACCGAGCGATTTACAAAGAAAGCGATGATCGCACTGTAAACAACTGCAACGCCGGATGCTTCGGTGATCGAGAATATACCGCTGAATATACCGCCGAGGATGATGACCGGCAGGAACAGAGCGGGCAGAGCCTTGAGGGTCGCCTGGCCTTTTTCCTTCCAGGTGGATTTGCCGTAGGACGGGTAGCCGCGCTTTTTCGCGGTGCGGTGTGCAATGATGCACTGCATGAGGGCTATGAGGATAGCCGGGGTAACCGCCGCCATGAACAGACCTGCGATCGAGGTGTTGCCGACTGCCGTGCAGTACAGGATCATCAGAACGCTGGGCGGCATGATCGGGCCGAGCAGCGAAGCCGAAGACATGACCGCCGCCGAGTATGCCGGCGAGTAGCCCTCCTTCTTCATCATGGGGATGAGGAAAACGCCAAGGGATGCAGCCGATGCGACCGCAAGGCCGACGATCGAGCCCATCAGCAGCGATGCGCCGATGGTGACGATCGCGATGGCGCCCTTGAAGTTTCCGAACCACACATTAACGAATTTGACGAGCGATTCAAGAAGGCCGCCGCGCAGCATGAGCTGGCCGGTAAGTACGAAAAACGGTACTGCGAGGAACGAGAAGCTGTTCATGCCTCCGTACATTTTTATCGCAAGCTGGACAATGTTGAGGTCTGCCGAAAGCAGGTAGACCACAGTGGTGATAAGAAGGTTGTATGCGATTGGCAGGCCGATGACCATCAGCGCCAGGAAGCATACGATCATCAGTATCAATGACGTTGACATAGCTTCTCTCCTTATAGGCTCTCCGAGATTTGTTTAGGTACGCGGCTGCTGTGCATTTTTTTGTGTATTTTGTGGGATGCACAGTTTATACCGCGTTGTTATCATTATAACTGTTTTTGTGAAAAAATATATAACTATATTAACTTGAATTATTAAAATAATAATTTTAGTATTTTCTGTACAAAATAATACTGCACTTTTTGTGCATAAATTTCTGTTGACAAGCTTAAATTTATAGCTTTTTAACAATCTTTTTTAAATTGCATGTTAAAGGGCTTTAAAAAATATAACTCCGTTAACGAGAAACGAAATTATCCGCCGCTTTGTTTGACTTTGCATTCATTTATCATTATAGTAAAAATACATTCGCGATATATTGCTATACCGTTCACAATACCTGTTGGAGGAATGACATATGCAGAAAAAGATCAAGAACCGTGAGGCACTGCTCTCCCACGGCGACATCGACGGAAGAAAGATCGTTCTGGACATCACCGAGAAAACACTTCAGCATCTCGACGCTTACGAGCGCATCAAGAGCATCGCACATATGGAAGGCGATACACTTTGCATCGGCTCGCGCCGCTGGGATCTGAGCAAGAAGCGCAACGTCTATCTGCTCGGCGCCGGCAAGGCCTGCAACCATATGGCCATGGCTGTTGACGAGATCCTCGGCGATCATCTTACGCGCGGCATTGCCATAGTTAAAATAAAGGAAGACACCGACGTTTTCCGCAAGACCGATGTGTATGTCGGCGGCCACCCCCTGCCCAACGAGGAGGGGCTGCGCGCATGCAAGGAGATCATAAAGCTCGTTGACAGTGCAAACGAGGATGATCTTTTTATAGTAGTAATAAGCGGCGGCTCCTCGGCTCTCATGAGCTGCCCAATCGAGGGAATAACCCTTCAGGACGAGATCGACACCACCGACGTTATGCTCAAGTCCGGCGCAGGCATTTATGAGATAAACGCCATCCGCCGCCACATCTCCGCCATGAACGGCGGCATGCTCGCAAAGCGCATCCGCTCTCGCGGCGCCGAGCTTATCGGCTTCGGCATCTCCGATGCGGTCGGCACTCCGGCGACCGGCGATATCGGCGAGCCGTACAAGAACTACAAGGGCACTCCCATGGGTCCGGATCAGACCACGCTTGAGGAGGCACGTCAGGTCATCCGCGATTACGACGTTGCAGACCGTCTGCCCAAGAGCGTTGTTGACTACCTGATGAACGTAGGTCCCGAGGGTGAAACTCCCAAAGCTTTCCCCGAAAACACCTATTTCCTTATAAACAGCCTGCCCGACTCCTGCCTGACGGCAAAGCGCATATCCGAGGAGATGGGCATTCCGGCAATAATCCTCACCTCTTATCTCGAGGGCGAGGCCAAGGACGTCGGAACGGTGTTCGCCTCCCTCGCACGCGAGATACAGAACTACGGCAACCCCATAAAGCCGCCCTGTGTCCTGCTGTGCTCCGGCGAAGCCACCACCAAGATCCTGGATAACTCCACCATCACCGGTCACGGCGGCCCCGGCCAGGAGCTTACGCTTTCCTACTCCATTTCCGGCAAAAAGGCCCCCGGCTGCGTGTGCCTGTCCATCGACTCCGAGGGCACCGACGGAACCACCGTCGTTGCAGGCGGCATGACCGACTCCACCAGCTACGACGCCGCATGTGAAAAAGGAATCGACATTTTTGAAAACCTGCGCGGCCACGCCTGCTTTGAAGCGCTCGACGCGATCGGCGACGCAGTGTTCACCGGCAACACCGGCACAAATCTGTGCGATTTTAATATAATGTATGTTCCTGAGCTGCCTGCCAAAAAGCTCAAGGGCAGCCGCATCAAAAAGGTTCACGCACGCCAGATCATCGACTGCAAGTGCCGCCCGATGGTCGAGGTCGACGTTATAACCGAGGACGGTTCGATCGGCACCGCCGCAGCTCCCACCGGCTCCTCCGTCGGCATGCACGAGTCATTCGTTCTTCGTGATAGCGACCCTGCCGAGTACGACGGCATGTCCGTACACAAGGCCGTTGCAAATGTAAACGACATAATCGGCCCTGCGCTCATCGGCATGGACACGCTCGACCTCGACGCCATCGACAGAAAGATGATCGAGCTTGACGGCACCGACAACAAGTCCAAGCTCGGCGGCAACGCGATCTACTCTGTCTCCGTCGCAGCCTACCGCGCAGCAGCGGCAAGCCTCAAGCGTCCGCTTTACGACTACATCGCAGGCGGCGATATCAAGACCGTTCCCATCCCCTCCTTCAATGTTCTCAACGGCGGCAATAACGCCGGCATAAAGCAGGCGTTCAACGAGTTCATCGTCATGCCCTACCGTGCATCAGATATCGAGCAGGCAGTTGAGATAGCCGTCAAGGTCTTTAACCGCCTAGGCAAGGTCATCCGCGAGTACACCGGCTCCGAGCCTCGTGTCGGCGGATCGTTCGGCTGGTGCGCTCCCTCCGAGGATCCCGAGGTCTGCCTGAACCTTATCCAGAAGGCGATCGACGACTGCGGCTACACTGAGCAGTGCGCCTTCGCGCTCGACTGCGCCATGAGCGAAATGTACGACCGCGAGAGCAAGACCTATTACCTCAACGGCAAGCAGGTCACGACCGACGAGGTCATCGCCTATGTCAAGGCCCTGACCGAAAAGTACAACTTCGTGTTCATCGAGGATATGCTCGACGAGGACGACTGGGACGGCTTTGAGAAGGCACACAAGGAGATCACCCGTACCTTCATCATCGCCGACGACTTCACAGTTTCCAACCCCGAGCGCATCCGCAAGGCATATGCGCGCAACAGCATCGACGGCTTCATCCTCAAACCCAACCAGGTCGGCACCATCTCCGAGGCGCTCGAGTCCCACCGCTTCGCCAACGAGCACGGCCTGTTCTCGATAACCTCCGGCCGCAGCGGCGGCGTTGTCGGCGACGTTGTAATGGATCTCGCAGTCGGCCTTCAGATACCGTTTATCAAAAACGGCTGCCCACGCTCCGGTGAGAGAATCGACAAGCTCAACTTCCTCATGCGCGTCAAGGATAATTACCCCGGCTGCCACATGGCGAAGATCGACGACATAGTTAAGTTCTAAAAACGCAAACAGCCGCCGCAGTCAATTGACTGCGGCGGCATTTTAATTTATTCGGTTTTATGCGATGCTGCCCTTATCGTTGACGGCTTTTACAGCCAGCATCGAATAGTTCCAGTTATTTTTCATTGCAAGCTCCGCGCCGAAGGGGTCCTTTATGCGGAAGCTTTCTATCATAAGCTTGTGGTCATTATATGACGTGCCCATCGTGTTATTGCGGAAAAACAGATAGTCCAGCCGCGCAATGTGCACCCACAGCGCCGAGCAGAATTCTTCGATATATTCGTTTCCGGCGATCTCGAGTATCTTTTCGTGAAAGCTCTTGTCGGCCATAAGAATGCTCTCGGCGTCATTTGCGTTCTCCATGACCTCGCCGAACTCGGCATTGAGCCTTTCAAGCTCCTCAACATCGGCAGCGTCGGCCTTTTCCACCGCAAGGCGAACGGCAAGGCATTGCAGGGTCTGCATCGGCAGATAGTAGCTCTCGATATCGTCCAGCGCAAGGTCTGCGACTATCGTCGCCCTGCCGGGATAGGTGAAGATGAGCTTCTGCTGCTCGAGCATTTTCAGCACCTCACGCACCGGCGTGCGGCTCACATTAAAATACTCGGCGATCTCCGTATCGGATATCTTTTCGCCGGGCTTGAGCTGCATAACGGTTATCCAGTGCTGCAAAGTTTCGAGTATATCGTTTTTCGTAAGAGTATCTTTTCCTGCATACGGATAGTTTGGAAGCGGCATATTTCGCCCTCCATTATAGCTTTAATGATGCAATTATAGCATCGCAAAAACACGCCGTCAAATCATTCCTTGCAATATCAGCCTGCATATTGTACAATAAGTATCGGAAAGTATTATTTAGAACATATGGAAGGACGGGTGAATATGCTCTTCACCTCAAAAGTAAGTGCCGCATACGGCAAACTGACGCATTCACAGAAGGTAGTCGCAAATTACGTTGACGAAAATTATGAGGATATTGCCTTTTCCACGCTTGAGGAGCTGGCGGAAAAGATAGGAGTGAGCACGACAACGGTCATTCGCTTTGCCCGTGCGCTTGACTATTCCGGCTTTTCCGAGATGCAGGACAGCATAAAAAAAGAGATACAGACCAAAGGCTCGCTGCCGGACAGGCTCGAGCGCGCGGCCGCTTCATCCGGAAATGACCTGCTCGAGGAGGCTTTCTCGACCGATATAAAGAACATTCAGCTCACGCTCGCAGGGCTGCATGCAGACGATCTCGAAAAGGCAATCGAAATGATAAGCGGAGCAAACAACATATATGTTCTGGGCATGCGCAGCAGCTTCTCGCTTGCACACTACATGGTATCGCGCCTGGGCGAGATCAAGCGCAACGTGCATTTTATCCAGACCACAGGCCTCATCTACCCCGAAGAGATAGTCAACGCAGAGGCCGGAGATGTTTGCATTGCCTACATTTTTCCGCGTTATTCGCGCATCGGCATCAACATACTCGCGTGGATGCGCAGCCGTGGGATCAAGGTCGTGCTGTTCACGTCCAACAATGATCTCCCCGTCAAGGCCTACGGCGACGTATGCTTCAACTGCTCGATAAAAAGTGTTTCCTGCAAAAACTCGCTGACAGCTCCCATGTGCCTGACAAACTACCTTGTCGCGGAGCTTGCCCTTCGCAATTACGAGGAGGCGCACGACGTGCTCTCGCGAACCGAGGAAATACTCAGCACCGGATTTTATCTCGGAATATGAAAAAACAGCTTCCCACGGGAAGCTGTTTTTTATATCTGTTTTTGCTATTTATCCAGCGCTATGCCCATGAGCGCCTGCTTTATGCGGAATATCTGCGTTGCCTGGGCGACGTTGAAATCATCAAGCTGCTTATTGAGCTTATCTATCGCGGCAAGCTGGTTTTGCGTAAGGCCGAGCGTTTTTTCGCCGCCGTCAGATGCCTTGCGGCTGACAACGATACCGTCGGCGTCGAGCTTTGCTTTGTTTATTATCTCCTCGGCCTTTGCGTTTGCGTCCTTTATCATTTCGTCGGCCTTTGCCTGCGCGCCCATGATAAGCTCGGCGACCCGCTCCTTGGAAAGCCCAACATCGTTTATCTGCCGGCGCAGCTCGTTATTTTCCTCTATAAGCTCCGCAAACGCGGCCTTTATCTCCGCCATCCGAGCATCGACCTTATTGGCGTTGTAATACTTCTGCTTTGCGATATCAAACGTTATGCCGTCAAAAAACTCCATCGTCACTGACATATTTCACCCTCCGCATTTTATACACATATATAGAGCTAATATAGCGCATTTTACGCAAAAATTCAATGCACTTTTCGCGGCGGTGCGGAAGATTTTTCTTATGATCATCTTAAAAGTGTTGACAAATTATGAATTTATGAATAACATGTTAACAGCAGTGCCTCAGGGCACATAAACGCAAATTTTTATTAAAGGGGAGAAAAATGAAAAAATCAGCTCTTACCACCACGATCAGCATCCTGCTCATCGTCGCATCTGTGTTCGCACTTATCGCCGCCGGGTTCGGCGTCAAGGACGGACTTGCGATAAAGCAGTACAAGGAAGAGGATGCGAAGGCGGCAGACGTTGTAGGCGATCTTGAAAAGGCCATCGGCATGCTCAAGGAGAACGAGGCAGCCTATCTTGAAGGTGTCGGGACCTACGCCAAGGGTCTGAGCGACTATGCAGCCGGTCAAAAGGCCTATAACGAGGGCAAGGCTACTCTTGCTCAGGGCTATAAAGACTATGACGAGGGCAAGGCCACGCTCGCGCAGGGCTACAAAGACTATGCCGCCGGCAAAAAGGCGCTTGAGGAAGGGCGCGCAAAGGTCGCGGCAGGTCAGGCGATGATCGACGCGAACACCGACGCCTACAACGAGGGCAAGGCGCTTCTTGCTAAGATCGAGCCGCTCATGCCGCTGCTGAACACCTATGTCAAATTCCGCGACGGCAGCATCGCAAAGCTGCCCGGCTTTGACAGCGCGCAGGCATGGTTTGTCGGCAAGGTCGCACCTATTGCCGAGCGCTTGGGCCTTTCCATCCCGGCAGACGTGACCGATTTCCCTGCCTATGTTCAGAACATGGTGGCAGAGGGCAAGGCTATGCTCAAGCAGTACGAAGACGGCCTGAAGGAGCTTGAAGCCGGCAAGGCAGAGCTTGCAGCCGGAGAGCAGCAGCTGGCCGAGGCCGAAAAGCAGCTTGCGCAGGGCGAGAAGGATCTCGCAGCCGGAAAGAAGGCGCTCGAAGCCGGCGAAAGCGAACTTGCTGCCGGCGCAAAGGAGCTTGCCGACGGCGCGGCTCAGCTCGAGGCCGGGCGAAACGACCTTGAGGCATTCGAGTCCGGCATGGCGCTTGTTGACGAATACACCATGGTATGCTTCAAAAACGAGCCTATATACCGCCACAACGGCGATATGGCTGTTCCCGGTCCCGAGCAGCGCCTCGGCTCCGACTTTGACTGGAAAAAGTACGACGAAAACGGTAACCTCATGACGCTGCGCACCGGCGAGCCGTATCTGGATCTTGACCAGTGCCTTGTTGTCTGCAAGAGCTTCCGCGAGTCGGTCGATCACCACGTTGCCGACGTAACGCACGAGCTTTACATGCGCCTTGGCCTGTATGTCGCGCTCGCCGTCGCCGCCGTTCTCGGCATCATCGGCGGCATACTGGGTCTTGTCGGCAAAAAGGGCGCGTTCGTGCTCGGCATCATCACCGCGGTGCTTGCAGTCGGCTGCAACATCTTCGGTCTGCTGACCCGTTATCACGGCTACACCTATCCGCTCAAGGACGGGACCTATTCCGGCACCCTGCAAATAATCGCGATAATCACCTTTGCGCTTGTCGCGCTCGGCTTCCTTATCGTGACCGCCGCGGCAAAGAACGAGGCCGCAAAGCAGGCCGCCGAAGCCTGAAAATTTTAATATTTCGAGCGCTCTGAACAGTTCGGAGCGCTCGTTTTAATATTATCAATGGTTGCATAAAATTAAATATGTTATATACTATAGGTATAATTAACATACCCTTAATGTATGGATCCCGGAGGCTAATATGACTGACAGAAAGCTTAACCTGACCATGCTGTGCGATTACTATGAGCTCACTATGGGCAACGGATATTTCGACCACGGCATGGGCGATAAGATCACCTATTTCGACGTTTTTTACCGTCAGAATCCCGACAACGGCGGCTTTGCCATCGCTGCCGGACTTGAGCAGGTGGTCGAATATATCCAGAACCTGCACTTTGACGACGAGGATATAGAGTATCTGCGCGGCAGGAAAATGTTCTCCGAGCAGTTCCTTGAGTATCTGCGCAATTTCAAGTTCGAGGGCGATATCTGGGCGGTTCCGGAGGGAACGCCCGTGTTTCCGCGTGAGCCGCTTATGATCGTGCGCGCACCGGCAATTCAGGCTCAGCTTATTGAGACATACGTTCTGCTTGAGATAAATCATCAGAGTCTTATCGCGACCAAGGCGAACAGAGTTTGCCGCGCTGCCGAGGGCAGAGTCGTGCTCGAGTTCGGCTCGCGCCGCGCACAAGGCATCGACGGCGCCGTTACCGGCGCAAGAGCCGCGTACATCGGCGGCTGCGCAGGCACCGCATGCGCCCTTTCCGACACGCGCTACGGCGTTCCGGCAGGCGGCACGATGGCACACTCCTGGGTGCAGATGTTCGACTCGGAGTACGAGGCCTTCAAGGCTTATTGCGAGACCTATCCGACCAACGCGACGCTGCTCGTCGATACCTACAACTCGCTTAAAAGCGGCGTTCCCAACGCCATCCGCGCGTTCAATGAGGTGCTCAAGCCCCTCGGTATAACAAAATGCGGCATCCGCTTTGACTCCGGCGATATGGCATATCTCACGCGCAAGGCGCGCGCAATGCTCGACGAGGCCGGCTGGCCCGAATGCAAGATCACCGTTTCCAACTCGCTTGATGAGCGCCTTATAACCGAACTTCTGCTTCAGGGCGCGAAGATCGACTCCTTCGGCGTCGGCGAGCGTCTTATAACCGCAAGATCCGATCCCGTGTTCGGCGGAGTATACAAGCTCTGCGCCGTCGAGGATGACGACGGAAACATCATCCCCAAGATCAAGATCAGCGAAAACGTCGGCAAGATCACAAACCCCGGCTTCAAGAAGGTCTATCGCTTCTTCGAGCGTGAAAACGGCATGGCCGAGGCAGACTACATCTGCATGCACGACGAAATCGTTGACGACACAAAGCCCCTCGAGATCTGCGATCCGGCCGCACGCTGGAAACGCAAAACGATGGAAAACTTCAAGGCGCAGGAGCTGCTCGTTCCCATATTCGAAAAGGGCAAGCTCGTCTACGAGCTTCCGGCGCTTGACGAGATAAGACGCCGCTGCGCATACGAGGTTTCCACCCTCTGGCCGGAGGTCAAGCGCTTTGACTTCCCCCATCAGTACTATGTCGATCTGTCCGAAAAGCTCATGTCGCTCAAGGACGAGATGCTCGACGCAAAGAGGTAATGTTTATGAATTCAGAAAAGCGCCGTGAATATATAATGAACGCTCTCAAGCAGACCGACCGCCCGATAAGCGCGTCAAAGCTTGCAAAGGAGCTGTCGGTCAGCCGTCAGATCATCGTCGGCGACGTTGCTCTGCTGCGCGCCTCCGGCGAGAAGGTGCTCGCCACGCCGCGCGGATACGTCATTGACCTCTCGGTCGCAAGCGACCAGTACACCGTCGCCTGCGTACACGATTTCGACAACATGGAAAAAGAGCTGAACATCATGGTCGATAACGGCGCCACGGTCGTGAACGTCACGGTCGAGCATCCGCTGTACGGCCAGCTCACAGGGCCGCTGCACCTGTCAAACCGATACGATGTCGAGCAGTTTATAAGAAAATGCAGCGAGCAGGACGCAAGCCCCCTGAGCACGCTCACAGGCGGGATACATCTGCATGTGCTCTCCTGCCCCAATGCCGAGTGCTTCGAGCGCATAAAAGCTCAGCTTGAGCAGGCCGGACTTCTTTATACTCAAAAGCAGTAATTGCTCATTGACAAATGTGATAATAAGCGTTAAAGTAGACTATGCAAGTGTCAAGACACTTAGTAGTCTACTTTTTTGTTACGAGGTAATCGCTTATGTCCAAGGTCAATGCATTTTTCAAGCGCAAGGATATTGAGGTCAGCCTCAAGCGCTACGGTATAGACGCGCTCGGCGCAATGGCGCAGGGGCTTTTCTGCACGCTGCTCGTCGGCACGATTCTCGACACGCTCGGCACGCAGCTGGGCATTTCGTTTTTGGCTCAGCCGCTTATCAAGATCGGCGAAACGGGCTACACGATAGGCAAATTTGCCTCGGCCATGGTCGGCCCGGCGATGGCGGTTGCCATAGGCTATGCGCTGCATGCCCCGGCGATGGTGCTGTTTTCGCTCATCCCGGTCGGCTATGCGACGAACGTCATGGGCGGCGCGGGCGGACCGCTTGCCGTTTATGTTGTTGCGATAGTCGCAGCCGAGTTTGGCAAAATGGTCTCGAAGGAGACTAAGATCGACATTCTCGTGACGCCGATAGTCACGATACTCATCGGCATCGGCGCGGCTTACTTCATTGCGGCCCCCATCGGCAAGGGCGCAATGGCCGTCGGAACGCTCATAAAATGGGCTACGACTCAGCAGCCGTTTGTCATGGGCGTGCTCGTTTCCGTCATCGTCGGCATTGCGCTCACGCTCCCGATATCCTCGGCCGCAATTTGCGCAGCTCTCAGCCTCACGGGTCTTGCAGGCGGCGCGGCTCTCGCAGGCTGCTGTGCGAACATGGTAGGCTTTGCGGTCGTTTCGTTCAGGGAAAACGGCTGGGGCGGCGTAGTTTCTCAGGGACTTGGCACCTCGATGCTGCAAATGGGCAACATCGTGCGCAACCCGAAGATATGGATACCTGCCATCGCGGCAAGCGCCGTTACCGGCCCTGTCGCCACATGCCTGTTCAAGCTTGAGATGAACGGCGCGGCAGTATCCTCAGGCATGGGTACCTGCGGTCTCGTCGGCCCTATCGGCGTGTGGACCGGTTGGTCAAACCCCTCGGCCGAGGCGCTGCTCGACGGCGCGGCGGCGATCACCCCCACCGCAGTCGATTGGATAGGCCTTGCGCTTATAGCCATCGTCCTTCCTGCCGTTCTCTCCTGGGTTTTCGGCCTTATCTGCCGCAAGCTCGGATGGATAAAAGACGGCGACATGAAGCTGAACTAAATATGTGCAAAAGCTCCGATGCTCAGCAGCGTCGGAGCTTTTTTACGCACAGAAAGCGGAGGCAAATGCCTCCGCTTTCCCGCAGCTGAAATTAATTTAAAAGGAGATAATGTTATCGTAAAATTACTCGCACTGGGCAGGATTTTCCCAGAGCAGGAGCTTGGTGCCGATGCCCTTTTCGAGTGCGGTCTGATACAGGTCGTAGCCGAGGCCGAGGTCGAAAACGCTCATGCCGCATGCGATGAAGCAGATGATATCGTCATCGCTGGTGCGTCCCTGCTGCTGACCCATGATGATCTTGCCGATGGCCAGAGAATCGTCGAGCTGCTCCTTCAGGCCGAGGTCGATTAGGTGGTATACGGGGCCGCCGATGACGCCTGCGTAGTACTCTTCCTTATCGCCGGTCGCTATCGCGTCCTCGACATATGCGTGGTGCAGGCCGATGTGGTCGTATACGACCTTCATCTTGGTCCACAGGCCGCCGTTCTTCTCGTACTCGCCGCCCTCTTCCTGGTCGAAGTGGATCGGGCCGGAGGCGAGGATGGTGCAGCCGGGCTTTACCCACTCGCCCTTGAGGTTCAGGAATGCGGTGCGCGATGCGGCGACGGAGATGACGTCTGCCTGACGAACTGCCTTTTCGAGATCCTGCTCGACGACGGCTTCAACGCCGTATGCCTCGCGGACATGTGCCGCCAGCTTCTCTGCCGGAGCGAGGGAGTGGTTATTGCAGATGACCTTCTTGACCTTGGGCATCTGGGTGATCACGTTGTCAAGGCAGGAGGTACCGATAGCGCCGCAGCCGATGCACAGCAGGACTTCCGCGTCCTTGCGAGCAAGATAGCGGGTCGCAACGCCGGGAACGGCACCGGTGCGTGCGGCGCTGAGCAGGTTTGCGCTCATGTAAGCGATGGGTTCGCCGGTGTCCTTATTATTAAGGGTGACCATCAGGACGCTGCGAGGCAGGCCCTTCTTCTTGTTTGCGGCGTTAGAGCCGTACCACTTCTGGCCGCAGATATCGAATCTGCCGCCGAGATAAGCGGGCATTGCGACGAAGCGGCGGTCGGGGCCGGCGACGGGCATATTGGGGAACTCGCTTTCCTTGGGGAATACGATGTACATGCCGTGGTTATTGTGGTTATTGCCGCCCATGAGATAATCGCCCTTTGCAAGCAGGGTGAACACCTCTTCTGCATTATCTATGCACTTTCTTGCATCCAGAACGCCTGCTGCGATGGTGTCGGGCTCGGACATGTAAAGGAACTCTGTTTTATGAGCCATGATGGTTCTCCTTTCGGTTGATCGGGACTTTCCCGCAATTATTCGTTTTGAGCAATACGGCAATATATTGCCCTGCGATATATCAAAATTTACATTGTATATCTAAAATAGTCAATGCTTTCGCCCGATAAATCACACTATATTCGCAAAAGATGAGAATATTTTTGCTTTTTCTATAAAAACAACAAATACCCATTGACTGCGTACATGAATATGTGGTAATATTTCTGTACTAAACAATACAAAATAAATCAGTTTTTCCTTGAAATCGGGGTGTGAATTGCATGAGCGAGCAAATACCAAAGCTTAGAGTGCTTAGTCAGTGCATCAGTCCGGCATCGAAAACCGTTGGGCACCATCGCCATCGCGAGCCGGAGCTGCTGCTTGTCACAAGCGGTGAGCTTCGCGCGCTGCTCAACGGGCGCGAGCTTGTCCTGCGTGAGGGTGAAGGTCTGTTTATAAACAGCGGCGCAGCGCACGGAGTCGTTGCAAACTCAAAGGAGGGCGCAAATTTCATCTGCGTAAGCTTCAGCACCGACTGCATCGCCGGCGCAGACGACACCCGGCTTCAGGCGCGTTATGTAGATCCAATTCTCAAGGCGCGCAATCTGGACTATGTTCCCCTGCGCGGCAGCGGCTGGGCAAACGACATATGCGATATTATGCGCAGTATGCAGTCAACGTATTCTTCGAAAATGCCGGGCTACGAGCTGAAGCTGAAAATAATGGTGTCGGAAATATGGCTCACGCTGTACGAAAACTGCGTGCCCGATCTCGGCGATAAGCGCAGCGTTTCGCACGCGGAAAAGGCGCGTATTGATATTCTGCGCAGATTTATTCAGGAAAATTACGCCGAAAAGATAACCCTTGAGGACATCGCCGCCTCCGCGCACATAAGCCGAGGCGAATGCTGCCGCATATTCAAGCGCCTGTACGGCACAACACCGTTTCAGTACCTTGTCCACTACCGCCTGACGCGCAGCGTTTACTATCTGTCGGAGACCGACAAAAGCATATCGCAGATCGCGCAGAGCGTCGGCTTTTGCAGCAGCAGCTATTACACCAAATGCTTCCGCTCGGAGTATAACTGCACGCCGCTCAAATTCCGCCAGGCTCAGCATCGTCTGGCCGAAATATAGTCCCAATAACGCCTTGAAAAAATCAGCCCACGGAGCAAATGCTCCGTGGGCTGATTGGTTTTATTTCACTATCTCTATCTCATCGCCGGTCTTTATCTCGCCGGATTCAAGAACCTTTACGAATATGCCCTCGCGCGGCATAACGCAGTCGCCTGCGGCCTTGCGTATCGCGCAGTCGTTATGGCACTCCTTGCCGATCTGCGTGACCTCGCACAGTGCCGAGCCTATACGCAGCTTTGTGCCGACAGGCAGCGTGTGCACCGCCATGCCCTCAACAAGGATATTCTCGGCAAACGCACCGTGCTTGAGCTCAAAGCTGAGTTTTTCCTGAAGCTTTGCAACACTGTCTACCGACAGCAGACTCACCTGTCTGTGCCAATTGCCGGCATGGGCATCTCCCTCGATGCCCCAGTCCTTTTTCAAAAACGCCTCGGGGATCTCATGCTTTTGTATTCCCCTTACGTCACTTATGCAAATTGCGGCTATCTTCGCCATTTTTCAGCCTCCTATACGATACATGCTCCGCTTTGCCTCGCTGCGCTCGGTCGCCGAAAGCGCGACATGCTTTTCCGGTTTGTGTGATACGGCAGAAATTATCGCATCTTTCAGTTCCTGCCCGTGCAGGCCTCTGACCGGCAGCTCCTCGGCCGAATGCAGACACGGCTTCAGGCAACCGTCCGCCGTCAGGCGCAGGCGGTTGCATTCCGAGCAGAAGTGGTTGCTCAGCGGGCTTATAAGACCGACCTCGCCTTTCGCGCCGGGAAGCTTATACAGCCTTGCGACCGTGTGCTTTTCGCTCGGCACTGCGCGCAGCTGCGGCAGCCTTTCGAGCACCGCGTTGTCCGGAAGAAATGCGCTTGCCGCAAACTCACCCTTAGTATCTCCGATGGGCATAAGCTCTATGAACCTAAGCTGCACGGGATAGTGCAGTGTAAGCTCGGCAAGGGACGCGATCTCATCATCGTTAAAGCCGCCGATAAGCACGGTATTGAGCTTAACAGGGCTCATCCCGGCCTCGAATGCCGCGCGTATGCCGTCAAATGCGTCTGAAAGCTTTCCTCCGCGCGTGATCTTTGCGTATTTTTCCGCATCGAGCGTATCGAGGCTGATATTTATCCTGTGTATACCGGCTTCATACAGCTCTTTTGCGATCGACGCAAGGAGTGTGGCATTCGTCGTAAGGCTCATATCCTCTATGCCCGGTATCTCGCCGAGTGCTCGCACGAGAGGCACAATATCACTCCGCACCAGCGGCTCACCGCCCGTTATGCGCAGCTTTTTCATGCCAAGCTCCGCCGCGGCGCGAGCTATTTCCACGAACTCATCCGCGCTCATCGCTGAGTGGCAGGGGCATTCGGCCATTCCATCCGGCGGCATGCAGTAGACGCAGCGCAGGTTGCAGGCATCGGTCACCGACATGCGCAGATATTCGATTTTTCTGCCATATCCGTCAGTCATTTTCTTTTACTCGCAGAACACCCCACGGGCTTTTCTGAACTCCGCTATTCTCTCGTCGCGGATGTGTCCGTCCTTTATGACGGTCGCCTTCTTCAGCGATTCCGGGTATTCGTCGAAATCCTTTTCTATAATAATATCGATATAGTTTGAAATGCCCTCGCTGAGCACCTTGGTCACGGTTATCGGATACATGGCCGGGGTGTTATCGACCGCGTAGTGGATAACTCCGTCGACGACGTACACCGGATCGTCTATCGTCGTCGGGTGCGAGGTCTCGATCTCAAGATGCGGATCGCAGCTTACATCTATTATAAGCGTGCCGGGCTTCATTTTCTTTAGATCTTCCTTATATATTATCCTGTCGGTGCGCGTGGTATCCCACATGACGCAGTTTATGAGCACATCGTAATCGAACATGTTCTTGCGGAAAAGCTGCTCGAGCCTGTGGCTGTAAACGTCAACGCGAGCACCGAGACCGTGCAGAATGCGCATTGCACCCTTTGCCGTCTGGCCGTTTCCGAGGATGGCTACGCACGTGTCATACGGCATTTTTCCGCAGTATCTGAACGCCTGCATAACGGCAGCCTCACCGGCAACCTCGCGGTTGCGGTAGAAGATATAACGGCCGTGCTCAAATATCTCCTCCCACGCAACGACTGTGTGCTTTTTGCGGATCATATCGCTTGTGAAGTCGATGTTCTGCACCGTGTGCGCCCAGCCGAACATGATCTTGCTGCTGTTTATCTCGTCGAGATAGTCTGCATCGCCGAGCTTAACATCGGTTATGATATCGCATGCAAGCGCCTGCTCGCGCGGCACTATATGGCAGCCGCAGGCCGCGTACTCTTCATCGCTCACGCCGACCGCTGTGCCATAGCCTGTTTCAAAATACAGCTTATCTGCATTTTTTATCTTGCCTATGTGCTCCGGCAGAAGGGCGCGGCGGCCTTCGCCGTTCTTGTGGCTTATAAGGAAGCCTATCGTTTTCATTGATTACTCTCCTGTCTTAATATTTTTTCAGGTCATACTGCCTTGCCTTGAGCGCGAGCTTATCCCTGAAGAACGCCTTGAATTCCTCCGAGTGCTCGGCGACCTTGTGCAGATCCTGATGTATGTTTATCTCGATTATCTTAAAGCCGTCATCCGTGATGGCGATATCAAAGCCGAGATACTCAAGCTCGGGCATGAAGCGGCAGATGTCCGTTATGCCTTTTTTCATAAGCTCCCAGTTGGGAACTATGCCCTCGATCTCAACGCCGGTATCGGGATGGATCGGGCACGGCGTGAACTTATGGTCGATTATCTTCTCGGCGCAGTAGTAGCGGCCGGTGGGAATGTCGATCTTCGCGCATATGCCGCCGTAGCCGACATTGTCGGTAAAGCCCGTTGAGGACGAGCCGATGCGCATATACGTCTGCATGATCTTCGGCTCGTACGCCGACTGGTTTACGACCGCAACGCGGATGGTGTTGACAGAGTACGGATATATCTTCTTCAGATCCTTGTGCATGAAGAGGTATTCCGTTATGACGTAGATCGACTTAAACCCCTCTATCATGCTTTTTATCTCATCCTCGGTCATCTCGTCGCCGTTAATGAGATATTTGCCGTCGGCATACTCCATGCGGTAAAATCCGTCGCCGTGGGTTCCGGACGAGGGCTTGAGCGCAAGCAGCTTTTCCCGGCGCAGCAGGGCGAATATTCCGTCGAACGACGCGTCAAAGCCCTCGGGGATATCCTGAAGCGCCTTTATGCAGGTCTCGCCCTCCATTTTAATTATGTCGTAGTAATACTTTGCAAGATACTGCTTGTACGGCTCAAAGACATATCGCGTCGTCGTTTTGTCGTTTATCCATATTTGATAGCTGTTGTTTATTCTGTTTAGCCAGTGGTACTGATAGTCGGACAGGAAGCTTTTATAGTTATCCTTAGTAAGCCCGTATTGCTTTATTCTGAACGACAGGAAGCCTCGCTTATAGCACCAGAGCTTCTGTGAAAGCGTTGTGCCCTTATTGTGCCGGAAGTCGTCCCAGACCGAGCTCATCCAGAGCTTCTGCATATAAGGCCTTATGCCGGGGCGGCAGCAGCGGCGCACAAAGCGCTTAAAGCGCTTATCCTTAAACGCCGTCCACCATTTTTCGCGCGTGACTACTACAGTTTCGCGCTTTTTCTCAAGCCTGTCGAGCAGGAAGCTGTTGAGCGCATCGCTGTGCGCGATCGGCGGCAGGTCGGGGTTTGTGTCAACAGAGTCGATGACAAAGCCGCCTTCCGTTAGCATGATGCTCACGGTGAAATACTCGATCTCGCTTATATATCCGGCGATACCGGTGACTGTTTTTATTATCTCGTCCCAGCAGCCGATCTTCCGGCCGTCAAGCTCGCCCGAGGGCGTAACCGCGCGGCAGCGGACATTCTCACCGTCAAGATCCGTGCAGTAATAGTCAAGCAGCTTTGTTTCTTTGAGCTTTTCGTTTGCGGCGTATATCCTCAAAAGGCAAGGCTCGCCGCTTATCTTATAAGGCTCGGCTATAACATAGCCGTATTTGAAGGTCGAGATAAGCTCATACAGGCTGTTTTTGTCGTAATACTCGCGCTTGCACGGATTTTTCTCAAAATCCTCGGGCAGGTCGTCGGGATAGTCGCTCAATAGATACGCCGCATCGTACTGATTGCCGAAAATGCTCATGCGCGCTTTGCATGCCGTGTCCTCTTTAAGCTCATAGCGATCCTCGCCCGTGCGCTTTATGACATACGCGCAGCGATTCGCCGAGGTGCGGTCGGGACGGATGACAAGCTCGCCGCGCTCATCAAGAAGCCGGATGAAATCGTCATAGTTCTCGCCGAATTTTCTGTCCACCGTGTCGATCGGCAGGAATACCTTCTTTTCCTCTCGCTCAATGATGTTGAAATACAGCTCCGGCAGGTGCTCGCGGTGGTTGATGAGCACCCTGTTTTCCGTCACAAGGTCGCCGACCCATTTGGTGAAGCTGTTGTTAAACGGCTTGAGATACATGTAGTCAACATCGCTTATGTACTTACCCGGCGTATTTTTCAGATCGTATTTTTCAATGCTGCCGGACAGATAGCCGAGGCTGTGCGCCCACTTTTTGTCCGCCACCGGCACACCGTTATCTTCCTGCAGATCAGCGCGCACCTTTTTGTAATATAAATTGGCCAGGCGTCTTGAATAGCCTTTTTTAAGCCACGGGCGGATAAAAGCCTCACGCCTTATCCTGCTTATTACTCCCATTTGCTGCTCTCTTTCCTGCGGAACAAAATCCGCATAGATATCCATTATAGCTATATTATTATAGTACATGATCCGACATAATTCAATCCCGAGCGACGTTAAATTATCAATTGCGAATAATTACGATATATAGTATAATGAAACGATTTAATTAATTTCGGAGTTTTTACAATGAAAGCTTCAAAGCTTATAAAAAGCGCCGCCTTGCTGTTTCGCGGCTTTACCTTTGCAACGGCAGACGAGTGGCTTTATCTTGACGGTATAAAAAAATACAAGCGCAAAAACAACATCGGCATGAGCGATAAGGAGATATTTTCGCTTTTGCCGTTTGACGCAAAGTTTGATAAGCTCTTCGGCGACGTGCTATCGATGTCCTACGCGCTCGATAAGCACACAGAGCTTCTGCCCGAGCAGTATTACAGCCTGCTCACGCGCGACGGCGAGCGGTTTATTCTGCCGCTCAGAGACGGCCTTGAGCAGAGCATGGACGGCGTTCTGGCGCTCATCCGCGAAAAGGGGCGCGTTTCGGTGCGCAAGGCCTCAAACTCGGTGAAAACAAAGGAGCATGTCTGCGGCTATGACGGCGAGGCGTTTTATTTTGACTCGGCCTGTCTTGACGAGGACGCGATGCGCGAAAAGCTCGGCTCTCTCCCCTCCGGAACGATAATAAGCGAGCTTATCGTATCAGACTTTGCGCCGACTGTGCACCTTGCGTTTTTAAACAGCGGTGACGCTCCGGAGCTTTTGTTTTCCGTTCTCACCGCCGCTCAGGAAAACGTCGGGCAAAACTGGTACACTCAAAACCGCGAGATAAGCGCCGTTGACGAGCTTGGAAATTATGACGGCGGTCGGATCGAGGCCTTTCCCGAAATCGCAGAAGCGCTCAGAGCCATCGCCTCGGAGTTCAACGAGCTTGAGTACATGAACTTTGCCGTGCGTTTGACCGGCAGCAGCTTCAAGATCCTTCGCGTTGACACGGGCGCCGATCTTACATACCTTGAGCATTTCAACGACAAGACCGACGAGTTTATCCGCCGCAAGCGCGCAGCGAAGCCGCGCTTTGTCGGCTTTAAACGCGCCATGACGATAATAGACCGCTATCTCTGGAGCTTCCGGGCGAAGCGTCACGGTTTCATGGATTATATGTACCGCGGCTGGAAAAAGGCTCTGCGCGATGACGATCACGACAAATTCACCACGGCGCAGGAGAAAAAATGGGCGCATGAGCGCGGATTTTTATCCTATCACATAAAGCAGTACGGCCTGACGGAGGAAAACTACCGCTCGTTCCTCTCCGACCGGGACTACAAGTGGCTCAGGCCCATAAACAACGAATACCGCAAGCTCTTGTGGGACAAGGTCACGCTGCGCTACTGTCTGGATAAATACAGCGAATATCTTCCCGAGTATTATTACCACATCGTTCCGCGCGACGGAAGGATGCAGGTACTGAAAATGCCGGACTGCCCCGAGGGGCTGCCGCGCAGCCTTGACGGAGTTTTGCGTCTTCTGCGCGAAAAGAAGCTGCTTGCCATGAAGCCGACCGTCGGCTCACACGGCATCGGATTTTATAAGCTCGGCTTTGACGGAAAGCGTTACCTCGTAAATGGCGAAGAGAAAAGCGAGAGTGAAATGCTCGGCTTTCTCGCCTCGCTCGACGATTACTATAACATCTCCGAATACATCGTCATGCACAGCGAGCTGCGCAGGATATACAGCGAGGTCGCCTGCACCGTGCGCATTATGGTCATAAACCGCAGCGGGCTTGACCCCGTCATTGAAAACGCCTACTTCCGCATCGGCACAAAGAGCACCGGCTTTACCGACAATATCGGTTCCGGCGGCGTTTTTGCCTATGTCGATGAAAAAACGGGCTTTTTCCATAACGCCGAGATCATCAAGGAGCACGTCATAACCCCATGCCCCGTCCATCCCGACACGCAGGAGAAGATTGAGGGCACGCTTCCGCACTGGGACGAGGTGCTGCGCGTCATCCCCGAGCTGTGCCGCTACATATCGCCGCTTGAATACCTCGGCTTTGACGTTGTTATGACCGACGCGGGCTTTAAGATCCTTGAGATAAACACGCATCAGGATCTGCACCGCTATCCGACCTATAACGAGAATGTCCACGCCTACTTCATGCATAAGCTTGAGCTGAAAAGAGCAGGCAAAAAGCTCTGCTAATGTTAATAAATATATGGTGACAAAACATACGTTTGCGCGTATAATTAGTCGATTTTAGTTATGCCCGACGTTCGGGCATAAAAGGAGTATTATGAGAATAGCTGTAATTTTGCTGCGCTGGGCAATGAACTTCATTTACTTTTTTCTGAAGCTCTGCCCGACCGACAAAAACAAGGTTTTATTCCTCAGCCGGCAGTCAAACACCGTGACAGAGGATATTGATTTTCTGAGCCGCCGCCTTGTTGAGCTGAAACCGGAAACAAACATTGTTATAATAACAAAGCGCGCCGACAAGGACTTTGCGAGCATGCTCGAATACGCTTTTGTCACGCTCAAAAGCATGTATCACCTTGCGACCGCTTCCGTGTGCGTGCTCGATTCCTACTGGCCGGCGGTGTCCGTGCTGCATCACAAAAAGCAGCTTGCCGTTATCCAGATGTGGCACGCAATGGGCAAGATCAAAAAGTCCGGCTATCAGTCGCTCGGCAAAAAATTCGGCCGCAGCGACATGATCGCGCGCGAGATGCGCATGCACCGCAACTATGACGTTGTCATCGCCGGCGGCAGGGCGTTTAATCCGTTTTACTGCGCCTCGTTCGATATCGAGTCGGATATTCTGTACAATGTCGGTCTGCCTCGCATGGATAAGCTGCGCGAGGGTCAGGACGAAGCCCGGCGGCAGTTTTACGAGACCTACCCCGGCCTGAGAGGCAAAAAGATCGTGCTTTATGCCCCCACCTTCCGCAAGGGGCAGACGCTCGACCCCAAGGCGCTTGTCGATGCGTTCAACTTTGACGGCAGCCAGATGCTCGTCATAAAGCGTCACCCGAACCAGCTTTTGAACTACGACTCGCTGTCCCCGGCGATAACCTGCCACAGAGTGCCGACCTCGACGGTGCTGTCGGTGTGCGACTGCGTAATAACCGACTACTCGGCGATAACGATAGAAGCCGCGCTTCTGGGCAAGCCCGTGTATTTCTATCTTTTCGACTACGAGGACTATCTAGACCATAACGGTCTTAACGTCAAGCTCTTTGACGAGTTCCCAGACTGCATATTCCGCGATCCTGCCGAGCTTGTCGCCGCCGTCGAAAGCGGAGAGTACGACATGGATAACTACAGGCGCTTCTGCCGCAAGTATCTGCCCGATCTGAACGGACGCGCGACCGACAAGATCGCCGATCTTATAATCGACTGCATGGAGAGAGATAAACATGATGCGATTTCTGAGCATATTGCTCGCCAAAATCAAATTGATGGTGCTGTGGATAGTGAGGATACTGTTTGCGCCCAATCACTTTAAGCTTCCGCTGCACACAAGGCTGTACTACTGCATTTTCGGCGGCTACATGGTCGATCAGGCGGCTTTGTACGACTTTAAGCACAACGACAAAAAGCAGTATCTTTCCGAATTTGACTGGTACCGCTCAAGATGCATAAACGATCCTTACAGCGAAATGCTCAACAACAAGGTCGTTTTCACGCAGATCATCGAGCGCTACTGCAAAACTCCTGAGATCTACTGCGTCAAAAAGGATGACCGTCTCGCAGGCTTAAACGGCCGAGTCATAAACGATTATGACGATCTTGTCAAGCTTCTGCACGAGGTCGGAGCGTATGTCGTAAAGCCGGTGCGTGCCGGCAAGGGCAAGGGCGTGTACGTTGTCAAATACAACGGCCACGGCATCATCTGCAACGATGAGCCGCACACGGAAAAGGAGCTTGCCGACCGTCTGCGCCGCGATACCGAGTGGCTCATCTGCGCCTATGCGCACCAGGCGGAATACCTCAACAAAATTTACGCGAACAGCGCAAACACCCTGCGTATGATAGTTCTGCGCAATGCCGAAACCAAGGAATTTGAGCTGTGCTTTGCCGTGCAGCGCATCGGCGCAGCGTGGACCGGCGCCGTCGATAACGGCAGCCGCGGCGGCCTTGTAGCAAACGTCGATATCGAGACCGGCACGATGAGCTATGCGCGCACGCTGCACAACCTGACCGTTTACCGCACGCATCCCGACACCAATGCGCAGATCGAGGGCGCAGTTATCCCGAGCTGGGACGGCATGAAGGCCGGAGTTCTTGAGGCGAGCCGCGCTTTCCCCTATCTGGATATAATCGCGTGGGACATTCTCCCGACCGACGACGGCTTCACCGTCATTGAGGCCAACACCTCCTCGGGCGTGAACATCATTCAGCTCTGGGGGCCGCAGCGCTACGGCAGGCTGGGCGACTTCTACCGCGAGCACGGGATAATCAAATGAGATATGTCATCATGGCTGACGGCAAGGGCAGCCGCTGGAACAACTTCATGGGGCACAAAAAGCACGACATAAGCGTTTCGGGCGAAACTCTGCTCGAGCGCACGGTGCGCCTTGTGCACAAGTTTGACGATGCCGCCGAGATCATCATCACCTCGCACGACGAAAGCGTCAGCATCCCCGGCGCCGTGAGGTACGAGCCGAAAAACAACGTCCTTGAGATCGACCGCTTCACCGCCGAGCTTATCGGCGACGACATGTGCTTTCTCTACGGCGACGTTCTGTATTCCGAAAGCGCCGTAAAGGCCGTTATATCGCACCGCGGCGAAAAGCCGCTGCTGTTTTTCGGCAGCGAAAAGAGCATATGCGCCGTCCTCGTCGGCGACGGGGAGCTTTTCCGCTCGCTTTACCTCGAGGTGCGCCGCCGCTTTCTTGACGGCGAGATAAAAGAGTGCAAGGGCTGGCAGGTGTATCTTCTGTACGCCGGATATCCGCTCACCGTGCGGCGCACGGGCGAAAGCTATGTCCTGCTCGACTCATTCACGCGCGATTTTAACTCGCCCGAGGATTACCTGGACTTTATGTCCGAAAAAAATTAATGTAGAATTATAAACAAAACTGTGTTATAATGGCGCGATAGTGTGTGTTAACACAGTTTTTTTGTTTTAACAAGGAGAACGGACGTTTTATGACTTCGGACAAAGCTAACCACCGTTTTTTGCTTTCTGAGCTTATAAGGCGAGACTTTATTAAAAAATACAAGCGCACGACCTTCGGCATACTCTGGAGCGCGCTTTCGCCGCTGTTTCTGCTGCTGACCATGGACGTGGTCTTCGGCACGTTTTTCGGCCGCAACATGCCGCATTATACGATATATCTGTTCTGCGGACTGCTGCTGTTCAACTATTTCTCCGCAGCCACACGAAGCGCCATGCGCGTTCTTTACGATAACGCTCAGATATACAGCAAGGTACCCGTGCCCAAGCACTATTTCCTCATTTCGCAGAGCGTAGCGCAGGCGATAGATTTCGCCGTTTCGCTGCTTGTGTTCTTCATCTTCGTCGCCATTGACGGGATAAGCTTTCACTGGCGCTTCCTGTACCTGCTGTTCCCGATGGTGTGCCTTTATTTCATTAACTTCGGCATAGGCATGTTCCTGAGCACGCTGTATATCTTCTTCCGCGACATAAACTATCTCTGGCCCGTTGTGACACGCATCATCATGTACGCCTCGGCGATATTCTATGATCCGTCGATACTGCCGGGGATCATGCGCAGGCTTTTAAACTGCAATCCGCTGTATATGTGCGTGGATTACTTCCGCCAGCTCATAATCCATTCGACCGTACCGAGCCTCTCGACGCATCTTATCATGCTCGTGATGGCCGCGATCTGCGCTTTTCTCGGCTGGTTTACCTACCATATCACGCGCGACAAGATCGCGCTGTATGTGTAAGGAGGTGCTCTGATGGACGGAAACAAGATCCTTGTTCTTGACGATGTTTCGGTGCGCTACCGCAAGCAGGACTCGCGCTCGACCTCGGACATAGTCAAGCGCATACTCGGAAAAAGCCCCAGGAACAACGAGTTCTGGGCACTCAAAAACGTATCCTTCAGCCTCGAAAGGGGCGATATGCTCGGCGTTATCGGCAAAAACGGCGCCGGCAAATCAACGATGATGAAGGCCATAAGCGGAACGCTGACCCCGGCCTCGGGAACGATCGAGAAAACCGGCAAGATCTGTGCTCTGCTCGAGCTTGGCACGGGCTTTGACCGCGAGATGACGGTCAAGGAAAACGTGTATCTGCGCGGCGCGTTCATGGGCTACTCCAAGGAGTTTATCGACTCGAAGTATGACGAGATAATCGACTTTGCCGAAATGCGCGAATTTCAGAACAGCCCGTTCCGCACGCTCTCAAGCGGCATGAAAAGCCGCATTGCATTCGCAATAGCGAGCATGATAGAGCCGGACATCATCATCCTTGACGAGATATTCGCCGTCGGCGACGGCGACTTCCGCAAAAAGAGCCAGCAAAAGATGCAGAGCATCATCGATAACGGCGACACGACCGCGCTCATGGTCTCGCACTCGCTGCAATCGGTGCGCGCGCAGTGCAACAAGGTGCTGTGGCTGGACAAGGGACGCATGGTCATGTTCGGTGATCCGAACACTGTCTGCGATGCATATGCCGAGTATCTGAACACCGGCAAGCTGCCGCAGACCGAGTCGCTTGCCGCAACGCAGGAAAATCCGCGCAACAGGCTCAAAAAGAACACCGGCAAGCACCTTGCCGAGGCCGCGGTGTATCTCATGCTGCTGCTTGTTATCATTGCCGGCTGCTTCGTGTGGTCGCAGTATGACCTGCTGAAATCCTACGTTCTTGCGCAGAGCCTCACCGTCGAGCAGATAGAAAACGAGGCGGCAAACTACCACCGCCAGATCGACCGTTTGCTTAAGGTTGACACGACGCGCTGGGACACCAACATATTCAAAGAAGGCGCGCAGGACATAATAAACGAGGAAGCGACCTACACAGACGTTGCCAAGGAGGTTCTGCTCCAGGCCGGTGACCTCAGCCGCGATCAGTATAAAAAAGCGCTCGCCGCCGCCGAGATAGAGGCCATAAAGTATTCGCACATGGCTCGCCTTGACGCGCTCGTTGCGCAGATGCGCACGGAGTTTGAGGCTCAGCCCGAGGGCAAGTACCGCAGCCTTATGGTGTATGCCTACACCAATTGCGACAGGTTCTATGACCTTGAGGAGGACTGCGAAAATGACATGCAGAAGGTCATCGAGGAGATCCGCGCCTTCCAGCGCAAGGCCGGTCAGCCCGAAGACCTTGCCGACCGCGTCTGGAACGCATACAAATCGGAAAAGACCTATCTTTTGTCCTACTACTGCGTAAAACTCAGATAACATTCAAATCGATCACAGGCCGGAGAGCAATCTCCGGCCTATACATTTCGTTCATGATTTGACAAAATATTTGTTATAGGCTATTATGGCCATATAAACTTATAAATTTTTAATTTTTTAAAGGAATGATTCGAATGGAAAACATCAGCGCAAAAGCGCCGTGGAAAAACCATCTGGGCGAAGTGCCCTTCACTCTTGATTATTTCGACGGCTCGATGTTCGAGGCCGTTGAAAAGATAGCCGAAAAATACCCCAACAACATTGCATTTGACTTCATGGGCAGATCGACGACATATAAGGCTCTTGTCCGCGAGGTCGAAGACTGCGCCAAAGCGCTGCGCACCATCGGCGTGCGCGAGGGTGACAAGGTGACCATAGCAATGCCCAACTGCCCCCAGGCCATCCAGATGTTCTATGCGGTCAACCTCATCGGCGGCATCTGCAACATGATCCACCCCCTCTCGGCAGAAAAGGAAATCGAGTTTTATCTCAACGAGTCGGAGTCGGTCACGGCCATTACGCTCGACCAGTTCTACAACAAATTTGAGAACATCCGTCAGAATACCAAGGTCGTCAACATAGTCATCGCCAGCATAAAGGACGAGCTTTCAAAACCGGTCAAGGCAGGCTACATGCTCACCGAGGGCAGAAAGATCAAGAAGATCCCCGAGGACGCGCCCGTTATCCGCTGGAAAGAGTTCCTGCACATGGGCAAGCACTGCTTCTATAACTACAAAGTTAAGCGCACCGGCAAGGATCCTGCCGTTATCCTCTATTCCGGCGGCACGACCGGCACGACAAAGGGCATCCTGCTTTCAAACCGCAACTTCAACGCCCTCGGCCAGCAGGTCATCGCGGCAAACCCCATGTTCCGCGTGGGCGACAAGATGCTCGCGGCAATGCCGCTGTTCCATGGCTTCGGTCTGGGCGTATGCATCCACACAATGCTCTCGCAGGGCGGCAGATGCATCCTTATTCCTCGCTTCACCGCACAGACCTATGCAAAGCAGATAACCAAATACCACTGCAACTTCATTGCCGGCGTTCCCACGCTTTACGAAGCGCTGCTGCGCCTGCCGAGCATGGACAACGCCGACCTCAGCTCGCTCAAGGGCGTTTTCTCCGGCGGCGACAGTCTGTCGATCGAGCTTAAAAAGAAGTTCGACAAATTCCTGTATGACCACAACGCGAAAATTCAGATCCGCGAGGGCTTCGGCCTTACCGAATGCGTCACGGCAAGCTGCCTGACTCCCCCGCACATGGCCAAGGAGGGCAGCATCGGACTCCCCTTCCCCGATACATATTACAAGATAGTCGAGCCGGGCACCGACAAGGAGCTGCCCTACGGCGAGGAGGGCGAGATACTCATCGCCGGCCCCACCGTCATGATGGAGTATGTAAACCACCCCGAGGAGACCGCCCAAACTCTGCGCAAGCACGACGACGGCCTTACATGGATGTACACCGGCGATCTCGGCATGATGGACGACGAGGGCTTTATCTACTTCAAGGGCCGCGCAAAGCGCATGATAATAACCTCCGGCTACAACGTCTATCCCGGTCAGCTTGAGAATATTCTCGACGCAAACGAGTTCGTCCACATGAGCTGCATCATCGGCGTTCCCGACCCGTATAAGATGCAAAAGGTCAAGGCCTTTGTCATGCTCAAGCCCGGCGTTCCCGAAAGCCCCGAGACGAAAGAGGCTATCCTCGCCTACTGCCGCAAGCACATTGCAAAATACGCAATGCCTTACGATATCGAATTCCGCCGCGAGCTGCCCAAGACCCTTGTCGGTAAGGTCGCCTACCGCGTCCTCGAAGAGGAGGAGGCCGCAAAGCGCGCCGCCGAACAAACAGGGGAACAATAAAGCTTTTCGACCGTCTGTATATTTGCAGACGGTCGATTTTTGTTTACCTGTTTGCCTTGAAGTGACGGGGCTCATATGATATAATCGGCACGTTTATAAATTAATTGAGGTGATAAATTTGAAGAAAAAATATATTGCCCTCGCGGCGGCGCTTATCATGCTGCTGTGCGTTTTGTGCGCTTGCGGCAAGGACGATGAGAAAAAGCCCGAGGAAACGCTCAGTCCTCCGGCGGTGAGCACCGATGATCCCAACGCGGAGCAGACGAAGGCTCCCGAGCAGACCTCGACCCAGCTCGGTGAAACTGCCGACGCAGGCGACGAGTATATTTCCAAAATGGTCTTTATCGGCGACAGCACGACCTACGGTCTGAAGGCCTACGACGTTCTCGACGGCTCGCAGGTGTGGACGCCGTCAAGCGGCACGCTTGCGCTGTTTAACCAGAGCATAGCTACCATTGTCTATCCGCCCACCGGTGAGGAGATACCCATCACCGATGCGATAGGTCGCGCAAAGCCCGAGTATGTCGTTCTCACCATCGGCGTAAACGGCGTTTCGATGATGGACGAGGATTCGTTCAAAACCGAATACACCGCACTTATTGAGCGCATCAAGTCCGTAAGCCCCGACACGAAGATCATCTGCAACTCCATCTACCCCGTCGAGGCAATGTACGAGGCAAAGGATAACGGCATAAACAACGCCGTCATCGACCGCGCAAACGGCTGGATACTCCAGATAGCCGAGGCAACCGGCACGCACTACACCGATTCCGCATCCGTGCTCAAGGGCTCCGACGGCAAGCTCGTTTCCGATTACGGCAACGGTGACGGCATTCACCTGAGTGCAGTCGGATTCAACCGCGTGATAGATTATCTCAAGACTCACGCATGGCTTTGAGAGGTGAAAACATGAAAAAGCTTTCTTCCGCAATAGCGCTTTTGCTGCTTATCTGCATGCTCGGCGGATGCAGCTCCCCGAAAAACGCAAAGGATCCTGACATGCAGACCGTTGCCGACAAGGTCGGCGCGGCGATCGACATAAGCGAGCTTTCGCAGGTCCCGGACGCATACGTTGAAAACGTTATGGGCATCGCGCTTGACGGATACGCAAGCCGCAATACCCTCATCTCCGCAGTCGGCACAAATATCAACGAATACGGCATTTTCCTCGCCAAGGACGCGGATCAGGCCGCAACGATAAAGGCCGCGCTCGACAAATATCTTGAGTACCGCGAGAGCGTATGGATGGACGAGTACCTGCCGGACGAAAAGCCAAAGCTCGACAATGCCGAGGTCTGGCGGCAGGGCAACTATGTCATGTACGCCATTCTCGGCGACAGCGACCGTGCGGCGGTCAAGCAGGCGTTTGAATCCTGCTTTGAGGGCTGAAAAAATGAAACTTATTTGGCATTGCCACGCCTGCTTTGAGCTTATAAGCGCCGACGGCAGCGTGGTGTTCGACCCCTACTCCCCCGGCAGCGTGCGCGGCCTTGAGCTTTCCCCGCTCCGCGCAGACTGCGTAATTTGCAGCCACGGGCATTCCGACCACAACTACACGGACGGCGTGGAGCTAAGCGGCATTGAGCCTGGATTTTCGCTCACGCAGGTACCGACATATCACGACGGCAAGCTCGGCGCTCTGCGCGGAGATAACCTGTGCAGCGTCGTTGAGGCCGAGTGCATGCGTATCGCGCATCTGGGCGATCTGGGGCATACGCTCGACCCCGAAACGGCGGCAAAGCTCAAGCCGCTCGACGTTCTCATGATCCCCGTCGGCGGCTACTACACGATCTGTCCGCAGCAGGCAAAAGAGATCGCTATCGCGCTGGATGCAAAAACGATCATCCCCATGCACTATCGCGGCGCAGGCATAGGGCTTGAAAACGTCGCCTACGTCGATGATTTTCTCGCCCTCTGGGACGATGACGATATAGTTTATCTGCCCGGCTGCGAATACGAGGTCAAACCGAGCGCAAAGCGACAGATAGTCGTCTTTGAGCCGGATGAAAATTGCATAAAATAAAATATCCGAGGACTCTTGTCCTCGGATCAGCGTGTTGAAAAAGCCCAGCTGGGCTGGACTTTTTCGACAGACTGTTGCCGCCATCCGTTTGGATGGCGGCATAACTTTAATTTTCTTTTATTACCTCAAGTCCCTGGAGGTAGCGGCGCATCATATCGAAAATGTAATTTCCCGAAACGCGGCGGACATAGCTGCGCGTTCTGCGATCGCCGACGTGCAGCTCGCGCACATAGGTCCCGTCCTTGGTCGCAAGCGAAACGAACACCGTTCCGACCTCGTGGACTCCGTCGCCGTCGGGGCCTGCAAGCCCCGTAACGCCGATGCCCATGTCGGCTCCGAGAAGCGCGCGCACACGCTCGGCCATTTCCTTTGCGACCTCATAGCTCACGGCGGTCTTTTCCTCGATGAGCTTGGGGTCTATGCCCAAAAGCTTTGCCTTGGCCTCATTCGTATAGGTCGTCACGCCGCCGAGGAAGAACTCGCTCGCGCCGGGAATATCGGTAAAGCGCTTTGCAAGCTCGCCGCCGGTACAGCTTTCGGCAGCGGCAAAGGTCATTTTCTTTTCCTGCAAAAGCCGCATAACGCTGTCCTCGACCGTGTCAACGTCGATGCCGAAGATGATATCGCCGAGCACATCCTTTACATGCTCGATGACCGGCTTCATCATCTCCTCGGCCTTCTCGACGCTCTCGGCCTTGGCGGTGACTTGCAGCAGGCAGTCGCCCTCCTTGGCGTAGGGCGCCATGGTGGGGTTTGTCATGGCGTTCATCTCGTCGCGGAAGATCTGGTCCATCGCGCTTTCGGACATGCCGAAAATGTGGATAGCGTGCGAGACTATCTGCTCGTCCGACAGCGAGCGCAGATACGGCATTACGCAGGCGCGGAACATCGCGTTGCACTCCTTCGGAGGGCCGGGCAGCATGATAACTATCGTTCCGTCGTCGCCGGTGAACGCGCAGCCGGGAGCCGTGCCCCAGTCGTTGTGGAACACGGTGCAGCCGACGGGCAGCATAGCCTGCTTGAGGTTGTTTTCGGTCATTTCCTTGCTGTAGCCGCGGTTGGTCAGATAATCGTAAAGGCAGGCCTTTTCATCCTCGTGCATCTCAAGCTCGAGGCCGAAGGACTTTGCAAGTATCTGCTTTGTAAGGTCGTCGCAGGTCGGGCCGAGGCCGCCGGTGGATATGATGATATCTGCCCTTTTGCGCGCGATCTCTATGCAGTCGGCAAGGCGCCGGGGGTTGTCACCGACTACGGTGTGGTATTTTACGTTTATGCCCAGCTCCGAGAGCATGAGGGATATATCCCGTGCGTCGGTGTTCGTCGTGTGGCCGAGCAGTATCTCAGTTCCGACGGAGAGTATCTCGACATTATATGCCTTTTTCAATTTCAGTCGCCTACCTTTATTCTTTCAATGCCGGCATATGCTTCTTCAACAAGCGCGTCGATATCCAGAGCCGATTCGATCTGCTCAACGTCGCGCAGCTTGGGCTTTGTTTTGGGGTGCTTGGGCGTAAAGACCGTGCAGCAGTCCTCATACGGAAGGATGGACGTTTCAAACGTTCCGATCTTGCGCGCAAGACGCACGATCTCCTCCTTGTCCATGCCGATAAGCGGCTGGAGCACCGGCAGATCGGTGACGGCCTGCGTGGACGCCATGGCTTCCATGGTCTGGCTTGCTACCTGGCCGAGGTTTTCGCCGGTGACGATGGCCTTCGCGCCGTTTGCATCGGCGATCTTCTGCGCAATGCGCATCATAAAGCGGCGCATGATAAGCGTGAAGTAATCCTCATCGCACTTTGCGCGTATCTCCTCCTGAATATGCGTAAACGGAACGACTTCGATGGTCATTCTGCCGCAGTACACCGTCAGCAGGCGCGCAAGCTCAATGACCTTCTGCTTTGCCTGCTCGGAGGTGTACGGGAACGAGAAAAAGTGCACCGGGATAAGGCGCACGCCGCGCTTTGCGATCATATAAGTGGAGACCGGGCTGTCGATACCGCCGGACAGCAGCGTTACCGCGACGCCGTTTGCGCCGACAGGCATGCCGCCCGCTCCGGGCGTGGGCGCTGCGTGGACATAGGCCGCAAGGTCGCGCACCTCGATATGGACGGTAAGCTCAGGGTCGTGCACATCGACCTCGCAGTTGGGATATGCCTCGGCAAGCTCGCCGCCGACAAACTGCGCAAGCTCGATGCTCGTCATGGGGAAACTCTTGTCGCTGCGCTTTGCCTCGGCCTTGAAGCTCTTCGCCGCGAGCATATCGTCCTTGAGATATTCAATTGCAAGCTCTGCGATCTTCTTCGGGTCTTTCTCGCAGCCGGCGGCACGGTTGACAGACGCAAGGCCGAACACCTTGGTCATTGCCTCAAACGCCGCATCCATGTCGCTTGTTTCATCCACAGGCTCGATATATACCGTTGACTGCATGCAATAGGCCTTGAATTTGCCGATAGCATCCAGGCGGCGCTTTATATTGCTCATGAGCTTCTGCTCGAACGAGCGGCGGTTTAAGCCCTTGAGGACTATCTCGCCCTGCTTGAGAAGAATAATGTCGTTTATCATGTGTTCTGCTCCTAAATATTTTTAACATCTTATTATATCACCATTTGTTTTGCAGCGCAAGAAAAGCTCCGCAGCTTAAAGCTTGCGGAGCACACAACACTAAGATTATATGATTTTTTGTGACATATGTCAATAGATGCGCAAATTTATTCATAATTTTTGTTTAGCTGCACAACAATTTGCTTTTTATTTCGTTCACTATTCCTCTTGAATAAGCCGCTGAAATTTGGTATCTTTAAATCACAGAAAGGGTGATACCGATGTACAAGTAACGGTCCCTCGAAACCCGACAGAGAGTCGGCAGCGAGGGAGACGATGCCGAAGTCAAAATATCAAGAGAACGAGAACACAGGCCACATCCCGCTTGGGGAATCAATCGTAGTTATTCAGAGTGTTTTGATTTGCGTTCCGTTGGCAGGCGGCATCAATTCCGCAGAAAGAGAGGTAACCAATGATGTTAGATACTAAGAATTCACAGAAATGACCCTTGGCTGCTGTGAAAACGGTGTAAAGAAACCGTGCAGTCAAGGGTCATTTCGCATTTACGGGATAAATTTATATATCAAGGCCGTCGCGGAGACAACGCGGCGGCTTTGCCGTTTTGCTGTGCATTTCGGAATTTTTTTGTTAACAAAATTTGCATTAAATTTCGTTTCGTCCGTGCTAATATGGCTGCACGGCGGTTTATCCGATCACCGAAGTCAACACACCGGAGGAGGGCTCGCATGAAAAAGCTCAAATATATTATTGTTCTGCTGACCCTTGCGGCCATTGCGCTGTGCGCCTGCTCTCGGGAAACGCCCTTGCAGCGCGCTCTGAGCACAATAAAAAGCGAATTCGGCATAGACCTCAAAAGCGAAAGCGTGACCGTTGAAAGGCTTGCATACACCTACGATGACGGCAACATTTTCGGCGAAGGCTTTGCGGCGTATAAGATAAGCTTCTCGCAGGATGCTTCCGCGCATTTTGCCGGTCTCGACACAACGCCGGACATAAACGCCGATGACGGCATAGACCTTGCCCGACAAAACGGTGTCGAGCTGCCTGCCGCTCCGGACGGCACACCGTTTGCCTATAAAAGCGAAAACCAAGGGCTAAACAGGGTTTTTCTGCTTTATTACAGCACCGAAAACACCGCATATCTGATCACTTTGGATGCGTAAAAACAACGGATGTTCTCTCGAACATCCGTTGTTTTATTATTTCAGCTTATTCTGAAGCTTTTTGTACAGCTCGTCATAGCGCTCGGTGCAGTCGGCAATGGCAAGCTCAGGCTCGCGGCGCATTGCCCTGGAGTTAACATCGCCGGAGATGAGCGTTGAGTAGTGATATCTCTGAAGCTTCACGCACTCCATCGCACTGCGGCCGATGGAAACGGCAGCCGCCGCATCGGCACAGGCCTCGGGCGCGAGCTTATCGGAAACGGACTCTATCATGTCGATGAGCTTTATCATGCCGTAGAGCACCTCGTCGATCTCCGAGCACGCGGCAAACACGCCGCCTTCGATGCAGGCCTGACTTTTGCCCTCGGCGACCTCCTTATCCCACTCGGCGCGCGATTGCAGTTCCTGATCGACGGTCTTGAGGAAAAACTTGCGCAGGACCTCGATAAAATGCTCGGCGTTTTTCATTTCCGCATCCTCAAGCCCCGACTTGCGCAGCGCCTTTACCGCAAGCGCCGCCGCTTCCGCCGCGATCTCGGCCGAAACGTTGCTGAGCCACATGCGCCCGTCCTTCTGCGCGACGTCGGCAGTGAAGTCCCTGACCGATCTATCGGAATAGAGGTCTATCTTCAGGCTGCTGACATCAATGTCTTTGTTCATAATCTTACTCTCCTTTTTAAAGCAATGCCCAGCGCGAGCGCTGCGCAGCCGAGAGCCGCACCTGCCGCCGCCTTGAGCATATACTGCTGATTCATGTTAAGACCCTTCCTGAATCCGATGCAGCCTTCCCTGCCCTCGCCCGTTTGCAGGAAAATGAGGATATTTTCGAGCTTTGCCGCACGAGAAAACGTTCCGCTCATGCCCTCACGGCTGAGCGCAAGCACCGTAAGTCCGACAAGCGAAGGGAGATTTGAAAAGCGCTGCTTTCCACCTGCGGCGAAGAACTTTTTCTCGGCATGGTAGGCGCGTGTGTACGCTCGGTTGAGACGGCTGTAGCAGCCGGGGAAATCATCGGCTTTGATATCGGTCTCGCTCACCGTTTTGCCGTTGACACTCACGGAAAGATGAGCGTCCATACTCTCCGGCAGGCCTTTTTTGCCGAAGGTGGGCAGAGCATTGTGCCGAATGTCTATATTCGTGACCGACGTTTTGCCGAGCACCTCGTGGATATTCTCCGCGATAAGGCCGCCGGCATCGGACGAAATTTTAACAAGCTCCTGCTCTGAGCCGCCGTCGCGGCCGCTGTCACGAAGGACGGCGAAAAACGCCGACGCACCGCTGAGTATCTCAAAAACATGCAAACAGCCGGTCGTTCCGGCGTCCTTATAGATCTGCGAAAACTCAGTGAACGGTCTGTTTATGAGTTTATCACGAAGTGAGCGCTCCAGGCAAGCAAAATCGCAGCTTTTGCCCTGCGAGCCGCAGCTTTCCTCGTCGATCGTAAGCGAGACTATGCGCGCGCTTTCGTCAAGCTCTGCGCGCACGGCGATCGGCACCTCGCGGTAAAGGCCGCCGAAGCGATACATGCTCTTTTACCATGATACTATCTCAAAGCCTGCCGGCAGCTTTCGGCACACAGTACCGCGATAGCGCGTTATGAAATTCTTCTTTTCCCTGCTGTGTATATCAAACACAAAGCACGGAGATTTGAACACGTCGAGCTGCGAAAGCTCGGGCAGTCTGTCGGTTTTAAGCATCACCGAGCACCTTCTTTGCCGCGGCAAAATTGTCAAACTTTTGGCTATTATTAACGTTCTAAAGCTCCCCGAACGGGGAGCTTTAGCTTTATTTATTTTCTATTGCTTTCGGGCGCCATGGGTGAGTTTTAGCCCTTTAGTCTGACCGAGGAAAAATTCGTTCAGAGCGGCTGAAACGCCCGACGGGAATACTTTTTGTATTTCCTAGGGCTTTCGGGCACTATGGGCGGGTTTTAACCCTTTAGTCTGACCGAGGAAAAATTCGTTCAGAGCGGCTGAAACGCCCGACGGGAATACTTTTTGTATTTCCTAGGGCTTTCGGGCGCTATGGGCGGATTTTAACCGGTCAGCTCACCCGGTCAGGCCTCGCGGAAGTCATAAGTGCGGTACTGTATAGCTTCCGCTATGTGCATCGCGCCTATAGTCTCCTCGCCTTCAAGGTCGGCTATCGTTCGTGCGACGCGCAGGATGCGGTCGTAGCTGCGAGCGGTAAGACCCATGCGGTCGAAAGCATCGTGCATGAGCTGCTCGCACTCGGGCGTGAGAAGGCAGTATGCGTTGAGCGCCTTTGTGCCCATGCCGGCGTTGCTGAGAATGCCGGTGCCCTCAAAGCGCTTGCGCTGGATAAGGCGCGCTACGTCAACGCGGCGCTTTATATCGGCAGAGCTTTCCGCAGGCGCGCGGTTTTTAAGCTCCTCGTACTCCAACGCCGGAGCCTCGACGATGATATCAATGCGGTCAAGCAGCGGCCCGGAGATGCGGCTGTGATATGCGCGCACCTCGTTTGCAGAGCAGCGGCAGCGCCCCGACGGATGGCCGTACCAGCCGCATTTGCACGGATTCATTGCGCACACGAGCATGAAGTTTGCCGGAAAGGTCTCGGTCCCGGCAACACGTGAGACGGTGACCTCGCCGTCCTCAAGCGGCTGGCGCAGCACCTCAAGCACATCCTTTCGAAACTCCGGCAGCTCATCAAGAAACAGCACGCCGTTGTGCGCAAGGCTGATCTCGCCCGGGCGTGGGACCGCTCCGCCGCCGGACATGGCAGCGCCCGAAACGGTATGGTGCGGCGCACGGAACGGACGCGCGGATATGATGGGATTGTTCTTCCCCGTCAGCCCGGCAACGGAATAGATCTCAGTGGATTTGAGCATTTCCTCCCGCGTCATATCCGGCAATATGCCGGGCAGGCGCTTGCTCATCATGCTCTTGCCGGCGCCCGGAGGACCAACCATGAGTATGTTGTGTCCGCCGGCCGCGGCAATCTCCATAGCACGCTTTACGTTCTCCTGTCCCTTGACATCCGAAAAGTCAGGATATTTGACCGTCGCCGGGTCGAGCTTCGGTATATCCATCGGCTTTATGCGAAATTCGCCCCTGAGATGCGCGATAAGCTCGGACACATTCTCAATGGGATACACCGTCACTCCCTCGGCATATGACGCTTCCTGTGCGTTATCGGCAGGCACGAACAGCTCACGCACACCTTCGCGCGCGGCGGCGACTGCCATGGGCAGCGCACCGCTGACCGGCCGAAGCGTTCCGTTGAGCGAAAGCTCTCCGAAAAATGCGCAGTCGGACTTCGGCTGACGTATCACTCCCGTTGCGGCAAGAATGCCGAGCATTATCGGCAGATCGTACACCGTTCCGGCCTTTTTTGTGTCCGCCGGCGCAAGATTGACCGTGACGCGGCTGACCGGGAACTTGAAGCCGTTTGATTTTATCGCGGCGCGCACCCTCTCGCGCGCCTCCCTGACTGCGGCGTCGGGCAGGCCGACGATATCAAAATTCACAAGGCCGTTGGACACGAAAACCTCAACGGAAACGCCGTAGCCGCCGATGCCCTTAACGCCGAGCGATCTTATCGTTGCAAGCATATTTTACCACCACTGTTTTCAAAAATAGGGACTGCGGAAAAATGCAGTCCCTTTATAATTTTTCTTATTCTTCGACGGGGCAGGTTATAGCTATGTTCAGCTCGTCAAGCTGCTTCTGCTCAACCGTGGAGGGTGCGCCCATCATGACATCCTGCGCGTTCTTGTTCATCGGGAACGGGATGATCTCGCGGATGGAGTCCTCGCCGGCAAGCAGCATAACCATGCGGTCAACGCCCGGGGCGATACCGGCATGAGGGGGTGCGCCGTAGCAGAAGGCATTGTACATAGCCGGGAACTTGGCCTTAACGTCGTCCTCACCGAGGCGAACCATTTCAAACGCCTTTATCATGATCTCGGGATCGTGGTTACGCACTGCGCCCGAGGACAGCTCAACGCCGTTACACACGAGGTCATACTGGAACGCGGTGATCGAAAGCGGATCGACCTCGCCGCGCTCGGCCTTTTCGAGGATCTCCAGACCGCCGTTGGGCATGGAGAACGGGTTGTGGCAGAACTCAAGCTCGCCGGACTCCTCGCCGATCTCGTACATCGGGAAATCGACGATCCAGCAGAACTCGTAGCGCTCCTTATCCATATGGCCGGGAACCGCCGCGCCGAGCATCTTGCGCATAACGCCTGCGGTCTTCTGCGCCTCGCCCTTCTTGCCTGCCGTTACGCCGACAAGGCAGCCGGGCTTGAGACCGAGAGCCTCGGTGAGGGCAGCCTTCTTATCCTGAAGGAACTTTGCAACGCCGCCGGCAAGCTCGCCGTTTTCATCGACCTTGAACCAGTAGGGCTTCATGCCTGCCTGGACCTCAACGTCAGCGCAGACCTTGTCGATCTGCTTGCGCGTCAAGTCGCAGCCGGTGACAACGATCGCCTTGACGGTGTTGCCCTCGGCAAAGGGAGCAAAATCGGTGCCGGACACGAGCGCGGTGATATCCTCAACAACGAGGTCGATGCGCAGGTCGGGCTTATCCGAGCCGTACTTTTCCATCGACTCGTTGTAGCCGATGCGGCGGAAGGGCGCCTTGTTGGATATGTTGTATGTTCCGAACTTTTCAAAAATTGGGGGCAGGACATCCTCAATGACCGCAAAAACATCCTCCTGGCCGGCAAACGACATCTCCATATCGAGCTGATAGAACTCGCCGGGTGAACGGTCGCCGCGCGCGTCCTCATCGCGGAAGCAGGGCGCTATCTGGAAATAGCGGTCGAAGCCGGATGTCATGAGCAGCTGCTTAAACTGCTGCGGCGCCTGCGGCAGAGCATAGAACTTGCCGGGATGCTTTCTTGCCGGGACGAGATAGTCGCGCGCGCCCTCGGGTGATGAGGCGGTGAGGATAGGTGTTGTTATCTCGAGGAAATCGTGCTCCATCATCGCCTTGCGCAGGGCGGCGATAACATTGCAGCGGAGGATTATATTCTGCTTTACGGCCGGATTTCTCAGGTCGAGGTAGCGGTATTTAAGACGTGTGGTCTCGTCGGCCTCGCGGCTGCGGTTTATTTCAAACGGCAGCTCGTTATAGCGGCAGCGGCCGAGAACTTCGATCTTTTCGGGAACGACCTCGATATCACCGGTGGGGAGCTTGGGGTTTTTGCTCGCGCGCTCGCGAACGGTGCCCTCGACGGAGATGGTGCTCTCTTTATTTATGCCCTTTATGACCTTCATCATATCCTCGGTCTCGATGACGACCTGCGTCGTGCCGTAAAAATCGCGGACGATGACAAATGCAAAGTTCTGTCCTACCTCGCGGACGTTCTCCATCCATCCGACGATCTTGACCTTTTCTCCGACGTTTTCAATGCGGAGCTGATTGCAGGTATGGGTTCTTGACTGTGTCATTTCTTCTGCCTCCATTATTCTTTGATAACCGCGGCACGCGCGCGATCATCCATGTCATTCTTTATGAGCGACGCAGCGTCGGCAAAGCCGAGCTTTGTCTGCTCGCCGGTGGTCATATTCTTAACGGCAACGACGTTTTCCGCGATCTCGTCCTCGCCGATGAGGATCACATATGGAATGCCGAGCTTATCGGCATAGCTCATTTTTGCCTTGAACTTTTTCTGCTCGCAGTAGAGCTGAGTCCTCACCCCTGCATCACGCAGCGCCGTTGCTGCAGCAATGGCGTAGCCGAGATCCTCGGCCATGGGGATAACGAGCGCATCGGCAGGAGCCGACACGGTCTCGTCCGAGAGCATGCCCTGCTCGTTGAGGACATAGAAAAGGCGTGTAAGGCCGATGGATATGCCTACGCCGGGCAGCTTTTTATCGGTGTAGTATCCGGCAAGATCATCGTATCTGCCGCCGGAGCAGATCGAGCCTATCTCGGGGTGAGCAGTCATTTCGGTTTCGTAAACCGTACCGGTGTAATAATCAAGGCCGCGCGCTATCGAAAGGTCGATAGCGAAGTTTTCCTCCGGGACGCCGAAATCGGCAAGATATCGTGTCACGGTCTTAAGCTCCTCAAGGCCCTCGTCAAACAGCTCGTCCATGCCCTTATAGCGCTCAAGTCCGGCAATGACCTCGGCATTCGTGCCGCTTATGGCCATGAAGTCCATAACGTCGTCGGCCTTGTGCGAGAACATGTGCAGCTCATCCATAAGAAGCTGGCGAACCTTGTTGGGGCCGATCTTATCGAGTTTATCGACCGTGCGCATTATATCGCCGGCCTTTTCGCTCATGCCGGCAAGGCTGTAAAACCCGTTTAAGAGCTTACGGTTATTGACCTTTATCTTAAAGCCTCTGAGTCCGAGTGCGGTGAAGGTTCGATAGATTATCGCCGGGATCTCCGCCTCGTTTATGATATCGAGCTTACCGTCGCCGATGATATCGATATCGGCCTGATAAAACTCGCGGAAGCGGCCGCGCTGCGCTCTTTCGCCTCGGTAGACCTTGCCTATCTGATAGCGGCGGAACGGGAATGTCAGGTGTCCGTAGTTTGCAGCGACGAATTTTGCAAGCGGAACAGTCAGGTCAAAGCGCAGCGCAAGGTCGCTGTCGCCCTTATTGAATCTGTATATCTGCTTTTCGGTCTCGCCGCCACCCTTTGCAAGCAGCACCTCCGCCGATTCGATCACCGGCGTGTCAAGCGGCGCAAAGCCATAAACGGAGTAGCTCTTCCTGAGCGTCTCCATCATTTTTTCCATCTTTATCTGGTCTGCCGGAAGCAGCTCCATGAAGCCCGACAGGGTTCTCGGCGCAACTTTTGCCATACTTAATTTTATTCCTTTCAATCACTAAATGCTGCTATTGCTTGAGCAATAACAGCATTCGAGTTTTAATTCGGCGATGCAGCCTACCTGCGCTTTGGATTGACGATATTGCGCCAGTCAAGATCACCGCGCCGCAGGCCCTGAACGAGCACCTCCGCGGTTGCCGCATTGGTTGCAAACGGGATCTGATACTGATCGCACAGGCGTTCGATCTTGTTGATATCGTCAAATCCGCCGGGGTTTGACGGGTCGCAGAAGAACAGCACAAGATCGATCTCGTTATATGATATTCTTGCTCCGATCTGCTGGGCGCCGCCCTGGTCGGCATGCAGATAAAGCGTCACGGGAAGTCCCGTTGCTTCGGATACAAGCTTGCCCGTCGTGTTGGTTGCGCAGACTGAATGCTCGGCCAGAATACCACAATAAGCTATGCAGAACTGGACCATCAGTTCCTTCTTTCTGTCATGTGCCATAAGTGCAATATTCATAAGCTTCCCTCGATTCTGTTTGCGAAATTTCCTATTATAAAACTTCTTTTTATAATTTCTTTTTTATTATATACAATACTGCCGTTTCTTTCAACGCCTTTTTTGACAAAAAGCGCGGTTTTTTATCACTGCAGCAGTTCGCCTTCGACATCGGTAACGTCGGTTGCGGACTTCAGACTGAAGTAAGCCTCCAGTATTTCCTGCGCGATGACCGAGCAGTTTGCGCCCGCGCCGCCCTTCTGAACAACGATGGCCATTGCGATCTCAGGATCGTCAAAGGGCGCATAGCAGATGAAGATACCGTCGTTTGCTATGCTGTCGCCCTTCTGGGCGGTGCCGGTTTTTGCTGCAACGCTCGTTATGCTGTAGCTTGGCAGGCTTGATTTGCCGACAAGCCGCATGCCCTCGTGGACGGCGTCCCAGTTATATTGCGCGGTTTCGACCTTGCTGAGCACCTCGTCCTCGCGTTCATGCACGTTATCGCCGTAGCTGTAGCTGCGCACGGATTTGAGTATCGACGCGCTGTGGCGCTCGCCGCCGTTTGCAACGGCTGCGCAATACTCGGCAAGCTGCAGCGGCGTAAACAGGCTGTCGGACTGGCCGATAGCCGCCTGCATGGTCTGGCCTATCGTCCACGGTTCGCCGGTAAGCTCTTCATGGTTTTTCGCGTTTGCCATGTTGCCGGTGGATTCGGGCAGCTCAATGCCGGTGCTCTCGCCGAGGCCGAATTCGGCCGCGTATTTATCGAGCTTATCTATGCCGAGGTCATGTCCTGCCGAATAGAAGAATATATTGCAGGAGTTCTGGATAGCGCCGGTGACGTTCAGATAGCCGTGAGTCAGCTTCTGATTGTTCTGCGTATATATCCAGCAGTATGGCGCAAATCCGTACTGAGCATAGCGCGTATATTGGCCTCTACATTCAATCGTCGTTCCGGTGTTTATTATTCCCTCGGTCAGCGAGGCTATCGCCGTGCAGGGCTTGAAGGTTGAGCCGGGCGCATAGCCGCCCTGAAGCGCGCGGTTATAAAGCGGAGCGTTTTTATCCGCAAGCAGCTCATTGTATTTTTCCAGCAGCTCGGACGGATCGTAGGTTGGCCAGTTTGCAATGGCAAGCGGCTCGCCTGTTTTTACATTTACAACGACCACGGAGGCACCGTCGATAACATCCTGCTTTTCCTTATATGTTCCGCTGGCTATCTGCTGCTCTTTCTTTGAGTCTATCTTTGCCTGGATGGAGGCCACGCCGTTTTCAAGCGCAAGCTCGGCGGCCTCCTGCAGGGCAATATCTATCGTCAGATACACATTGTTGCCCGGTTCCGGCTCTTCGATATATTCCTTGCTTATTACCGTGCCGTCGGAAGCGGAGGTCGTGCGCACGGTACCGTTTGTTCCGTGCAGGTATTTTTCAAAGGCATATTCCGCGCCATCCTTGCCGACGGCGGCATCGGCGGAATAGCCCTGATCTTTATACTTTGCATAATCACTGTCGCTCATTGCGCCGGTGTAGCCGAGGATGTGCGCGGCAGCTGAGGTAGCATATTCACGGACGTATGATTCTTTTATATTGACGCCCTCGATGTTGTTTTCGCGCAGCGTGGCTATGAGCTTCATATCCGCGTCCTTGACGAAAATATAGTCCGAGGTATTTATGAGATATCGCACGTTTATAGCATAGCGCACGCCGGCGATGATCCTCGCCTCTTCGGCGGTGTAGTTGCTGTCGATCTCATAGCGGTCGCGCATGCTCGAGAGTATCTCGACGGCGCTTGCGTTTTCCTTGACTTTGTTTGTCTTTATATAAGCGTCAAGCCGCGCCTGATCCTGCTCGCTGACGTTTTCAAACTCAAACGGAGGACTTTTCGTTATCGGCAGATCGTCGATGTAATCGTCGCCGTAATCGCGGATCATGTTGACAAGCTTCAATATGACGGCGTTTGAATCAACGCTGTCGTCATTTGGAAAAAGCTCGTCTGTATTTATTGTCAGGTCATAGCACGATTTATTGGTCACAAGCACTCTGCCGTAGCGGTCAAGGATATTGCCGCGCGCGGCGGTAACTGTGCTTGTCGTTACCATGTTGTTGCGGCTTTCCTCATAGTACTTTTCGCCCTCGATTATCTGGAGCTTGTACAGTGCAACGACATACACCGTGATCAGCATCGCAAACACCAGTGCAAGCGCTATAAGTCTTTCTTTCTTAATTATGTTCATCGGGTATCCTCAATCAGTATTGCGCGTGCATTATTCCGCCTTCTTTAAACGGAAGATACAGCAGCATGACCGGCAGCACGGACAAAACGGTCTGCAAAAGCACCGTGATCAGTCCTGCGGTAAGCTCCGTTCCGCCGCCGGCAAGCGCATGGATAAGCTGCACTATGCCGCACAGCAGTATCGCCGCCACGCTGAATATCATGAACGCGAAAAAGCTTTTGTTGATATAAAACTCCGAGGCAAAGCCCGCTCCGAAGCCGATCATCGGAAACAGTATCGTAAACAGCACCGTTGTTTCGGAAAAGGCCATATCGGTGAAAAGTCCGAGGAAAATTCCGAAAACCGCGCCGCGAACACCGCCGAGATATATGCCTGCCGCAACTGCGGCAGCCGGGATTATGAAGCCCTTTGCGCCGAAAATGCTGATCCTTGAAAACAGCACGCTTTGCAGCAGCATGACAAGCAGCATATAGACCGCGTATTGGATCACCATGCGGACTTTTTTCCATTCAAGAGCCTGAATCAGTCTGTTGAGCAATTATTCCACCACTTCAAAATCTTTTACTACAAAAACCTGCACGAGCGCGTTAAGGTCGCAGCCGGGCTTGACCTCGCCGTACTCTATCTGACCGCCGGCCTCGGTTTTGACCGAGCTTATCGTTCCGACAACAAGGCCCTGGGGAAATGCGCCGCCCGAGCCTGAGGTCATGACCGTGTCGCCCGAGAAGACCTGCGCACCGTCGGCAAGGTAGCTGAGCTTCACGCAGCCCTCCTGCATCATGGCAAAGTCGCCGACGAGAAGGCCGGAAGCACCGTTTTCGGAAACGAGCGCGCCTATATTCGTGTTAAGGTCGATGACCGTAGAAACCGTCGCCCATGTTGAGCCGACCTCGGTCACCTGTCCGACCATGACGCCGTACTCGGTGATAACACAGTCACCGACGGCAATATCGGCGTTCGTGCCCTTGCTTATCGTGAACGAATTTGCCCAGTTAGACGTCGTCCATGCAACGACCTTGGCCGATTCAAGCGTCATATCGCTGTGTTTTTCCTTGAAATTCAGCAGCTGGCGGAAGCGCTCATTTTCCTCGATGGCGGCGGCGCCGTTTCGCGCCTCCTCCTGAGCCTGGGTCAGCTCCGCGCGCAGACGCTCGTTTTCGGCAACGAGCTGGTCATAGTCGTAAAGATATCCATAAAGGCTCTCAAGCCAGTCGGCAACGGAGCTCACCATACGCTGTACCGGGGCTTTGACCGTGCCCGACACATTCTGTATAAGTCCTGCGTTTCCCTTGAGAAGATAGGATGCCGCTCCGACGACGAGCGCTATGACGAGCACTATAACGCCGAGCTTTATTCCGTTTTTCTTAAGATAATTTTTTACGTTCAAAAAAGATGCACCCCGATCTCTTCGAGCATTTGGCCGAGTCTGCACAGCGGCAGCCCCATAACATTGAAATAGTCGCCCTCGAGCCGCCTGACCATGAGCGCGGCTCTGCCCTGAATTCCATAAGCGCCGGCCTTGTCCATCGGCTCTCCGGTCTGAACATAGCGATCGATCTCGTCCTCCGACAGCTTGCGGAAGAAAACCTTCGTGCACTCGCTGCCGACGACGGTCCTGCCGCCGTACATGGCCGTTACGCCGGTGTACACCTCGTGCGTGTTATCCGACAGCAGGTGCAGCATGGCTTTTGCGTCGGTCTCGTCTTTGGGCTTGCCGAGTATCCTGCCGTCTGCCCAAACGACGGTGTCCGCCGCTATGATAAGCGCATTCGGAAAGTCTTTCGCGACCTCTTCGGCCTTTGCCCGCGACAGAGCCTCTACCGTTTCGGCAGGGCCTGCGCCGCACGGCGCTATCTCCTCGCCCTTTGCAGGAACGACGGCGAAATCAAGCCCCAGCGTTTCAAGCAGCTCCTTTCGCCGCGGTGAGCCGGAGGCAAGCACGATACTCATAGTGTCAGTCAACTCCTCTGTAATAAAGGCCTCGGGTCAGATCGTTCGGCTGATAGTCGCCCTCGCCCTTATATCTCTTTGCGACCTGAACGCACTCGCGCGCACCCTCGGTCGTGAACATCAGTCTTATTCCCCAAAGTCCCACGCCGCACAGCTCGTCGTTTTTATCCGCCATGAACAGCTTTCGGGAATTATATATCACATTGCGGTGCTCATATTCACGCACGACGGGGAATGTTGAGCCCATACGGTCGGAAAGCTGAGCCGGGCTTTGGCAATTGCACGCGCCGAGACTGTGGCTTATAACGCACTGATCCGACACCATGAGCGGAAGCCGCCCGTATGCGATGAGCTCAGTCGGCACGCACTTTGCCATATCGCGCACCTGCGCAAGACGCAGCTCAAACGACGCCGTTGCGGATAAAAAGCCCATCTTCTGTATCATATCCATCGAATACGAGTTAAACACATTCATGCCGAAATCGGCGCGCGTTTTCATGCCTGCCTTGCGTGCGATTATGACATGTCCGAGGTTCCCGACAAGCGCCTCGTTTATACCAAGATCAAACAGGCTTCGCAGCATGACGAATATGTCTTTTGTCTCGCTGTCGGTTATAACACGCGGCAAAACGGCGACCGGAACGGCGCCGCGCTCTTTGAACATGCGCACAAGGTCAAAATTATCATACATGACCTTGACGGGAATGTAGATATAATCGGGTCTTGTGTCGGCAAGCTCCTCTGTCAGCTGCTCTGCCGTGCGCACCTGATAGATCATAACTGGATCGGTCACGGCGCTCTGCCCCGAGGGCAGCTGCGGCATGGGCAGGCTGCGGCGCGGCTGCGGTATCGCGCGGCGCTCGTTGAGCGCCGTGACAAGCTTGCGGCGCAGCTCGTTTATCTCGGACGCGGAGAGATAAAGTCCGCTCTGCACCCTGCTCTGCGCATCCACGCAGTAGTACGGCGTACCGCCTGTCTTGCCGAGTCTGTCGCTCAAGACCTCTGAATTTATCGCCTGACGTATCGCCTTCTGCGGCTCTGCGCCGAAAGCGACTACCTTGTTTCCGCGGTTATCTATAGCTGCGGCCTTGACGGCCTCTCCGGCGTTTACGACGGCGTAAAACTTCACCGGAACGCGGCGCTCTTCCTTGCCGATGTACTCTTTTCTTGCGTCGGCAAACATTTTTTCGCCGACCTTGTCGGTTTCGGCTCTCACGCCGAACATGTCGGCCTTGTCGCCGTTAAAATAGCCCTGCGTAAAGCCCTGGCGCGAGAATGCGTCGGCGAGGGCCTTCAGCTCCTCCTCCGTCGGCTCGCGGCGCTCTTTGATGATCTTTGAATATATGCCGGTGACTATGCCCGTGTACTCGGGGCGCTTCATTCTGCCCTCGATCTTCACGCAGGCAACGCCGGCGTCCTCGATCTCACGCAGGCGGTCAACAAGGCAATTGTCCTTGAGGGAAAGCGGATGGCTGTCCTCAAGTCTGCCGCCCATGGTGTATTCCATGCGGCAGGGCTGGGCGCACATGCCGCGATTGCCGCTGCGGCGGCCTATAAGCGACGACATGTAGCACTGCCCCGAATGACAGAAGCACAGCGCTCCGTGGACGAATATCTCCGTTTCTATCGGCGAATGCTTTGTTATGAACTTTATCTGCTCGAAACTCAGCTCGCGCGCAAGGACTGCACGGGTGAGTCCCATCTCGGCCGCTGCCTCAACGCCGGCAAGGTTATGGATGCTCATCTGGGTGCTCGCGTGCAGCGGAATATCCGGCACGGCTTTTTTCAAAACGCTCAAGAGCCCGAGATCCTGCACAAGGATGGCGTCCGCGCCGAGATCCGATACGCGCCGGGCAAGCTCGACGGCCTGCTCCATCTCCCTGTCGCCGACGAGCGTGTTCATCGTGACATAGACTTTGCAGTCGCGTATGCGGCAGTATCTGACCGCCTTTTCAAACTCCTCGTCGCTGAAATTTTTTGCTCCGCGTCGAGCGTTGAATATTCCAAGTCCCATATACACCGCATCCGCGCCGTTCTGAACGGCGGCAACGACCGCCTCCGGCGAGCCTGCGGGAGAAAGCAGCTCAAGCATATATCCATACCTCTGGCATTTTACTTTTATCGTTGAATTATACCACAAACATGGCTATTGCTACAAGTTAATTTTAATGATATAATCCCTCTTGTTAAAGTCCATTGTGTAAACTTTGAATGAACAGAGGAATCGTCATGCCCACAGCAGAGCAAAACTCAATACCGCGCAGCACCGCGGACAAGCTTATTGCCGCACATGACGGCGATGTTGCGCTGCTGTATATCTGGCTCGATCTTAACGGCGGATTTGACGCCGACAGGGCCGCGCGCGAGCTTTGCCGCACCGAGGCCGAGATAAAAAACGCGCACGAAAAGCTGCTTAGAATGGGGCTTTCGCGCCCGGCCGCAAGGCCCGAGCAGGAGATAAAGCTCCCTCCTGCCGAGGAGCTTCCGGAATACACCTCGGCGGATATCGTGCGCCGCTCGAAGGAGGACAGCGGATTTCAGGCCGTTATCGCCCAGGCGCAGCACAAGCTCGGCAGAGTCCTTTCAACGGCCGAGCTGAAAACGCTTTTCGGCATTTACGATTACCTCGCGCTGCCGGCAGATGTTATTTTCATGCTCATCGGCTACTGCATCGACGTTTTCACCGAAAAATACGGTCCCGGCCGGCTGCCCTCGATGCGCAGCATCGAAAAGGAAGCCTACTCATGGGCAAACAAGGAGATCATCACCATCGAGCAGGCCGACGAATACATACGCAATGCCGCCGAGAAGCGCTCGCGCGCAGGCGAGCTGAAGACCTCAATGGGGCTTGGCAGCCGCGTGCTCACGCCGACCGAGCGCAAATACATGACCTCGTGGTTCGACATGGGCTTTGATAACGAGGCCATACTCATAGCATACGACCGCACGGTGACAAACACCGGCGCTTTAAAATGGGGATACATGAACAAGATCATGCTCTCGTGGCATGATAAGGGCATACACTCGGCACGGGACGTCGCCGAGCGCGACAGCCGCTCTCCGGCAAGCGCAGTCAAGGCGGAAAATCAGCATCGCAGCAACGTTTCGGGCGATGAGCTCAAGCGTCTGCGCTCAATATACGAAAAGGTTAAAAACGGTTAAACAATGGCACTGGACGGAAAAATTCTGGCGCGCGCCAGAGAGCAGATAGGTCACACACACGCAAACAATGTCGCCGAGCATTATCTCAGGCAGGAGAAGATTTATTCGCAGATACCCGAGATTCACCGCATCGACGATAGGCTTCGCGCGCAGATGTCCGAGCTTGTCGGACTTACGATAAAGCGCAGCGCGGATCTTTCCGACGCGCTCAAGGCGCTGGAGGACGAAAGCCTTGCGCTTCAGGCAAAAAAGGCCGAGCTTCTGCACGCTGCCGGTTATCCGGTCGATTATCTTGAGGACATCTACTCCTGCCCGAAATGCAAGGACACCGGATTTATCGGAAGCCAAATGTGCTCCTGCCTCATCGAGGAATACAACCGCCAGCTCACAAGCGAGCTGAGCACGCTTCTCAAAAACAGCGAGGAGCGCTTTGAAAACTTCGATCTTTCGCTGTACGGCGAGGCAAGGGAAGCGATGAGCATTGTTTACGACACCTGCCGCGAGTACGCCTCCAGCTTCTCGGAACGCTCGATGAACCTGCTGTTTCAGGGCGGCACGGGGCTGGGCAAAACGTTCCTGTCTGCCTGCATAGCGCGCGTCGTTGCGCAAAACGGCCACTCGGTGTGCTACGATACCGCGGCCTCCGCGCTCGAGGCGTTTGAAATGAAAAAATTCGCGCGCGACGCCGAGGCTGCGGAAAAGGCCTCGACACGGGTCGAGCGCATGCTCGAGTGCGAGCTTATGATCCTTGACGATCTGGGCACCGAAATGCTCACGCAGATAAGCATCTCGGCGCTGTACACGCTTATAAACACGCGCCTTGTCGAGGGTAAAAAGACCATTATCAGCACAAATCTCACCGATGCGGAGCTTGCACGGAGATACACTCCGCAGATTTGCTCGAGGATAGACGGCGAGTTTCTCAAGCTCCCGTTTGCCGGAACGGATATACGCAAATTGAAAAAGGAGATGTAGGAATGGATCAGCACGAGATCACTCGCGAAATACCCCTGCTAAACGCCGACGGCGAGCTGACGGAGCCGGGCTACGCCAAGAAGCTCCTGCCGGTTTACAGGCGCGCGGACATCAAGGCAAGCCCCATGCGCATCAAGGAATGGGACTATTACCTCATAAACAACGGCCGCTTTGCCCTTGCCCTCACCATCGACGATAACGGCTACATGGGTCTGGACTCGATAAGCCTTCTCAACTTCGAGGAGGGCTGGGAGATCACCACGAGCCCCATGTGCTTCATGCCGCTCGGAAAGCGCAAGCTGCCCGAAACGAGCAAGACCGGCGACACGACCGCCATCGGGAAAAACTACAGCATTTATTTCAAAAACAACGGATCGGGCGTGCGCACACTGATAGCGCAGATGAAGCGCTTCGGCCCTGCCGGCTCGCTCTACGCAAAGGTCGAGCTTTTCGACGAGCCGGAGGAGAGCATGGTAATCGCAACGCCTTTCGATAAGCCGGGGCATTTTTACTACAACCAGAAGATAAACTGCATGCGCGCACGCGGTGAGGTCACATACGACGGTCACACCTATGTTTTTGACCCCTCGGACAGCTTCGCCGTCCTCGACTGGGGGCGCGGCGTGTGGACATACAAAAACACATGGTACTGGGGCTCGGCTTCCGGCGCGGTGGACGGCGTTCCCTTCGGCTGGAACATCGGCTACGGCTTCGGCAACACCTCGGCCGCCAGCGAAAACATGCTGTTTTACAACGGCAAGGCGCACAAGCTCAGTCAGGTGAAATTCAACATTCCCGGCGATGAAAAAGCCTTCATGGAGCCGTGGACCTTCACTTCGGACGACGGCAGGTTCGAGATGGGCTTCCGTCCCGTGCTCGACCGCGCATCCTGCACCGACGTCGGACTTATTAAAAGCGATCAGCACCAGGTGTTCGGCCTGTTCACCGGCAAGGCTGTCCTTGACGACGGAAAAGTGATCGAAATAAAAGACTTCCCCGGCTTTGCCGAGAAAGTCTCGAATAAATGGTAACACGGCAATAACCGGGACTGCGATGCAGTCCCGGTTACTTTATCTCCTGCTCAAGGCCGTCAAACTCCGGCGAGGAGAAAAACTCCGCAAGCGTCATATCCAGCCCGTCGCATATCATTTTTATCGTCAACAGTTTTGGATTGCAGCTTTTGCCGTATAGAATATTCTTGATGCTCGACGGCGGCAGCGCGCACACAGTGGCAAGTCTGTTGATGCTCATGTTCCTCTGCTCGCACAGGCGAAGTATTCTGATCTTAACAGCATCTATTGTCTGCATTTTGGCCTCCTAATACACTTTTTTGTATTAGGATAGCCAAATTCAGTAGGCATTTTAGGCTATGCGTGCTACTATATAGGCTATACATAGACCGAACAGGAGTGAAATCATGGCAGAGTACGAAAAAATGTATGCAGTTTTATGCTGCGCGATCGACGATGCTTTAGATATGCTGGAAAAAGTTCCGGATGCGCAGAATACAGCAGAATTGCTCCAGACCGCACTTTTAAAAGCCGAAAATATATTTGTCGAAAGCGGCAGGGCGCAGTAAAATTACGCGGCAGGCGTTTGCCTGCCGCGTCTGCATTGTTTTATTCCAAATTTCCGCTTTCGTACATGAGCGCCGTGAGTGCGACAACGGGGGCTGTTTCGCATCTGAGTATGCGCGCGCCCATCGAGCATATGTGAAGTCCTACCTTGCGCGCCATATCGGACTCATACGGCTCAAATCCGCCCTCGGGGCCTGTTATCACCGCAGCAGAGCCGAGCTTCTCGGCCCCCTTGAGCGCCGAGCGAAGGCTCTCGCGCTCGCCGGTCTCGTACAGGAAGAAGGCGTCCTCCTGCTGCTTTGCGGCATCGAGCGCTTCAACAAAGCTGTCGATCCATCTGACCTCGGGAATGATGCCGCGCCCGGACTGCTTTGCCGCCTCCTCGCTTATTCTGTTCCAGCGCTCGAGCTTTTTTGCAACGCCCTCGGTGCGCTGCACGACGCGCTCGGAGCGGAAAAAGCATATCTCCTTTGCGCCGGACTCGACGCATTTCTGGATGATATAGTCGGTCTTATCGCCCTTTGGCAGACCGCACAGCACGCGCACCGACACCGTAGGCTCGGCCGCGCACGGGACGACCTCGATGATCTCCGCCTCGGCCTCGTCCTTATCCGAGCGCACAAGGCGGCATTTATAGTCCGTACCGTTGCCGTCGCAAATGGTCATCTCCTCGCCCGGGCGAAGGCGAAGCACCTTTATATGCTCTGCGTCGCGGCCGCGGATGATCGCTCTGCCGCCGAGCAGATTTGTTCCAAGCGCAAAAAATCTGGGCATGATAGGCTCCTCTCGGAAAACATATTTTATGCCGGTATTATCTCACAGCGCTGACGTTTTTTCAAGTGGCGGCATATAATGCAGCGGTGAGAACTATGGAATTTGATAATTTTGAAAGCGTGTGGCAGCGCGTGACCGCGCTCGACGAGACTCTGCCCGAGCCGCCTCCGCCGCCGGAGAACAAGTACGAGCAGAAGCTTTGCGTAATAAAGCGCGGCGAAAAAAGCTGCGCCGTGCGCTTCATCGCCGGATATTGAAAAGTCTGCCCGTTAGCGAAGCCTAACGGGCGGATCTCGGCGTGTCAAAAAATCATACGCACTCAAAGCAGTGCCACTCCTCCTCGTGATGGTGGGCGATCATCTCAAGCCCGGCGGCTTTGAGCGCAGCGGCGACCTCGTCCTCGCGGCCGTCGATTATGCCGGAGGTGATGAACACCCCGCCCGGCGCCATAAACGCGCGGACAAACGGTGCAAGCGGAATTATAACGTCGGAAACGATATTTGCAAGCACGATATCGTAGCCCGTGCCGAGGAGCGCTCTGAGCTTTCCGTCGCCGATTATATCGCCGGCGTAGACCTTCATTTTGTCGCCGCCGATATCGTTGAGAGCCGCGTTTTCCATTACGGTATCGGGCGCTTTGGGGTCGATATCGCAGGCGGTGCAGAAATCGCTGCCGAGAACGATAGCGCCTATGCCGAGGATACCGCTGCCGCAGCCGAGGTCGAGGGCGCGCTTGCCCTCCCCTGCGTACTTTTCGAGCGCGGCAAGGCACATGCGCGTTGTTGCATGCGCGCCGGTTCCGAACAGCAGACCGGGGTCGAGGCGCAGCGGAACTCTGCCCACTTCGGCGCAGTCGATCCACTCCGGCACGACAAGGAGCTTCTCGCCGATCTCGAGCGGCTTGTAATACTCCTTCCAGTTATTTTCCCAGTCGGCGTCGCACACGGGCGCTGTTTTCACCTCAAACTCCGCCTTCACGGCATCGAGCAGCCGCGCGCCGTCCTCGTTATCCTCAACATAGAATTTAACGCGCGAAACGCCCTTATAGCTTTCCTCGAGCGAGGAATCGACATAGTCCCAATACTGGCGGTTATTTTCAAGGAAGGCCTTGAAATCGTCCTCGTTTTCGATGACAAAGCCGTCAACGCCGAGGGCGGTGAGCCTGTCGCAGGTCTCGTCGGTGTTTTTGCATTCTATCGTTACTTCGGTGTAATTCATCTGGTTTTTATCCTCAAATTTCTCAAAACTGCCCCCAGCGTGCAAAAAAGTCTTCAGCTTTTTTGCGCGCTGCAACGCCACATTTTTTGTGAAAACAAGTTTTCACGAAAAATCTCGCTACGCTCGTCAAAAAGTCCGTACCGGACGTTTTTGATGGCTATTAATCCAATTACGAGAGGGGTCTTGCCCCCTCGTGCTCCCCTGCTGCTCAATCGGCTCTGCTCGGCAGCACTATCTTTAAATCAGACTGACTGCCCCACCTTTTGGTGGGGCAGCTGTATATTTATTGTTTTTTATTCAGCGTCGTCGCTTATCAGACCGTAACCGCCGTTTTTGCGGCAATAGACTACCGAGATCGCACCGTCGGCCTGCTCATCGCGGAACACGAAGAACTCATGCTCAAGCAGGTTCATCTGCAATATTGCCTCTTCCGTTGACATCGGCTTGATGGGGAAGCGCTTGCTGCGCACGATCTTGAATTCCTCATCCTCTTCCTCCTCAACGGGGGCATACTCGGGTCTTGTCTCCTTCTCGAGCGCGCCCTCTCTCAGGCGTTTTGCAAGACGGGTCTTGTTCTTGCGGATCTGGCGTTCGATGGACGCGACACCGGAATCAACGGAAGCATACATATCGTTTGTAAGCTCGCTGGCTCTGTAATACAGGCCGTTATTTGAAACCGTGATCTCTGCCAGGAATCTGCCGCGCTCCATGCTGAACGTGATATTTGCGCTGCTTTCGGTCTTAAAGAAGCGGTCGAGCTTGCCAACCTTGCGCTCAGTATAGCTTCTGAGCTCTTCGGAGGTGCCCATCTTTTTTTCGGTAAACGTAAATTTCATATGTGCCGGCTCCTTTCTGCTTTGCAGGATGCTTCCTGCTTAACTTTATTATAGCATAAGCGCATGTAAAATGAAAGACGCTTTTGTTGAATTTGCTTTAAAATTTAAAATTTGTTCTCACATTTTTATTCAACACTTATATAACAGTCGGGCAGAGCGGCTTTCAGCGCCTGTATCTGGTCTGCGCTGATGCTGTTTCCGTTGAGCCAGAGCTGTTTGAGATTTTTAAGTGAGGCGAGCGCCGAAATGTCGCTGATCGAGTTGTTTGAAAGATCGAGCGTTTCGAGCGTTTTAAGCGTTGACAGCGGCGAGAGCCTTGATATCGAGTTATTTGACAGGTCAAGGTGCTTTACGTTAGTAAAGCCCGACGCCTTGGAGATATCGCTCAGGCCGAGGCCGTTTGCCTCAACGTTTTCGGCGTCCACGGCAAAGCTTTTGCCGCCGAGGACGATCTCGCTTTTAAGCTCGGAATGGCTGATCGCGCAGCCGGAGAGCTTCTTTTTCAGCGTTGCAACGGCGGCCTCGCTCAGGTCTGCGTTATCCTTTATGCTGAGCTTTTTGAGATTTTTGAGGTTATAAAGCTCCTCGAGGTCTGCGTCGGACAGGCTGACCTTATCCATCCACAGAGTTTTCAGATTCGTGAGCCTGCCAATGGCGGCGATGCTTCCAAGCTCATTGCCGCTGACATTAAGCTCGGTAAGCCCGGAAAGATCCTGAAGCGCCGCGACCGATTTTATCCTGTTGCCGGAAAGATTGAGGTACTCAAGCTTCGGCACGCTCATAAGCGGACTTATATCGCTTATGCGGTTGTTTGAGATATCAAGCTCTTTAAGGCTCGGAAGGTCTACAAGCGCCGAGATATCGGAGATCGAGTTATCCGAAAGGTCGAGCTTTTCAAGCTTCGTGCAGGCCGACAGCAGCGTGATATCATGAACGTCGCAGCCGGAAAGGTCAAGCTCCTTCACATTGTTTTTAAACGTTTTGCCGCCGAGCTTTATCTCAATAACGTCCTCCTTTGCATCGTCGCTGTATATGATGCAGTTTGGAAGCTTCGCTTTCAGTTCCTTGAGTTGAGACGCGCTTATATCCATCTGCCCGATGGTAAGCATGGACAGACTGTCGATATCATAAAGCGGAGAAAAGTCCTTTATCTCATTTCCGTCAAGGTGCAGCGTTCTGAGCGAGCTGAGCTTTTTGAGCGGTGTAATATCGCTTATCTTGTTGTTCGAAAGGTCGAGCGAGGTGAGCTTTTTGAGCGGCGTGAGGAAATCAAGCTCGTCGATCTTATTGTCGGAAAGCTTGAGGCTCGTAAGCTCGGTGAGCTTTGCTATATCCTTGAGGGCGGCCGAGCCTGCGCCCTTTTTCGACAGATCCAGCGACGTCGTTTCCACGTCGAACTGCTCGCCGCAGATGACGACTATCTTGCCGCTGTCGTAATCCTCCTTGGCCTTTTTGAGCCGCTCGATCTCGGATTTTATTTCGTCGCTGCCGCTTGTTGAGCTTTCAAGGATGGCAATGGCATTGACGTAATCGTACTTGGCCTCATAGCAGCGGCTCATAAGAAGCAGGCACTCGTCGGTCTTTTTGACCTCCATTGCCTCGCGCAGCTTTGTAAGCGCGTTATCGTAATCTCCGGCGTAGTAATATTCCTGCGCCTGCTTGAATGCATTGCTGTATTCGCTTTCCGTTCCGCCGTTTTTGAGTGCGAGTATCAGCGCAAGCATGGCCGCGAGCACAGCCACGATGGCAACACACACAATGATGAGCTTTTTTCTTTTTTTATGCGTGCGGTGCTCGGACTGCTCGCGTATGATGCGCTCGGCGTCCGATTCGCTCTCGTCGTACTCCGGCTCTTCCTCGTATTCCGGCTCGCCGTCCTCGTCCTGCGGAGTAAGCTCATATCCTTCGGTTTCACGCAGTATCTCCTCAAGCTCGGGGTCAAATATGCTCTTGTATCCCTCATTGACCGTGTCGAGGACGGTTTTTTCCTCGTCGGCTCTGTGGAGCTGCTGCTCGATATCGCTTTTTTTGACGACTACGGTTTTTTCCTCAGTCGGGTCTTTTCTGATAGTATCACTCATGTGCATCGCCCTCCTGCGGCGCAGCATCGGGCATGATCTCGGATGCGGGCGGCTCCTCATTGCTGACGAGCAGATCTATCGTCTGCTGCTCGGCGCTGCTCGCCTTTTCGGCTGCAAAGTCGCGCCTTTTCATTGCAAAGCAAATGCACAAAAGCGCCGCCATAATGCACAGCACAGATATCTCGGGCAAAAGCTCCGCGAGCACAACAGTCTTCCCCTTCGGTGCGATCATGTCTCTGTCAAGGTAAATATGTACTATAAGCGGCAGACCGAACAGCGGCGCAAGCAGCCACTTAGTCCGGATAACGCCGAACACCGTCGCCGTGTAGATAAACGCGACGGCAAGATACAGGCATATGCACAGTATCGTGTGCAGTATGCTGTCAAACCCGAAGGCTTTGATTATGAAAAACATTACACCCAGTATGACCGGGATAAACGTCAGACTGAAAAAGCGCCTGCCTGCATACAGAACGAGCACGATGAACAGCAGGTTGCACAGTATCGGCAGCACAATCTGAAATGTGACAAATCCGGCCGTCTGATTCGACCAGAAGCCCCAATAGCCGAGGAAGCGGCAGAGCGCCGACAGGATCATGAAGATCACCGCAAGCTTGACGAAGAAGTTCTTACGGCTGACCGAATACCTTATCTTTTCGTTTTCTATCTCCATCTTGCTTCCTCTAGATCAGAACGCCCAGTTTCCGTTTTTGAATATCTGCACTCTCTCGCCGCTTTCGGTCTCGCCCGTGATATTGAGATCCTCGGAGCCTATCATGAAATCCTCATGGATCATGGACGAATTTATGCCCATTTCGCGGCACTGCTCGAGCGTGTAGTTTTCAAAGTCCTTTATGCAGTTAGCAAATCCGTCGCCGAGCGCGAGGTGGCATGCGGCGTTTTCGTCAAAAAGGGTATTATAAAACATTATGCCGCTGTTTCTTATCGGACTGTCAAACGGCACGAGCGCGCACTCGCCGAGCATTTTCGAGCCTTCGTCCATGTTCACGAGCGTCTTGAGCGCATCCTCGCCCTTTTGGGCCTTGACCTCTGTCACCTTGCCGTTTTCAAAGCGGATGCTGAAGTTTTCGATCATCGTGCCGCGGTAGGACAGCGGTCGGGTCGAATACACTATGCCCTCGGCCTGTCCCTTCATGGGGCTTGTGAAAACCTCTTCGCTGGGGATGTTGGGATTAAAGCGCACGTTTGTCCCGAGCGTATCCTCCGCTCCGGCGAGAAACTGCGCCTGCGGAATGAGTCCGACGGTGAAATCCGTTCCGTTTGCGCTTTTATAGTGCAGCTTGCGCAGGCCGAGCGAGTTGAGATACTCGCAGCGGCTCTTGAGATCGGCATTGTGCTCCTGCCATGCCTTCACTCCGTCGCCCTCGGCGCGCGAGGTGTACAGTATCGCCTCCCAAAGCTTTTCGACTGCCTCGGCCTCGCCAAGCTCGGGGAACACCTTTTTTGCCCACGCCTTGCCCGGCGCCGCCGCAATGACCCACTGGTATTTGTTCTCCATCGAGTCACGGATGGGCTTTATGACCTTCCAGCGCATCTGGACGCTCTTGCCCCACTTTTCCTGATCCAGCCCGTCAAGACCCGAGGGGTCGGCAGACTCTATATAGATCATGGCCGGCAGCGTTTCGGCTCTGTTCAGAAGCTTCTGCTTTTCCCAATCTTTTATCTCGCCGAGGCGCTCGACGGTCTGGTATTTTACATGCTTGAGCCTGAGCGGCTGATGCGTCCACTCGACTCTTACCTCGGCAGCGCCTGCAAGATAGCACTGCTCAACGAGCATTTCGACAAATTCCGGCTGATCAAGCTCGGCCGAAATGACAACATCCTGTCCCTTTTGGACATTCGCGCCGACCCTGACGATAAGCTCGGCGTAGCTTTCGAGTTTTTTGATATCCATATATAAAAACTTCTTTCTTACAGTTAATTTAAATTATTCTACCACACAGGTTACAAAATTACTACACATTTATACCCTCACCGCAAAAATTTTTCGCACGAATTCATATTGAGTTAACAAGTTTCCTATAGTATAATCAATCATTGATCATTCAGATCTTTCAAGGGTGATAGCATGGTATCCAAAAATCAGTGGAGAGCGATCGCGATCGTTCTTGCCGTCGTGCTGCTGCTTGCCGCGTTCATGACCGGTCTTACCGGGATAGCGGACGGCATCAGTCCCGTCGGCGATGTTCGTGAAGACTACGTCTCCTTCAAAAAGGAGCTTGACGCGCTCAGCGATAACGAAAAAGCGCTCGCCGACGGCAAGGCCGAATACGATGAGAAAAAGGCCGCTTATGACGAGCAGAAAGCCGCTTATGACGAAAAGTACAAGCAATACGAGGCGGCAGATAAAAAATACAACGAGGACGTTTTGAGCTATAATCAGCAGCTTATAGCCTACAATGTCGGCAAAAACCGGTTTAACAGCAGCGGCGCGCAGAGCGCCGTTTCGAGCGGCAGAGCGCAGCTCGACTCGGGCTGGGCCTCGTACAACGAGGGCAAGGCCGCTTACGATCAGCTGTTGTCTGCCATAAGCGAGCTTGAAGCAAAGCACATTCCGCATTGGATGGCGCTCAAGATCGTCGGCGGCAAGGTCGGTATCGACCTGACCGACAGCTACATTTCCGACATGAAGGCGCAGCTTGACTCGGCCTATGCGCAGCTTCAGCAGGGAGAGTCCGGGCTTACTCAGGCGCAGCAGCAGATAGATTCCGCCCAGGCGCAGCTTTCCGGCATGAAGCAGGAGATAGAGTCCGGCCCTGCGAAGCTCGATGCCGACGGGCAGTCCGTTGCCGACACGAAAGCCGAGCTTGACAAGGAAAAGGAAGCACTTGACGCCAAGGCAGAGGAGCTTTCGGTCTATGAGGACATTGCCGAAAAGGTCGAGCGCAGCCGCGAAAGCCTTATCGACGAGGGCTATGGTACGTCAGACAGCACAACGGCCGAGCTTCTAAGCTCCGCCGGCAAGCACGAAAGCGCGCTGCACATGGATTATCTCAAAGCTCTTATATCCTTCATCATCACTTACGCCGCGCACCTGCTTGCGGTCGCTGCCGCCGCAGCGGCGCTCATACTGCTGGCCAAAAAGCAGGACTCCCTCGCGTTTAAGCTCGCCGCCCTCGGCGCCGCCTTGGGCGCCGTGAGCGTCATTGCCTCACTTATCTACGGGGATATCGACACACTCGCTTTCGCAGCCGCCGTCCTCGCCGCCCTCGGCGTCGGCCTTTCGATCGGCATAAGCTCGGAAGAATGATCTCAAATAATATAAAGCGATCCCTCCGGCTCCGCCGGAGGGATTGTTCGTTCAATATCACTGGCGCTTCATTTGACGCAGGAAGGCCAGGACTGCGAAAATTACGGCGGCAGCGGCGTAGGCTATGACCCACGCAAGATCCGGCCAGACATCCGCAAAGCTTCCTGCGCAGACGGCCTGCTCGACTCTCACCGCATGGCAGAACGGCAGCAGCTCGGCCACCGTTTTGAACGCGCCGCCTACAAGATCAAGGTCAAACCATATGCCGGACAGCCATGCGGTGAGGTTTGTCAGCAGCGCGCCGCATATGCCGCCTACCTGCTTTACGCTCAGGGCACTGCCGCACAGAAGCCCGAGCGCAATGAAAAACACTGAGGCGGGAATTATCATCAGCACCGACCACAGGACGTTCACCGTCACCTCAAGGCCGAGGAAAAACGCCGTTACAAAGCACACGGCAGCCTGCCAGAGGGCAATGGGCAGCAGCGGCAAGGTATAGCCGAAAATGAAATCGGCAGCCGTGAGCGGCGTTGTATAAAGCCGCTGCAAAAGCGCGCTTTCGCGATCCTTTGCGATGAGCGTTGCCGCAAAAAGCGTCATGAACGACAGGCCGAACACGGTCATACCCGGTGCAAGATTCTCGATCTCAAACATAGAAACCGGAATGTTTGCCTGAATTGCCGACAGCAGCAGGATAAGCACCACCGGAAAACCGAGTCCAAAGCCGAGGTTTACGGGATCGCGCAGTATCTCCTTTGCCGTGCGCGAGGAGAATGTGAGCATTTTCATTTCCCCTCCCCCTTTACTATCGCGACGAACGCATCCTCGAATTTTTCTTTTCCGGCAAGGGCTTTTAGTTCCTCGGCCGTGCCGAGGGCCAGCAGCCTTCCGCCGCGCATGATGCCGACACGGTCGGACAGCGCCTCGGCTTCCTCCATATAGTGTGTTGTGAGTATTATCGTCTTTTTGCCCTTGAGCGCGCGCACGGTATCCCACAGCTCGCTGCGCGCAATGACATCAAGGCCGAGCGTCGGCTCGTCGAGGAACAGTATCTCAGGATCGCCGGTGAGCGCCATTGCAATGCTAAGCCTTCTCTGCCAGCCGCCCGAGAGCTTACCGGCCTTGCGCTCTTTTGCCTCGCCGAGCTTGAACTCTTCGCACAGCGCCTGCGCCCGCACGCGCGTTTTATCCTTTGAAAGCCCGTGCACGCCGCACATAAGCTCGAGGTTTTCCATAACCGTCAGGTTCGGCGCAACTGCCGTCTCCTGCGGCGATACTCCTATGATGCGCTTCACCTCACCCGGCTGAGAAGCTATGCTTTTTCCGTCGAGGAACGCCTCGCCGGACGTGGGCGAGGTCAGGCACGAGAGCATTTTTATCGTTGTAGTTTTGCCCGCTCCGTTTACGCCGAGCAGTGCAAACAGCTCGCCTTGACGAACGCTCAGCTCAAGACCGTCAACGGCGGTCACGTCCCTGTACTTTTTCGTAAGTTTTTTTATCTCTATCGCATTCATTTTCCGTTTCCTCCGCACCAGCGCGCTTTCAATCCTTCGTATACGTCGGTCAGAGTGCGGCTTACATATTCCTCTTCCCAGTCGAGGTATCCCGTAACTATCATCGTCGCGATGCCGTGGACAAATATCCACATCTCGAGATGGAAAAGGCGCGCATCCTCATTGCTCAGCCCTGTATTTCGGGATATGAGCGCTATGATCCCGTCAATGCTTTCATCTTCGGTCTCCGAATCTTCCTCGGTTCTGTCGCGCATAAACAGCAGCTTGAACAGCTCTTTTTCCTTTCGGGCAAAGGCAATGTAGGCAATGCCGCTGGCCTTATACGGCGGATATGCTCCGCGCATCATCTCGGCGCGCAGAAAAGACTGATACTCGGCATTTGCCGCACGCACGACCTCATCCTGCACCTCCTGCATATTCTCAAAAAGGCCGAACACCGGCTTTGCGGACGAGCCGAGCTCCGCTGCAAGGCTTCGGGCCGTGAGCGCTGCCATTCCGCCCCGGCGCACAATATCCAGCGCCGCGGCAATTATCTCTTCTCGCGAAAACTTCACTCTCGGCGGCATTATTATCACTTCCTCATTTTTTGCGCAACTGCTGTTGCGCAACTGATGTTGTTATTATATCATGCCGGCTGCATTTGTCAATGTTAACAGACAGTTTGTTGACAAGATTTTTATATGATATAAAATGGTGTCATCGGAGGTGAGGCACGATGAAGAAAAACAAAAAAGAAGATGACGAGGAGATCCGCCGCGCAAAGGCCAATATACGCACGGGATTTATTATTGCAGTTATAGTCATTGCCTTGCTTGCGGTCATTGCCTTTGTAATGGTGGGGCTTATGAGCGCCATCACATCCTTTCCGGACATGGGCACCTCGGCGATACCGGATATCGACATATTAAACAAGCTGACATCAAGCTGACATAAAAAACACGGCAGGTGAAAACCTACCGTGTTTTTTTGCTATTCAATTCAGTAATTTTCCATCATTTCGCGCGAGTCCATATCGCCGTTTTCGGCGGCTATGCGATACCAGCGCATTGCCTCATCGCGGTTTTGCTTAACACCACTGCCGATGGCGTAGCAATCACCCGTCATGCGCATGCAGTCAACGTCGCCGAGTTCGGCGGCTTTTTTGAACATCTCAAAGGCCTTTTTCGGATTTTCCTTAACGCCGAAGCCGTTATAATAGCAGCCGCCTGCAAGGCGCATTGCGTCAACATTGCCGTTTTCGGCCGAGAGCTTCATCCAGCGGAAGGCCTCCGAGGGATCGGCCGCCGTTCCCTCGCCGTTTGCATAGCACACGGCAAGATCGTGCTGCGCGTCGGGATGACCCATTTCGGCCGCGTTTTTGAACCATTCAAACGCCGCCTGCGGATTGCGGAAGGTGCCCTCGCCGCGGTCGTGGTTGAGCGCGGTTTTATACATTGCATCAACAACGCCTGCTTCGGCGGCGCGCTTGAAGCGCGCAAACGCCTCGGTGGGATCTTTTTTCGTTCCGAAGCCCTGCTCCGAGCACAGCGCACAGATATACATCGCCTCTATATCCCCGGCATTGGCAGCAGCCAGCGCCCATTTATAGCACTCTTTTTCGTTCTTTGCCGCTCCGGTGCCTTTCTGATAGCAAACGGCAAGGTTGAGCATGGCCTTGACGTGGCCAAGCTCGGCAGCGCGCTTTAAAAGCTCAAACGACTTTTTCTCATCAAGCTTCGCAAAGCTCACGCCGCCGCGGAAAAGAATCTCCGGCAGCATGTCGGCCTCGACGCAGCCGAGGGCTATCGCCTCGTCGTAATAAGCCGCGGCGGTAGGATCGTCCTCCTGCTCGTAAGCCGAGGCGGCTTTTTTGCGCAGCTGCAGGCTCTTTTCCTCGTCGGAAGCGTCAGCGCCCATTATCTTTTCAATGTCGGCAAAAACGTCCTCGAGCTTCATCTTTTTGTACTCAGCCATGGCGCACCTCACTTATCGTTTGCTGCAACGGAGTATTCCGCGGCAGCGACCGTGCCGTCGTCGCCGGCCTGAAGCCTGAACAGAGTCGAGCCGACGGTGAACTTATAGGTATCGCCCGACTGAACATACTCGATGCCGTCCATGAGCGCGAGCGCCTCGTCGATCTTCATGCCGATCTTCACGCCCTGAGGATTGGAAACGGTATCATCCGCAATGGTTATGCCGGTGATGCGCTCTGTCCCGTCAACATCGTTTACCAAGACTTCAAAGCCGTCATAATAATAGAACTTGTCCTTGCCCTGATACGCGCAGCTGTTGGATTCAAAGGTGCTGTCAGGCTCGCCGAGGGCAGCCAGAACATCCGCCGCAGGGTCGAGAATGCCGAACTTCACCTCGCCCGAGGCATAGTAAAGCTCGCCGTAATCGGGCTTGTACTCGGCGGTTTTGTTTGCATCGTTGTCGCCGCTGCCGCCGTCGTTTCCGCAGGCGCAAAGCGCGAAAACGCACAAAGCGGCAAGGATAATTGCAATAAACTTTTTCATTTTTCGTCCCCCAGTGTCCAGCTTTTTAGATAGCCGTATTCCTCAAGCTCGGCATTCTGCGCTGCCAGAAGCTCATAATACGCTTTGCATTTATTCTCCCAATCCGCGGCTATGGTTTCATCCTCACTGCGGTCCGGTACTCCGTAGCGCCCGGCAAGGATCTCCGCGAAATAGCGCGAGAGCTTTTCCGCGCCGTAAATGTTCAGATGCAGACCGGCGTCATAGGTATCCGTCTGCATGTCGATGCCGATATCGTCCGAAACGTTCAGCAGATTTATGTAGTCAAGGCCGTGCTCGGCGGCGTAATCACTTATCTGCTCGTCCCACTGATCGTACCAGTGCGGCCACAGGCTCGGCGATTTTATAAGAACGAGCGTCGCTCCGTTAGCATCGCACAGCTTCTGCATTTTGTCAAGGTATTCCCAGCATGTGTCGCCTATCGTGTAATCGTCCAGCACCGGCGCCGTCGGCAGCTTTGTCATAGGCTCAACGTCCGCGCGCATGAGGTAGCCTGCGATCGTCACGGGGTCGCGGCGGAAGGCGTACTCAAAGTCCGCGTCCGTCAGCTCCGACCAGCGCGAGTGATAGCGCAGGAACGGGATAAGGTAGCTTACCATATCCTCGTCCTCGGTCATGGAGGCCTTTATCGCGTCGAGCTTGTGCTTTGAAAGCGGCATACCGTCGAGCGTCATGCGGTTGTACGCCTCGCTCTGCGGAGTGTCGTACTTCATCGACTGGACATTGTACACGACGACCTTCGGGCTTTCGCGCTCGAACACCTCTTCAAGCAGATAGTACGACTGCCAGATAAGCTGCTGCGCCGAGCCTCGAATGTAGCTCGTTATGCCCTTTCCCTCCCACATTGTTACGGGTGAAAAGTTCTCGTACACCTCGCAGTCGCCGACAAATATCACATCGTGCGGGTTTTCTTCATTATAATACTCCTGCGTCATCGCGCCCTCGAGAACGCCGGACATGTATTTCGGCTGACATATCCTGCCCAGCAGCCATATCGCTGCGCACAGCAGCACCGCGAAAGCCGCAAGGCAGATAATATGCAGTTTTTTATTGCTTTTTTTGCTCATTTGCTTCCTCAGAACTGGTTATAGATAAACTGCGCCGCATCGTAGCCCACGCCGTACGCGCCGAAGGTCAGGACCGCAACGGCAAGGACGAAGAACACGGCATAGCACAGAACAGGCTTTTCCCACAGTACCTCGCGCACGCTGCCGTACTTTTCCTGAACGCAGGAAACGGCAAACATGATAACAACACCGACTGCGGCGATCAAATAGTCTGCGCCCGTAAGCCCCAGCTGCAAAAGCGCACCGGAGAATGCCTCGCCCCAGTTAAAGTCCGTAAACACCGTACCGAGCGCGCGGAAGGATACCTCAACATCGCGGTAGCAGTCGAGAACGCGCAGCGAGCACATGAGCAGGAACGTTCTGAGCGTTTCAAACACCCTGTAACCGAAGCCTGAGACGAGCCTTTCGTGCTTTGCGCGGAAGCGCTGCGACACGGGCTTGAACTCCTCGGCAAGCAGGATGAAGAAAGCGTTGAGAAGTCCCCAAACGACAAAATTCCACGCCGCGCCGTGCCACAGGCCGGTAAGGAACCACGTCACTATCGTCGAAACATACACCGACAGCTTTCTTCCGAAGCCGTCGGATATTTTTTTGCGCGCGGACTTTGAGAGCTTCAGGAGCCACGGCGCGACCGACAGCGGATAGAAGATATAGTCCTTGAACCATGTGCCCATGGAGATGTGCCATCTGCGCCAATATTCGGCGATATTGCGCGAAAAATACGGACGGATGAAGTTCTCCTTCACCTTTATTCCAAGCACCTGCGCAACACCGATGGTTATGTCTATGCCGCCGGTGAAGTCAGCATAAAGCTCGGCTGCGTACAAAACGGCGCCGATGAAAACATACGCGCCCGTGTACGTCGCCGGATCGCCGCACAGCGCAGTCACCGCAGCAAGCAGCCTGTCGGCAATGACGAGCTTTTTAAAGTAGCCCCAAAGAATGCGCTGAAGGCCGAAGGATATCTGCTTGAAATTTGCCTTATGCTCGGCAAAAAGCGTGTCCTTCAGGTCGCCGAAGCGCGAAATGGGGCCCTGAATGAGCAGCGGAAAGAATGAGGTGAACAGCGCAACGCGCAGAATATTCTTTTCCGGCTCGACCTTTTCCCAGTAGACGTCGATCACATAGCTGACGGTCTGGAAGGTGTAGAACGATATACCGAGGGGGAGCACCCAATCGACCGCCGCAATATCGGCAGAAAAAAGTGCGTTGACATTTGTTATAAGGAAGTTTGTGTACTTAAGCGCTGCAAGTATGCCGAGGTCGGCAACGAGCGCCAGAACAAATATTACCTTGCGGCGCTTTTCGCACTGCTTTTTATATGCCTTGCGCTCGGCGCGCTCAAGCGCCTTGCCCTCATCGGATCTGAGAAACGCCTTCTGCTTTGCAAGCGACGCGCCCATGAGGTTTGTCGCCGCCCACGAGACAACAACAGTTGCCGCCATGAAGCACAGACCCTTCCACCCGGCGCAGGCATAAAACACAATGTCCGCAGCAAGAAGCAGCAGCCATTGGAATCGCTTCGGTATGAGATAATACAGTACAAAAAGTACCGCCAGGAAGGCTATGAAGCCATAGGACGTAAACAGCACGGCTTATTCGTCAAGCAGACGGTTTACCATGTTCAGCATGGCTTCGGCGGAGTTGAAGTTTTCGGGCACGATATCGCGCGCCGGGATGGTGATATCAAAGGCGTCCGACAGCTCTGCGATTATCGTTACGATATCGAGGCTTTCGAGGATGCCGTCGTCGATGAGCGTAGTGCAGTGCTCAAAATCGGCGTCAAGGCCGAGGCCGTTGAGTATATCAAGTATCTCTTCCATGCTTAAATCTCCATATCTTTAAGTGAGTTTCGGTCGATCTTGCCGTTTTCCAGCAGCGGCAGAGCATCGAGCCGTTTTATTTTTGACGGCAGCATATATCGCGGCAGCATAGACCGCAGATATTTGCCGAGTGTCTTTTCGTCGGCAGCGCCCATATAAAACATAAGCAGCTTGCCCTTTTGCTTATCGAACATGCAGCACGAACGCACAACGCCCTCGCAGCCGTCGGCACAGGCTTCGATCTCGCCAAGCTCGACGCGGTGACCCATGTTCTTTATCTGATGATCCTTGCGCGAAACGAACACCAGCTCGCCGCGCTCGTTTATTCTGCCAAGGTCGCCAGTGCGGTAGATAAGCTCGGGATAGTGCTTATTGAGAGGATTTTGAGTAAACGCCGCCGCAGTACGCTCCGGATCGTCAAAATATCCGTGCGTGAGCGCCGTGCCGCGGATGCATATCTCGCCAGTTTCGCCGGGTGCAGCCTCGGTATCGTCCTCGCGCAGGAGCATAAAGCCCGTGTTGTCAAACGGCCGTCCGACAGGGATAGGCTCGCCGTCGGAGAAGTCGCGGTCAACGACATAGTAAAACGACATGCCGGTTGCCTCGGTCGGGCCGTAGAGGTTAACAAACCTCGCACCGGGGCAGGCAGACTGCCAAAGCTGCAATTGCTTTACCGGAAAGGCCTCGCTTCCGAAGCACACTGTGCGCATATACTCGGGCTTAATATCCTCAAACGCGCCGAGGCCGGATATGATCGTCAGCGCCGAGGCCACCCAGCACAGCGTGTTGACCCTATGCTCGTTTAAAAACTCCACCGCCTTTAACGGCGAAAGGAACATGCTCTGCTGCATGAGGTAAGCGGTCGAGCCGCATTTTATGACCGACAGCAGCTCTTTCATGCAGGCATCGACATAAAGCGGCACCTGCATTGCGAAAACGCTCTCCTCGTCAGCGCCGATAGCCGGGCACAGTGCGTTTGCATAGTCTATAAGCGCCCTGTGGCAGCCGGTGACGCCCTTGGGAACGCCCGTGCTGCCGGAGGTAAAGACGATGTACGCCGGGTCCGTGTCGATGCATTTTGCGCGAACAGCTGCCAGCGCCTCAGCGTTTTCATCGACCGCGAAAAGCTCGGATGCGCTTATAACGCTGCCCTCGGGCGAGAGCCTTTCGGCAAGCTCCCTTGAAGCATCGTCGCAGATAACGGCGCGCGGCGAGAGCTGCTCGAATATCATTTGCAGCCTGTAAAGCGGCATGGACGCATCCAGCGGAACATAATAGCACCCGGCATAGAGCACCGCGAAAAACGCGGCTATCGTTTTAGGCGCTTTTTTCATGAACACCGCGACAGGCTCGTTTTTTAGACCTTTGGCGATCAGCGCGCTTCCTCCGGCGCGCGAAAGCTGCGCAAGCTCGGCAAAGCTCAGGTTCTCCTCGCCGTCGGAAAAAGCGGTCTTATCGCCGCAAGCGGGCGCGGTATTTTCTAAAAATTCAAGTACGTTTTTCATCTCAACTCATTGAATACGGCGTTGTTTCAAGCGGCGGATACAGGCTCGTGTCAAAACGCCAGTACTGCACGCTGTATTTCACAAGCTCCTCGCTTGTTTTCATGAAGCATCTCAGGTGCTCCGGGCCGACATTGCAGGCATCGAAGTGATACCAGCCCGTGCCGAGGTTCACAAGGCACCAGAAGTGCTGCGTTTTGCCGTTTAAGCGCTCAACGCTGAGCACCTGGCAGTCTATCTTCTGCAAAAGCGCATAGCTTGCCGAATAGAAGGTGAAGCAGTCGCCCATACCCTCGGTCAGGCCGCGGTAGGCCTCACTCTTCCAGTCGGTCTTATCGGACGTGCCGGTGTAGATGATATTGCTGTAGCAGTAATCGAATATCGCATACGCCTGCTCGGGCACGCTCATATCGTCGGTTATGATCTCGCCGATGACCTTGTCCACGGCCTCGTCAAGCTTTGCGTCGTCGATCTTTTTCTCAACAAAGGTGTATTTCACCGTAACGCTCGAGGTGTTGCCCTCGTGGTCGGTGGCTGTGTATGTAACGTCGTAGGTCCCGGCAGTTTTGGCATCGACCTTGGACTTGTCAACCTCGATCTCCGGCTCGGGATCGGCGTTATCCTCGGCAAAGACCTCTTTGAAATAGGACACCGCCTCGCCGACATAGCAGTATCTGTCGCGCGCGGCGTAGATAACAGGCGCAGTCGTATCGGGGGCTATGATCGCCTTTGCATCGACCGTGGTCTCGTTTCCGGCGCGGTCGGTGAGCACGATCTGAACATCCTGCTCGCCCTCAACGCTCCAGTCGGGCTCGTTTACGAATTTCGCCGTGACCTTGGACATGTCCGCAACATTGGTCACAAACTTTATCGGCTCGCAATAGTAGCCGGTGCTGCACTGGCAGTCGATGCCCTCGGCAGTGGGAGCAACGGTGTCTTTTATCACAACGCCGACATTGATCTTCTCGTCGCCTTTTGCGAAGACCATCGCGTGTGCGCCGAGGCTTGTGCGCTCGAACGGCTCGCTTTCCATCTTGTATCCGGCATAGTCGCTGCCAAGCGCCGCGAGCACGTCGCTTTCCGTGACCATATCCGTCGATGCCTCAAGCTCGGCTATCGCATCGCAGACGATGATCTTGCCCGTCTTCTCCGAGCTGTTTCCGGCTTCATCGGTGGCCTTTATTCCGCAGGAGACCGTTCCTGCCTTCGACAGCACCGGCTCGGAGGTGAATTCATAGCTCACAGCGGTCGCGTCGCCGCCGCTCAGGGCAAGGTCCTTGGCCTCTATCTTGCCGCCGACGAGCACCGCCGCCGGAATGATGTCCGGGTCGGGAGCCGTTGTATCGACTATGCGCAGGGTCGAGGTAAAGGTCTTTCCGTCAAACTCGGCCTTGACCTCGTAGTCGCCGAGCTTATCCCATGTGATGTCGTTAAGATCGGTCACAAGCTTTGCATCCTCGCGCTCTACGGCCATGAAGTCCTTAAGGCTCGGGCGCGGCTGACCTGCCTCGTGCTCGAGAACATCGACAAGACCGAGCACCTTGACCGTAAGCTTGACGCTGCGGCTGTTTCCGCAGGCGTCCTCAAGCTTTATGCTGCAATCGTACGCTCCGGCAGTGCCGTAGGTCGGCTCCTTCTCCCACGTTGCGGTTACCTTCGACGCATCCTTTATCTCGCCCAGAGCCGTCTCGGGGTCGAGCGATTTATCGTCGATGGTTATCTGAGCCTCGGTTGTATCGGTAGTCGGGGCCTTCGTGTCGCGCACGATAAGAAGCTCCGGGCGAACCTTGCCGCCGCTTTTGACCTTTAATATATAGGTACCCTCTTTACTCGTGCTGACATTCGCATCGCCAACATAGCTTGCGTCCGCGCCGTCTTTCATGAACGCCGACGCCGCCGGTGCCCCGTCGCCAAGCTCGGCTTTGAGGTACATGTGCCGTCCGCCGTAAACGACAAACACGAAAAGCGCCGCAATGATCGCAAGCGCCGCGATCACGCACAAGGCTATGACCAGGCTCTTTTTGCTCTTTTTGCCGCCGCGCCGCCCGTTTTTGCCGGGCTTGGAATGCTTTCCGCCGCGGCTTTTTTTCTCCGTCTGAGTTATTTCCTCAGCCGGCATTTCGTCTAAAACATTAGTCTCGTCCATATATCAATGCCTCCGTAAGGTACATTTCGACAAATACATATAATAACACACATTTTTCTTATGCTCAATGCCTTTTTTATTAACAAAAAGCCGTTGAAATGCCAATTATATAGTGGTATATTATGCGCAAATGCTCTTTTATCACAAAAGGAGAGATATATGAAAAGAATAGTTGCATTTTTACTGTGCCTTGTCATGGCATTTTCGCTGTGCGCATGCAAGGGCAGCGAGCCGGAACCAACGGCTCAGCCGACAGCGCAGCCCACTCCCGAGGAAAGCTACGCTCCCGTAAGCTTCCGCAATCACGGCAAGCAGAGCACCGTCACGGCGCTTCCGCAGAAGGTCGTTACGGCAGGCCCCAACTGCACCGAGGTTTTCTGCGCGCTCGGTCTTGCGGATAAGGTCATCGGCAAGTGCATGGAAAATCATTCGCTGGGCGCTCTGCCTGAATACGCCGACGCCGTTGAAAGCATACCGACACTCAGCATAGGCTATCCTACGGCGCAGCAGATAATCGACAGCGGCTGCGATTTTCTCTATGCAAACTCGTGGATATTTGATGACGATCTGACCGTAGCTCAGCTTGAAAAGGCCGGGATCACCGTCTATGTCAGCGAGGCCGAGACCGTTGACGCCGTGTGGCAGGAAATGCGCGATCTTGCGAAGATATTCAGTGTCGAAAACATTGAGGAGATCGTCAGCGAGCAGAGCACACGCCTTGAAGCGGTGACCGACAAGCTCGGTGATGTAACCGAGCCTAAAACGGTGTTCGTGCTCGACAGCTTCATCGGCGAAAAGCTCTACACCGCAGGCAGCGCAAACATCGAGTCGGCTTATATCACCGCCGCCGGCGGCGCAAACGCCTTCGGCGAGATATCAAAGGCGTGGGACGCGGTCGAGCCGTCGGCCGTGGCCGTGGCCGATCCCTGGTGCATCATCATCCACGACTATGAGGGCTCAAGCTATGACGAGAAGGTTGCCGCACTGAAGGCCGATCCGCAGCTTTCGCAGCTCGACTGCGTTAAAAACGAGCGCTTTGTGCGCCTTTCGCTTGAAGATGCAATGCCAGGCATGCGCTGCGCCCCGACCGTCGAGGCCATAGCGCAGGTGCTGTATCCCGATATGTTTTAAATGAAAATCCCGAGGTCAATGACCTCGGGATTTTTTCGTTATTTGGGTATCTTTCGAGTATTCTTTTTATCATTTATCACGGCTTTGAGATTCAGGGAATACCACGGGCGCGCAGAAGTCCACTCAAGTCCGACCCGGCGCGAGGTGTAAGCTTTGAATTTTTCCTCCGCCTTGGGATTGAGGGTTTTCTTTTCGACTATGTACGCAAGCTGCGGCGTAGCAAAAAAGAAAAAATAATCGGTATCCTCAATGAGCCTTATCATATTGTCATATCCGAGCCTGTTCGTATCGCTTCCGGCGACGATATCAAAGCCCTTATCGTCAAAGCTGTATTTTGACGTACCGAATTTCCCGTCCATTGCTGCGATAAGCTTATCCGCATCGCTTTTCGGAACGACTCCCGGCAGCGTGATGACCCAGCAGCCTATAACCCCGACAACAATAGACGCAACGCCCTTGGTAAGTCCGCACACGGCAAGCACAATGAGCGCAAGGCCAAGCAGAACGATGAGTATCTGATTTTTCTTTTTGAACGCGGAATACTGAACCTTGCAGAATGCCTTGATTGCATTTTCGTTATACACCGCCCTGCCGCTGAAAGCGCAGGGCTTTTTTTCTGCTGTTTTTTCGTTCATTGCATTAATACTTGGTGTTGACCAATTCCTTTTCGATTTTGAAGAAGCCGTCGGCCGTGTCCGGCTTTTTAAGCGCTATCATCGTATAGAGCACATCGACTATCGCCATCTGCGCGATACGCGACGACAGCGCAACGCGGCGATAGCGAGTTTCGTTCGAGGCCGTGTGCAGCGCGATCGTAGAGATATCCGCAAGCGGCGAGCGTCCGACATTTGTGAGCGATATGACCGCAGCTCCGCCTTCAAGCGCTATCTCCGCGGCATGAACAACGTCGCGCGAGCTGCCCGAGTGGCTGACGGCAAACAGCACATCCCCCTTTTTGAGAAACGACGAGCATATAACCTGAAGATGATTATCCGAATATGCCGTCGCATTAAGGCCGAGGCGCATCAGCTTATGCTGGATATCCTCGGCGATGGCGTGTGAGTTGCCAAGGCCGCATATGCAGATGCGGTTTGCGCCAAAGAGCATGTCCGCCGCGCGCTCGAGCATTCCGCCGTCCTGGAGCCTGTAAGTGTAATTGAGCGTATGCAGTATGCCCTGGAACACCTTTTCGACCACAACATTTGTAGGGTCGCCGGCTTCGATCTCTTCATTTACGCTTTGCAGCGGCGTAACTATATCCTGCGCAAGAGATATCTTCAGATCCTGATATGAGCTGCTGCCTATCTTCTGGCTTGCGCGGATGACCGTTGCATCGCTCACGCCGCTCTTGGCCGCAAGCTCGGACACCGAAAGATAGATGACCTCCTCCGGATGCTCGATTATATAGTCGCACACAAGAAGCTCCGCCTTGCTGAGATTTTCGCGCATCGATTTAATTTTCAGCAGCATCGCCGGAGTTTGTTTTTTATCCATTGCCGCCCCTTCTTCCATACTATTTGATAAATCACTGCTATACATATTAAATATTGTATTAAATATAACAAATCATCGAATTTTTTTCAAGTACCGTTAAAAGATAAGCGAAAAATTAATTTTCGTTTCTGAAATATTATTTCAGAAATAATAATTCACAAAATCTGCTGCCTATTTTTGTGCAAAAGCGTCAAAAATGAGCGAATGCGCAAAAATTTGTTGAAAATACAGCGTTTTGGAATTAGAATGGCAATAGCAACAGGCACGGTAACGTTTTTGACACTCGTTCATGCTGTGTCAAGTTCTGAAATTTTATTTCAGCAATTTTTATCCGCAAACCCCATAAATCATGCCGTTGCAAGCCAAACGGCGCGCACGGCCTGTAAAGAGAGAAAAAGAACAAAACACAATAGGAGGTAATGTATGAAAAAGTTTATAGCTCTCTTACTTTCCCTGGCAATGGTTCTGTCCCTGTGTTCTCTGACCGCTTGCGGCAAGCGCGGCGGCGAGGACGACACCAATAAGGAAGGCGAGACTGCCGACGCGAAGTACACCCTGACCATCGGCCACGTCTACACCGAGGACTCCATCGAGCACAAGCAGATGGCAAAGATCAAGGAGCTCGTTGAAGAAAAGACCAACGGCGCATGCCAGGTCAAGATCTTCGCAAACGAGCAGCTCGGCGACGAGCAGAACATCGCAGAGCAGTGCGTCACCGGCGCATGCGACATGGGCTTCTCCGAAGGCTCCGTTTGGGCAACCGTTACAAACAAGCCCGAGTTTGCAGTATTCGGCCTGCCCTTCCAGTACAGCAACATTGACGCCGCGAAGGAAGTCACCGCAAACCTCATCCGCCCCGAGCTCAACAAGATCGCAGACGGCACCGGCCTGTACGTTCTCGGCAACGTTTACTCCGGCTTCCGTCACATGCTCAGCGTCAAGTCTCCCATCAAGACTCTTGACGACCTCAAGGGCATGAAGATCCGCGTTCCCAACGCGACCATTTACGTTGACATGTTCAAGGACATGGGCGCAAACCCGACCACCACTGCTTTCTCCGAGACCTATCAGGCTCTTCAGCAGGGCGTTGTTGACGGCTGCGAGTGCGACCTTGCAAACATCGTTCAGCAGAACTGGATGGAAGTTAACAACTACATGTCCTACACCTATCACCTTGCAGCGATGAACGTCATCTGCATGAACCAGGAAAAGTGGAACAGCTTCCCTGAGGATATCCAGAAGGCCATCCAGGAGGCAGTCATCGAGTCCGAAGCTTACTGCTTTGAGCTTCGTGCAACTTCCGATCAGGATAACATCGCCGCCATCGAGAAGGCCGGCGTTGAGATCTACGAGATGCCTCAGACCGAGATCGCAAGAATGAAGGACGCATGCCAGCCGATATATGACGAATTCATCGGCTACGGCCTCGGCGATCTGCTCGACTCTATCGCATCCTACAGCAAGTAATCAAAAAGCCACCACACAGCACTTAAAAACCGCAGTACCATAGTTAGCCCGGCTAACTATGGTGCTGTTTAAAAACTTAGGAGGAAACAATGCTTAACGTTTTAAAGAAGATTGATAAAAGCATTGAATGGGTCCAGTTAGTTATGTGCTGCATCATAATGTTCGCCATCATGTGGCTTACATTTGCGATGGTATTCTGGCGCTATGCCCTCAACAACTCCATCGTATGGGCGGAAGAAATTCTTCGCTACATCATGATCTGGGGTGTTCTCGTGGGCGCCGGTCTTACAACAAGGGAAGATCAGCACGTCAGTATGGACATACTTCAGGGCGCATTTGCGCGCTGGCCCAAGCTGCGCGCCGCGCATTATCTTATCACTCGAATCATCGTTTTCGGATTCATGATCTATCTCATCGGCCCCTCGCTTGAGCTTATCGAGCGTGCAGGCAACTCGACCGCGACTTCAGTCGTATGGCTGCCGAAATCGGTCATCTATGCCTCATTTGTAGCAGGCATAATTTCGGTCAATCTGAGCCTTCTCGGCCAGGTTCCGCGCAAGGTTTACAACATCATCCACGGAATAGAAAGCGACGAGCTTCTGCTTGAAGCTCAGGCCATGGCCAAGGAATTTGACCGCGAGCTTGAGGCAGAGGCCGCTAAGGATAGCGACGACAATGCCGATAACGTCGGCAAGGACGGAGGTAAGAAAGAATGATACAAATCACGATCATCACACTTATCTGCTGCCTGCTGTTCGGCGTCCCCATCGCGTTTGCCATCGGCATAGCCGGTACGGCCGGACTTTACTTCGGCAGCACCGCGCCTATGTTCATGGTCGTAAAGCAGTTTTTTGAAGGCATAAACTCCTTCTCGTACATGGCTATTCCCCTGTTCATCCTCGCCGGTGCGATCATGGGCAAGGGCGGCATATCCAAAAGGATAGTCAACTTCGCCTCGGCCATTCTGTCATGGCTGCGCGGCGGTACCGCAATAACCACAGTCGGTGCGAGTATGATCTTCGCTGCCGTCTCCGGCTCCGGCGCCGCGACCATAAGCGCCATCGGCGGCATCACCGTTCCCGAAATGCTCAAAAAGGGCTACAGCCGCGGCTTCACCGCAGCAATGAGCGCAGGCGCAGGCTCGCTCGGCCCGATCGTCCCGCCGAGCGTCGATATGATCGTTTTCGGCTGCATAACGGGCTTTTCGATCTCGCGTCTGTTCGTCGGCGGCATTATCCCCGGCTTTATCATCGGCCTGAGCCTGATGATCTACTGCTACATTTACGCAAAAAAGCGCAACATCGACTACGGCGGAAAATTCCGCGGCAAGGTCGTTTGGGCTGCGTTTAAAGACTCCATCTGGGCTCTGCTGATGCCCATTATCATCATCGGCGGCGTTATGGGCGGCATCTTCACAGCAACCGAGGCCGGCGCGGTCGCCTGCGTATACGGTCTTATCGTTTCGGTATTCGTGTACAAGTCCATGAGCTTTAAGGATCTGATAAACGTCCTGCGCTCGGCGTCCGTCAACATGGCAATGGTCATGATGATCATCGGCTTCTCCTCGATCTTCTCTTACATCTTCGCACTTGAGGGTATGGGCCAGAAGATCGTTGACTTCATGCTGAGCATCACAACAAGCCCCACGGGTCTGTTCTTCCTTGTAATCGCGTTCATGGTCGTAATAGGCTGCTTCATGGAATCGCTTGCAGCGCTGCCCATCATCCTGCCTATCATTTATCCCATGTTCGCCTCTTTGGGCGTAAACCTCAACCAGCTCGGCGTTGTTTTCGCACTGAGTACCGTTCTCGGCGGTCTTACGCCTCCCGTCGGCATATACCTGTTCCTTTCCATGAACCTTACAGGTGCCAAGATGAAAGAAACCGTTTTGCCGCACATGCTGATCGTCATCGGCATTATGCTTCTTGTTATCGTGCTGTGCATCCTGCTGCCGATCCCGCAGTTCCTGCCCGATCTGGTATTCGGCGCAGCAACCTGATTTTGATCTCATTATTAAATATCGGAGGATCCTGAAATGAAACTTGAAAGAAGTCATGAGCTTTGGGAAGAGGGCAAAAAATATATGCCCAGCGGCGTTTCCGCCGGCGGACGAGTCAACGTTGCCTGCGGCATGCCCCATTACATCGACCACGCCGAGGGCGCTCGCCTTTACACCGTTGATAATCAGGAGTTTATCGATTATCACGGCGGCTCGGGCGCGTCAATGTTCGGCCACAAGCATCCGCGCATTCAGGCAGCTCTTGAAGAATGCATCGAAAAGGGCTTTCTGATGAATTACGACACGGAAAAGACGATAGAATTCGCAAAGAATTTTACCAAGCTCGTTCCCACTGTCGAAAAGTTCAGACTTCTTAACTCAGGTACCGAATCTACCATGGCCGCGATACGCATCGCGCGCGGCTACACCGGCAAAGACATCGTAATAAAGCTCGACGGCCACTTCCATGGCATGCACGAGATGGTATGGTACAACCACAACAACTATCCTCCCATCGTTGACGGCGTGTGCGAAACGGTGCCCGACAGCGCAGGTATCCCCCACGCATTCACAGACCTTATAAAGGTCGCAGAATCAAACAATCTTGAAGCCGTTGCAAAGCTTGTTGAAAAATACAAGGGCAACGTCGCAGCTATCATCATCGAGCCGATATGCTTTAACATGGGCTGCTCGATGATGAAGCCCGAGTTTGTGCGCGGCATACGCGAAATATGCGACGCAGAGGGCATCTGCATGATAATGGACGAGGTGATCACCGGTCTGCGCTTCCGTCCGGGCAGCGCGGCAGGCTTCTACGGCGTGCAGCCGGACATAACCACCTTTGCAAAGGCTCTCGGCGGCGGCGCTTCGATATCGCTCGTCGGCGGCAAGGCCAAAGTCATGGATATCTGCTCGCCCGGCGGCATAGTCGGCGTATCCGGCACCTACAGCGGCAATCAGCTCGGCGTATACGCGGCAAACGCATGCGTCAGCATGGCGCTCGAGGACGGCTTCTATGACCACATCGAGGCATTCGGCTCTAAGCTTTTCTCCGGCATGGAGGATCTTATGAAAAAGCACGGCCTGCCCGGCCATGTAAGCAGCCTCGGTGCAAGATTTGCTATCTACTGGGGCTATGAAGATCGCGAGATCGACTACGATCTGCGCGCATCTCAGAAGCTGTTCAGACGCGATCTGGCAAACGCTTTTATTAACGGCGCGCTCGACCGCGGCCTGTACTTCCACTCTTACTGGAACGCAAACATCCCCTCTCACTGCGGTTTCTCGGTTCAGCACACACTCGCCGACGCCGATATCACGCTCGAGAAGATGGATGCCGTTATGGCGGATATGAAAAAGCTACTGTAAGGCGGAACTATGAAAAATCAGCGAAAAGAAAACGAAAAATTCAGCCTTGCGCAATTTCTGCGCAGGAAATTTCTCCTGCTCGGCGCGCTTGTCTGCGAGGTGATCGCGCTTTTGATGGACAAGGGTATTATAGCCGGCTCAGACGAGCTTACGACTCGGCTCACGGTTGCCGGTATGATCATAGTCCTTATCTATCTTGTCATCGACGGGCTGAAAAACAAGTACAAATACTACAGCCAAAAGTGGGGCATGGGGCCCTACGCCGAAGTTGAAAACGAAAAATAAGCTTAACCGCTATTTATAAAAAACAAATTTTTTTGGAGGTTTTAAAATGAACGGTCAAGGTTTTGAAATGGAGTCCCGCGAGACTAAACGCATCGAGACTAAGCATCGCCGCATAGTCACTCCGATTCCCGTGCCCGAGTCTTTCGAGCTTATAAAGGAAATGCAGAAGTATGAGCCCATATCCAACGCAGGCCAGCCCCTTATCGTGTGGGATCACACCGAGGATGGCTACAAGGTATGCGACCCGTACGGCAACAAGTTCATCGACTTCTCCTCGGGCGTTATGATCACAAACGCCGGTCACGGCAATCCCGAGATCATCGACGCGATCAAGAAAACTCTCGACAAGCCCCTGCTGTGCGCATATCTGCACCCGACCAAGGAGCGCGTTGAGGCCGCAAAGGCAATTTGCAGCGTAAGCCCCATCCCCGACAGCAAGGCGTTCATGCTCTCTGCCGGTACCGAGGCAGTTGAAGCGGCAGTCAAGATCGCACGCACCCACGGCAAGATGGTCGGTGGTCCGGCAAAGAAGGTCATCGTGTCCTTTGAAGGCGCGTTCCACGGACGCACCCTCGCTTCTCAGATGGTCGGCGGTCAGCCCGCGCTCAAGGACTGGATCGGCAACCTCGACCCCGACATTTTCCAGGCTCCCTGGCCCAACGCATACGACCACGAGTGGGCAGATCCCACCAAGCCCGGCTTCTCGGACGAAAAAATGTTCCAGACCCTTCTGGACACCATCGACGCGCACGGCGTTGAGTACAAAAACATCGCCGGCATCATCATCGAGTCCTACTACGGCAACCTATGCTACCCGATGCCCAAGTCCTATGCAAAGAATCTGCGTGCATTCTGCGATAAGTATGACATCGTTCTTATGATGGACGAGATCCAGATCGGCTGCTGCCGCAGCGGCAAGTGGTTCGGCTTTGAGAATTATGACATTCTGCCCGATCTGTTCACCACCGCAAAGGGTCTTTCCGGCGGTCTGCCTCAGTCGGCACTTGTCGGTCGCCGCGAGCTGATGGATATCTACGCTCCCAACACCATGACCTCCACCCATTCCGGCAGCCCCGTCGCTTCCGCTGGCACCGCAGCAAACATCAAGTTCCTCAAAGAGCACAACATGTGCGAGGAAGCTCTGCGCAAGGGCAAGATCATGGAAGAAAAGCTCAAGGCACTGTGGAAGCAGTTCCCCGAGCGTATAAGCTATGTAAGCGGCATCGGTATGGCATGGGCCGTCACCTTTGCAGAGGCCGACACTCACGCAATTCACCCCGAATTTGCACTTGAAGTCACCAAAAAGTGCAACGAGAACGGTCTTACCTTCTTCGCGGCCGTCGGCGCAGGCATCACCATGAAGCTCACTCCTCCTCTCACCATTCCCGATGACGCACTCATCGAAGGCCTTGAGGCATATGCCACCGCAGTTGCCGAAGCAGACGCCATCATGCCAGCATACAAGTAATCCTCGCTTACAAGCAAGTTGTAAGGCATTTTACACTTCTTTTCTTTTTCATCTGCCAATAGGCTGCCTTCGGGCAGCCTGCCGCAGACCTATATGCAGCTAACGATCTATTTTCCATAACTGTTTTTAATCTCATCTGCCCTCTGCCGAGGCAGAGAAAAAATATCGGCAGGCAATAAAAAGTTAAATACTGCTCACTGAGCATGAACATACAGGAGGATGCAAATGGAACTCAGAGGATTTATGCACGAAATGATCCTTACCGAGCTTGAGGACGCTGTCGGCGTCGAGAACGTCAGTCACAGTAGCGATCAGAAGCTTGCTTACGGTACGGACTATTTTTGGCTTGCAAGAATGACCGTCGATAAGGGCGGCGATCCCGCGCTCCCCGACTACGTCGTGCGCCCCGGCTGCGCCGAAGAAGTCTCAAAGGTACTCAAGATAGCGAACTACTACAAGCTCCCCGTCCAGACATGGGGTGGCGGAAGCGGTTCGCAGGGCGGCGCTCTGCCCATGGCAGGCGGCATAGTCCTTGATATCAAGCGCATGGATAAGCTGCTTGATATCGACACCAAGGCCGGCACCATCACCTGCGAAACAGGTATGATATTCCAGACCCTCGAATGGTACGCAAACGAGCAGGGCTTCTCTGTTATGCATCTGCCCAGCTGCCTTACCTGCTGCACCGTTGGCGGCGCGCTGGCACACAACGGCATCGGCATCCTTTCCACCAAATACGGCAAGATCGACGATCAGTGTCTCTCGGTCGAGGTGGCACTTCCCAACGGCGATATCATAAACACTCTGCCCGTTCCCAAGCATTCGAGCGGCCCGAACCTTCTGCCTCTGTTTCTCGGCAGCGAGGGCACGCTCGGCATTATGACCAAGGCAAAGTTCAAAATGACCAAGCTTCCCGAGGTACGCCGCCACCATGCGTTCCTGTTCAAGGATATCTCCACAGGCTACGACGCATGCCGCGAGATAGTGCAGACCGTAAAGCCCTCTATCGTGCGCCTGTTCGACGAGGCTGAAACCGTTTCCATCATAAAAAAGGTCATCGGCTTTGAAAAGCGCGGCTCGTTCATGAACCTCACCGTTGAGGGACACGCCAAGATCGTTGCCGCCGAGGAAGAGCTTATACTCGATATCTGCAATAAGTACGACGCGGAGTATCTCGGCACGGAGTACGGCGAAAAGTGGTTTGAGAACCGTATAACCTTCTTCTACCCCGGCTACATCATGAACAATCCGCAGATGTTCGGAACTCTGGACACCGTTGCGACATACGACAACATCGAAAAAATATACTGGGCGATGAAAAAAGCCGTTGAGGAAACCTATGACGGCGTGCGCTTTATATCTCACAGCTCCCACTGGTACGACTGGGGCTGCATGAACTACTCGCGTTTTATCATCGACAATCCGCCCGAGGATCAGGAAGAGTGCATCCGTCTGCACAACCGCATCTGGAACGCCGGCGTTCGCGCGGCAATTGCAAACGGCGGCGTTATCAACGACCACCACGGCGTCGGTCTGAAGCTCGGCAGACTCATGAAGGAAAGCTACGGCCCGGCAATGCAGGTGCTCCAGGGCATCAAGAAAGAGCTTGACCCCAACGGGATCATGAACCCGTACAAGATGGGCCTGTAAAAAGGCGCGGAAAAATTTTGCGATAAAGAGGTTTTGATATGTTTTCTAAAGACAGTGCAAGACAGGCCGACGCATGCAGATTCTGCTGGATGTGCCGCCATATCTGCCCCGTCGCCGGAGCAACCGGCAGCGAGGCATGGACTCCGCGCGCAAGAGGTCTGATGATCTCGATGATCGAACGCGGAACAGAGTTTGACAAAGATATTGCCGAGGCAATGTACCACTGCACGCTGTGCGACGCATGCGCAAACGATTGCGTCACAGGCTACAAGCCCAGCGAATACACACGCGAAGCAAGAATGCGCGCGGTCGTTGAAGATCTCGCTCCGGCAGCCGTGATCAAGATGATCGACACCATAAGCGAATGCGGCAACATCTTCGGTCTTAGCGCAATGGGTAAGCTTTTTGAAAAAGCAGGCAAGCTGCCCGAGAAGGCCGAGGTACTTCTGTTCATCGGTCAGACAGCCGAGGCAATGCGCGCAGACACCGGCGTTCATGCCATAAGCATTCTCAAAAAGGCCGGCATTGACTTCACCGTTCTCGCCGACGAGCCTGCATCCGGCGCATACCTTGGCGAGCTTATGGGCTACACGGGTGACGTTCAGGCAGTTGCGGCACACACGGCGAAAATGATCGCCGACACCGGCGCAAAAACTCTGGTCGTTTTAAACCCTGCCGACGCCGCGATGTTCAAAGAGCAGTACGGCGCATGGGGTCTGCTGAGTGGGATCGAGATCGTAACCGCGACAGCGTTCATAGCCGCTCTGATCGCCGACGGCAAGCTCAAGGTCAAAAAGGCCGGCATTGCCGGTTCGCTTCAGGAGCCGGTAAAGCTCACACGCGCTCTCGATGAGATCGCGCCCTTCAAGGCAATCGCAGACGCCTGCGGCATTGAACTGACCGAGCTGTTCCTTAACGGAAAAATGTCACGCTGTATCGGCACAGTGCCGTTTGATATGTACGCGCCCGAGGTCGCCGCGCAGATGGTGCGCGTAAGATGCGAGGACGCCGTGCGCCTCGGCAGCGACCTTATCATAACCGCCTCACCCGACGATTTCTATATCATGAGCAAGTATGCTACCGACGGCGTAAAGATCGCTGACATTTACGAGATTCTGGACGGACTTTGCTGATAAGGCGGTGCTATTATGGCAGAAAAACTACTTTTGGGCGTAGACCTTGGAGGATCATCCTCCAAGGCAACGCTTATAGATTCGCAGGGCAATGTGCTTGCTACAGCCTCGCGCGAATATCCTGCATATTCTCCGAAGCCCGGCTGGCTCGAGCAGGATGCCGATGATCTTTTCGACGCTGTCATAGTAAATATCAAGGCATGCATCGAAAAGGCTGGGATCGACGGCAAAGCGATATCGGCGCTGGCCATTGATGCCGCAACGCACATGGCAGTGCTCTGCGGCGCAGACGATAAGCCTCTGCGCAGATTCATCCACTGGTCGGACGCAAGAAGCGGCGCGCAGACAAGGTTCTTGAAAGAAAACTGCTCCGAGCTGCTCAGAGAAAGCTCCGTAAACTCCGTAAGTCCGGCATGGACCTTGCCGCAGATGATGTGGCTGCGTGAAAACGAGCCGGAGGTTATCAAAAACACTCGCCGTGTTTACTTTGCAAAGGACTATGTGCGCCACCGCATAACCGGGGATTTCTGCACAGACTCGATCGAAGCGATGGGCGCGATGCTCTGCAACGATCACACGAGTCGCTGGGTCCCGGAGCTTTGCGAGCTTGCCGGTGTTTCCGCCGATATGCTGCCGGAGATCAAGCAGCCCGGTGACATTGCCGGTTTTGTTCTTCCCGAGATCGCCGCGGCGACCGGGCTTGCAGCCGGAACGCCGGTCATAACCGGCACAACGGATACGGCTTTGGAGGTCTACGCCTCCGGAGCCATTGCAGAGGGCTGCGCGACCGTAAAGCTTGCAACTGCCGGCCGCATATGCCCCATAACCTCAGGTCCGATAGCAAGTCATCAGTTTTTTAACTACCGCCACGTTATCCCCGGTCTCTGGTATCCCGGAACCGGAACAAGAAGCTGCGCTGCGTCTTACAAGTGGTACAGGGATATATTCGGAACAGACGAATCCAGGATCGCCGAGGAAAAGGGCACGAGCGCTTACGAGGTGCTAAACCGCGCCGCCGAGGCAGTTCCTGCCGGCAGCGAAAAGCTCTATTTCCATCCCTACCTTCTCGGCGAGATGACTCCGTATTACGACGACAAGCTGCGCGCAAGCTTTGTCGGCGCCGGCATGCACCACACGAAAGGCCACTTTACGCGCGCCGTTATGGAGGGCATATCCTACTCCATGCGCGACTGTCTTGAGGAGATAAAGGCACAGAAGATCGCTGTCAGCGAATACCGCATTATCGGCGGCGGAGCAAAGGGCAAGCTTTGGCGGCAGATACTCGCCGACGTTTTGGCCACTCCGCTCACGAGCACCGTAGATAACGACTCATCCCTCGGCTCGGCTATGCTCGCAGGCGTTGCTACCGGCGTGTTCGCCGATTTTGATGACAGCGTCAAAAAGTGCGTCACCGTTGCCGACGTCGTGACCCCCATTCCCGAAAACGTGGAGATCTACGAAAAAGGCTTCAAAGATTACCGCACGATACAGAAAGCTCTTGCAGAGGTCTATCACGATATCATCTGATTTCGGAGGCGCTATGAATATATTGGTATGCCTGAAGATCGTTTCTCAGGCCACGTTTACTGACTCGCTTACCGACAATGACGACAGGCTCTCGGGCGGAAAACTCGGAATAAACCCTGCTGACGCCTATGCCCTTGAGCTTGCGCTCAGGATCAAAGATAATGCCCCGGAGACCATGGTGACTGTCGTCACCATGGCTCCTTCCTACGCAGAGAACGCTCTGCGAGATGCTATTGCAGCCGGCGCTGACCGTGCTGTCCTCATTTGTGACAGCGCTCTCGCCGGCTCTGATACTTTAGTCACGGCAAATATCCTTGCCGCGGCAATAAACAGACTCGGCGGCTTTGATCTCGTTCTCTGTGGGCGCAAAGCGATCGACAGTGAGACCGGGCACATTGCTCCGCAGCTGTCCGAGCGGCTCGGTCTGCCGATGGCGGCAGCCGTGACCGCATTCGGTATCGACGGCGATACGCTGAGAATATGCTGCACAAACGACGGCGTTTCGGCAGAATACGAAGGTGCCGTTCCGGCAGTGCTCTCTGTCTGCAACGGAACGGATATGGTGCGCAGCCCGACCGTCATGGGCATGCGCCGAAGCAAAAAAGCCGCCATAGAGCGCCTTACGCTTGCCGACATCGGGATTTCCGCCGAAAACGCCGGCCTGCACGGCTCGCCGACACGCACAGCGGCGGTCGAGACCATGAGCTTCAGAAAAGGCAAAAGATGTGTCTGCACCGATGCGGACGCAGGCGCGCAGGCGCTCATTGAGCTGATCAAAGGAGGCAACCGCGATGAATAGACCTAACGCGATCGTCGTAGGCAGTGAGATATCGCCGTCCTTTCTCGGACTTGTTCGCCGAGCCTTTGAGCTTTGCAGCGAAAGAGAGTTATCGCTCACGGCCGTTATAGTCTCGTCCACCGAGCCTGTTGATGCAGGGCAGCTCATATACGCAGGAGCCGACCGCCTGGCGCGCATTGCGCTTTCGGTTCAGGATATCAACGCACCTGTTGCGGCGGCAGAGAGCATATCGCAATACGCTCTCTCGGAAAAGCCCGAGTTTATTCTGTTTGAAAGCTCGTCGTTTTTCTGCTGTGTCGCTCCGATGACGGCCGCGAAGCTCAGCTGCGGCATAACAGCGGACTGCACGGCGCTCAGCTGGGCAGAACACGGCACATTGCGCCAGACCCGGCCTGCCTTCGGCGGCAGAAAGCTCGCTCATATAGAAAATACGTGCACCCCGGTCCTTGCAACCGTGCGCAAGGGCGTATTCAAGCTCGCTTTTTCCGAAAACGCGCAAAAAGTGGGCATGCCTCTCATCCCCTGCTGCGAGGCAAAGCATATTTGGACGCAGACCCGTATTATTGAGGACGCGGTGTTCGGCACAGACCTTACGGGCGCAAACATCATCGTCTCCGGAGGGCTCGGCATGGGCAGCCGGGAAAACTTCAAAAAGCTACACACCCTTGCCGACATGCTCGGTGCCGCAGTCGGAGCTTCGCGCGCGGCTGTTGCAGCCGGATATGCAGGATATGCCCATCAGGTCGGCCAGACCGGCGTTTCTGTAAGGCCGGACATTTACATTGCCTTCGGCATATCGGGCGCTGTGCAGCATCTTAGCGGCATATCGGGCGCAAAGAAGATATACGCCGTCAATCACGACCCGAAAGCGCCCATCCACGAATACGCGGACTTCTCCGTCATCGCTGACTGCACGTCGGTGCTTGACAAGCTTATAGAGAAAGCAGGTGGTTGACCATGCTGAAGATCCCCTACGGGAACACATACATTGAATTTAACGAGGGCAGTGCCAATGTTCTGACCTCGAGTATAGATAAGCTCCGCTCAAGCGGAAGCGGAAGCGATATAGTCCGCCGTGCAATGCTCAGGCCGATAGACAGTCCTCGCCTGAGCGAGCTTGCACGCGGAAAGAAAAACTGCGTTATCATCATTTCCGACCACACTCGCCCTGTGCCGAGCCGGGATATCATCCCCAACATGCTGCTTGAGCTGCGCGAGGGAAATCCGGACATTGAGGTCACGCTGCTCGTTGCAACGGGCTTTCACCGCCCTACCTCGACCGCCGAGCTTGCCGCAAAGCTCGGCAGCAGGATCATGGAAAGCTGCCGCATAGTCGTCCACGACTGCCGCGACGAGAAATCGAACGTGCGTATAGGCACTCTGCCCTCCGGCGCGCCGTGCGTAATCGACAGGCTTGCCGCCGAAACCGATCTTCTCATCGCAGAGGGATTTATTGAGCCTCACTTTTTTGCCGGCTTCTCCGGCGGAAGAAAAAGCGTTCTGCCCGGAATATGCGACAAGGTCACTGTTCTTGGAAATCATTGCAGCAAATTCATCGACAGTCCCTTTGCACGCACAGGGATACTTGACAACAACCCCCTACATTGTGATATGCTTGAGGCAGCGCGTCTTGCTAAGCTTGCATACATCGTCAACGTTGTCATCGACGAGAATAAAAAGACCGTTGCGGCATTCGCCGGCAACTATGTAACGGCACACCGCACGGGCTGCGATTTTCTTCTTGGCTATTGCCGGGTAAAAGCGCAGATAGCCGATATCGTCATAACTTCAAACGGAGGCGCTCCGCTCGACCAGAACCTTTACCAATGTGTAAAGGGTATGACCGCCGCAGAGGCCAGCTGCCGCAGTGGCGGCACAATAATAATGTGCGCCGAATGCGCCGACGGTCACGGAGGCGAGGGGTTTTACAAAGCCCTGCGCGACTGCAAAAGCCCGGCTGAGCTATACGCCCGGCAAATGGCCACTCCGCAGGACAAAACCGCACCCGACCAGTGGGAAAGTCAGATCCTTGCCCGGATACTGATGCATCACAAGGTCATTGTCGTCTCTCGCCCTGAAATGCAAAAAACGATCGAGGACATGAAGATGCAGTACGCGCCAAATCTGGATGCGGCTTTGAAAGCTGCCAGATACGGCAGCTCGAAAACCTTGACGGTTATCCCGAACGGGATATCGGTCATCATTGTAAATCAATGAGGAGGTCTGAAATGACGAAGTATAACAAAATCACGCCTGAGATTGCTGAGAAGCTTCAGGCCATCGTCGGCGCGAAGCGCTTTTTCGCCAAGGATGCGGTGAAGGACGATTTCAGCCACGACGAAATGCCGATTTACGGCAAATACTATCCGGAGGTCGTCTGCGAGGTCGAGAGCACCGAGGAAGTCTCGCAGATAATGCGCCTTTGCTATGAAAACAACATCCCCGTGACTCCGCGCGGCGCAGGCACGGGTCTTGTCGGCGGCTGCGTGCCGCTGTGCGGCGGCGTAGTGCTCTGCACAACGCGCATGAACAAAATTCTCTCCTACGACATGAACAATCTCGTCGTGCATATTCAGCCGGGCGTTCTGCTGTGCGATCTGGCTGCCGACGCGCTGACGCGCGGCCTTATGTATCCGCCTGATCCCGGCGAAAAGACCGCGACGGTCGGCGGCAATGTTTCGACAAACGCAGGCGGCATGCGCGCCGTCAAGTACGGCGTTACGCGCGACTACGTTCTTGCAATGACCGTTGTTCTGCCCGACGGCAGAGTTATGGAGCTTGGCAAGACCGTTTGCAAGACAAGCTCGGGCTACAGTCTGCTGCACCTGATGATCGGCTCGGAGGGCACACTCGGTATCATCACCGAGCTTACGCTCAAGCTCATTCCCAAGCCGAACATGGACGTAAGCCTCATTCTCCCCTTTGCGGATGTTGAGACCGCTATCGCCTCAGTTCCGCAGATAAAGCTTGCAAACCTTGATCCTCAGTCGATCGAATTCATGGAGCGCGACATCGTCGATTCCTCCGCGGCCTTCACGGGCAACAGCGTGTTCCCGACGGTCGTAAACGGTAAGGAGGCCGGCGCGTATATACTCGTGACTCTGGTCGGCGACAGCGAGGCGGAGCTTACCGCGAAGATGGATCGCCTCGGCGAGCTTGCCGAAAAGTGCGGCGCATACGATACGCTCGTTGTTTGGACAGACGGCCTGAAAAAGGACGTTTGGGCGGCGCGCAGCGCGTTCCTCACCGTCATTGAGGCCGACACGAAGCTCCTTGACGAGCTGGACGTTGTCGTTCCCGTTGACCGCATCGCCGAATTTCTCGTCTACACCCGCGCAGCCGGCAAGGCAGAGGGCATTGCCATCCGCAACTTCGGCCACGCCGGCGACGGCAACCTGCACATCTACTGCTGCGCAAACGACATGGAGCTTGACGAGTTCAAGCGCCGCAGCAAGGCCGTTATGGACAAGTGCTACGCAAAGTGCACCGAGTTCGGCGGCCAGGTCTCCGGCGAGCACGCCATCGGCCATGCCAAGAAGCAGTATCTGCTCAAATCGGTCGGCGAGACGGCATTCGGGCTGATGCAGGCGATAAAGCAGGTGTTTGACCCCAAGGGTATACTCAACCCCGGCAAGGTCTGCACGAACGTCGAGGAGGGCTGAGAAATGCTGAATATTCTTGTCTGCGTAAAGCAGGTTCCCGATATAAACCTTGTTAAAATGGACCCCGTGACCGGCAGTCTTATACGCGCCGGCGTTCCGGCGATACTCAATCCGCTGGACGCAAACGCGCTTGAAGCGGCGGTCAGAGTCAAGGAAGCTCACGGCGGCAGCATCACCGTCATCACCATGGGACCGGATATGGCCAAGGAAGCTCTGCGCGAGTGTCTCGCCGCAGGAGCCGACAGAGCCGTGCTGCTGTCCGACCGCGCATTTGCAAATGCCGACACGCTCGCAACGAGCTACGTTATCGTCTCGGCAGCCAAAATGCTCGGCGATTTTGACCTTATATTCTGCGGCAAGGAATCGCTCGACGGCGCGACCGGCCAGATGGGCTCGCAGCTGGCTGAGCGCTTCGGCGCAAGCCAGATATCGTCCACCGCAAAGATCGTTGAGGTCGATACCGACGCACGCACCATCACCGCAGAGCGCGATCTTGAGCGCGGAGTTGAGGTGCTCAAGGCACAGTACCCCTGCCTGCTGACGGTCGAAAAGGCAAACTTCCGCGCGCGCATTCCCAACCTCAAGAGCTGGAAGGCTTCGCGCACGGCCGAGATCGAGGTGTACGACTCCTACACGATCCCCGGACTCGATCCCGAGCAGATCGGCGATCCCGGCTCGCCGACGAAGGTTCCGCGCACCTATCCGCCCGAGACAGGCTCCAAGGGCAGCATGATCGACGAGGGCAGCACGGAAAAGAATGTCGATAAGCTTCTTGAGCTTATTGCCGATGTGCTTTAAGGAGGTTGCAGGTATGAACAAGACTGATTTTAAGGACATGTGGGTCTTTATCGAGCGCGACGGCGACAGCGTTCTGCCGGTATCGCTCGAGCTGTGCTCTGAAACGCGCAAGCTGTGCGACGCAAGCGGTGAAAAGCTTGCCGCGGTCGTTATCGGCGAGATAAGCGACGGTGAGCTTCAGAAGGTGCTCGACTGCGGCGTGGATAAGCTCATCCGCGTATCCGGCACGGGCTACGATTTCTTCAACAACGACGCGTACACGAACCTGTTCACGGTTCTGTGCGAAAAATACCATCCGACGGCCGTCATGGTCGGCGGAACGATAAACGGCCGCGACTTTGCTCCGCGCTTTGCCGCGCGTCTCGGCACCGGCTGCACCTCGGACGCGACCGAGCTTGTGTGGGATCCTAAGACGACAGACATTGAGTTTGTCGAGCCTGCCGTGGGCGGCAAGATGATGGCCGTTATCACCGTTCCCGTGGCTCGCCCCCAGGTCGGAACCATCCGCCCCGGCACGTTTAAGTACACTCCCTGCGGTGCGCACGAATATGAAGTGATCGATGAGCGTATCGACTTCCCCGTCGAAAATATCCGCACCGAGATACTCGATTTCCGCGCCGACGACATGGACGAGAGCCTGAACATTGCCGACGCCGACGTTATCGTGTGCGTCGGAAACGCGATAAAGGGCGCGGACGCGCTGCCGCGCTACCGCCGCCTCGCAGAGCGTCTGGGCGGAAAGCTTGCCTGCACAAGGCCGGTGTTTGACCGCGGCGTGCTGCCGTTCAAGCTCGTTATCGGGCAATCCGGCGTTGTGGTAAAGCCGAAGCTGTACATCTCCTTCGGCGTATCGGGTGCCGTGAACCACGTCACGGGCTTTTCCGATGCGGACACGGTCGTTGCCGTCAACACCGATCCGGATGCGGCGATCTTCAACTACTGCACCTACGGCATAGTCGGCGACATGGACGAGGTCTGCGACGCGATGCTCGCAAAGCTCGATAAATAAGCATAAAAAACAAGCTGCCCGAGTCCGCGCTTTCCGCGCAGTCCCGGGCAGTTTTTTCAGTATTGCAATATCGGCGCCGAGCCGTCATCCTCGGCCTTGGTGATGCTTTTTATAACGGCCTCGTAGCTGTAGTTATCATTGACGTAGACCATGATCTTGTCCCCGGCCTTTTTGCCGAGCACCGCCTTGCCGAAGGGCGATTCACGGCTTATGAGTCCATTGAGAGGGTCGGTGCGGATAGTCGTCACGACCTGGATGACGTTCGTCTCGTCATCCTCGGGGATGTATATCTCGACCTTGTCGTACAGTCCGACCTCGTCGGCGGCAGAGTCCGAGTCGATTATATGCGCGGACTTGATCATATTTTCAAGATAACGAATGCGGCTGGCATTGCGGTTTTTCGCGCGCTTTGCCTCTTTGTACTCAAAGTTTTCGCTCAGATCTCCGAAGGCGCGCGTGCGCTTGACCTCCTCAAGAAGCTCGGGCATAAGCTCCAGCCGCCTGTGGTCAAGCTCGGCCTGCATTTTTGCAATATCCTGCTTTGTCAGATCGTCATGCATGTTTCCACCTCGATTGAACGGCCAAAAGCACCCCGAAATCGGGGTGCTTTTACTTTGTTTATATTGCTATCAGACCAGTTCGATGACTGCCATCTCGGCTGCGTCGCCGCGACGGGGTCCGATGCGGGTGATACGGGTGTAGCCGCCGTTGCGGTCGGCATACTTGACGCTCAGCTCGTCAAAGGTCTTCTTTGCAACGTCTTCACGGGTGATGAAGGCCAGTGCCTGACGGTATGCAGCCAGATCCTTTTTCTTGCCAAGGCTTATCATTTTCTCGGCCATGGGAGCGATCTCTTTTGCGCGGGTGACGGTAGTCTCCATGCGACCCTTATCGAGCAGGTCGGTGACCTGCTGACGGAGCATTGCCATGCGCTGATCGGTCGTCTTGCCGAGCTTTCTTGTTCCGGGCATTTCGGTGTTTCCTCCTTGTTAGAGTTAGTTGTTCTCCTCGTCCGCGAGAGACAGTCCCATCATGGCGAGCTTGTGCTCGACCTCTTCAAGGGACTTGCGGCCAAGGTTACGGACCTTGATCATCTCATCCTGAGTCTTGGAGATGAGGTCCTCAACAGTGTTGATGTTTGCTCGTTTGAGGCAGTTGAAGCTTCTTACGGACAGATCGAGCTCTTCGATAGTCATCTCAAGCACCTTATCACGCTGGGTCTCGGTCTTTTCGACGACGGTCGGGCGATTGCCGACTGCATCGGACAGATCGGTGAACAGGGTGAAGTGGTCGCAAAGGATCTTTGCGCCGAGAGACACTGCATCACGCGCGGTGATGGTCTTGTCCGTCCACACCTCGATCGTCAGCTTGTCAAAGTCGGTCTGGTTACCTACACGGGTATTTTCGACCGAGTAGTTGACCTTCAGAACAGGTGTGTAGATAGAATCAACGGGGATGGTCCCGATTGCGGTTTGGGCTGTTTTGTTCTTGTCCGCAGATACATAGCCGCGGCCGTGATCGAAGGTAAGCTCCATGGAGAGCGCACCGTCAGGTCCGAGGGTGGCTATGGGCTGCTCGGGATTGAGGATCTCGACTTCAGCATCTGCCTTGATGTCGCCGGCGGTGACAACGCCTTCGCCGACGGCTTCGATATAGACAGTCTTGGGCTCCTCGCTGTGGAGACGGGCGATGATGCTCTTAACATTAAGAACGATCTCGGTCACGTCTTCCTTAACACCGGGGATGGTCGAAAACTCATGCTGAACGCCTGCGATCTTGATCGAGGTCGCAGCCGTACCGTGCAGTGAGGACAATAAGACCCTACGCAGAGAGTTACCAAGTGTCGTGCCGTAGCCGCGCTCCAGCGGCTCTACGATATACTTACCATAGGAGCTGTCGGTCGGAGTTTCGATGCACTCTATACGCGGCTTTTCTATTTCGATCATATTAAATATAACCCTCCTTATTAAGTTCGGCGCTTTATCTGCGCCCTGAGTTTTGTCAGCTTACCAATTTGAGGGTATCTGTATTACTTGGAGTACAACTCGACGATGAGGCGCTCCTCGATGGGGAGGTCGATGTCATCGCGTGCGGGCACTGCGACGACCTTAGCGATCATGTTGTTTGCATCGTACTCAAGCCACTTGGGTGCGGGACGTGAGCTGTTTGCCTCAACATTGGCCTTGATCTTCTCAAGACCACGGCTGCTCTCTTTCAGAGTAATAACCATGCCGGGCTTTACCTGATAGCTGGGGATGTTGACCTTGCGGCCGTTTACGGTGAAGTGACCGTGGCTGACCATCTGACGTGCTTCGGCACGGCTCATTGCAAAGCCGAGGCGGTACACGACGTTGTCCAGACGGCACTCGAGGATGCTCAGGAGGTTTTCGCCGGTCTTGCCGGGACGGCGCTCTGCCATCTCATAGTAGCTGCGGAACTGACTCTCAAGAACGCCGTAGTATCTCTTTGCCTTCTGCTTCTCGCGAAGCTGCATACCGTACTCGGAGCTCTTGCTGCGGCCCTGGCCGTGCTGGCCGGGTGCATAGGATCTGTTCTCAAGCGCGCACTTGGTGTAGCAGCGGTCGCCCTTAAGGAAGAGCTTCTGACCTTCTCTGCGGCACAGGCGGCAGACTGCTTCAGTATATCTTGCCATTTGTCTTTCCCTCCTTCAATTAGACACGACGACGCTTCGGAGGACGGCAGCCATTGTGAGGAATGGGGGTTACGTCCTTGATCATCGTTACTTCAAGACCTGCGGTCTGCAGAGCGCGGATTGCAGCTTCTCTGCCCGAGCCGGGGCCCTTGACGAATACTTCGACGGTCTTCAGACCATGCTCCATAGCTGCCTTTGCGGCAGTCTCTGCTGCGGTCTGAGCTGCGAAGGGGGTAGACTTTCTGCTGCCACGGAAGCCCATGCCGCCGGCGGATGCCCAGGAAATTGCGTTGCCCTGGGTGTCGGTGATGGTTACCATGGTGTTATTGAAGGAAGAGCTGATATGAACCTGGCCCTTTTCAATGTTCTTACGCTCTCTGCGGCGTGTTCTGACTTTTTTCTTTGCATTTGCTGCCATAATTCATATCCCTCCTTACTTCTTCTTATTTGCGATGGTGCGTTTCGGACCCTTACGGGTACGAGCGTTGGTCTTGCTGCGCTGGCCGCGAACGGGCAGGCCGCGACGATGACGCAGGCCGCGGTAGCAGCCGATCTCAGTCAGGCGCTTGATGTCAAGTGCCACACTGCGGCGAAGGTCGCCCTCAACGATGAAGTTGTGGTCGATGCACTCACGCAGCTTTGCTTCTTCCTCTTCGGTGAGGTCTTTTACACGGGTGTCGGGATTTATACCGGTCATTGCCAGTATTTTGTTTGCGCTGGTTCTGCCGATACCGTAGACATAAGTGAGTCCTATCTCAATTCTCTTGTCCTTGGGCAGGTCAACGCCGGCTATACGTGCCATATTGATCGATCATTCCTTTCGATTATTATTCCGCATTTTTGCGGATCCGCTTGGCTTATTCCCGCCGGAGGGAGCCTTGCGGTCCATGCGGGATCTTACTTTTGTCGGACGAGCTAAAGTTATTTATCAGCCCTGTCTCTGCTTATGCTTGGGGTTTTCGCAAATTACCATGACTTTGCCCTTGCGCTTTATGATCTTGCACTTTTCGCACATAGGCTTCACGGAAGGTCTTACTTTCATTTGTTTTACCTCCTACTTACTTCTCCAGGTGATACGTCCGCGGGTCAGATCGTACGGAGACATCTGCACCGTGACCTTATCGCCGGGGAGGATCCTGATGAAGTTCATTCTGAGCTTACCGGAGATATGGGCAAGGATCGTGTGACCCTGGCCGATATCGACCATAAACATGGTGTTGGGCAGGGACTCGACTACCGTGCCCTCGAGTTCGATTACGTCGTCTTTTGCCAAAATAATTTTCCTCCTGGTCGGTTTGACGAATTGTCAGTCAATGTTCTCTGCCATAGTGAGTATTTCGGCCTCGCCGTCGGTTATGAGGATCGTGTTCTCATAATGCGCGGCAAGACTTCCGTCATTGGTCACGACCGTCCAGTCGTTATCCAGAACATGAACGCCGTAGCCGCCGGCCGTTATCATCGGCTCAATGGCTATCGTCATGCCGGCAACGAGCCGGGGGTTTGCCCTTTTGCCCTTTATGCTGTAGTTCGGGACCTCGGGCGCCTCGTGCATATTGCGTCCGACGCCGTGGCCGACATAGTCGCGCACAACGCCGAAGCCGTGCGACTCGGCATACTCCTGGATCGCCGAGCCGATATCGTCGATGCGGTATCCTGCTCTTGCGAATTTCAGTCCCTCATAAAAGCTCTGACGTGTGACCTCAATGAGTTTTTTTGCCTGCTCGGAGATCTCGCCGCAAGGGTAGGTTCCTGCGCAGTCGCCCACAAATCCGCCGACGGTCGCGCCGACGTCTACGGAAACAATGTCACCGTTGTGGATCACACGCTTTCCGGGGATGCCGTGGATGACTTCCTCGTTAATTGAGATGCAGGTACTTGCCGGGAATCCGCCGTAGCCCTTGAAGGTCGGGATAGCGCGCGACTTTATTATAAAGTCGTTTACTTCCCGGTTGACCTGCTTTGTGGTCAGGCCGTCGGCTATCGCGGCTCTTGCGACGGATCGTGCGCCGGCGGTGATTGCTCCCGCCTTGCGCATGATCTCGATCTCGTGAGGTGTTTTGATTATAATTGGATCTCTCGACATAGCTCAGATACCTAAAGCAGCCTTGATTACCTCAGTCGTTGCCTCGATGGTCGGCTGATTTTCAACGCTCTTGAGCTTGCCGCGGCTTTCATAGAAAGCCTTGAGGGGCTCGGTCTCCCTGTGGTAGGTTTCAAGGCGTGCCTTGACGGTTTCGGGAGCGTCATCCTTGCGGATGGTCAGCTCGCCGCCGCAGAAGTCGCACTTGCCTTCCACTTTGGGAGGATTGGACACGATGTGGAACGTCTGGCTGCAATCCTTGCAGGTCCTGCGTCCGGACATGCGCTCGATTATCGTCTCGTCCGCTATCTCGATAGACAGCGCGCAGTCGATATCGATACCTGCCTGCTCAAGCGCTTCGGCCTGAGGGATGGTTCTGGGCATACCGTCGAGGATATAGCCGTTTTTGCAGTCGGGCTCGGCAAGGCGCTCGTTGACGATGCCGATAATGACATCGTCGGGAACGAGCTTGCCGCTTTCCACATACGCCTTAGCCTGCAAACCTACGGGCGTGCCGTTTTTCATGGCAGCACGGAGGATATTGCCGGTCGAAATGGTGGGGATAGAGAGCATGCGGCTCAGTATCTCAGCCTGAGTACCTTTACCTGCGCCGGGAGCGCCTAAAAGTATAAGCTTCATATCTCTTGCACCTTCTTAGCTAAGGAAGCCCTTGTAGTTGCGCATCAGCATCTGTGCCTCGAGTGCGCGGACAGTCTCAAGTGCAACACCGACAACGATGATTATCGAAGTGCCGCCGAGGGAGATGCCGCTGAGGGATGCGGAAGTGCTGAAGTGGCTGATGAGGATAGGAACTATTGCGATTATGCCCAGATAGATCGCGCCGAACAGGGTGATCTTGTTGAGCACCTTCTTGATGAATTCGCTGGTCGGCTTGCCCGGACGGAAGCCGGGGATGTAGCCGCCGTTCTTCTTGAGGTTATTTGCAACTTCCACGGGGTTGAACTGGATGGTGGAGTAGAAATAAGCGAAGAAGATGATCAGCAGGAAGTAGATTATCGCATAGGGGATGCTGGTCGTGCTTGCCCATGCGCTGTCGGAGTGACCAGTGAATGCCGCGATGGTAGCAGGCAGGGTCGCTATGGACTGCGCAAAGATGATGGGCAGAACGCCGGACATGTTCACCTTCATGGGAAGGTGGGTGCTCTGGCCGCCGTACATCTTACGTCCGACAACGCGCTTTGCGTACTGGACGGGGATACGACGCTCGGAGTCGTTTATCAGAACGATCAGAACGATCATTGCAAGTGCGCCGAGGAGCAGGAGGACGTTGATCCACCATGCTACGGTGCCGTTTGCGGTGTTGGTGATCATCTGGTACAGGGACGGCGGGAAACGGGAAACGATACTTGCAAACAGGATGATGGAAATACCGTTGCCGATACCGAACTCCGTGATCTGCTCGCCAAGCCACATGATAAGGGCAGAGCCCGAGGTGAAGGTCAGGATGATGACGATCGCCGCCCAGATGCCCTGGCCGTCAGCGGTCAGGAAGCCGGACTTCATGATCATGTAGTAGTAAGCAAAGCCCTGGATCAGGCCGATTGCTACGGTAGTGTAACGAGTGATGGAGGCGATCTTCTTCTTGCCTTCCTCGCCCTCTTCCTTGCTCATACGCTCGAGTGCGGGGATCGCGATGCACAGGAGCTGAATGATGATGGATGCGTTGATGTAGGGCTGGATGGAAAGTGCGAAGATCGTTGCGTTTGAGAACGCGCCGCCGCTCATTACGTTCAGCAGGCCGAGAACGGTGTTCTGCATCTGAGCAAAGTAGCCGTTGAGGGCGTCGATGTTTACGTAAGGAACGGGAACGGCATTACCGAGGCGGTAAAGGAGGATGATGACGAGCGTAAAGAGTATCTTATGACGCAGGTCGTCGATCTTCCATGCGTTACGCATTGTCTGCAGCACTTAGATCACCTCGGCCTTTCCGCCTGCCGCCTCAATTTTCTCTTTTGCGGTTTCAGAAAAAGCGGAAGCCTTAACAGTAAGTTTCTTGCTTATTTCGCCATTGCCGAGGATCTTTACGCCGTAGCGGCACTTGGAAAGCACGCCTGCGTCGAGAAGAGCCTTTGCGTCAACAACTGCGCCGTCCTCGAACTTTTCGAGGTCGGAAACGTTGATCGCCTCGAGGGGCTTTGCAAAGATGTTATTGAAGCCTCTCTTCGGGATACGACGTGCCAGAGGCATCTGGCCGCCTTCGAAGCCGATGCGGACGCCGCCGCCGGAACGTGCCTTCTGGCCCTTGTGGCCGCGGCCTGCGGTCTTGCCGTTGCCGGTTGCATGGCCTCTGCCCTTGCGCTTGTCAACGTGGGTGGAGCCAGCTACGGGAGAAAGTTCATGAATATACATTATGCTTTTCCTCCTTATTCTTCAGTTACCTGGAGGAGATAGCCGATCTTGGCGATCTTGCCCCTGGTCTGGGGGTTGTCGGGCTGAACGGTCTCGTTGCCGATCTTGTGCAGTCCGAGGGAGTTTGCGGTCGCAATGTGCTTATCGAGGCGACCGTTCAGGCTCTTGACGAGCTTAATTCTCAGATTAGCCATTTCAAGTCCTCCTTAAGCCTGAACTTCTTCAGGAGTCTTGCCGCGGACGGCAGCTACCTGAGCTGCGTCGCGCAGAGACATAAGACCCTGCATGGTTGCTGCAACGACGTTTGCGGGATTGTTGGTGCGCAGGCACTTGGTACGGATGTCCTTGATGCCGGCTGCCTCAACGACTGCACGGACAGCGCCGCCGGCGATAACGCCGGTACCGGGTGCTGCGGGCTTGAGCAGGACGCGGCCTGCGCCGAAAGCGCCGATGATCTCGTGAGGAATGGTCGTGCCCTGGAGGGTGACGGTAACGATGTTCTTCTTTGCATCCTCAAGACCCTTGCGGATAGCTTCGGAAACTTCGTTTGCCTTGCCAAGGCCGTAGCCAACGCGGCCCTTGCCGTCGCCAACGACGCAAAGTGCGCTGAACTTCATAACGCGGCCGCCCTTGACGGTCTTGCTGACGCGGTTGAGGGAAACTACCTTTTCAACAAACTCGGATGCTTCCTCGTCTCTGCGGCGATCTCTTCTGTCATTATTGTATGCCATAATAGTTTTCCTCCTCCCCTTAGAACTTCAGGCCGCCCTCACGGGCGCCTTCTGCAAGTGCTGCTACACGGCCGTGGAAAATATAGCCGCCGCGGTCGAACACGACGTTCTCGATTCCCTTTGCCAGTGCGCGCTCGGCGACGGTTGCGCCGATCTTCTTTGCGGCCTCGACATTGCTGCCGTTGCCTTCAAAGCCCTTTTCAACGGTGGAGGCGGACACGAGGGTCTTGCCTGCTACGTCGTCGATGATCTGGGCATAAATGTGATTCTCGCTGCGGAATACGCTCAGACGAGGTCTTTCGGCGGTGCCGGAGATCTTGCCGCGTACTCTTGCGTGGCGCTTGATGCGCTGCGCTCTTGTATCAGGTCTTTTAATCATTCAGGCACACCTCCTATTACTTAGCGCCGGTCTTGCCTTCTTTGCGGCGGATAACTTCGTAGTCATACTTGATGCCCTTGCCCTTGTACGGCTCGGGAGGACGCTTGCCACGAACTTCTGCTGCAAACTGGCCGACCTTCTGCTTGTCGATACCCTTGACGATGATCTGGTTGGGGTTGGGAACATCGATCTGGATGTCCTCGGTCTCAGGCATGATGACCTGATGCGAATAACCGACGTTCAGGACCAGGTTCTTGCCTTCCTTGGATGCACGGTAACCGACGCCGTTTACCTCGAGGGTCTTGGAGAATCCTTCGGATACGCCGACGACCATGTTGTTGATGAGGGTACGGGTCAGGCCGTGGAGGGATCTGTTCATCTTGTCGTCATTGGGACGGGTGACGTGAACGACGCCTGCTTCGACTTCGACTTTCATAGTGGGTGCTACGTTCATCTCAAGTGCGCCCTTGGGGCCCTTGACGGAAACGTGCTGACCGTCAACCTTAACTTCCACTCCTGCAGGGACGGTAATGGGAGCTCTACCGATTCTTGACATAGTTAGCTTTCCTCCTTACCATACGAATGCAAGGACTTCGCCGCCGATGTGTGCTGCGCGAGCAGCCTTGTCGGTCATGACGCCCTTTGAGGTGGATACGATTGCGATACCGAGGCCTTTGAGGACCTTGGGCAGCTCGTCTGCTCCTGCGTAAACGCGCAGACCGGGCTTGGAGACACGGCGAAGACCCTGGATGGCCTTCTCCTTGCCGGGGAGATACTTGAGGGTGATGCGGATGATGCCCTGAGTGCCGTCGTCGATAATCTGGAAGCTCTTGATGTAGCCTTCGTTGAGAAGGATCTCAGCAATTGCCTTCTTCATCTTCGATGCGGGGACATCGACAGTTTCATGCTTCGCTACACCGGCGTTGCGGATGCGGGTCAGCATATCTGCAATGGGGTCTGTGATCTGCATAATTTTTTCTCCTTTTTTAGAAGTTACCGGGGACTTGCCCTCGGTTTTGGCGACGAGGTTCCGCACTAATACATGATTAGCTGCGGCCTTTCGACGACCTAAGTTTGAGCTCGACGGCCGAGCCTTGATCGGGGGTTCGGGGTCTCGGGCGCAAACTGCGTGGGGTTTCGCCTCAAAAGATGCCTTCCGAGGCAATATTTGAAAAACCGCCGAAGAGATACACCGATATTCTCGGTGTATCTCAACTTCGTTTTCCGCAAAATTGGCATCATATTATTTTACCTCAAAGAGCTTGATATTGCAAGCTTTTTTAAGCAAAAAGCGATGCTTTTTTCATCCTTAGCGTCCGATTACCAGGATGCCTTGCGGACGCCGGGGATCTGACCCTTGTAAGCCAGCTCGCGGAAGCAGATACGGCAGATGCCGTAGTCACGCAGATAAGCATGAGGACGGCCGCAGATCTTGCAGCGATTGTACTTACGGGTAGAGAACTTAGCAGGAGCCTGCTGCTTGAGAATCATAGATTTCTTTGCCATTGTCAGTTCCTCCTTAGTTCGCGAACGGAGCGCCCATGAGTCTGAGCAGCTCGCGTGCTTCTTCATCGGTCTGTGCGGTGGTGGTGATAGCGATGTTCATACCGCGCAGCTTCTCGATCTTATCGTAATCGATCTCGGGGAAGATGATCTGTTCCTTCAGGCCCATGCTGTAGTTGCCGCGGCCGTCGAATGCGTCTGCGGAAATACCGCGGAAGTCACGAACACGGGGAAGAGCAACGTTAAGCAGTCTGTCGAGGAACTCCCACATGCGATCCTGACGCAGAGTGACCTTAACACCGACATGCATGCCCTCACGGAGCTTGAAGTTAGCGACGGACTTTCTTGCGACGGTAGCAACAGCGTGCTGGCCGGTGATCGCAGAGATCTCCTTGATAACGTTATCAAGTGCCTTTGCATTATCCTTGCAGTCGCCGCAGCCGACGGATACAACGATCTTGTCGATCTTGGGGATCTGCATAACGGACTTGTACTGGAACTTCTCCATCAGAGCAGGAGCAACTTCCTCAACGTACTTTTTCTTCATTCTTGTCATAGTAAGTTATCTCCTTTCTCAGATTTCGGTGCCGCACTTGCGGCAAACGCGCAGCTTCTTGTCTGCAACGTACTTGTAGCCGACGCGGACGCCCTTATTGCACTTGGGGCAGACGAGCTGAACCTTGCTGACATACACGGGGGTCTCGATCTTCATGATGCCGCCGTCCTGGCCCTGCTTCTTTGCCTTCTGATGCTTGGTGGCTACGCTGACGCCCTCAACGATGACCTTGCCGTTTTTGGGGTCTGCGGAAATGACCTTGCCGGTCTTGCCCTTGTCCTTGCCGGACAGGACTATAACTTTATCGCCAGTCTTAATTTTCATTCTCTGTGCCCTCCTTAAATCACTTCGGGAGCCAGGGACAGGATCTTCATGTAATCCTTGTCGCGCAGCTCACGAGCGACGGGTCCAAAGATACGAGTGCCGCGGGGGTTCTTATCGGTTCCGTTGATAAGGACCGCTGCGTTCTCGTCAAAGCGAACGTAGGTGCCATCTGCGCGGCGGACGGACTTAACCGTGCGCACGACAACTGCCTTGACGACGTCGCCCTTCTTGACAGAGCCGCCGGGAGCAGCCTTGCGGACGGAAGCTACGACCACGTCGCCGATGCTTGCGTATCTGCGCTTGGAACCGCCAAGAACGCGGATGCACTTGATTTCCTTGGCGCCGGTATTGTCGGCAACCTTCAGATAACTTTCCTGCTGTATCATTATGCTGCCTCCTTACTTTGCCTTCTCTATGATTTCCACGACACGCCATCTCTTGTCCTTGGACAGAGGACGGGTCTCCATCACGCGAACGATATCGCCGATGCCGCATTCGTTGTTTTCGTCATGCGCCTTCAGACGGTAGGTTCTGCCGATGATCTTCTTATAGGTCTTATGTGCGACGCGATCCTCCACGATGACAACGACGGTCTTATCCATCTTATCGGATACTACCTTGCCAACGCGAGTCTTACGGGAAGTTGTTCTTTCATTATTCATTCTGACTTACCTCCTCACTGCTCGAGTTCTTTCTCGCGGATAACGGTCTTGACTCGTGCAATGTCACGCCGTACAGCGGAAATCTTTACGGGGTTATCGAGATGATTGGTGGCATGCTGCATACGGAGCATGAAAAGGTCCTTCTTGAGTTCTACGAGCTTCTTCTCGAGATCTGCTACGGACATGGAACGTATTTCATTTGCCTTCATCTTATTCACCACCGTTCTCAGACTCAGCGCCCTTGGCAATTATCTTGGTCTTGCAGGGCAGCTTGTGGCTGGCAAGGCGCAGAGCCTCGCGTGCGGTCTCTTCGGGAACGCCTGCGATCTCAAACAGCACTCTGCCGGGCTTAACGACTGCGACCCAGTACTCGGGAGAGCCTTTACCGGAACCCATACGGGTCTCAGCAGGCTTTGCGGTTACGGGCTTGTCGGGGAATATCTTGATCCAGACCTGACCGCCACGCTTGGTGTAACGGGTCATAGCAATACGAGCTGCCTCGATCTGGTTGCTGGTGATCCAGCTCGGCTCGGTGGCCTGAAGGCCAAACTCGCCGTATGCAACGAAGTTACCGCGCGTCGCTTTGCCCTTCATGCGGCCGCGATGCACTCTGCGGTACTTTACTCTCTTAGGCATTAACATTAGTTGTTGCCTCCTTCCTTTGCGGGAGCTGCCGGACGGGGACCGCGGTTGTAGCCGCCCTGTCCTGCCGGACGCTGGCCGTAGCCGCCCTGACGGCGTTCGCCGTTCTGCTGACGATCACGGTTGTATCCACCCTGACGACGGTCGCCGTTGCGTCCGCCGCGGCGGTCGTCGCGACGACGACGCTCGCCCTGGGGCTTGTTCATATCCATCACACGGGGGGTCGTGCGCAGGGTCTGGGAAAGGACTTCGCCCTTGTAGATCCAAACCTTAACGCCGATGCGGCCGTAAGTGGTGGCTGCCTCTGCAAAGCCGTACTCGATGTCGGCACGGATAGTCTGAAGAGGAATGGTACCGTCGTGGTACTGCTCAACGCCTGCGATCTCGCGTCCGCCGAGACGGCCGGAGCACATGACCTTGATGCCCTTCGCGCCCATACGCATTGCGCGGCCCATTGCGTTCTTCATTGCGCGGCGGTGAGAAATACGCTTCTCGATCTGCTGTGCGATGTTCTCTGCTACGAGCTGAGCATTGGTATCGGGGGTGCGAACCTCAACGATGGAGATCGCTACGGGCTTGCCTATCATCTTTTCGACGGACAGGCGGATGCGCTCGATCTCTGCGCCGCCCTTGCCGATAACGACGCCGGGTCTGGAGCAGTGGATATAGATGCGTACCTTGTTGGAATCGCGCTCGATCTCGATGGTAGGAACACCGGCGGAATAGAGGGTCTTCTTCAGGTAGTTACGGATGTTGTAGTCTTCAACGATAAGATCGCCGACTTTGTCTGCACGGGCGTACCAACGGGAATCCCAGTCTTTAATAACGCCGACACGCATGCCATGAGGATTAACTTTCTGTCCCATTTATTCTGCCTCCTTCCTTAGTCTCTCTCAGCCACGCAGATGGTGATGTGGCTGGTGCGCTTGTTGATGCGGTACATACGGCCCTGAGCTCTGGGCATGCCGCGCTTGAGGATGGGGCCGCCGGTTGCGTATGCAACTGCAACATAGAGCTTCTCGGGATCCATTTCAAAATTGTTCTCCGCGTTTGCCTTGGCACTGTCAAGAAGCTTGATCATGTACTCGCAGCCTGCCTTGGGGGTGTGCTGCATGAGTGCCTTTGCAACGGCGACGTCCTTGTTGCGGATCATATCGCAGATGATGCCGACCTTACGGGGAGAAATGCGAGCATACTTGACTTCTGCTCTTGCCATTTTCTTTTCGTCCATGTTCTCTCCTCCTTACTTGCCGGTCTTGCTGCCTGCATGGCCGCGGAAGGTACGGGTGGGAGCAAACTCGCCGAGCTTGTGGCCGACCATATCTTCGGTGACGTATACAGGAACATGACGGCGGCCGTCGTGTACTGCGATGGTGTGTCCTACGAAGGACGGGAAAATGGTAGTGGCACGGCTCCAGGTCTTGAGAACCTTCTTCTCGCCTGCCTTATTCATTTCATCGACTCTCTTCAGAAGCTCGGGAGCTGCGAAGGGGCCTTTCTTAACGCTTCTACTCATTTAACTTTTGCCCTCCTTACTTAGCGTTGCGGCGCTTGACTATGAACTTATCGGTGCGGTTCTTAGTCTTGCGGGTCTTGTAACCGAGTGCAGGCTTGCCCCACGGAGTTACAGGGCCGGGACGGCCGACGGGGGACTTGCCTTCACCACCGCCATGGGGGTGGTCACAGGGGTTCATGACGGAGCCGCGGACGGTAGGACGGATGCCCATGTGGCGTTTGCGGCCGGCCTTGCCGATGGAGATGTTGGAGTGGTCGATGTTGCCGACCTGGCCGATGACTGCAAAGCAGTCAAGGCGAACCTTGCGGTACTCGCCGGAGGGAAGGCGAACGGTAGCCATGCCGTTTTCCTTAGCCATGAGCTGAGCAGCAACGCCGGCGGAACGAACGAACTGAGCGCCCTTGCCGGGGTAAAGCTCGATGTTGTGGATAACGGTACCGACAGGGATGTTTGCCAGAGGAAGTGCGTTGCCCGGCTTAATATCTGCCGCGGCGCTGGAGACGACCTTGTCGCCGGCCTTCAGGCCGACAGGAGCGAGGATATAGCGCAGTTCGCCGTCTTCGTACTTGATAAGGGCAATGAATGCGCTGCGGTTGGGGTCGTACTCGAGGCGAACAACTTCGCCTTCCATCTCAAGCTTGTTGCGCTTGAAGTCGATAACGCGGTACTTCTGACGGTTGCCGCCGCCCTTATGGCGGACGGTGATGCGGCCGTAGCTGTTGCGGCCGGACTTTTTCTTGAGGACCTCAGTCAGGCTCTTCTCGGGCTTTGCGTGCTTATCAACGCCGTCAAAGCCGGAAACGGTCATCTGTCTGCGGGCCGGAGTGGTAGGTCTGTAAGTTTTAATAGACATTCTTTGATCCTCCCCTTATGCCATGTTCTCGAACAGCTCAATGTTCTTGGAGTCTTCGCTGAGCTTTACGATGGCTTTCTTCCAAGAGGCGGTCTTGCCCATGGGGTACGAGCCGGTGCGCTTTGCCTTGCCGTTTACGTTGAGGGTGTTTACCTTGATGACGGTTACATCGAAGATCTCTTCGATGGCCTTCTTTATCTCGATCTTGGTTGCATCCTTAGCGACTTCAAAAGCGTACTTTTTGATGTCCAGGTCTTCCATGGACTGCTCGGTGATGATGGGGCGAATGATGATATCATAAGCGGTTTTCATCAGGCGTACACCTCCTCGATCTTTGCAAGCGCTGCCTTGGAAACGACGAGCTTGCGGTTGTTGAGTATCATATAGGGGCTGAGAATGGTTGCGATGGTAGTGGTGACGCCTGCGATGTTGCGTGCAGACTTAACTACCTTCTCGTCAACGCTCTCGGTGACGACGAGGGTCTTGCCGGATACATTGACCGCGTCAAGGAATGCCTTGAAAGTCTTGGTCTTGATCTCATCGACCTTGATATCGTCGATAACTACGATCGCGTCGGAGGCTGCCATTGCGCTCAGTGCGCTCTTGAGAGCCAGACGCTTTACCTTCTTATTGAGGGTGTAGCTGTAATCGCGGGGCTTCGGAGCAAATGCTACGCCGCCGTGAGTCCACACGGGAGAACCCTTGTAGCCTGCGCGTGCGCGGCCGGTGCCCTTCTGGCGCCAGGGCTTTGCGGTCGTGTAGCTGACCTCGCCCTTGGTGAGTGCGCTCTGGGTGCCCTGACGGCAATTTGCCAGGTGGTTCTTGACGCTGTCATGAAGGACAGACTTGTTCGGCTCAACGCCGAAGATGGCTGCGGAGAGTTCGATCTCGCCGACCTTCTCACCTGCCATGTTGTATACGTTAGTAATAGGCATTTAAGATACTCTCCTTTCCTTACTTGTTGCGCGCGGAGGCCTTCTGCGGGTTGACACGAGCAGATGCCTTCTGCGGGTTGAGGCTGATGCCAGCGCCCTCGCCCTTCTTGACGGGTGCGACCTTTGCGGAGCTCTTAACATAAACGAGGCCGCCCTTGGGGCCGGGGATAGCGCCGCGGATAACGAGCATGTTCAGCTCGGGGTCTACCTGAACGACGTCGAGGTTCTGAACGGTGACCTGATCTACGCCCATGTGGCCTGCGCCGATCTTGCCCTTGAAGATGCGGCTGGGGTCGGTGCCGGAGCCCATGGAGCCTGCGTGACGGTGAACAGGACCGCCGCCGTGGCTGGTGGGGGTACGCTGTGCGCCGTGGCGCTTTACAACGCCTGCGTAGCCGTGGCCCTTGCTGGTGCCGGTAACGTCGACCTTATCGCCGGCTGCGAAGACGTCTGCCTTCAGAACGTCGCCGACGTTGAGCTCTGCCGCGTTTTCGAGCTTGAACTCTTTAAGGTTCTTGAGCATGCCGATGCCGTTCTTCTTCAGATGGCCGGCTTCGGGCTTGGAGATGTGCTTCTCGGAAACTTCTTCGTAACCGAGCTGGACGGCTTCATAGCCTTCCTTTTCTGCGGTCATCTTCTGGGTCACGACGCAGGGGCCTGCCTCGATGACGGTCACGGGGATGACCTTGCCCATTTCGTCGAAGATCTGCGTCATGCCGACCTTCTTGCCGATAATGGCTTTCTTCATTAGATATTTCCTCCTTCGGTTATTGGTTGCCTCGCTTAGCTTCAAGCCAGAGGCTGGCAACTTAACCCGTCCGCATTCGCAAGTTACGGACTATGGGTCGTTGACTTGGGTTTTCGGGGCTGTGCTTAGAGCTTGATCTCGATCTCAACGCCTGCGGGCAGCTCGAGGGACATAAGAGCCTCGACCGTCTTCTGGGTGGGATTCATCACGTCGATCAGGCGCTTGTGAGTGCGGCGCTCGAACTGCTCACGGCTATCCTTGTACTTATGAACAGCGCGGAGGATGGTGACGATCTCGGTCTTGGTGGGCAGGGGGATGGGGCCGGAGACCTGTGCATCGGTGCGCTTTGCAGCCTCAACGATGGTCTCTGCGGCCTTGTCGATCAGCTGATGATCGTAAGCCTTGAGTCTGATGCGGATCATGTTCTTGTTTGCCATTGTTTTTTTCTCCTTTTCGTACAGTTTTTGCGGCGTCATTGGGATCGCCTCATGTCCCGTACGGATGAAGCGGTTTTTTGCACACTCAACCATGTGTATCAAACCCTGTCCGAAAAACAAACCGGCCTTTTTGAGCCGGTCTGATACCGTACAGGTGATATACACCATGTGCAGTACGCTTCAGCCGCCCGATTGTGTACCGAAATGGCATCGGTACCGGACATACTCCACGGAAGTTACCTCGAAAAACGAGCAATCTCCCGCTTCATCGCATAATACGCCCGTTAGCAACGCACAGGCGCTCTAATAGGATACCAAAACTCCCCCTTTATGTCAAGGGGGAGTTTTGTACTTTTCGCAGAAATTTCGTGCGAATTTTTGTTGATTTAGCTCAAATGCATTTTTTCCTCGATCTCGGCGGCCATATCAAGCAGTTTTTTTGCCATTTCGCAGAGCTTTTCGCCCTCGGGAGTCAGCCCCGCAACGTGGTTATCGCGGCTTATAAGGCGCACGCCGAACTCATGCTCAAGCGCCGAAACGGCGCGCGACATCGTCGAGTGGCTCATATACAGCCGCTCCCCTGCCTTTGTGTAGCTCTTCTCCTCCGCCACGGCGACGAAGGCGCGCAGTTGCTCAAGCTCCATATCAATAATTAAATGTATAGGGCAGCAGCTCTTTGAGCCTGTAGCTTACATATCTGCCGTCGGCCTTGCAGCAGAGGATCTCCAGCTCGCCGTCGTTAAACTCGGACAAAAACTGGCGGCAGGAGCCGCAGGGCATGCAGTAATTCTGGCTCTCGGCATAAATGGCAAGGCGGACATAGTCCCTGTAGCCCTCGCTTATCGCCTTGACGCAGGCCGTGCGCTCGGCGCATATCGTGTCGCCCAGCGCGGCGTTTTCAACGTTGCAGCCGGTGAACACACGTCCGCCGCGGCATTCGAGCGCCGCGCCGACCGCAAATTTGGAATAAGGAACATACGCTCTGCCGGACGCCTCTCTCGCGATCGCCAAAAGCTCCTTATCTGTCATAAGACACCTCTCCGTTTCTCAATCTTTAGTCGTATCTTCCGATTTCTTTACATTTTCGATCTTGACGGTCCAGTTTTCGATACCGCACAGAGGATTATTCTCATTTGCCTTTGCGCCCTCGACAACGCCGCGATGGCTTATAAGCTGATGGCGCTCAAACACCAGCGGCACAATGTAGGCCTTATTTGCAATATAAGCGCACATATTGTCGCAGGCTGTTCTGCGATCATCGTCGTTTGCGGAAAGATAAGCCGATATCAATTCATCAAGCTGCGAATCGGCAACCGCGCCGTAGTTCATCGGCGCGCCGGACGTGAGCAGCTTGCTCGGGTCAAAGTCGCCGTTTAGGCGCACCTCGCAGTAGGCCATATCATAGTTGCCTGCGTCGAGCAGCTTTTTGTAATTATTCCAGTCCTGCTTATCGACCGTGACCTGAAGTCCGATGCTCTTCATATCCTCGGCAAATTTCTTGGCGGCGTTGACCTTGATCGTGCTGCCGCTGTAAACGAGGAAATTAAGGTCTACCTTTGTAATATCCTCGCCGTTTTTAAACTCCAAAAAGCCGTCGCCGTCATAGTCCTTCATGCCGGCATTGGTCAGAGTCTCCTGAACCTTGTTGAGACTGTAATTGAACTGCTTTGCATAGTTTTCGTTATACAGGCTGCTTGCCGGATTTATCGGCAGGTTCGCCGCCGACGCATAGCCGCCTAACTGGCTGACGATACTGTCGCGGTCGAAGGCGTAATTCATCGCAAACCGCAGCGCATCGTTTGAAAAATCCGTGCTGTAGGTGTTAAAGACGATATAGTGCATATTCGTCGTGTTGAAGCCGCGGATATCGTTTGCGTTGCCGAAGCCGATGTTCGTTGTCGAGCTCGGGTCATTGAGAACGATGTCGATGAGCGAATCGGCAAATGCCGAGATCGTCTCATCGGTTCCGGAATACTCCTTAAGATATATCGTTTTCAGCGGCATTGTCGCCGCGTTCCTGTGCTTTGAAAACACTGTCAGGCTGTTATAATCCGAGGCGTACTGGTAAGGTCCCGAGCCACCCGGATAAGGCTGGGTCGCTGTTCCGTACTGAATAACGGGTATGCTCAAAAGCGCCGGGAACATCATGTTTTTCTTTGAGAGGTTGACAACGACCGTCTCCGAATCGGTAGCCGTGCAGCCGGAAACATAGCTGAGGCGAGCTTTGAAGCGGTCGTTTCTCATCGCTATCTGGATCGTGTAGGCAACGTCCGTTGCGGTGAGAGCAGCGCCGTTATGGAAGGTGTGCCCCGATGCGACCTTGAGCGTCCAGCTCGAGCCGTCCTCGGTCGTCCATTCGCTGACAACGTTGGGCTGGACCTCAAAGCTGTTATCGACCTCGACGATATTTTCGTAAACGAGGCAGCAGACGAGCTGATTATTCGTATTCGTTGCAATAAGCGGATTCATGCTGTAGCCCTTATTGCAGTTTAGTGTGAATATGTCGTCGGCCGCGACAGTCTGTCCCAGCTCCTTGCCGGCACTCGTGCCCTTGACGTAATCGTCCTTATTATCGTCGGCCGTGCCGCAGGCTGCCAGTGAAAGCACCGACAGCAGCGCGAGCAGCAGCGCAATAAATCTTTTCATCCTTGACATTTTTATACCTCAGAGCATGATCGTCGCTGCCATGCTGCCGCGAACTCCGTCGGTTGCACGGTGCGACCAGTATTTCTCCGGAAGGCACATCGTGCATTCTTCGGATACGTCGATATTCTCACGCTTAAGGCCGAGCTGCTCAAGTCTGCGTGCATTTGCGCCGCGCAGATCGACATGCGTTTTGCCGTTTGGCTTATTCTCGAAAAGTCCGTCCGTCTTGCCGCCGAGATAGCGCTCCACTGCCTCGGGAACATCGTCATCGCACTCAAAGCAGCATTTGCCGATGCTCGCGCCGATGGCCGCATGAATATTTTCAGGATTTGCTCCGAGCGCGCACATTTTTTCGACCGCCGCGCCGAGGATATCCTGCACGCTGCTTTTCCAGCCGCAGTGTACCGCCGCGATGACCTCCGCCTCGGGATCGTGCAGCAGAACCGGCACGCAGTCGGCAATATAGATCATGATCGGCAGGTTCTTCACGTCTGTAACAAACCCGTCACATTCGATGCGCTTATCCGAACCGACCGGGTATCGGTCAGCTTCGCAGGCAAGGTGAACGAGTCTGCCGTGAACCTGCTTTGTGACGACGAAATCGTCCTTTCCGCAGCCCATGATCTCACCGGCGAGCCGATAGTTTTCGCAGACGGCGGCGTCATCGTCGCCGCGGTTAACACCGAGGTTCCACGACGCAAAAACGCCCTTGCTCGCGCCGCCGATACGCGTTGTGAACATGTGCTTTGCGCTGATTTTGTCCGACGTCATGTATACGCAGCCGTGCTGCATGTTTTCAGTAAATGCCATTATGCTTCCTCGTCAGTCGTTTCTGCCGCAGCACTCCTTGTACTTGAGTCTGCGTGAGCCGTCGGCCTTCATCTTGCCGCAGGGGCAGGGATCGTTGCGGCCGGGCTTCGGCGCTTTCTTGATGGGCTTTTTCTTGGGCGCTTCACCGCCTACGTTTGCGGCCATATTCTTCGCAACGGCCTTGCGCTCGAGCGTCTGCTCCTTGCGGACACGGACGGTGAATATTCTGCGCACGGTCTCCTCACGGATGCCGTTTATCATCGCCTCGAACATGTCGTAGCCCTCACGCTTGTACGCGTCGATGGGCTTGACGTTGCCGTAGCCGCGCAGGCCGATGCCGCGCTTTAGCTCTGCCATTGCATCGATGTGATCCATCCAGTATTCATCAACAACGCGCAGCATGATAACACGCTCGATCTCTCGCATGACGGGCTGACCGTCGGGAGCCGTACCGAACTCCTCCTCGCGCTTATCATATACCTGCTGGGCAATGTCATACACGCGGTCGATGATCTCCTGAGCCTTGGGCGCGCCCTTGAAATCCTCAAACTTCACCGCGCCCTTGGGCAGGAAGAGCTTTTCAAAGGGAGCAATGACCTCGGCAAAGTGCTCCTCGTTTTCCGGAGCTCCGCCGTGCAGAGCATCGTTTACAGTCCCTGCAACGAAGTCGTAGACCATCTTATTGATATTCTCGCGCAGATTCTCGCCGTCGAGCACCTTGCGGCGCTCATCATAGATGATATTGCGCTGCTGGTTCATAACATCGTCGTATTCCAGAACGCTCTTACGGGTCTGGAAGTTGCGGCTTTCAACGGTCTTCTGAGCCTGCTCGATAGCGCCGGATAGCATCTTGTGGTCAAGCGGCGTATCCTCGTCAACACCGAGGGAGTCCATCATGTTGCTCATACGCTCGGAGCCAAACAGACGCATTACGTCGTCGGTCAGTGCAATATAGAAGCGGCTCTCGCCGGGATCGCCCTGACGGCCTGCACGGCCGCGCAGCTGGTTATCTATACGGCGCGACTCGTGGCGCTCGGTGCCGAGGATGAACAGGCCGCCGGCTGCCTTGACCTTTTCGGCCTCCTCATCGCAGACCGCCTTATGCTCCTTTAGCTTTTCGGCGTACAGCGCGCGTGCCTTGAGTATCTCCTCATTGTCGGTGTCGGCATAGCCTGTTGCGTCGGCTATGACCTCCTCGGTGAAGCCTGCCTTTCGCAGGTCGTTCTTCGCGAGGTATTCGGCATTGCCGCCGAGCATGATATCGGTACCACGACCGGCCATGTTGGTCGCTATCGTGACCGCGCCGAGCTTACCGGCCTGAGCGACGATCTCGGCCTCTTTTTCATGGTGCTTTGCGTTGAGCACATTGTGCTTTATGCCGCGCGCCTTCAAAAGCTTGGAGAGATATTCGCTCTTTTCGATGGATATCGTGCCGACCAGGACCGGCTGCCCCTTTTCGTGGCAGGCGATTATCTGCTCGATTATCGCACGGTCCTTTCCGGCCTCGGTTTTATAGACGACGTCGGGCTGGTCGATACGCGCAACGGGCTTGTTGGTCGGGATCTCAACGATATCGAGCTTGTAGATCGACTCAAATTCCTCCGCCTCGGTGACGGCCGTACCGGTCATGCCGGAGAGCTTATCGTAAAGTCTGAAGTAGTTCTGGAACGTGATGGTCGCAAGCGTTTTGTTCTCGCGCTGAACGTCAACGTGCTCCTTTGCCTCGATCGCCTGATGCAGACCCTCGCTGTAGCGGCGGCCGAGCATGATGCGGCCGGTGAACTCATCGACGATGAGCACCTCGCCGTCTTTCACGACGTAGTCGATGTCGCGCTTCATGATGCCGTGCGCGCGCAGAGCCTGATTGATATGGTGCGTGAGGGTCGAGTTTTCGATATCGGCATAGTTTTCAAGGCCGAACGCGCGCTCTGCCTTGGCAATGCCGCGCGCGGTGAGCGTCGCCGTGCGCGCCTTTTCATCAACGACGTAGTCTGCGTCGATGCTCTCGTCCTCTTCCTCCTTGGAGTCGGTGGAAGCATAGACCTTCTTTTTAAGTCCGGCGACAAAATCGTTTGCCTGACGGTAGAGATCGGTGCTCTCGTCGCCCTGGCCGGAGATTATAAGCGGAGTTCTCGCTTCGTCGATGAGGATCGAGTCAACCTCGTCAACGATGGCAAAGGCGTGGCCGCGCTGGACGCGGCTTTCCTTGTAAATGGCCATGTTATCGCGCAGATAGTCAAAGCCCATCTCGTTATTGGTGCCGTAGGTGATGTCGGCGGCGTAGGCGGCCTTGCGCTCCTCATTGGTCAGGCCGTGGACGATCAGGCCGACATCGAGACCCATGAATCTGTGTACCTTGCCCATCCACTCGCTGTCGCGTCGGGCGAGGTAGTCGTTGACGGTGACGATATGCACGCCGTTGCCGGTGATAGCGTTGAGGTACGCCGGCATGACCGCGACGAGGGTCTTGCCTTCGCCGGTCTTCATCTCGGCGATACGGCCCTGATGCAGGACGATGCCGCCGATGAGCTGGACGCGGAACGGCTTCATGCCGAGGACGCGCCACGCGGCCTCGCGCACCGCGGCGAATGCCTCGGGCAGCATGGAGTCGAGATCCTCGCCGTTATCATAGCGGTTCCGGAACTCGGCGGTTTTTGCGCGCAGCTCGGCGTCGGAAAGCACCTGCATCTGCGGCTCGAGCGCCTCTATCTTATCGACGATAGGGTATATTTTTTTAAGCTCATGATCGGTGTGGCTGCCGAAAAGTTTACTGAAGAAGCCCATATTATTGCCTTTCGTATGTAAATATAATTTCACAAATAGATTGTAGCATATAATTGTGAATAAAAAAAGTCCTACGGCATGGCTTTTTATGTCTTTTCATGACTTTTTCTGCGCTTGTTATCGGCATGGGTGATATGTTATAATAGCCGCATCACGCGAAAAGAGGTATCCACCGTTGGATTTCAAACAAATCACATTAAGCGACGTCGGCGCACTGCGCCCGTACCTGCGCGCGCAGTATCGCTCGTGCGACTACTCGGTGCTGGGCGTTTTCATGTGGGCCGACAGATTCGGCTACGAATACAAGACAGAGGACGGAGTTCTGTTCATGCGCGAAAGATCGCGGCACGGCGGCGAGTACGACTATTTGCTGCCGACGGGCGATGGCAGCCTGTGCGACAGGGTGCGCGCGCTGCACGAGGCGGTCGGCGCAGGGCTTACGATGAGCCTCGTGCCGGAGGACGCGCTCGGCGAGCTGCGGCAGGAATTTAGCTTCACCGCCGTCGAGGAGCCGGACATTGCCGACTACATGTACAAGGCCGAGGATCTTGCCTACCTCGCCGGGAAAAAATACAGCAAAAAGCGAAACCTCATCCACCAGTTTGAGAAGCTCTACCCCGACTACACGCTCGAGCCGATAACGAACGAGAACGCGCACCGCATCGCCGAGTGCTGCGCGCACGACTGGTCGGACGCCGGTCTGAGCGAGCTTGCGATATACGAAAACGACCACACGCGCGAGGTGCTCGAGGACTTCGCGGCCTACGGCTGCACGGGCTACGCGCTGCACGTCGGCGGCGAGATCGCTGCATTCTGCATCGGCGAGGTGATGGGCGATACGCTGATCGTTCATATCGAAAAGGGCAAGCGCGAGTACAAGGGCGCGTTCCAGATGATAAACTGCCTGTTCGCGAAAACGGAGCTTGAAAGGTGCGGAATAAGATACATAAACCGCGAGGACGACGTTGGCGACGAGGGGCTGCGCCGGGCAAAGCAATCGTACTTCCCCGAGTACATGCTGAAAAAATTCAGGCTCGAATTTGAATAGGGAGCTTCGCTGGCTGACAGCTGAGAGCTGTTAGTGAGCGGAACGGATGAATCCGTTCCCTACAGGGGAAGGCAGAAAAAATCACAACGCCGCAGTGGAGAACCACTGCGGCGCTGCTTTTATGCAACATAACGAATAGTTATAACAAGAGACTAATCAATAAGCTCTAAACATCGTTAGAATTGCGAATTATTAATTACTTTGCGAGTGCGCGGAAGATGAAGGTGACAGCCTGGCCGCGAGTGCAGGTTGCTTCGGGACGGAAGGTGCCGTCAGCGAAACCATTGGCGACCTTGTTGGCAACTGCCCATGCAACTGCGTCTGCGCAGTAGGAGCCGGAAGCGACATCTGCGAAGTCGGTGCCGGTTGCAACCTTCTCATTGCCGGATGCACGGAACAGGAAGGTGACGATCTGGCCGCGAGTGCAAACTGCATTCGGGTCGAAGGTGGTCTCGGTGGTACCCTTGGTGATGCCATTCTCGACTGCCCACAGGATCGCGTTGTAGTATACGCTGTCCTTGCTTACGTCGGTGAACGGGTTGACGGTGTCAGCCTTGACCTCGGGAGAACCGGCTGCGCGGTACAGGAAGGTGACGATCTGTGCACGAGTGCAGCCATCGTTTATGCCGAAGGTATCGGCGGTCTTGCCGGTGGTTACGCCCTTATCTGCTGCCCAGATGATAGCATCGTAGTAGGGGCTGGACTTCTCAACGTCCTTGAACGGGTTGACAACGGGAGGAACATAGGTAGGATCCTTCTCGCCGCAAACGGTGCAGACGCCATTCTCGAACTTGTGGCCGAGTGCAGGAATCTCAGTGCCCTTCTTGACGGTCTCGCCGCAAACGGTGCAGACCTCGTCGCCGGTGTAGCCGGCTTCGGTGCAGGTTGCTGCCTTTGCGTCCTTAACTTCGGTCTTGTGACCCAGAGCAGGAACTTCCTCGCCCTTCTTCAGGGTCTCGCCGCACCACTTGCAAACCTGATCGCCGGAGTAACCAGCCTCAGTGCAGGTAGCCGCAACAACGTTTGCAAGCTCATCAGCTGCAACGTGGTCAACCTTTGCGGTGTAGTATGCAATATTGCCGTCCTCATTCTTGAGCGGAGTATTGCATACGGAGCAAGCGTAAACATTCAGTCCCTGATGCTGGCAGGTAGCCTCTACAAGAACCTTAACGGTCATCTTGTGGCCAAGTGCGGGAACAGGAATCTGATAGGAGTTACCCTTAGTTGCGTTGCAGATAGGATCGCCGTCCTTGTCAACGCGGTCGCACTTGTAGTAGCCATTGTAGTTGTAACCAGCTTCGGTGCAGGTAGGAGCCTTGCCCTCAACTGCTACGAAATGATGGCCAAGTGCAGGAATCTCAGTACCGACCTGGGAAAGGACGAAGCCATACTCAGCCTCAGTGTCCTTGGTTGCAGGCTTGGTCATAACCCAAGTATAAGTATCGCCGGTGTAACCAGCTACTTCGCAGGTTGCATCCTTTGCGTTGCGAATCTCAGTAGTAACGCCAGGAACGTTGTCAGCCTTTACGTTGTTCCACTTATCGTAGGAAATAGTGGTGCCACCAAAGGTCTTATTGCAAATTGCGCAGTAAACAACGTCAGTAACGCCGTCAACCTTTGCGTCATTATCATATTTGTCAAGGTAGGGCTGCTCGCCTTCCTTGATAACCTTCTTTGCGCTCTCATGAGCATCATTCAGGCCTTCAAGAGTCTTGCCAGGAAGAACGTAGTTGCAATCAGCGCAAATCTTGTCTGCTTCCTTGCCTTCGCCAGTGGGAACAGTACCATAATTTTCGCTTACCAGATTGCCGTCCTTATCAACAGCGACTGCATTACCATTGATTGTCTCAACATGGGTAGCAGCTGCTGCCGGCGTTGCGATTGTTTTGCCGTTTTTGTCAACGACCTTCTCAGTTACGGTAGCGAGAGCCTTGGTGTCCTTGTGATAAGCATTGGTCATTGCAAACAGTGCCTCTACTGCTGCTACATCTTCTTTCTCTGCATCAGCAGGAAGAAGCGCTACAGCTGCTGCTGCATTTGCAACATATATAGGCTCGCCGCAAACTTTGCACTGTGCATAACCCCAGCCGTCCTTATTGCAGGTGGGCTTTACAACGACAGTAAATGCGTAGTCATGGCCAAGTGCAGCCTCGCCCTTTGCTGCAATACCGTCGATCTGCTGACCGCAAGTTCCGCAGTAAGTAACAGTCAGGCCTGCCTCGGTGCAGGTTGCTTTCTGAACTACAACAGTTACGGGATTAGTGCAAGTAGTGCAGTAATTCCTCCTCGTGACGAAAGGAGCGAAATTGCAGCTTACAACTTCGCCACAATCTTTGCAAACCTTAGCAGTGATGCCAGGCTGCTTTGCAGTAGCATTCTTTTCGACAACTATCTCAGATACGTTCTGGTGGTTGCAGGTGTTGGTATCAGCCAGAGCAACTGCAGGAACCAAAGAAACGATCATGAGAACAGCCATCAGCATGCTCAACAGTCTCTTTTTCATTTTCTCTTGTTTACCTCCGTTAAAATAGTGGGTTGAAAAAGTTTTGTCAAATACGCTTGGATACGGGAGAAAACCCACACCAAACATATTTTTCTTGATTATAGCATACGACTTTACATGTTTCAAGTGTTTTTAATAATTTTTTGGGCAACAATTCGGTTACAAAGTCGGGGTGAGGCGGTGTACGACCCCTCAGTCGGCGCAGCCGACAGCTCCCCTCAAGGGGAAGGCAGCAGCGGCTGCATACGAGGGTGCGGTGCGAGCGGAACGGATGAATCCGTTCCCTACAAAATTTGTGGCGGCTGCGGCCGCGATCGAATTACACCTCATCCGTCGCAAGCGACACCTTCCCCTCAAGGGGAAGGCAATGACCTACTTGCGCCATGTTTCGGGGGCGAAGAGGACGAGCATGGGGAAGATCTCGAGGCGGCCGAGGAACATGTCGAAGCACAGGACCGCCTTACTTATTATATTAAGCCCGGAAACGCCCATGGTGAAGGTGTTCGAGTCAATGCCGTAGCCGACGTTGCTGAGGCTCGAGATCGCCGCAAGCATGCCGTCGCCGATGCTCAGGCCGTTTATCGACAGCACCACGGCAGTAAAAATGACCGCCATGAAATACGCTACGGCAAAGCTCTCGACCGCGGAGACCGTGTCCTCCTCGACGATCTCGCCGTCAAGGTGGATAAGGTGCACGGAGTTCGGCGTGACGGTGCGCGCAATGGCGCGGTAGGTGCTCTTGCAGAGGATCATCACGCGCGACAGCTTCATGCCGCCGCCCGTCGAGCCGGACATGGGGCCGGTTATCATCAAAACGGTCAGCATGGCCCACACAAAGGGCGACCAGAAGCTTGCGTCGATCGACACATAGCAGGTCGTGCTGATGATCGAGACGACCTGGAACAGAGTGTGGTGGACGCCGTCGGCGACGGACGCGAATTTCGAGGCAGTGTCGATGCCCATGAGCAGCGCAACGCCCAGCACGACGATGACAAACGCGCGCAGCTCGCGGCTGCGGCGGATGCGAAGAAACTCGAGCGCAAGGACGCAGTAAAACAGGCTGAAGCTCATGCTGCACAGGGTCATGAATACGAGCGTGACGTTCTGCGCATACGCGCCGTAGGACGCCATACTGTCGTTGCGGACGCAGAAGCCGCCGGTGGACACCGTGCTGAGCGATATGTTCACCGAGTCAAACAGCGGTATGCCGCCTAAAAGCAGCAGGACGATCTGCAAGACGGTCATTGCTATATATATCTCATACAAAAGCTTTGCCGACTTCTGCATGCGCGGCACGAGCTTTGACGCCATCGGGCCCGGGAACTCCGCGCGCAGCAGGAACATCGAGCCGCCCTCGCGCGCGACCGGCGCTATCGCAAGCAGGAAAACCAGCACGCCCATGCCGCCGATCCAGTTGGTGATGCTGCGCCAGAGCAGTATCGCCCGGGGCGCGGCCTCGACGTCGTCGATGATCGTGGCGCCGGTGGTGGAGAAGCCGGATATCGTCTCGAACACGGCGTCGGACACGCTGTCGATCGTGCCGGATGCGTAAAACGGGATCGCTCCGAACAGGGATATGATGATCCACGCCAGGGCGACGGTGACAAAGCCGTCGCGCGCGCCGAGGGGGCGACCCTTGCTCTTTATCAGGCCGCAGGGCACTCCGACCGCGAGCACCGCCGCGATCGCCGCGGCAAAGCCGCGCAGCGCAGCCGCGTCGCCGTCGGCGAGCGCAAGCAGCAGCGGAGGCAGCATAAACGCCGCCTCGATGCACAATATGACGCCTATCGTTTTTCTTATCGTTCCAATATTCATTACGCAAATATGTCGTTGAGGTCAAGGATCTCGCGTCCGGCGGTCGTGACGATGACGACCGTATCGCCGGCCGAGAGCGTGTCCCGGCCGCCGGGGATGATGATCCTGCCCATGTGGTTTATGCAGACGATCAGTATGCCGGGCTTGAGCCGGATATCGGCAAGCCGCTCGTGCAGGTGCTCGGTCACGTCGGTCACGGCAAACTCCAGCGCTTCCGCGCCGCCGTCGGCTATGCGGTGGATCGTGAGCACCGCGCTGCCGCCGGTGTTCTCCATCGCACGGACATAACGGATGATGGCGTAGGTGCTCAGGCTTTTCGGGCTTATCAGGCTGTCCGCGCCGCGGTCGCCGAGGATCTCGCCGTATTCGAGGCGGTTTATCTTCGTCAGAAGCTGAGGAACTCCCATCTTGCGCGCAAACATGCCGATGATGATGTTCTCCTCGTCCATGTTCGTCAGCGGAAGGACAGCGTCCATCTGGCGGATGTTGTGCGTCCTGAGCACCGCCTGACTCGAGCCGTCCGAGCAGATGACGTTCACCTCGGGGTACTTTTCGGCGAGGTACTCGCACCGCGAGCGCTTCATCTCGATGAGCTTGATGCTTGTGCCGGTTTTTATCAGCATCGGAGCGAGGTATTCGGCGATCCTGCCGCCGCCGACGATGAGCACGTTTTTGCTTTTTTTGCTGCGCAGCTTCAGCTCGTGCGTAAGCTCGACGAGCGACGATGCCGGCGCGGTGACGTATATTTTATCGCCCTTGCGCAGAACAAAGCTGCCGTCAGGGATAAAGACCTTTTCCTCGCGCAGGACCGCGCAGATGAGGACATGCACCCGTATTTTCCGACGCAGATCGGCAAGCTGAAGCCCGTCAAGCGGGCTGCCGTCGGCAATGAAAAGCTCGACTATCTCGGCCTTGCCCTCGGCAAAGGTATCGCGCTTTATGAAGGCCGGGATCTGCAGCAGACGGTAGATCTCCTTGGCGGCCAGAAGCTCGGGGTTTATGGTCATGGACAGGCCAAGCTCCGACTTGAGAACGTAAAGCTGCTCGGTATACTCAAGATTACGCACGCGCGCGATGGTGTTTTTGCAGCCGAGCTTGCGCGCTACGATGCACGCAAGCATGTTCAGCTCGTCCTGCGCCGTGACGGCGATGAGCAGGTCGCTCTCGTCAACGTTTGCCTCGCGCTGGACGGATATCGCCGCGCCGTTGCCGCAAAGGGTCATGACATCAAGCGTGTCGGACAGAAGCTTTACCTTTTCCTTTTCTATATCGACCACGGTTATATCGTGGTTCTCATTGGCCAGCTCCTCGGCAAGCGAATAGCCTATCTTGCCTGCGCCGACTATTACGATCTTCATTTTTCAGATCCTCTCAATATGTCTATTTTGAAAAATCCAGTAACGTATATATTAACATATTATTTACACCGTAGCAATACCGCGGCGCACCCAGTCAACGGTATAATCGGCAAACTTGCGTGTCGCCGGGCTGTTGCGGCTGGTTTCGGTTATTGCGAGGCCGATAACACGCTTTGAGGGCGGAACAAGCTCTTTTACAACAACGTCGTCGTGCCGTCCGGTCAGCAGAAGCTCGGGCATGATGGATATGCCCAGTCCCTTTTCGACCATTGCGATTATGGCGTAGTCGTCCTTGGTGGAAAACCTGATGTTCGGCTTTATACCCGCTGCGGCAAGAGCGCGATTTGCGTCGTGGTTCGATTCTTCGAGCAAGGTTATGAACGCCTCCGTCTCGCACTCAACGAGCGGAAATTTGGGATAAGACTCGAATTTGTGCCCGTGCGGCAATATTGCAAGCAGTCTGTCCTCCATCAGCGGTATGCACTCGCATTTGATCTTAGTCGGAACGTTAACGAAGCCGAGGTCAACGCTGCCCTCGTCGATCCAGCGCTCAACATCGTAATAGTCGCCGTTTAAAAGCTTGAGATCGACGTTCGGGTAATCGTGCTGAAATTCTTTTATTACGCCGGGCAGCCAGTGCACCGCGACGGAGGTAAACGCGCCGATGCGCACAGTGCCGGAATCAAGGCCGCGGATGGCAGAGGCCGTCTGCCTAAGCTGCTCTTCATAGTTGAGCATTCCGCGCACCGACGGCATTATGCGCTCTCCGTCGGCGGTGAGCTTAACTCCGGCGCGCGAGCGGGTTATGACCGAAAAGCCAAGCTCGGCCTCCAAATTATTAATAGTATGGCTGACTGCCGACTGCGTGCATCCGAGGGCGTCGGCCGCTCTTGTAAGGCTGCCCAACTCCACCACTTTCGCGAGAGTTTCGTATTTTGAAATGCTCATATTGCTCCTCCGGGGAATTTACATGAATTTTATTCATGTTAGCATGAAAATAATTAGGTATGGTAATAATATACCGCGTTTTTTCTGAAAATCAAGTAATTTCGATAATATTTCGCCTTGCAACGCACTTTTTGTGCGGCTATAATTCAAACATCGTTTAAAAATGATTGGAGAGAGAAACATGACAGGTAATATTATTTGCATACTGATCGCCATTGTGGTCTACCTTGTCGGTATGGTCGCCATCGGCGTTTACTATTCCAAGGGCCAGTCCGACGCACACGAGTTTTACCTCGGCGGCCGCAAGCTCGGCCCTATCGTGACGGCGCTTTCCACCGAAGCTTCGGACATGAGCGCATATCTGCTCATGGGCGTTCCCGGACTGGCGTTCTTCTGCGGCATCGCGGAAGCGAGCTGGACGGCTATCGGCCTTGCGCTTGGCACCTATCTCAACTGGCTGTTCGTTGCAAAGCGCCTGCGCCGCTACTCGGTGCGGCTGGGAGCGCTGACTCTGCCTGAGTACATATCGCGCCGCTTTTATGACGACACCAAGCTCATCGAGCTTATAGGCGCCATAACCATCATCGTTTTCTACGTTCCCTACACAGCTTCCGGCTTCTCGGCCTGCGGCAAGCTTTTCGGAACTCTGTTCGGATATGACTACGTTCCCACCATGATAATAAGCGCTGCCGTAATCGTAGCATACACCACATGCGGCGGCTTCACGGCGGCCTCGGTAACGAGCCTTGTTCAAAGCCTTATCATGGTCTTTGCTCTGGCGGTTGTCCTCATCTTCGGCATCAACTCCGTCGGCGGCTGGGAAAATGTCATTGCAAACGCCAAGGCCATCCCCGGCTACCTCAGCATGACCGCAACCACCAGCATTCAGGCCGCCGAGGCCGGCGAGTTCGGCACTCTCAAGATAATATCCACCCTCGCATGGGCGCTCGGCTACTTCGGCATGCCCCACGTTGTTCTTCACTTCATGGCAATCAAGGACGAAAAGAAGCTCAAGCTCAGCCGCCGTGTTGCTACCATCTGGGTCGTTGTTTCCCTGTCTGTCGCAGTCGTGATCGGCATTGTAGGCTACTCCATGGCAAAAGAGAACATCATCACCATGTTCGGCGATGCTTCCTCCGCCGAGGCACTTATCGTCACCATTGCTGCTGTCCTGTCCGAGTACGGCGCATTCTTCGCTATCCTCGCAGGTCTTGTCCTTGCCGGCATACTCGCCGCTACCATGTCCACCGCCGACGTTCAGCTCTTGGCGGCAGCAAGCGCGATTGCTCAGAACATCATACGCGGCGTGTTCGGCGTTCAGCTTGACGACAAAAAGAGCATGATCGTTGCCCGTGTGACCGTTCTGTGCGTGGCTGTCTGCGGTGTGCTGTTCGCACTTGATCCCACAAGCTCCATATTCCGCGTCGTATCCTTCGCATGGGCAGGCTTCGGCTCCACCTTCGGTCCCATCGTTCTGTTCTCGCTTTACTGGAAGCGCTGCAACAAATGGGGCGCGATAGCCGGCATGTTCTCGGGCGCGGCAATGGTATTCATCTGGAAATACGCAATAGCCCCCATCGGCGGCGCGTTTGCGATCTACGAGCTGCTGCCCGCGTTCGTCACCTCCTGTATCTTCATCGTTGTCGTTTCGCTTCTGACCAAAGCTCCCGACGCAAAGATCTGCGAGGACTTCGACGCAGTCGCCGCAATGAAGTAAAGTATTCAAACAACCGAAAGGGCTTGCAGTCTGCCAACCGCAGATTGCAAGCCTTTTAGCTACACCTTGTCGCTGATAAGCGGCAAGCACAAGGCAGAACTACTGCCGCAAATTCCCAACTATCTCGGCATCCGGTGCAGTGAACGCGGAGCAGGCTGAAATCTACCTGCCTAAACCCGGATACTCACTTTATGTCCTGTACATTTTTGCTTTCGTATGCCAATATACAGACAAACATAAAAGGAGGCTGCCATATGGACCAGAAAAGAATCGGAGCTTTCATCAAAGACGTTCGCAGGGAGAAGGGCCTAACGCAGGAGCAGTTTGCAGAAAAGCTCGGAGTCAGCCAGAAGTCTGTTTCCCGTTGGGAGACGGGGAAAACAATGCCGGACTATTCATTACTTGCGAGCATCTGCGACGTATTGGAGATCAACGCGGCGGAGCTGCTCGGCGCGGAGCGGATCGACGGAGACATCATCACGAAACAGCAGGCTACGGATATGACACGCACGCTGATATCCCTTGTCAGCGGCAGGCACGGTGTCCGCAAAATTGTCGGGGCGGTCTTGTCGGCAGTCATAATGCTGGTTTGCGCTGTCGGATTGTATAACTATGAATTCAGTGTTTCCGTAGATTCCACGACGGATCTCGAGAAGGCCGTCAACGAGTACCATTTCGATGACGAGGTCTCGGCAGATATCCTGGAAATGCAGGCTGTCGGCAACCGGCTGTATGTTCTCTACGGAGAAAAAGAGTACCCCGGAGCGTGCGGCTTAGCCTGCCTTGAAAAGGGCATTTTCGGCAGCTACAGGATCATCGGCTGCACGGATTCGAAATATCGATGGATAAACGGAGAAAAGATAACTGTAGGAAATACAAAATACCTCGTTACATACTGTGCCGACGATTTGCAGAACATTGACGCTTACGGCATATGCAGCGTGCGGAATGAACGGGCGTCAAACCTGACCGTTGAGGATTCATTTCTGTTGTACAAGCTGGATTACAGCGGTTCGCCGTTTTTGACCTTTACCGAAATCGACGACGGCGTTACCGTTTCGCCTTATCACTTTAAGTATTATCAAAACGGTGTTGAAATTGAGGCCGATCAGCTTGAGGCCGTCCTCGGAGCCAAGTGCGTGGAGGGCGCGCCCAATTCCGGCACAAGCTCTGCCGAATTGGGGATGTTTTATGTCCTTGAGGCAATCATAATTTTGTTGGGCATCATATTCATTCGGTATTTCTTAATCGATGTAAAAGCAAAACAGGCATAAAGTTTTTTACACAAAAAATCAGCCCATCTACAGACGGGCTGATTTTGCATTACTCAATATTTATATGCTTTCGCAGAACCTTTTCGGTAAGGAATGCAAGCGCCATTTTGACAAGATCCGGGACGATGAACGGGAACACGCACATGCCCAGCGCAGAGGCGTAGCTTATAGGCTTTGCCGCAGAATAGACCTTGACAAACCACACCGTGCCGAAGGCATAGCACAGCGCAAGCCCCACGACGAGCGACACTATCCTGACCCACAGCTTTTTGCCGAAAAGCCTCTCGCAGAGCCAATAGCAAAGCGCCGTGAGCATAAAGCCGAAGATATATCCGCCGCTCGGCCCCATGAGCTTCCCAATACCGCCGGCAAAGCCGGAGAACACCGGCAGTCCGACTGCGCCGAGCGCTATGTACACCGCAACGGCAATGCTGCCGCGCCTGCCGCCGAGAAGCAGCAGAGCCGTAAACACCGCGTAGGTCTGCATGGTAAAAGGAATGGCTGCCGGAACCGACAGCCATGAGCAGACCGATATGAGCACCGCCATCAGGGCGATATAGGCCATATCCTTAGTCTTCAAATATTTGCACCTCAAAACGTCAGTATGCTGCGGCGCTTGTGTTCGCTCTTAGCGTGCATGCGCTGGATCTTCTCGAGCACCGCATCGTCTATTTTACCACCGCCGAGGTAAGTGTCAAGCTCTTTATAGGTAAATCCCATTTCACCTTCATCGGTCTGTCCGTCGAACAGGCCGGCAGAGGGCGCTTTTTCTATGACGCACTCGGGTGCTTTCAGCCAGCGCAGAAATTCGTATATCTCCGTGACAGTCAGATCGTCGATGGGGTTAAAGTCGTGTGCGCCGTCGCCCCACTTGGTGAAGTAGCCGACATATGCTTCGCTGCGGTTGCCCGTTCCGGCAACAAGGCGGTTTTCCGACGCGGCAATGGCATAGAGCGTTGCCATTCTCAGGCGCGGCGCAATGTTCGCCTCGGCGGCATCGGTGAGCTTCGTAACGCCTGCAAGCACAGCCTTTTCAGCGGCCTTGACCGCCGTAAGATCGGCGTAGCGCGTTTCGATCTCGTACTGCGCGGCAACGGTTTCGCCGTCGCGCTTATCCATGTCGTAATTGCGCACGGAGGTACAGGGCATAATAACGCCCACGGTGTTCTCGCACGCGGCCTTGCACAGGATGCCGACAAGCGCGGAATCCTTGCCGCCGGAGTTGCCGTAAACTATGCCGTCGGCTCCGCTTTCGCGCACGGCGTAGCGGATGAACTGAACTCGCTGGATATATTCTTTTTCGTAGTTTCTCATTTTAATTCACCTTTCCAGTGCCGCCTTTACAAAGCCGTTGAACAGCGGATGCGGCTTATTCGGTCTGCTTTTAAATTCGGGGTGGAACTGCGCCGCGACGAACCATTTGCACGCCGGGTTTTCAACCATCTCTACAAGCGAGCCGTCCGGGCTCATGCCGACGGGCAGAAGTCCGCGCGCAACGATCTCCTCACGGAAGTCGTTGTTGACCTCGTATCTGTGGCGGTGGCGCTCATAAATAAGTCCCTCGCCGTAGTATTCGTAAGCCTTACTCTCGGGCGAGAGCACACAGGGGTATTTGCCAAGGCGCATCGTGCCTCCCTTTGCGGTTATGCCCTGCTGCTCGGGCATGAGATCGATAACAAGATGCTGCGAATCGGCGGTGAACTCGGCAGAGTTTGCATCCTTCCAGCCGAGAACATGGCGCGCAAATTCTATGACCGCGATCTGAAGTCCGAGGCAAATGCCGAGGTACGGAACGTCGTTTTCGCGCGCATATTTTGCCGCAAGTATCATTCCCTCAATACCGCGGTCTCCGAAGCCGCCGGGAACGAGAATACCGCTGCAATCTCCGAGTACGGACGCGATATTATCCTCCGTAAGCTCCTCGGAATCGACCCACTTTATCTCCATAACGGCATCGTTTGCGGCCGACGCATGGTTAAGCGACTCGGCAACGGACAGATAAGCGTCGTGCAGCTGAACATATTTGCCGACAAGGGCTATCTTCACCGCGCGGTGAGCGCCCTTGATCCTGCCGACCATGGCCTTCCACTCGGTAAGATCCGGCTCGGGGCAATCAAGGCCGAGTCTGCGGCACACGACCGAGGACAGGCCCTCGTGCTCCAAGAGCAGCGGAGCCTCATACAGTGTGGATGCCGTTGCGTTCTGGATGACGCACTCAGGCTCAACGTTGCAGAAAAGAGCTATCTTGCGGCGGATATCGTCGCTTATCGGGGCGTCCGTGCGGCAGACGAGAATGTCCGGCTGGATGCCGACCGACAGCAGCTCCTTGACCGAGTGCTGCGTGGGCTTGCTTTTAAGCTCGCCCGTGCCGGGTATCTGCACGATGAGCGGAACATGGATAAACAGCACGTTCTGCCTGCCCTTTTCGACGGCCACCTGACGTATGGCCTCAAGAAACGGCTGGCTTTCAATATCGCCGACCGTGCCGCCGATCTCGCAGATGAGAACGTCGATATTCTCATCCTCCATTGCGTATACGCTCTGCTTTATCTCGTCGGTCACATGGGGTATTATCTGCACCGTGCCGCCGAGGTATCCGCCCTGGCGCTCGCGGTTTAAGACGTTCCAATAGATGCGGCCGGCCGAGACCGAGGAGTTCCCGCTCAGGCTTTCATCGACAAAGCGCTCGTAGTGGCCGAGATCGAGGTCGGTTTCCGCGCCGTCATCGGTGACGAAAACCTCGCCGTGCTGATAGGGGCTCATCGTGCCGGGGTCTACGTTTAGATACGGGTCAAATTTCTGGTTTTTCACGCGCAGACCGCGCTGCTTCAAAAGTCTGCCGAGCGAGGCTGCGCATATTCCCTTGCCCAGCCCCGACACGACTCCGCCTGTTACGAATACATACTTCATCATCATTTGCTCTCTCTCGTTAGAATTTATATCTTATTCACTGCCTGTCAGACAGAAAACAGCATATCGTAATAGCTGGGGTACGGCCAGTATTCCGTTGCGGTGAGCGTTTCGAGCTTGTCGATAACGGCACGCATATCCTCCATTTTGAGGAACACCTCATCGTGGTAATACTTCATAAGCTCGGCACTGCCGACGCTCGGCGCGGTCTCAAGCGCGGATTTGAGAGAAACCATCTTGTCAAGCAGGCTCTCGTTCAGGCTGCTGAGGGTCCCTATCAGTGCGCTTTCGACACGGCAGGGCACCTCCGGCAGAGCCTTGCGCTTTTTGATAAGCGTTTCGCTCAGCGCGGCGGTGTACTCGGAAACGGCGTTGAGAATGCCGTGCTGCACCATGTCAACAAGCGTCTCGCCCTCGATGGCGATGACCTTGCAGTAGTGCTCCATATGTATCTCATTGCGCGCGATGATCTCGGACTCGGTGTAAACGCCGTACTTGGTCAGAAGCTCGATATTCTTCGGCAGCATGTACTCGGGCAGCGCCGTGGACGAGTTCTTGAGGTTTTTAAGTCCGCGCTTTTCGGCCTCTGCGACCCACGACTCGTCATAGCCGTTGCCGCCGAAAAGGATGCGGCCGTGCTCCTTGAACGTGCGCTTTATAAGCTCGTGCAGAGCCGAAGTAAAGTCCGATGCTTTTTCAAGCTCGTCGGCGAAAACGCACAGCGAGTCTGCAATGATCGTGTTCAGAACCGTCGTCGGGCCGGCTATGGACTGGCTCGAGCCGGGCATGCGGAACTCGAATTTGTTGCCGGTGAAGGCAACGGGCGAGGTGCGGTTGCGGTCGGTGGTGTCGCGCGGAATGGGCGGCAGAACGTCAACGCCGATGCGCAGCGTGCTCTTGCTCTTTTCGGTGTAGCCCGTGTCGTTTACGATGGAATCGACTATGCCCTCAAGCTCCTCGCCGAGGAACACCGAGATTATCGCCGGAGGCGCTTCCTGCGCGCCGAGGCGGTGGTCATTGCCGGCAAAGGCGACCGAGCATCTCAAAAGCTCCTGATATTTATCAACGCCTCTCACGAATGCCGCAAGGAACAGCAAAAACTGCGCGTTCTGGCTGGGAGTCTTGCCCGGGGAGAACAGGTTCTTGCCCGTGTCCGTGCCAAGCGACCAGTTGTTGTGCTTGCCCGAGCCGTTTACGCCGGCAAAGGGCTTTTCATGCAGCAGGCAGACGAGGCCGTGGCGGTCTGCGACCTTCTGCATGATCTCCATGCTGATCTGGTTCTGATCGTTTGCGGTGTTCGCGTCGGAATAGACCGGAGCCATCTCGTGCTGAGCCGGGGCGACCTCGTTATGCCGCGTTTTCGACAGAACGCCGAGCTTCCACAGCTCCTCGTCGAGGTCCTGCATGTATTCGGCAACGCGCGGACGGATCGTTCCGAAATAGTGATCCTCAAGCTCCTGACCCTTGGGCGGCTTTGAGCCGAACAGGGTCCTTCCGCAAAGGCGCAGATCCTCGCGCTCCAAAAACAGCTCTTTATCTATCAGGAAATACTCCTGCTCCGGGCCGACCTGCGCGATGACCTTCTGCGTTTCGGTATCTCCGAAAAGATGCAATATACGCAGCGCCTGGCGGCTGACCGCATCACACGAGCGCAGCAGCGGAGTTTTCTTATCCAGCGCCTCGCCGGAATACGAGCAGAACACGGTCGGTATGCACAGCGTTCCGTCTTTGATAAACGCAAACGCGGTGGGGTCCCATGCACTGTAGCCGCGCGCTTCAAAGGTCGCGCGCAGGCCGCCGGAGGGGAAGCTGGATGCGTCCGGCTCGCCGCGGACAAGCTCCTTGCCGGAAAACTCCATCGTTATCGCACCGCCGCCGGCAGGCGAAATGAAGCTGTCGTGCTTTTCGGCGGTGATGCCGGTCAGGGGCTGGAACCAGTGAGTGAAGTGGGTCGCGCCGTTTTCAAGCGCCCACTGCTTCATGCCCTCGGCAATGCCGTCGGCAACTTCAAGAGTAAGCGGCTTTCCGTCGGAAAGGCACTTTTTCCACTCCTGGAAGTACTTCTCCTTGACGTATTTGCGCATGGTGCGTTCGTTGAATACGCAGCTGCCGAACAGCTCAGGGATCTTTTTTACTTCTCTGCTCATGGTTTTATCCTCCTTTTATTTTCCGCTCGCGCCGTAGTTTTTAAGAACTCGTGCGGAGGGGTCGTCAACGTCACAGCCCGGCCACGTTTTGTTAGGCATCCAGAAGTCCTTGACCATCCGTGCCTGACCGGGATAGTACTTTTCGAATATATCTCTGTACAGAAGGCTCTCTTTTGTAAAGGGAGTCGCAAAATCGTATTTTTTTATGCCCTCGGCGAACTGCTCGTCGGTGTAAACGCTCTCGGCATAGGCCTTGAGGTCATCGACCATCGAGTGACCCACGGCGTCGGAAAACGCCGCCTTCTGACGCCAGAGTATCTCGTCGGGCAGGATGCCGTCCTTTTCAAACGCGCGGCGCAGAAGATATTTACCCATGTCATAGGTGTTCATCTTCAGCTTGGGGTCGATGCTCATGACATAGCGGACAAAATCAAGATCGCCGAACGGCACGCGCGCTTCCAGCGAGTTTACGGAAATGCAGCGGTCGGCACGCAGAACGTCGTACATGTGCAGCTCGTCCACTCTTTTTTTCGCCTCGCGCTGGAACTCCTCCGGCGAGGGGGCAAAGTCGGTGTATTTATAACCAAACAGCTCGTCGGAAATTTCGCCCGTGAGCAGCACGCGCACATCGGTTTTCTCGTGTATCGCCTTGCAGCAAAGGTACATGCCCATGCTCGCGCGGATGGTGGTTATATCATAGGTGCCAAGCATCGCTATGACTTCCTCGAGCGAGGAGATGACCTCGTCGCGCGTCATGGTGACTTCCATGTGCTCAGAGCCGATAAAGTCGGCGACCTTGCGCGCATATTTGAGATCGATTGGGTCCTGATCCATGCCGATAGCGAAGGTACGGATCTTCTTGCCCAGAAGCTTTGCCGATATTGCACACACAAGGCTGGAATCCAGTCCGCCCGAAAGCAGGAAGCCGAGCGGAGCATCTGCATCAAGGCGTTTCTCAACGCCTGCGATGAGCTTTTCTCTGATCTTGCCGCAAACGGTGTCGATATCATCGCTTGAATACTCGGCAACGCTCGTCAGATCGGCGTAGCGGACAAACTTGCCGTCCGCATAGTAATGTCCGGGAGGGAACGGCATGATATCATCGCACAGGCCCACAAGGTTTTTAGCCTCGCTTGCAAACATCAGGCTGCCGTCGGAATAATGTCCGTAGTAAAGCGGTCTTATGCCGATGGGGTCGCGCGCAGCGATAAGCTGCTTTGTCTGCCCGTCATAGATTATCATGGCAAACTCCGCGTCGAGCTTTTTGAACATCTCAAGCCCGTATTCTCGGTAAAGCGGCAGAATTATCTCGCAGTCGGACTCGCTTTTGAAGCTGTATTTTGCACTCAGCTCCTTGCGGAGCTGTCGGAAGCCGTAAAGCTCGCCGTTGCAAACGACAGCGTCGCCGCCGAGATAAAACGGCTGCATACCGCGCTCGTCAAGCCCCATGATCGACAGGCGGTGAAATCCGAGCACCGCGCCGTCGAGCTCTGCCATGCGCGTTGCGTCCGGGCCGCGCGATACCGTGCGGTCAAAATACTCTCTGACTGACTGAGCAGTAAGCTTCTTGCTTGTGAAACCGATGATCGAACACATAAAAAATGCACCTCCGAATTTTTTGGGCAGCTATCCCTAAACTTTAGGACGAATAGCTGCAAATCCGCGGTGCCACCTAACTTACTGCCGAAGCAATCACTTTTACGGGCTCAATCAAGCCCTCGTGCCTTAACGCCGCACTCCGCGTCTTTCCTACTTGGTATCCCGTTCAGATCGCTGCTGATAAAGTGTTATTCACTCATCCTCCGGTATCGGGATCGCACTGTCCCCGACTCTCTGCGACCGAGCATATGAGCTACTTGTCTCCGTCATTGCATTTTTCATTATTAAATTCAGTGTATTCACTGCCCCTATAAAAAACTAAATTCTGCCGCATAGAGGAATGCGGCAGACTTCAGTTTTACAGATGAGAGAGCAAATGATTACAACAAATAAGGTTCAAGGTTTTGTCCTTGCTTCGACCTTATGGCGGTATATTAGCATAAGAAGTTTGATAAATAAAATACATATACCATTGCGGTTGCCATATCGAAAAAATATGGTATAATACCATGTGCAGAGAAAAGAGAGGTAACAAGATGGATCTTAGAACACTTAGATATTTCACCGTGGTTGCCGAGGAGCTGAACATAACGCACGCGGCCGAGCGCCTGTGCATGAGCCAGCCGCCGCTGAGCAACCAGATGAAGGCTCTTGAGGAGGAGCTTGGCACGAAGCTGTTCATCCGCGGCAAGAGACAATTGCAGCTGACCGACGCCGGACGGCTGCTGCTGCTGCGCGCAACACAGATACTGGACATGACCGAAAAGGCTCAGCACGAAGTCATGAGTCTTGAAGGCGGCATGAGCGGAACGATAAACCTTGGCATCGTCGAGGGACGTGCTCCGTTTCTCACGGCGCGCTGGATAGCCGGATTTAAGGAGGAGTTCCCCAATGTCAAATACAGCATGTGGAACGGCAGCAGCGACGACGTTCTCGACAGGCTGCGTCAGGGTCTTGTTGACCTCGCGGTGATAGCCGCGCCTTACGACACCGAGCATCTTGAGGGCATCACCGTCGGGCGCGGCCCGTGGGTCGCGATAATGTCACGCTCAAACGAGCTTGCCGATCTCGACGGCGACACGATACCGCTCAAAAGCCTTGCCGGAAAGCCGCTGATCGTCCCCAGCCGTCCCTCGCGCATCGACTCGATACGCGCATGGTTTGCCGAGGCGAGCGCCGAGCCGAATATTATATGCACGCTGTCAAACTATCTTGATGCCGTGGCAATGTCGGAGCTTGATATCGGCATAACCATTTTTCCGCGCTCTACATACACTCCGAACGATCTGCTGGTCACGAAGATAATAACCGACCCGGCCAAGCAGATAGAATACGTCCTCGTGCGCATGAAAAACCGCGAGCCGAGCGAGCTTATGAACGAGTTTATCAATTATGTGCGCGACACGGAGGACACCACCGCCGCCGATCCCGGCTTCAGCGAGATACTCAAAAACGAATACGTTCCTCCGGAAGGAACACCGTATCTGTAAAAAAAGAAGCTTGCCGCGGCAAGCTTCTTTCAGACTGTCAAAAAACTATGCTGCAATGCGAAGTAATAGAGCAGCAGGGGAGCACGAGGGGGCAAAGGCCCCACTCGTAATTAGATTAATAGCCATCAAAAACGCCTGATTTATCAGGCTTTTTGACGAGCGTAGCGAGATTTTTCGTGAAAACCTGTTTTCACAAAAAATGTGGCGTTTTTTGAAGCGTGCAAAAAAGTCACAGACTTTTTTGACACGCTGAAAGAAGCTTGCCGCGGCAAGCTTCTTTTCTTACAGGCAATTAATAGTGAATAATGAATGATGAATAATTATTGTGTGCGCTTCGCGCACGGATTTTAAAGGGCACTCAGCCCACCCAACTCACACAGAGCGAGGCAGCGGTGGTTTTTTCCGCAGTTTCGACACCGGGAGCCTGTAATAAACCACATCCCTCCCGGCTCATGCAAAGCGAGGCAACTCCGGTTTTCTACGCAGTATCGATACCGGGCACCTGTAATAATCGTATAAGTAAAGCCTCAATTCGCCTCTAAAAATTCGTGCAAATGTGTTAAAAGTGCAAAAAAGGTATTGACAACGGAAAAAGAGGGTTCTATAATTCGGTTCAAATAAGACAGCACCTGATAGAGGTTGCGGAAACGATCAGTACTCCACGGTATACGCCGGCAAGCGGCTGCGGAGGAAAGGCAATTCCGCCGAAGCACAGTTCGGTTGCCGCCGGGCTGAAGCTGGGACTTCGCTGAATAAGCGTCGGACTGTCACATTTATGTGGAGAGCTATCGAAGGCGATTTAATTTTGGAATTTCTTTTTTCTAAAGCCTGCGATACCACTTCGGGTCGCAGGCTTATTAATTTATCAAAAAGGAGTTCCAAGAAAATGAGAAGAACCAGAAACCTGATCGCGCTGCTTATGGCAGCGGTAATGTGCCTTTGCCTGTTTGCAGGCTGCGGCAGCAGCAACAACGGAAACGACAGCGAAGCCGTTGACCTTACGAAGGCAACAAGCCTTGCAGACCTCGCAGGCTGCAAGATAGCCGCCCAGGCCGGCACATTCCACGCCGACGCACTTACCCAGATCAAGAACGTTCAGTCCTCCACCTACCCCGAGTTTGCAGACCTTCTGACCGCTCTCAAGTCCGGCGCTATCGACGGCTATGTCGCAGAAGAGCCGACAGCCTTCTCCGTCTGCCAGTCCAATGACAACCTGACCTACATTCCTCTCAAGAACAACGACACCGGCTTTACCGCAACCGCGGCAGATGTCGGCATCGCGGTCGGCCTCAAGAAGGGTTCGGAGCTGAGAGCTCAGATAAACGAGGTTCTCGCGACCATCACCGATGAGCAGCGCGCAGAGCTCATGGAGCAGATAGTCACCCTTGCATCCGGCGGCGAAGTAAGCGAATTTGCAATCAGCTGCCCCGCACCCGAAACCACCAACGGCGTTCTGAGAGTCGGCATGGAATGCGCATATGAGCCGTACAACTGGACCGATATGGACGGCACCAGCCTCGGCGCAGTTCCCATCTCCGGCGAAGGCAAGGAAGGCCTGTACGCAAACGGCTACGACGTCCAGATCGCACAGTACATTGCAAACAAGCTCGGCATGAAGCTCGAGATCTACTCCTTCGAGTGGGATTCCCTCATCCCGGCACTTGAGTCCGGCGCTATCGACGCGATCGCGGCAGGCATGAGCCCCACCGCAGAGCGCGCACAGCAGATCGACTTCTCCGACACCTACTACGAGTCCAACCTCGTCGTTATCATCCGCAAGTAAGCAAACCGAAAGGCCGGTAAAATGCCATGAGCTTTTTGAACGATGTTGTAAATATAGTAATCAAATATTATCCCAACCTGCTTGACGGCGTGGGCAACACCATGCTGATCGCACTCATCGGCACGGTTGCCGGTCTCGTGATCGGACTTCTCACCGGCGTTGTACGCACAGCTCCGCTTTCCAAAAACGCGGTGCTGCGCGTACTGCACAGGATCCTCAACGCGGTTATCGCAGTGTACGTCGAGATATTCCGCGGCACGCCTATGATGGTGCAGGCAATGGTCATCTACTGGGGCTATGCCTTCGCCACCGGCGGCAGCACCCTGCCGCTTATCCCCTCGGGCATTCTGATTGTTTCGATAAACACCGGCGCATACATGGCCGAGATCGTCCGCGGCGGCATCATCTCCATTGACAAGGGGCAGTTTGAGGGCGCAATGAGCATCGGCATGACCCATTCGCAGACCATGCTCAAGGTAATCATCCCCCAGGTCATGCGCAACATTCTCCCCTCGGTCAGCAACGAGTTCGTCATTAATATTAAGGACACCTCGGTGCTCAACGTCATCGGCGTTACGGAGCTGTACTACTTTGCAGGCATCATAAAGCGCCAGAGCTTTGAGACCTTCCAGACCTATCTGGTCGTCTGCGTTATCTACTTCATCCTGACCTTCACGGTCACGCGCCTGCTGCGCTGGGTCGAGCGCAAGCTCGACGGCAATGACAGCTACGTCATATTCGGCTCGCAGAGCGACAGCGCGGCCGAGATCCGCATAAGCAGGGAGGCATAAGTTATGTCTGAAAAAGTAATAGAGCTTGTCCATCTTCAGAAGCAGTTCGGCGAAAACACCGTTCTGCGCGATATAAATCTGAGCGTTTCCAAGGGCGAGGTGCTCAGCATAATCGGCGCGTCCGGCTCGGGCAAGAGCACGATGCTCAGATGCATCAACCTGCTCGAGACTCCGACCTCCGGCCAGATCCTGTATCACGGCAAGGACATCACCGGACACGATATGAATCTTTCGCAGTACAGAGCCAAGGTCGGTATGGTGTTCCAGAGCTTCAACCTGTTCAACAACATGACCGCACTCAACAACTGCATCACCGGCCAGGTATCGGTTTTAAAGCGCAGCCGCGAGGAGGCCGAGGCCATCGCAATGAAGTATCTCGAGCGCGTCGGCATGGCCCCGTACATAAACGCACGCCCCTCGCAGCTCTCGGGCGGCCAGAAGCAGCGCGTTGCTATAGCTCGCGCACTGGCTATGGAGCCGGAAGCGCTGCTGTTTGACGAGCCGACGAGTGCACTCGACCCTCAGATGGTCGGCGAAGTGCTCGACGTTATGCGTTCGCTCGCCGAGGACGGTCTGACGATGATCGTCGTCACCCACGAGATGGCGTTCGCCCGAGACGTTTCCTCAAACGTTGTGTTCATGTCCGGCGGCGTTATCTGTGAGGAGGGCAAGCCCCACGATATATTTGAAAATCCACAGAACCCCAAGACCCGCGAATTCCTCACGCGTTTTTTAGATTCGCACCGGGGCAACTACTGATACGTTTATTGCGGTATCCCGGTTCGATACTGCCGACAAAACAACAACTGCCTCGCGCTACAATAGTGCGAGGCTTTTTTGACGCGCATTGGGGCACCTACGGATACGTTTATTGCTGTAGCCCGACCGGAAACTGCGGATAAAACAACAACTGCCTCGCATTACTGTAGTGCGCTGAAAAACAGAGCACAGTACCAATGTAGAGCGAGGCAGTCACGGTTTTCTCCGCACCTGCGAACCGGACAAGCGCAATAAGTGTATAGGTACAGCCTTAAATCGCCTATAAAAAAAGCGGGCGAGCAATGCTCGCCCCTACGATTCTACAGTAGTGTGCACTTATGCTGTGCGAGGCAGTCACGGTTTCATCAGCACCTGCGAGCCGGGCAAGCGCAATAGGTGTATAGGTACAGCCTTAAATCGCCTCTAAAAAGGCATACTTTGTGTATGTCTGGCTCCGTTTAACGCCGCATGGGCAAAAATAGACCTGTCAGGTAGCTGCCTTCATGGCAAGGAATGCATTTATAAATCCATCAATGTCGCCGTCCATGACGTTTTGAATGTTGCCGTTTTCATAGCCGGTGCGGTGGTCCTTGGCGAGGGTGTAGGGCATGAAAACGTAGGAGCGGATCTGGCTGCCCCATTCGATCTTCTGCTGAACGCCCTTGATGTCGCTTATCTTCTCGAGGTGCTCGCGCTCTTTGATCTCGGCAAGACGTGCACGGAGCATGTTGCGGCAGTTTTCGAGGTTCTGGAAGTGGCTTCGCTCGACCTGGGAGGACACGACGATGCCGGTCGGGATATGGGTCAGGCGAACGGCGGATGAGGTTTTGTTGACCTTCTGGCCGCCTGCGCCGGAGGAACGGTAAACATCCATCTTAATGTCCTCGTCGCGCAGCTCGATCTCGTTATCGTCGCTGATCTCAGGCATGACCTCGACCGCAGAGAACGAGGTGTGGCGGCGGCCGGACGAGTCAAACGGCGAGATGCGCACAAGGCGGTGGATGCCGTGCTCGCTTTTCAGGAAGCCGTAAGCGTTTTCGCCCTCGATCATGATGGTCGCGCTTTTGATGCCGGCCTCGTCGCCGTCGAGATAGTCCATGAGCTTTACGGTGTATCCGTGGCGATCGGCCCACATGTTGTACATGCGGTAGAGCATCTGCGTCCAGTCCTGAGCCTCGGTGCCGCCGGCGCCTGCGTGGAAGGTAAGGATGGCGTTATTGGCGTCGTACTCACCGGTGAGCAGCGTTCCCAGGCGCGTTTCCTCAAGCTTCTTTTCAAACTCGGCGTACTCGCTCTGAAGCTCCGGCAGCATCGAGTCGTCGTCCTCCTCGATGGCCATTTCGCACAGCGTCATGAGATCGTCCCAGCCCGAGCAAAGCTTTTCATAGTTTTCGACCTTGGCCTTGAGCTGCTTTAAACGCTTCTGCACGCGCTGAGAATTTTCAACGTCGTTCCAGAATCCGTCGCGCGCACTCTGTCCCTCAAGCTCCTCGATCTCTTTTTCGGCAGCCTCAAGGTGCAGCGCTTCGCGCAGCGAGTCCAGCGTCGGCTTAAGGCCGTTGAGTTTTCCCTTATATTCTTCAAATTCTATCATCGTAATCATTCCTCAATAAAAATAGCTGTAATATTATACACTAAACTCTCCTCCTTGTAAATATTTTTAGAGGCGAATTAGGGCATCTACGGATACATATGTCTCCGGTAGCCCGGCAGCGCAGACTGCGTCTGCGAAGTAATAAGTAAAAAGTAAAAGTGAAGAAGTTAGGTATTCGCCCGGAGGGCGAATGAATTTAAATCCGTGCGCTTGCGCACACCATACCTATTCACTATTACCTATTACCTCTTCACTGCGGCCAACGGTCGCTCGTAGGGAACAGGCGAGCCTGTTCCGCGTGTGATGGTTTTGCCGGCACCCAAATCCATAGCCGTAGGGAACGGATTTATCCGTTCCGCATATACCGATTTTGCCGGCACCGAAACCAACGTCGTAGGGGCGAGCATTGCTCGCCCGATTCAATAATGTGGCGGTTAACACCGCAGATTTGATAACACCTCATCCGTCACCAAAGGTGACACCTTCCCCTCAAGCTACGCAGGGGAAGGCAAAGGGCGGCGCATCAACGCTGAAACCAATACGGTTATTGCGTCAGCCCGACAGGGGAGTGCAGGCAAAACCGAGGTAAGCGGAACGGATAAATCCGTTCCCTACAATTATATATTTTAGTGCCGACGAAATCGGAACATGCGGGCGATCAATGATCGCCCCTACGGGTGCGTAGCCTTATGTAGCGCGAGGCAGCCACGGTTTCCTCCGCACCCTCGATACCGGGCTACCAGAGATAAACGTTTTGGTAGGTGCCCCAATGCGCCTCTAAAAAGTGCCTCTAAAAAGCGCCACTAAAAACAATTGACTTTAAAGTGTCGTTGTTCTATATTATATAATGATAAAGAATGTAGTTAAGAGACGAAAAAGAGAAAAACTAATCAAACGGAGGACAAAATAATGGCTTTAACTGCCGAGCGTTATGCCGAGCTTACCGAGCTTTGCAGACGCTTCAGAATCGACGTTTTGACTGCTATACACGCAGCGCAATCCGGTCACCCCGGCGGCTCACTTTCCGTGTGCGAGATACTGACGTATCTTTATCAGGAGCACATGAATCTTGACGCATCCAAACCCGACGACCCCGACCGTGACAGGCTCGTGCTCTCGAAGGGTCACGCAGCACCGATGCTTTACCGCAACCTCGCGGAAAAGGGCTTCTTCCCCGTTGAGGAAATGATGACTCTGCGCCGCATGGGCGGTCTTGCAGGCCATCCGAGCATGCACACTCCCGGCGTTGAGATGCCCGGAGGCCCGCTCGGTCAGGGCTTCCCTGCCGCTCAGGGCATGGCGATGGCGCTCAAGCTCAACGGCTCTCCTGCCAAGGTCTATGCCGTTCTCGGCGACGGCGAGCTGGACGAGGGCGTTATCTGGGAAACCGCAATGAGCGCTCCGAAGTTCAAGCTTGATAACCTGATCGCGATAGTTGACTACAACAAGGTACAGCTCGACGGCACGACCGACGAGGTCATGCCCCTGGGCGATCTTTCCGCTAAGTGGGAGGCCTTCGGCTGGACGGTGCTCGAGTGCGACGGTCACGACCTCGAGGCACTCGACTTCTGCATAAGCGTCGCCGACGGCGCGGTCGGCGCCCCCACCGTTATCATTGCCAACACCGTCAAGGGCAAGGGCGTTTCCTTCATGGAAGGCAAAAGCGCATGGCACGGCAAGGCGATAGACGACGAGAGCTTCGCAAAAGCGATGGAAGAACTGGGAGGTGCGGTCAATGCCTAAGCAGATAAGAGAAGTTTACGGTTCGGTGCTTGCCGAGCTGGGCGAAACGAACGAAAACATAGTCGTGCTCGACGCAGACCTCTCGGGCTCGACCAAGAGCGCAATATTCGGCAAGGCTCACCCCGAGCGATTTTTCAACATGGGCATAGCCGAGCAGAACATGGTGGCGACCGCCGCCGGCATGGCTGCCTGCGGCAAGATCCCGTTCGTGAACACCTTCACGGTTTTCCTCACCTCGCTGGGTCTGCTCTCGGCTCGCGACCAGATATGCTACGCAAACCTGAACGTCAAGTTCGGCGGCGCATACTGCGGCATGTCCGACGCGCTGGACGGCGCAAGCCACCATGCGACCGAGGATATTGCTTTCATGCGCGCATTGCCGAATATGAAGGTCATCGCCCCTGCCGACGCGGCCGCCGCGCGCTGGGCGACCAAATACGCCGTTGAAAACTACGGCCCGATGTATCTGCGTTTGAGCCGCGAGGTGTATCCCGATCTGTACACCGAGGACACCAGGTTTGAGCTTGGCAAGGGCGCGATAGTCCGCGACGGCTCGGACGTCACCGTTATCGCCTGCGGCATAATGGTGCATAAGGCTCTCGAGGCAGCAAAGATCCTTGAAGAGCGCCTTATCTCCGTTCGCGTTGTCGATATGTACTCGATAAAGCCCATCGACCGCGAGCTTATCGTAAAGTGCGCGGAAGAGACCGGCGCTATCGTCTGCGCCGAGGAGCACAACATCCACGGCGGCCTCGGCTCTGCGGTTTCCGAAGTGCTTGCGTACGAAGGCTGCGGCGTTCCGACCGAGTTTGTCGGCATTCAGGACACGTTCACGGAGTCCGCTCCCTACAAGGAGCTTCTCGCCAAATACGGCCTTGACGCCGACGGCGTTATCGAAGGTATAGAAAAGGTTTTGGACAGAAAATAAAATGTACCGGCTTTGGCCGGTCAGAGAAGGCGTATTATGAACAGCTTTTTTGCTCCCGGAAGAACTGAGCTTGCCGGAAACCACACAGATCATCAGAAAGGCCGCGTGCTCGCATCGGCGGTCGATAAAGGCATACACGCATTTGTCGAGCCGAATTTCGACAATGTCGCGCGCATAAGGTCGGCAGGCTTCCCGGATATGGACATAAACCTGCTGGACCTTGACGTGCACCCGGAGGAGTTCGGATCGTCGGCGGCTCTGGTTCGCGGCGTTGCATCGGCAATGTACGATATCGGCGCAAGCTTCGGCGGCTTTGACGCGACGCTCGAAAGCGAGCTGAGCGCAGGCTCGGGTCTCAGCTCGTCGGCAGCGTTTGCCGTGCTTATGTGCAGGATCTTCAACGGTCTGTACAACAACTCCGAGCTTGAGCCGTATGCCGTGGCGCGCGTTGCCCAGCAGGCGGAAAACCTGCACTTCGGCAAGCCCTGCGGACTCATGGATCAGCTTGCCTGTTCGCTGGGCAAGGCGGTGTATATCGATTTCCTCACCGGCGAGATCATCCCCGTGAACGCGGACTTTTCGCGCATGGGTCTGACGCTGTGCCTTACGGACACCGGCGGCAGCCACGCCGGACTTGACACGAGCTATGCGCGCATCCCGGCCGACATGCGCTATATTGCAAGCTTCTTCGGCAAGGAGCTTCTGGGCGAGGTCGATCCTGCCGAGTTCTATGCAAAGAAGTGGAACATATCCGACCGGCCTGTGCGCCGCGCAAAGCACTTTTTCGACGAAAACGCTCGCGTTCCCAAAATGCGCGACGCGCTCATCGCAGGCAATGCGGCGGAGTACATGCGCCTTATGAACGAGTCCGGCCGCTCATCGGAAACGCTGCTGACCAACATCGTCACGAGCGCGACCGACGACCGCAAGCTGGAAACCGGCCTGTATCTGAGCAGCAAGCTGCTCGACGGCATCGGCGCATGGCGCGTCCACGGCGGCGGCTTTGCCGGCTGCGTGCAGGCGCTCATGCCCTCGGAATACTTCCCGAAATACAAATCCGAAATGGAGGCGGCCTTCGGCCTCGGCTCCTGCCGTGCGCTGAAGCTGGGTTAAGGCATGAATTTCTTCGACTCTCTTTCATCGATAAAGCTCGGCGATGTGTCGCTCAGCTCCGTTTTCTCGGCGCTGATAGTCTATGTTCTCTGCTATATTGCGATAAAGATCCTGTGCAAGGCATTCGAGAAGATCCTTGACTCGAGCCGTCACATCGACGCGAGCCTCAAGTCGTTTTTCCGCAGCGCGATAAAGGCCGTGCTGTGGACGATCGCAGTCATAATCATTGCCGGAACGCTTGGCATCCCGGTGACAAGTCTTGTGGCCGTGCTGTCGGTAGCCGGCGTTGCGCTTTCGCTTGCATTGCAGGGGCTTTTGTCGAACCTCTTTTCCGGCATAACTCTGCTGACCACGCATCCGTTCAAGGTCGGCGACTATGTTGAGATAAGCGGCCAGAGCGGCACCGTCAAAAGCATCGGCCTGTTTTACACCGGCCTTGCCACGGTCGATAACCGCATGATCTACGCCCCCAACGGCAGCGTGACCTCGGGGCAGATAGTAAACTTTTCCGCCGAGGATCTCAGACGCGTTATCATATCCGTCACGGCATCCTACGACAGCGCGACCGAAGACGTTCGCGCAGCCTGTCTCGACGCGATAGGCATGATCGACAAGGCGCTCAGCGATCCTCCCCCGTTTGCCGCCATTTCAAGCTACGGCAGCAGCTCGATAGAGTACACCGTGCGCACATGGTGCAAAACCGAGGACTATTGGGATGTGTATTTCGCGCTGAACGAAAACCTGCGCACATGCTTTGAAAAGCACGGCGTCGAGATGTGCTACGACCATCTGAACGTTCACTTGGTAAATGACAAATAACGCAGACGCTCAAGCGTCTGCGTTTTTACCTATAAGCTCAATAAGCTCGCCCCAAAGCTCAACGATGCGAAAGCGCAGCTCGTAGCCGTCAGCTTCGGTGATAAGCGCGCGCTCAGGCTCGCTCATCGCGTCCAGCGCCCTGTTCTGCTCGGCAGCCGAGACGCACAGCGGCGGAAACACGACACACCACCAGTTGTGCCCCTGCCCCTGGCCGATGATGACGCGCAGGGAGCTGTACTGCCCTGCAGGGAGCGAAAAGCTCTCGTACTCGCGCGTGGGATAATACTCACTGCCGAGTGTTACACGCACCGTGCGCCCCTCGGCGCATTTTTCCGCCGCAGCACGGATATTAGGAAGCTCGGCATTTATGATGCTCCGAGCCTGTGCCGGGCTTTCGGCATTATCCAGCACCGGCGTGAGATACTCCAGCACACTGTCGCGCACGCGCATTTTCAGCTCCTGCTCTGCTGCTTCATCCGAGGCCGCGATAACGTGCAGCCGCACGAGCGACGAACTTATATCCTGCTGCCGCCCCTGCGCCCACGCGCAGACGCACAGCGTTACGCACAGCGCGCACAGCGCCGCAGTTTCCCAAATCTTAAGCTTATATTCCTTCATGAAAAAACCGCCTTTACTATGTATTGCACTCATAGTATCGGCGGTAATATTTTGTTTTAAACCTCTATGCGCGGCATAATTTTAGCCATAGCCGTGCTGCGCCATTCGCGTCGCAGAGCGTCAAAGGTTTTGCGCGCGGCGTCGGCATCGTCGTACAGACCGAATACCGCAGAGCCGGTGCCGGTCATGACGGCTCCGAGCGCGCCGCCATCGAGCATTGCGCTTTTTATACCGGCGATCTCGTTATGCCGCCGGTCGGGCACATCCTCAAACACGTTGTACATTCTCCGCGCTATCTTCGGCAGATCACCGTCTTTGAGAAGCTCAATGATCCCCTGCGTGTCGGGGTGGCAGCGCAGCTTAACAGCGTCAAGCCGCCTGAACAGCTCCGGCGTTGACACGGAAAAATCGGGCTTGCAGACGACGACCTCGCAGTCGGGCATCGGCGGCAGGACGGAAAGTATCTCGCCGCGCCCCGAGGCAAGCTGAGTTCCGCCGCTCACGCAGAACGCAACATCCGAGCCGATCTCCGCCGCTATTTTTTCAAGCGCTGCCCCGTTAAGCCCGGTTTTGCACAGCACATTCAGCGCACGCAGAACAGCGGCCGCGTCGCTCGAGCCGCCGGCCATACCGGCTCCGACGGGTATGCGCTTTTGCATTTTTATGTGCGCACCCATGTTTTCAATGCCGCAGTGGGCAAAGAACGCGTTTGCCGCGCGCACGGCGAGGTTGCGCTCATCGCACGGAACAAAGCGCAGATTGCACTCGGCGCGGCTGGCCTCACCGGGAGTGAGCGCAACGGTGATATCATCGCACAGGGTGATGGTCTGCATGACCATGAGCATGTCATGGTATCCGTCGGGGCGCTTTCCGGTCACGTCGAGCGAAATATTTATTTTTGCATAGGCTTTTTCGTTTACACTCGTCATTTTTCAAAAAGAATTGACATCAGCGCGACGCCGGAATTGACATACGGGCCTTTCTCGCCGCTTTTTTCGGTGTACGGCAGGCCGGCCTTGGTATCGACGCGGCTGTCATAGAGCATGTACGGAACGGGATCGCCGTCGTGGCCGCGCGTGGAGGTCAGCGTTTTGTGGTCGGACAAAAACAGCAGGCGATAATCCCAGCCGCGCTCGCGCATGGCCGCGTCCAGCGGACGGATAAGGCGCGTATCGAGCCAGCCGATGGCCTCGAGCTTGCCCTCAAGGTCGCCGTTGTGCGTGCACTCGTCGGGAGCTTCAACGTGAACGGCGGCAAAATCGTGATCCTCAAGTATTTTCAGCGCGGCGGCAAGCTTGTTTTCATAGTTTGTGTCCTTTTCGCCGGTTGCGCCCTCGGGGCAGACAAAGCTCAGTCCCGTAAGCGCGGCAATACCGTGGCACAGAGGAACAGCAGACACAACGACACCGTCGTGGCCGGTCTCCTGCTTGAAGTCGGGCAGCTTGACAGCCGTCCCCTCGGCCCAGAACCACACGCCGTTTGCCGGCATTTTACCCTCGGCGCGCAGCTTTTCGTTGAGCGGATGGTGCTCAAGAATGCGGTTTGCCGCCTCCATAAGCTCGCGCAGCACCGTTGCATTCTCGCAGCCGGTGGGCAGTATCGCGCCGATCTTCTCACCGAGGTGATCGTGCGGCGGAGCAAGGCGGATACCTTTTATATCGGCCTGCGACTGCACGGCGATATGGCGGAAGGAGTGGCCGAGATTCACCTTCATGCCGGCTTTCTCGGCAAGAGGCGCAAACTCGGGATCGTTAAACAGTGCGGTGACTATCGCGTCGGACACCTCGCCGTCAATGGAGCCTGCCGAGTGAGAGAGGATGCGCTTTTCCTCAAAGGGCATGTCGCCCTCCTCATAGGTGACCATGTTGCAGCGATAGGCAACGTTGCCTGCGTTGAGCTTTATGCCGGTCGCCGCGGCTTCAAGCGGCGCGCGTCCCGTGTAGTAAAGGTTCGGGTCGCAGCCGAAAATGGACATTATCGCCGTATCGCTGCCGGCAGGCAGCCCGCGCGGAACGTTCAGCACGCTGCCGACCTCGCCGCGTGCGGCAAGCTCGTCGATAAAAGGCTTTTTTGCATATTCAAGCGGCGTCAGGCCGCCAAGCTCGGGAACGGGGTTATCAGCCATGCCGTCTCCAATTATAAGAATGTATTTCATTTTGTATCGCTCCTTGCTTTGGAATATGAAATATTATAAAATATCATGGCCGTTTTGAAAAGCACAATATTGCTTTTTTCGCGCCTTTGTGAGAAAATATCTGACATTGCGGCGCACAGCCGCGCATTGGGAGGGCCGCTCATGAGCAGAAAAGTCAGAAAAAGTGATGTTAATAAATTCGCCCGGTTTGCGAAAAAATATCCCCTTGCCGCGATAGCTCTCGTAGTTATCGCAGTCGCGGTACTGCTTTTTCAGCGCATGTCGGATAACAATCCGACCGTCACCGTGCCGATGGACGGCCTGTATGTCCACTACATCGACGTCGGTCAGGGCGACTCGGAGCTTTTGTGCTGCAACGGGCAGTACATGCTCATCGACGCAGGCGTTCCCTCGGCCGGAGACACGGTCGTTGAGTACATCCGCGATCTCGGCATAAAAAAGCTCGACTATGTTGTCTGCACCCACGGTCACGCAGACCACTGTGGCGGTCTTGACGCGGTCGTTGAAAGCTTCGATGTTGACACCGTGTTCACCTCGCCCTACGCGGGCGACGCGGCGGCGTATCTGCACTTTGTCGATACCGTCGAGAGCGCGCAGCTTACGCTCGAGGTTCCCGATCAGGGCGTAAAGTACAGCCTCGGCGACGCGAAATTTGAGTTTCTCGGCCCGCTTTCGGATCACAAAAACGTAAATGATGACAGTCTGGTTCTGCGCCTTGATTACGGCGACACAAGCTTTCTCTTCACAGGCGACATGACCGCGAAGGCCGAAAAGGAGCTTATCGAGGACGGAGCGGATATAAAGTGCGACGTGCTCAAGGTCGGGCACCACGGCTCGTCCGGCTCGAGCTGCTATCAGTTCTTGTACGAGGCCGAGCCGAAAATAGGCGTTATATCCTGCGGCAGGGACAATGACTACGGCCATCCGCACGAGGAAACGCTCAGCCGCTTAAACGACGCCGGCGTTACCGTTTACAGAACAGACCTCGAGGGCAGCATCGTCATATTCAGCGACGGCATGAAGGTCGAAAGGAGGGCAGCGTGAAGGACAAAAGCTATTCAAAGGCGATCGCCGCCGCGATCGTCACGCAGATTTTCTGGGGTCTGAGCTTCCTTGCGTCCTCCATCGGGCAGGAGAGCGCCTCGCCCTTTGTTTTGATGAGCTATCGCTTTGATATCGCTCTGCTCGCGCTCACCGTTCCCGTGCTTTTGGGCAAGCAGAAGCTCGATCTTCGCGGAAAAAGCGTAAAGCCGCTGCTGCTTCTCGGTGCAATGGAGCCGTGCATTTACTTTGTCGGCGAGCAATACGGGCTTAAATACTCAAGCTCGGCATTCTCCGGCATCATGATCGCCGTCATCCCGATAGTGACCATTATCTTTGCCGCAATTTTTCTGAAGGAGCGGCCGAGCAAAAAGCAGTGGCTGTTCAGCGCGCTGTCGATAGCCGGGATAATCGTCATAACCCTTGCCGAAAACAGCGGCGGCTCGATCACCTTCAAAGGTTTTGCGCTTTTATGCCTTGCCGTTGTAACCGGCTCTGCGTTCAGCGTCATATCCTGCGGTGTATCCGGCAGATTCTCGGTTTTCGAGAGGACGTATTTCATGCAGGCCATGGGTGCCGTGTTCTTTACAACGCTTGCGCTCATCGAAAACGGCGGCAGCGCGGCAGCGCTGATCGCGCCGGCGGCAGATCCCCGGTTTATCCTCGCGGCGCTGTTTCTCGCCCTCGGCGCATCGGTGGCAGGATATTCGCTGTTTAACTACGCCGTGTCGCACGCGCCTATGGCAAACGTCGCGGTCTTTCACAATCTTGCAACGATCGTCTCGGTGGCCGCCGGAATATTCATCCTCGGCGAGAAGCTCACCGCGGTCTCGCTCGGGGCGATGGTCGTTGTGCTCATCGGCATATGGGGAGTGCAGAAATATCCGCCGGAAAACGAATTTGAAGAATAGCAAAATGCACCGTCGGTCGACGGTGCATTTTTATTGAATATACAATTATCTTTGTCCCTTTTCGTAGGGGATGCCCTCCGCCTTCGGAGCGCGCGAACGCTTGGAGGTCAGGGCAAGGACTATCAGCGAGATTATATACGGCAGCATCTTGTATACCGAGCCGGAAATTTGCAGGCTCAGCAGGAAGTCGAAGCCGGAATACACGCTCGCAAGGGCGCGGAACAGGCCGAACAGCAGCGCGGCAAGCGCTATGCGGTGCGGCTTCCACTGGCCGAAGATCATGACCGCAAGAGCAAGGAAGCCGAAGCCGGCAACGCCTGCTTCAAACTGCCACTCGCTCGCGCCGGCAATGATGTACATAATGCCGCCGAGTCCGCCCAGAACGCCGGATATCAGAACGCCCGACCAGCGCATCTTGTAAACGTTTATACCGACCGAGTCCGCCGCCTGGGGGTGCTCGCCGCAGGCCATCAGGCGCAGGCCGAATTTGGTCTTGTACAGGACGATGTATGCCGCGATGAGGATAACGAGCGCAACGAGCATCATCCAGTTGAACTCAAAGCCGCCGATATTGACGAGGAAGGACTTCTTCTGCGCGATGTACTGCACGGTGGCCGAAACGTTGTCGGGGTTTTCGGCGATGTTTATCGCCTTTACGATGACCGTTGCCGCCGCAAGGCCGAGCATGTTGAGCGCCGTGCCGACGATCGTCTGATCGGCTTTGAAGTTTATACACGCGACCGCAAGCAGAGCCGAGAACACAAGGCCGGTTACAGCTGCGGCAAGGATCGTGAGGATGACGATGACCGCCGGAGGATACCCGATCATGTATTTCATAGTAAGCGCGCCGCCGAGAGCGCCCATGACCATTATGCCCTCAAGGCCGAGGTTTATTACGCCCGAGTGCTCGGAAAAGCAGCCGCCGAGAGCGACGAGGATAAGCACGGAAGCATAAAGAATAGTGTACTGGATAAGTAATGACATTATTCGTTGCCTCCTTCCTGTTCGACAGCCTTGGCTGCCGCCTTTGCCTTTTCCTCACGCCTTGCGGCGATGTTGTTCATAACGAATTTCATGAACAGAACAAAGCCGCACAGGTAGATGATAATCGAGGATATAAGGTCGGATATCTGCGTGCAGTACATGCTCTTATCAAGATACGCACCGCCGACCGTTATATGCTGAATAAAGTAGGACGAGAATATCGAGCCGATCGGGTTCAGGCCGCCGAGGAATGCCGCGGCTATGCCGTTAAAGCCCATTCCGGGAACGGACGACTGTCCGCATGACCACTGCTCAAAACCCGTCAGGTAGAAAAGGCCTGCACCGAGTCCGGCAAGGCCGCCGCCGATGAGCAGGGTCAGGATGGTGTTGCGCTTTTCGGCCATGCCGCAGTATTTTGCGGCGTTTTTATTGAAGCCGGTCGCCTTAAGCTCATAGCCGAATTTGGTTTTTTCCATAACGATGTATACAAGTATCGCTATAATTATCGAGATGGGTATGGCTATCGTAACATACTGGTTGTTTGAAAACAGCGTGTCGAGTCCGAGGGTCGGCATGATCGACTGCGGACTTACGCTTTCGATATGCATCGTGTAGGGGCTGGCAGCTTCCTTCACGTTTGTCAGCAGATCGTTCATGGCGTAAAGGGTTATCCAGTTGAGCATGATGCCGGAGATGACCTCGTTTACGTTGCAGTAGCTTTTGAGGATACCGCTTACCGTGCCGAGGACTGCGCCGGCCGCCATGGCCAGAAGCAGGCACACCCACCAGGGCAGCTGCCACGCAAGAGCCGCGTAGATCGCAATGCCTGCGCCGAATGCGTACTGGCCGGCAGCGCCTATATTGAACAGGCCGACCTTATACGCAAACAGGATCGACAGCGAGCACATCAGCAGCGGCGCGGTCTTTACAAGCGTGCTGCCGAAGTATTTGAGCGCTATCGTCGTGTTCGGGTAGTTGAAAAAGTTCTTTACAAGGCTCGTTATCGCTTCGCCTGCGCCTGCCGGGTTTATAAACAGCAGGACCACATAGCCCAGAAGCAGACCGAGCAGAATGCAGATTATTGATGCGATAAACGACTGCACTCCGTCGTTTTTCAGAAGCGAGCGCTTTTCCTTATTCATTGCCGCCTGCTCCTTTCTTCGCACCGGCCATGTACAGGCCGAGCTCTTCAACGGTTGTTTTCTTCGGGTCAAGCTCACCGACTATCTCGCCCTCATACATAACAAGGATACGGTCGGAAACACTCATTACCTCGTCAAGCTCAAGCGACACCAGGAGCACCGCATGGCCTGCATCACGCACGGCAACAAGCTGCTTGTGGATATACTCGATAGCGCCTACATCAAGGCCGCGCGTCGGCTGTACCGCAACGAGCAGCTCTGGATCCTTGTCGATCTCACGGGCAACGATCGCTTTCTGCTGGTTGCCGCCGGACATGCTGCGCGCCGTTGTGATCGAGCCCTGACCGGAGCGGACATCGTACTGCTCGATGAGCTTATCGGAATACTCGCGTATATTCTTGCGTTTCAAAAATCCTGCGCCGGAGATAAACTGCGGCTCGAAATAGCGCTGGAGGATCATGTTATACTCAAGCGAATAGTCGAGCACAAGACCGTGCTTGTGTCTGTCCTCGGGGATATGGCTCATGCCGTGGGTGTTGCGGTCGCGGATCGAGGCATGGGTTATGTCTCTGCCGCCGAGCGTAATTTTGCCTTCCTTGAGCGGCTCAAGCCCGGTGATGCCGTAAACAAGCTCCGTCTGGCCGTTGCCGTCGATGCCGGCAATGCAGACGATCTCGCCGGCGCGCACCTTGAAGGACACGTTCTTAACGGCATTGTTATGATGCACCTTCGACGCAACAGTCATGCCCTCAACATCGAGGATAACGTCGCCGGGCTTTGCCTCTTCCTTATGCACGACAAAGTCAACGTCGCGGCCGACCATCATTCGCGAAAGCTCTTCCTTGTTGGTGTCTTTTATATCGACTGTGCCGATATACTTGCCCTTGCGCAGGACCGTGCAGCGGTCGGCGACCTCCATGATTTCGTTGAGCTTATGCGAGATAAACAGGATGCTCTTGCCCTCTTTTGCGAGGTTTTTCATTATCTGCATGAGTTCCTCGATCTCCTGCGGAGTCAGCACCGCTGTCGGCTCGTCGAAAATAAGTATCTCGTTTTCGCGGTAGAGCATTTTGAGTATTTCGGTGCGCTGCTGCATACCGACGGTCACATCCTCGATGATCGCATCTGGATCGACGCTCAGTCCGTACTTATCGCTCAGCTCAATTATCTTTTTGCGCGCCTCATCCTTTTTAAGAAAGCCCGCCTTACCTGTCGGCTCATCGCCGAGGATGATGTTATCGAGAACCGAGAAGCACTCAACAAGCTTGAAGTGCTGGTGCACCATTCCGATACCGAGGCGGTTGGCATCGTTGGGGTCTTTTATCTCGACCTCTTTGCCGTCTTTTTTGATGACACCCTCTTCCGCCTGGTACAGGCCGAACAAAACGCTCATCAAGGTGCTTTTGCCCGCTCCGTTTTCGCCGAGCAGGGCATGTATCTCACCTTTTTTGAGCTGAAGGGTAATATCATCATTGGCAACTATGCCCGGAAAGCGCTTTGTTATATGCAGCATTTCTATCGCATATGCCTGTTCCAAAACCCAAATCTCCCCTTTCGTTCATGAAAATCTTCACATCTGCTTTATATCTGTAATTATTAATAATTAATTATACAATAGTAAGGGTGGCATTGCAAATAAAAATGTCGGAAATATAAATAAAATAAGGACAGACGGAAAATTCCGTCTGTCCTTGAACTTTTGATGCTTAAATTACAGGATGTTGTCGAAGGTCTCGACCTTGACAGAAACCTCGGGCATCTTCTCGGTGGAGTTATCAACCTTGATATCGCCCTTGAACATGGAAGCAACGAGGGTCTTGTAGTCGTCCTGAGTGAAGCCGTCGGCGAACTGAGTGGAGCCGGCAAGCTGTACGTAGTTGTCTTCAGGAGTCTCGGAAACGAGGCCCAGAGTCTCGATCTTGCCGCCGAAGTCTGCCCACTTGTCGGCAGAGATCGCAGCCAGAACGGTCTTAACGGTGGGAGCAAGGCCCTTCATTGCGGAAGTAACGGTCATGCCGTCGCCGTATGCGCCGTCGATGATGCCGGCCTGGTCAACGTCAACGCCGATGACCTTTGCGCCTTCGACCTTTGCTGCTGCTTCAGCTGCGGATGCATAGATACCGCCGCCGCAGGCAAAGACGACCTCGGTGCCGCCCTTGTACCATGTATCCATAACAGCAGTGATTTCGGGTGCGGGAGCAAACTTGTTGCCGTAAACGTACTTAACGGAGACCTGATCAGCGATGTTCAGCTCGGTAGCTGCTGCGTTAACGCCCTGAACGAAGCCATAGCCGTAACGAACAACTGCGGGAACTGCCATGCCGCCGAGGAAGCCGAGCTGCTTGTAGCCGAGCTTAACTGCTGCGTAACCGGCCATGTAGCCGCACAGCTCTTCCTGGTAAACTGCGCAGTAGAGGTTGGAGGGAACCTTGAACTCTTCCTTGATGGAACCGTCGTCGTTAAAGGTGTTCAGGTCGCCTGCGCCGACGTCCAGTGCGACGAACTTAACATCGGTGTAGGTGTTAACGGTCTGCTTGATTGCATTTGCGAAAGCGTAGCCGGGCATTACGATGACATTGTAGCCGTCGGCAACTGCCTTCTCGATCATTGCAACGCGGTCAGCGTCGGAGTCGGAAGCGGGCTTGAAGTAGTTGAAGTCGATGCTTTTTTCGGAGCAGTATGCCTTGCATGCTTCATAGGTGGTCTGGTTGAAGGACTGGTCGGTGATATCGCCGTAGTCGGTGATCATTGCGACCTTCATTGCGGTTTCGTTGCCGTTGTCGGTGGTTTTGGGATCCTTGTCGCCGTCGCCGCAGGCGCAAAGAGCAAAGACCATGCACAGAGCAAGAACCAGTGCGAAAATTCTTTTCATGTTTTTTCCTCCGTATAAAATTTGTTTTTTGCCAACGAAATTGATTTTGTACACTTGCCATGTACTATACACAGTATACCACTGCGTGGATATCAAAGGCAAGTATAATTTAGCAATTTGTCCAAAAGCGACAGGTTTTTACCTATAATTTATAGGTTATTCATCTTTACTGCCGTATCGAGCGCTATCTCCATCATCTGAGTGAACGACAGCTGTCTTTCCTCGGAGGACAGAGCTTCGGGACGGTAAATGTGGTCCGATATCGTGCAGATGCACAGCGCGCGCTTTCCTGCCCTGGCAGCATTCATGTAAAGGCCTGCGGCCTCCATTTCAACCGCCATAACACCCATATCACGCCACTTGTCGTTGCTGTCGCAGCCGGCAGGAGAATAGAAATTATCGCCCGAGAGGATGTTGCCGACCTTCATGTCAACGCCATGTTCCTTTGCCGTTTCGACGGCGGTGCTCAGAAGCGTGTAGTCGGCAATGGGGGCGAAGGTGCCGTTAAGCTCAAACTGATGCACGAAATTGGAGTCGGTACATGCGCCCTGACCGGCAACGATGTCCATGAGCTTAAGATCGTCGCGCAGCGCGCCGGCAGAGCCTATGCGGATGATATTATCAACATCATAGAAATTGTACAGCTCCCAGCTGTAGATACCGATGGCCGGAATGCCCATGCCGCTTGCCATAACGGTCACGGGAACGCCCTTCCATGTGCCGGTGTGACCCTGAACGCCGCGGACGTTGTTGACGAGCACGGGATTTTCAAGGAAAGTTTCTGCTATGAATTTGGCTCTGAGCGGATCGCCGGGCATAAGCACCGTTTTTGCGATATCCTCTTTTTTTGCCGATATGTGCGGAGTGGGAATAGGCATTTTGTTTCCTCCTCAGATAATATATTTGGCTTTGCTCAGATTATATCCGCTATGCGCGACTTAGTCAAGTTTTGCGGCAGCGCGGCGATAAAGAACCCCTATCGCTTTAGGCCCTCGTCGGCTTAATTAATTCGTTGCGCCGTCTGCGCCGATGTGTTATTATGAAACAAAAAACATATACGGGAGTAAGGGTATGAAAGACGGCAGCATAATGGTGATCGGCATTGCCGGCGGCACCGGCAGCGGCAAAACCACAATAACGCGCAAGATCATGCAGCATTTCGGCGGAAATGTCAGCGTTATATATCACGACAACTACTATAAGGCTCACCACGGCATGAGCTACGAGGAGCGAGCAAAGCTCAACTACGACCATCCCGACGCATTCGACACCGACCTTCTCATCGAGGATCTCAATAAGCTGCGCCGCGGCGAGACTGTACATTGCCCGACCTATGACTACACCATCCACGACCGTGCGGAAAAAACCGTGACGGTGAGGCCCGCGCGTGTCATAATCGTCGAAGGGATTCTGATATTCCAGAGTCGGGAGCTGTGCGACCTTATGGATATCAAGATCTACGTCGACACAGACGCGGACGTTCGCATTCTGCGCCGCATCGTGCGCGACGTGCGCGACCGCGGCAGGAGCCTCGAGAGCGTCGTCAACCAGTACCTCACAACAGTTAAGCCCATGCACGAGCAGTTTGTCGAGCCAAGCAAGCGCAAAGCGGATATAATCATCCCAGAGGGCGGACACAATCAGGTCGCGATGGATATGGTGCTTGAGCGCGTGCGCGCGCATCTTGCAAAGAATTGAGGTCGAAAAAATGGCAAAGCTTTATTTTAAATACGGTGCGATGGGTTCATCCAAATCGGCTCAGGCTCTGATAACGCAGTTTAACTACGAGGAGCTGGGCATGAGCGTTTGGCTCATAAAGCCGAGCATCGACACACGCGACGGCGCGGACATCGTGCAGAGCCGCATAGGCCTAAAGCGCTCGGCAGAGGTCATAACCCCCGAGCAGAACATCATCGAGGCCTACGCCAAGGCCGGGCAGCACGATGTTATAATCGCCGATGAGGCGCAGTTTTTCACTCCCGAGCAGATAGACCAGCTGCGGCAGCTCGTTGACGACGAGGATCTGCCGGTTCTGTGCTTCGGTCTGCGCACGGATTTTCTTACGCACTTCTTCCCCGGCGCACGCAGGCTCATGGAGCTTGCCGACTCCATCACCGAGATCAAAACCGTCTGCGCCTGCGGCCGCAAGGCGACCGTCAACGCGCGCATCGACGCGACCGGACACATCATCACCCACGGCGATCAGGTTTTCCTCGGCGGCAATGACAGCTATGTCGCCATGTGCCACAAGTGCTGGAAAAGCAAGATCAAGGCTCAGGAGAGCCGCTCGGCGGCAAAGGAGAATTGACTTGAAAAGGCTCTTGGCTGCGGCCATCGCCGCCGCGCTTTTGTTATCCGGCTGCACTTCGGCTTCCCGACCGGCAGAGTCCGCGCCGCCCACGGGAACGCCCTCGCCGAGTCCGACGCCTATTGTAACGCCGACGCCTGAACCCGAGCCGGCGGATGGTGAGCTTGTTCTTGTCCGCGACTATATCCCCGGCATTTTTATAGATCTCAAGTACGCAACGACCGACAACTTCACCGGCCGGGTCATTTACGACTCGGATGAAGCGTATCTTCGCTACGGCACGGTGAAAAAGCTGCTCTGCGCGCAGAATGAGCTTTCAGGTCGGGGGCTTAGCCTGAAGATATGGGACGCTTACCGTCCGGTGAGCGCGCAGTTCAAATTGTGGGAGATATGCCCGAACCCCGTGTACGTTTCCGACCCCAACAATGGCTACTCCAAGCACAGCCGCGCGAACACCGTGGACATCACGCTCGTTACCGATACCGGCAAGAGCATTCCGATGCCCTCCGGCTTTGACGATTTCACCTCGCTTGCCGACCGCGATTACAGCGACGTATCCGCGGAGGCGGCGGAAAACGCGCGTCTTCTTGAAAACGTCATGGTCGAAAACGGCTTTGTTCCATATTCCGGCGAATGGTGGCACTATTCCGACAGCGTCAGCTATGACGTGTACGAATGACAACTCCATATAACGGGCAAAGGTCTGCCGCAGAGCGGCAGACCTTTTGTTATGCATTCAATTTTACTCGACTTCCACGACGCCGTCGGCCTTGACGGTCACCTTTGCGCCGGTCTTGACGTATTCAAGAAACTCGTCGCCCAAACTGTCAACAACGGGCATCTTTGCGTCCGTCCACACGTCACCGAGGATGGCGCCGGAGGCCGCAAGCGGATCGATGGGCTTTGAAAACAGCATGCAGGCCGCCTGCTTGCCGAGGGCGCAGACCGTGAACAGCACCATGCCGCCTGTGGTCGAGCCGATGGTCATCGGAAGGCACAGCGCCTTGCCGATCATGGGCTTTTTGTATATATCGGCGTTGTTCTGATCGCCGCATTTCATCTGCTTATCGCCGAACATCATTCCCATCTGATACGAGGCGAGCGTATTGAAGCCGCCGTGGGACACGAGCGCCTCGGCCGTGCATGTTCCGGGGACGACTACTCTTCCTTTGAAAGTCTTCATTTTTTGCCCTCCCTCTTCGTTGTGATGGTATGCAGGATCTCGGCCTCGGTGTAATATCTCGCGCTGGTGTAGGTGCGCAGCTTATTCGACGAGGTGATGACCGCCTTCTTCTTGCACAGAGGATTGTTCATATACATAAGCGGGCAGATATAGCTGAGGATAATGCCCTGACGCTTGAGCTGCTTATAGTACGGCGTTTTCTCAAATTCCTTGATGACGGGCGTGGAAGCCGTGAATACCGTGGGAACGGTGACCTTTTTAAGGCCGTTTTTGTTAAGCTCCGTGCCGACGGCCGTTGTCCAGTCGATAAGCTGTCTGAGCGTCATGTGCGGGCAGCCGACAAAGCACAGCTGTGGCTCTGCGTCGGGATTTTTCCAGATCACCGGGTAGTTTGCCTTGACGCGCTCAAGCTCGGCATCGTCGATGACGTAGGTTTTGGCGCCCTCGGCAATGATGCTCTCGCCCTGCTCGACGGCCTCGGGTGTGAGGTTTTCGATGTGATACAGGCCGACAGCGCCGTTTGACGCGGTCGCCGCGCCGAAGTCCTTGAGGTATGTGCACGCTTCCTCGTCGAGCGTCGTTCCCAGCCACTTGTCAAGCCCCTTGACATACGGGACCTCCTCCATGACCTTCATGCCGATGGCAGAGCCGAGAAGCTGCGCGTCCGGCTTTTTCGAGCACTTTAGCTCAACTATCCACGTCGCCTTGCGGTTTTCGTCCAGCAGCAGACCGAACTCGGGAACAAAGCCGGCTATCGAGCCCATAAGCTCTATCATGCCGGAGTTGCGGTTGCAGCGTGCTCCGAGCACGGAGTTTGCGTACACGACGGCAGACGACTCCGCCCACGAGAGCACCTCGCCCTTGCCGGGCTTATTGCCGACCTGGTCGAGATAGCAGGTGCAGGTGTAGTCATCGTCGCTTGTTATGCCAAGCTCACGCAGCTGCTGCTCGTAGCTGTCCTGATATGTGTACATGAATTTTTTGAACACAAGGTCTTCTATCAGGCTGCTGGGGACGTGCTTGTCCAGCGGCTTCGGGTCGGCCGTGAATTTCTGGCCGGAAACAAGCCCGGCGTCGATGATTTCCTGATACAGATCGTACACGGGCTTCATTACCTTCAGGCCGAAGCTGATGACCGTGTGGCCGTATTTCGAGCTGATCGGTACCATACGCTCGGCTCCGAACGTGTCGCCGTACATGACAAGGGTCTTAACGACCTTCGCCATAGTCTCCCCCTTTTCACCGTTTAGCATCGCCTGCTGTTCGGGTGTAAGCTTCATATGCTGATCACTTCCTTCGTTTTTGTTACTGAATTAACATTTATATTTTATACCCCATGTATGATAATGTCAACAACAACGTGCCGCACTCAGTCTTTGTTTTACGCTAAAATGCACAAAAGCTCTGCCTAAAGGCGGAGCTTTTGTGACAGGCTGTCGAAAAACTATGCTGCAAAAGAAAGATAATAGAGCAGCAGGGGAGCTCGAGGGGTAGCGAAGCGGCGGCGCGGTAGTGAATGACATGCCGGGGGCATGTCAGAGCCGCGACGTGACCGAGCCGCAGCGAGAAAAAGGCCCCACTCGAAATTGGATTAATAGCCATCAAAAACGCCTGATTTATCAGGCTTTTTGACGAGCGTAGCGAGATTTTTCGTGAAAACCTGTTTTCACAAAAAATGTGGCGTTTTTGAAGCGTGCAAAAAAGTCACAGACTTTTTTGACACGCTGTGAGTGTTTATGCCTCCGGCACGGCAAAGTCGAGAACAGACGGTGCGATCTTAACGGTAAAGCGGTCTGAATATATTATCTCGCCGTCGAGCGAAAAGGCAAACCCCTCGCCGCCGATCACTTCCACCTCTTTTGCCTGACGGTAAATGACTATGTCCTTCATACTCTGATCGTCAAGATGCTCGCCGTTTGTATAAGGTGTGAGCACTTTCACAAAGCGCAGGCGTGATATCGGCTTTATCATGCAAACGTCGATCAGTCCGTCATCGGATCTGGATCTGGGCGCACATTTGAACGAGCCGCCGACATACTGGCCGTTTGCCAACGTGCACAGCAAAAGCTTTCCGTCGGGATTGAGCGTCTCGCCGTCGGCTATGACGGTGCAGCGGTTATTCATGCTTTTTATAAGCGCGGTGACAACTCCCTTGGTGTAGGCGTTCTTGCCGCCGTGGCCGGTCTTGTCGCGTTCCTTGTTTATCGTTATCGCAACGGTGGTATCAAAGCCGAAGTTGACCACGTTGTTGCTGTATCTGTCGCCAACCTTGAGCAGATCAAGCTTTCGCGTGGGCGCGGTGATAAGCTTCGCGATATCCAGAAACAGCTCCGCTCCGCCGAACGCCTTGACAAAATCGTTGCCGCTGCCGCACGGATAGCAGCTTACGCTGACATTTTTCTGCCCGACAGCGCCGTTAAAGACCTCGTTTATCGTTCCGTCGCCGCCGCAGGCGATAAACCTCACCTCTTCGCCGGCATGTTCTTTGCACCAATTTCGCACAAATTCCGTCGCGTCGCCGACAGCTTTTGTGACATAGAACTCGCAGTCGGCTCCTTCGATACCCGCCGCCTCCCGGCGGATCTTTTCCTCGTTATCGGCTTCGCCTGCATGTGGATTGATTATAAATACGCATTTCATCCCTTTTTCCTCCGTTTTTATATTGTCAGCATGATTATGCCCTGAGTTATGAGCAGCTCGCCGAGGATGTAGGTCAGCATGACCGTAAAGTGGTCCTTGTAGACGATCTTCCGGGGCTTATAATAGCGGACGAGAAACAGGCTGCAATCCGAGACGAAAAACAGCACCGCGCCGATATAGGCAATGACCGCACCAAGAGTGCCTGTCGATAACAGCTGCATCAGTGCAAAGACGTTCATTGCGCTGTTTGCCAGCAGATATATATACATGACGGCGCGCATAAGCCGGGGTGTCGTCTTCCACACCATTGAGATTATCTTTGCCGCGACGATACAATAGACAAGCGCGGCGACGATGACCGGCAGCCACAGGACCTCGGCAAAGCTTATGCGCTCGATATACACGGCTATGAAGAGAAAATGACTGACCATAAAGCTCACGCCGCCGGCGGAGAACCACTTATGCCCCTTCGGTATAAGCAGCACATCACCCAGCCAGCTCGTCAGCAGAGCAAAAAGCAGCACGAGTGAGATCTTATCGACCGAAAAAACGTAATACAGCGCCAGAAACAGCAGCAAAAACGGCTTTGTCACGGCTCGGCCGCGCTTATCGTCCTTCCAGCTGAAATACAAATGCGCTATGCTCGCCGCCGCGAACAAGACAAGAAATACGATCTTCAAACTCTATTCCTCCGATTTTTTATAATACCCCACAAGACTTTCGACAGTCTCGGAGAATATCTCTCTTATGCTCTGCTCCGTAAAATCCGTCTGTCCGCTCACAAGGATGCAGGCCATTCCGTGGGCGTGGATTATCATCTGGTTATACAATCTGTAAGCCTTGTCGCCGCTGAGGCCGAACTCGGAAGCAACTATCGGCACAATTTTTTCCGTCAGCCCCTCGAAATTCATAAAAACATTCAGCGGCGTCGTCAGCCGCGCGCCGCGCGCCGACGGGACGAACAGCAGTTTATAAAGATTCGGCTCCGTTCGTGCAAAGTCGATCCACCTCAGTCCGATACGCATGAACGAAAGCTTTTCATAGGGTTTCTGCATAAACTCCGTAAAAATGCTCCTCGCCCTTTCGACCGTTGCCTCTATAGCATCATCCATATTGTCAAACGCCGTGAAGATCGGTTTTACCGAGCAGCCGAGTTCTTTTGCTATGCTCCGCGCGGTTACTGCGTCAATGCCGTGTGCTCGCGTTATGCCTATCGCCGCGTCTATAATCTTTCCGGCGGAAAACTGGGTTTCGGGTGCCATGATACACGCTCCTTTCATAGGTAACGCAAGTTACCTATTGAGCATATTGTATCACGGCGCATATCACTTGTCAATCCTCGCCGCTTGTTGAAAAGTCAATTTGGCAGCAAAAATGCACCGGCGAAAAACGTCGGTGCATTTTATCATTCAAAGTTCCCGGCTTCGGGCATCATTTCGGCCGATATGCGCACGAGCATGTCCGAAAACAGCTCAAGCTCCTCTTTCGAGAAGCTCTCCTCGATCCTGCCAAGGACGGTTTTGACGTAGCTGCGCATGATATCGGTATAGTTATAGTACTTCTCCGACAAAACAAGGTGATATTCTCTGCGGTCGGTGTCGGAGTTCTGCTTTTTGAGGTAGCCTTTTTTAATGAGATTGTTTACCTTATAGGTTGCATTCGACTGCGAGATATTTAAAAACTCGGCAAAGCGGCCGATCGTCGGCTCGTTGAGCGCATGGATTATCTCAATAGAAAACGCCTCCATTGCCGAAAGCGAGCCCTCGCGCTCGCGCACAAGCTCAAATATTCTGCGGAAAAATTCAAGCTTAAACTTATCGTACACTTCCAAAAAGTTATCCTGCAGCATACCGAGCTCCCCTTTCATTGCAGCCGATGTTTAAACTATTTTAATATATTTTAGTCAATTTGTCAATTTTCCGACAGAGAAAAATAAAAAAGGCAGCGATTTGCTGCCTTTTCAACAATTATGCATTATTTTTTGCGCTTGCCGAACACGCCGTTTTTGGTTTCGACCGTCTCGCCGAGCGAGGAGGCAAAGCCGCGCAGAGCTTCCTTCTGCGCCGAGGTGAGGTTTTTCGGGACCGCGACTCTCACAGTCACGAACTGGTCGCCTCTGCCGCCGGAGCGCAGGAACGGAATGCCCTTGCCCTTGAGGCGGAAGGTCGTGCCGGTCTGCGTGCCCTCGGGTATGTTGAGCTTTACCTTACCGTCGAGCGTGGGAACCTCGATCTCCGAGCCGAGCGCCGCAGTCGCAAAGGATATGTCCTGATTAAGGAGCACCGACGCGCCCTCGCGCTCAAACCTTGCGTGGGGCTGCACGAGCACCGTTACCAGCAGATCGCCGGCCGGGCCGCCGTTTACGCCGGCGTTGCCCTGTCCGCGCAGAGATATGGTCTGTCCGTCGTCGATGCCGGCAGGGATGCTGATGCTCACCTTGTGCTGGCGGCGGATGCTGCCGATGCCGTGGCAGGTGCCGCACGGGCTATGGATGATCTTGCCGCGACCCTTGCACTTATTGCAGCGCGTGTTCTGCTGCATCATACCGAACGGCGTGCGCTGCGTGGTTTTCACCTGACCCGAACCCTTGCAGTCGGGGCAGACCTCGGCAGTCGTGCCCGCGGCGCAGCCTGTGCCCTTGCAGTCGGGGCACTGCTCAACGCGCGTTACGAACACTTCCTTTTTGACGCCGAACGCCGCTTCCTCAAACTTTATGTTCACGTTTGCGCGCAGATTTTCGCCCTTGCGCGGAGCGTTCGGGTTCTTACCGCCGCCACTGCCGCCGAAGCCGAAAATGTCGCCGAATATATCGCCAAAGCCGCCGAAATCACCGAAACCTCCGAAATCGCCAAAGCCGCCGAAACCGCCCTGGCCGCCGTAGCCCTGGCTCGGGTCGAACGCGGCGTGGCCGAAACGATCGTACTTTGCGCGCTTATCAGCATCAGAAAGGACTTCGTAAGCCTCGTTTATCTCTTTAAACCGCGCTTCGCACTCTTTGTCGCCGGGATGAAGATCGGGGTGATTTTCTTTGGCAAGCTTTCTGTATGCTTTTTTGAGCTGATCCTCGGTAGCGTCCTTTGATACGCCGAGAACCTCATAATAATCTCTTTTTTCTGCCATACTTTCACCTCATTTTTTCGCTCAAGTCAAAAAAGTCTGCTGCTTTCTGCTGCTTTATATGACTTTTTTAACGCTCAATATGGGCGCACAGAGTGCGCCCATATGATATCGCCGCTTTGCGATCACTTCTTATCGTCGTCATCAACTACGGTGTAATCTGCGTCGTAGTAATCCTGGCCGCCTGCATTGCCGCCGGCCTGAGCGTTAGGATCAAAGCCCGCGCCGCCCTGTGCAGCCTGAGCCGCCTGCGCTGCCTCGTACATCTTGCCGAACACGTCGGTCAGCTCCTTGGTAGCGTTCTTGATGGCTGCTGTGTCGGTGCCGGTCAGTGCGGTCTTGAGCGCCTGAAGCTTTGCTTCTATCTCACTCTTGATGCTCGGATCGACCTTGTCGCCCATCTCTTCGAGGGTCTTCTCGGTCTGGTAAACGATCTGGTCGCCTTCGTTGCGGGCATCGACCTCTTCCTTACGCTTTGCGTCCTCCGCTGCGTACATCTCGGCATCCTTGACTGCCTTGTCGATGTCTTCCTTTGACATGTTGGTCGAGGAGGTGATGGTGATGTGCTGCTCCTTGCCGGTGCCAAGATCCTTTGCGGAAACGTTTACGATGCCGTTTGCGTCGATATCGAAGGTGACTTCGATCTGAGGAGTGCCGCGGCGAGCCGGTGCGATACCGTCGAGGTTGAAGCGGCCGAGGCTCTTATTGTACTGAGCCATCTCACGCTCGCCCTGAAGGACGTTTATCTCAACTGCGGTCTGGTTATCGGCAGCGGTGGAGAAGATCTGGCTCTTCTTGGTCGGAATGGTGGTGTTGCGCTCGATCAGGCGGGTGCATACGCCGCCGAGGGTCTCAATGCCCAGAGACAGCGGAGTTACGTCCAGAAGCAGAACACCCTTTACGTCGCCTGCGAGAACGCCGCCCTGGATAGCTGCGCCGATGGCAACGCATTCATCGGGGTTGATGCCCTTGAAGCCTTCCTTGCCGGTCAGCTGCTTTACCATCTCCTGAACTGCCGGGATACGGCTGGAGCCGCCGACCATCAGGACCTTGGAGATATCGGAAGCGGACAGTCCGGAGTCGGACAGTGCCTGCTTTACAGGACCCATGGTCTTTTCAACGAGGTGATGAGTCAGCTCATTGAACTTTGCACGCGACAGAGTTACGTCGAGGTGCTTCGGGCCGGTTGCATCTGCGGTGATGTAAGGCAGATTGATGTTCGAGGTGGTAACGCCGGACAGCTCGATCTTCGCCTTCTCGGCAGCCTCGCGCAGACGCTGCATTGCGACCTTATCGCCGGACAGGTCGATGCCCTCTGCCTTCTTGAACTCGTCAACGAGGTACTTGGTGATGCATGCGTCGAAGTCGTCGCCGCCCAGGCGGTTGTTGCCGGCGGTTGCGAGAACCTCGATAACGCCGTCGCCGATCTCCAGCACGGAGACATCGAAGGTGCCACCGCCGAGGTCATAGACCATGATCTTCTGATCGCTTTCCTTATCAAGGCCGTATGCCAGAGCCGCTGCGGTAGGCTCGTTGATGATACGCTTTACATCCAGACCTGCGATGCGGCCTGCGTCCTTGGTCGCCTGACGCTGTGCGTCGGTGAAGTATGCAGGAACGGTGATGACAGCCTCGGTTACGGGCTGGCCGAGATAGCTCTCCGCGTCTGCCTTCAGCTTCTGAAGGATCATTGCGGAGATCTCCTGCGGAGTGTATGATTTATTATCAATGGTGACCTTGTATGCTGTGCCCATTTCACGCTTGATGGACGAAATGGTCCTGTCGGGGTTTGTAATGGCCTGGCGCTTTGCGACCTGACCTACCATTCTCTCACCGGTCTTGGTGAATGCAACGACCGACGGAGTGGTGCGAGCACCCTCTGCGTTTGCGATAACGACAGCCTCGCCGCCTTCCATAACGGATACGCAGCTGTTAGTTGTACCGAGGTCAATACCTATAATCTTACCCATAATGTAAATCCTCCTATTTGAAAGTCAATAATATACCAAATTAATTTATAATCAGTTCGCTACTTTTACCATAGCGAAACGGATCACCTTGTCATTGAGCTTGAAGCCCTTTTGGAACACCTCGACGACTTCGTTTTCTCCGAGGGACTCGTCCTCAACGTGCATGACCGCGTTGTGAACATTCGGATCAAACTTTTCGCCGAGCGCCGGGATCTCGGTTATGCCGAGCTTTTCGAGCGTCTGGTTAAACTGCACCATCGTCATTTCCACGCCCTTGCGGTACGCTTCGTCTGACGTCGGCGTGGAGAGCGCTCTTTCCAGATTGTCGTAGACGGGAAGGAATTTGAGCAGCGTGTCCGCCTTTATATCGGCGTACAGGCCCTCGCGCTCTTTCTGGCTGCGCTTGCGGAAGTTATCGTACTCGGCGCATAGCCTGAGGTACTTTTCCTTTTCCGCCTGAATGAGCTTTTCGGCCGTTTCCTTTATCTCGGCCTCTTTTTTGGACTCTTTCTTCTGTTTCTTATCTTTTTTATCTTCCTTGGGCTCCGCTTTCGCTTCGTCCTTTATTTCTTCGGCAGCGGTCTCGACCTTTTCTTCCTTTATTTTTTCGGTCTGAGTCTCCTGCTCTTTTTTATCTTTGTTACTGCTCATCTATTATGTCATCTCCCTTGATTATAAGCTTATTATGCATGCCCGACGGCGGTGCGGAGCCCGCGCCGAGGCGCTTGGAAAGTCCGGCAGCCAAAAAGCTCAGCTTTGCGGCAACCGCAGAATAATCCATTCTCGTCGGCCCGACAACTCCGATCAGCCCCTTCGTATTATCGCCCATGTCATAGCTTGCTATAACAACGCTTGAATCCTTAAGCTCCTCGGCGATATTCTCCGGGCCTATGAGGACTCGCACCTCGGAATTATCATCGAACAGACCGTTTTCCGCGTCGGCTATGATATGGCCGCCGTCGGAAAGGTAATTCATCAGCTTATGCGCCTTGTCCGGGTCGCGGAACTCGGGCTGGCTGAGCAGCCTGTTCTCGCCGGTGATATAGGCCTCGACACCCTGTTGGCTTTCGAGCGTTTCCATCGTAAACGACGCTATGACCGCCGCAAGACCCATCGTGTCGCCGGCGGCGCGCTCTGTTGAAGATATCAGCAGCGGCGTTATCTTGTCGCTCGAGATGCCGGTGAAGTTTGCGTTAAACAGCGTTGCAAGCTTCTGTATCATCTGCTGATCGACCGAAACCGGGAGATTTACGAGCTTGTTCTTAACCGTATTGTTGCTCAGCATCACAACGATTATGAATGTGTTGGCATCAATATAGATAAGATCAAAGCGCTTTATCGTCGCCGGAGCGTAGGCCGCAAGTGCAAGCGCCGGATAATCGGTCAGCTGCGATGCAAGCTTTCCGACATCGCGCATCTGCTCGTCAAGCTGAGTGAGCTTTTCGTTCAGGCGCCGGTTTATATCCTCAGCCTCCTCAAGGGAAAGCTTCTGTTTTTCCATAAGCTCGTTGACATACATCCTGTACCCTGCGGGGGTCGGGATGCGTCCGGCGGAGGTGTGCGGCTGTTCAAGATAGCCCAGTGCCGTAAGCTCTGCAAGCTCGTTTCGTATCGTGGCGCTGCTGCATCCGAGACCGGAGATGCTCGCAATGGCCTTGCTGCCGACAGGCTCGGCAGTTTTGATGTATTCATCGACCAGTGCGCCGAGTATTTTCTTTTTTCTTTCGCTTATACTCATTTAGCACTCAATCCTCTTGTCTGTTGGCACTCTTAGCCTTCGAGTGCTAATATAGCACTGTTTTTTATTCTTGTCAAGGCTTTTATTAAAAATTCGTGCGAAAATTTATATATTTTTTCGCGCGAAAGTTTTGCTCGGCAAAAAAGCACCCGAAGCCGCAAGGCCTCGGGTGCTACATATTTAATTATAAGCCTCAGCTCCTGCCGGGCGCAAAATTACTTTGCGCGGTACAGGAAGGTGACGGCCTGTGCACGGGTGCAGGTGTCGTTGGGAACGAAGGTCGTTTCGGTCACGCCGGTTGTGATCTTCTTTTCGACCGCCCACAGGATGGCGTTGTAGTAAACGCTGCTGTCGGACACGTCGCTGAACGGATTTGCCGCATCCTTTGCAAGCTCGGGCGAGCCTGCCGCGCGGTACAGGAAGGTGACTATCTGAGCACGGGTGCAGGGGGAATTGGGCTCGAAGGTGGTTTCGGTCACGCCGGTCGTGATCTTCTTCTCGACAGCCCACATGATAGCGTTGTAGTAAACGCTGTCCTTGCTGACGTCGGTGAAGGGGTTGGTAACGTCCTCGGCGACCTCGGGCGAGCCTGCCGCGCGGTACAGGAAGGTGACTATCTGAGCGCGGGTGCAGCTGTCCTTGGGAGCGAAGGTGGTTTCGGTAACGCCGGTCGTGATCTTGCTCTTGTATGCCCACATGATAGCGTCGTGGTATACGCCTGCCGTCACGTCGGTGAACGGCTCGGTGTAGCTGACGCGGCCCTGCGGAGCCTTGTACTGCTCGCCGATGACGCCCTTGAGCTCGGTGGTGATGTAGTCCATCAGTGCCTCGTCAAGAGGAATGCCGGTGTCGAACTGAGCGCTTGCGGAGGCGAATGCATAGTAGGTATCGCCGCCGGCTGCGAGGAAGTTGTTGGTGATGACCGCATAGGTTGCCTTTGCGTCAAACGCCTGGCCGTTTATGCTGTCGATGGTAACGCGGTTTATGGTCTTGGGACCGTAGTAGGTCGAGCCGGGATAGGTAGTGTCGTTTGCGTCATATGCCTTGGATGCATCGACGGTGTAGTTTATTCCGGAAACCTGGGGGAAGCCGCCGATCGCGCTGTCGGGCGAGCAGTAGGTCGAAGCCTCGAGAGCCTCGAGCAGCTCTGCGCCGGTAACATAGACGACTGCGATGGTGTTGCCGAAGGGCAGAACGGTGTTTACGTCCTTCTTGGTGACGTCGCCGGCCTTGATCGCCGCGCGGATGCCGCCGCCGTTCGTGACTGCAACGATGTTCTTCTCGTCAACCGTCACGCCGCCGGTCTTTTTGACCGACCATACCATGGAGTCGGTGATGAGGTCGCCGAGGTTAGTCTCGCCGTCGCGGTTGCCGTAGAGGTCGGTCTTGCTGCTGTAGCTTCTATCGCCGTTAAGCTCGACCTCGCTCTTTGCGAAGACGGCGCCGTACTCGGCGTTGATAGCGTCGGTGATGTCCTGAGCTGCCTTTGCAACCGCCTCGTCCTTTGCAGAGTCTTCGGTCACTTTGACGAGCATGTTCTTTTCGATCTTCTTGGTGGCATTGTCGATAACGATAACGCCGACGTTTTCAAATGCGGTGCCGGTGGACTGGATGGGCTCGTTATTATCGCCCTTTTCCATAACGCTGTGAGAGTGGCCGTCGATGATGAAGTCAACGCCGGTGAGTCCTGCCCACAGGTCGGTCGAGCGGTTGGGCTCGCTTTCGGAATCAACGCCCAGGTGAGACAGAACGACGATAACGTCGGTGCCGTCGGCCTTAAGCTTATCGGCCTCGGCCTGAACTGCCTTGACCATGTCGGCGCCTGCGAGCCAGGTCAGCCCCTTTATGAGCGCCGGGTTTGCCTTGGTCTGGCTTTCGGGCGTGTTGACGCCGATGAAGCCGACCTTCAGGCCGTCAATGTCAAATACCTTGCTGCCTTCGAATGCGGGCTTGCCGTTTTCGTCGAGGATGTTGCAGCAGATGGTGCTGAATGTTGCTTCCTTGAGGTTTTCCTTGAGCTGAGCATAGCCGTAGTCGAACTCGTGGTTGCCGAGGGTTGCGATGTCGTAGCCGGCCGCGTTCATCATCTTGACCGCGTTCAGGCCCTTGTTCGAGCTGACCTCGACCTTGCCCTGGCTGAAGTCGCCTGCGTCGGCAACTATTACCTTGGCGCCCTGGCTTTCATACTCCGCCGCAAGTGCAGCAATGTTTGCATAGCCGGCTATTGCACCGTGAACGTCGTTCGAGTGTACAATAACGGTTTTGCCTGCCATAGACGGGGTCTCCCCTTCTGCGAATGCCGGAACCGCCAGAGCGAATATCATGGCGATGACCAGAAGCAGAGAAAGGAGTTTCTTGGTGTTTTTCATATTGCTCCTCCTGATAAAAATTTTTCGGTTGTGCCGATGTAAATTATTATAACATAGTCATATGCCGAACTTGAAGCATGAATTTTGCCACGCCTTAACATTTGACATTTTAGCATAAAATCCGCAAATTATTTAGTGCATTATTGACAATCCTGCTCTTTACAAAATATTTATTTTTCGGGTAAGTGTCCGTTATTGACTTTTCATCATTAAATGTTATGATATTTTAGTCAGAAACGTCAGATCGATCTACAACGATTCAAAGGAGCATTTTACATGCCGTTTTATAAAAGGATATCCAAGAAAACACTAAAGCTTGCAATAATAATCCTGCTTGCGGCCGCGGTTTTGCTGAGCGCCGCGTTCACATGGTTCGGAACGTTTGAGCTGGCTCAGTTCAACACGCGCTCGCTCACCGATTGGCGGCTGGGCGGCTCGATCGACTACATCCGCAGCGCAGACGACGCAAAGCAGTATGACGCCGACGGCTTCGAATGGTTCTCCGACGAGCGCGGCGAGGGCATAATGCAGGCCGGTACCGACACGCGCTATTACCTCGGCAAGCACCCCGATTCCGGGCTTGGCGGTTACGGCGTGGTCGGCTTTTCCTCGGCCGAGAAGTCTTACTCCGTTCTCGGCATCCGCGTCGGCGACGATGAGCTTGACGCAAAAACGGCGCTGCTCGATGCGCGATACAAGATGGCCGACGGCGGCTTTAACTCCTGCCGCGCGGAAAAGGGCAGAGTGAGCATCGAGCTTACCTTCGAGCACGGCAAGGTCACAAACGTCGCCGCCTTCCTCTCCACCACCAACATTTTTTAGAGGCGCTTTAGCGCATCTACGAATACGCATATTGCCTGAACCCGGTATCGAAGGTGCGGAGGAAACCATAGTTGCCTCGCCATACGTTAGTGCGTTGCGTAGCAATCACGGTTTTATCCAATGTCACGAACCGGGCTACCGCAATATATGTATAAGTAATGCGCTAATTCGCCGCCGAAAAAATGGAATTTGTTGTGAAACAATTTAATGAGCTTTCCGCGCAGGAGCTGTTCGAGATATACAAATTGCGCGTATCGGTGTTCGTGGTCGACCAAAGCTGCCCGTATCAGGAGGTCGATGACGCGGACAAGGCTGCATATCACCTCGTTTTGCGCGACGAGGATGGCATACCGCACATAAAAATGACGCTAAAATGAAAAATCTTCGTATCGAAAGTGATACGAAGATTTTTTGCTCATTTATGCCGGGTAAGAAACGATCAGCGCATCAACATCCGAAAGGCTCGTGCCTGCAAAGCCGTAGGCGCCGCCATCGTTTTTTGCAAGAGTCACGCTGACGGTCTGCGCAGCGAGGTATTCGGGCGAAGCAAGGCGCGCCGAGACCATGCCGCAGATCGACTTTGCCCACCAGTCCTTGAAGCTCTGCGACGATTTGTCAAGCTCCCCGGCGGCAATGCGGTTTGCCGCATCCTGCGCAAAGCCGGGGTAATCGTTCTGCGCCGCCTGCGCGACCGCAGCAATGGGACTGACCGTTACGGAAACGGTGTAGCCGTCGCCGCCCTGCACCGTGGGGCCGATCTCGTATTTTGCGCATTTATACATCCGGCGCATGAGGTCAAGAAGCTCGGTGCGCGTCGCGTCGCTGCACCGCGCAAGATCAATGCCGAAATATTCGCAGAAAACCTCAAGACTCACCTGCATGCCGCGCTCATAGCGCTCATCGCAGCTCTCCTTAGTCTCACCGCCGAGCATGGCAAGGTATTCGTCGGAATACTCGCCGAGATACACGGCGTCAAGGCCGCCCCTGACATAGGCTGCCGGATCAAAGGTCTGCTTTGTCGCCTCGGGCGTGGGATCCGGCGCGCCGCCCTTATCCTTTCCGCAGCCGGCAAGCAGAGCAAGGCACAGTGAAAGTGCAAGCACAAGACACGCAAAGCGTCGGGACATATTTTTCATACTCTGAACTCCTTTTAGGTTTGTGTATAACTTTATACATTATAGTATTGGAAATTTGCTCCGCTGTCAATCACAATTTTTCCAATGCGGCATAGAATGCATCGACCGCAATTGGGGGAATTATATGACTTATGTACTTATTACGGCGGCAGGAATTGCACTTTGCAGCCTTGTCGGCGCTGTGATAGGCTTTCTGTTCGAGAATATACCGCCGGCAGTCGAGGACGCGCTGTCGGGCGCGGCGGCAGGCATAATGCTGTGCGCGGCGATACTCGGCCTTGTCGTGCCGTCGGTGGAGTTTTCCGGCGCGCGGACGCTGTGGCTCACGCCGCTGGGCATATTCTGCGGTGCATTCTTTTTAAGCGGCATAAACATCGTCGGCCCGCGGCTTGCCGGAGGCATGGGCATGACAAACGGCAATGACGAGGCATGCCGGCACGCGCTTTTGTTCGTCGCGGCCATTGCGATACACCACTTTCCCGAGGGCATCGCCGCCGGGGTGAGCTTCGGAACGGGAAACCTCTCCGACGCCGTGACGGTAACAAGCGGCATCGCGTTTCAGAACATTCCGGAGGCCATGATAATCATACCGCCGCTTCTGAAAGCCGGAACGGGCAAAAAGCGTGCGGCGATAGTTGCGTTTATAAGCGGCGCTGTCGAGGTAGCCGGTGTGTTTTTCGGCTACTTTGCCATAACGCTCTCGCGCGGCATACTGCCGTTTGCGCTCGCCTTTGCAGCCGGAACGATGCTGTATGTCATAGTTGACGACATGGTGCCGCAGACCCACATCCGCGGCAGTGGCCGGCTTTCGACCTACTGCATGCTCCTCGGCTTCTGCCTTATGCTGACGGTCGATTGCCTTGTATCGTGAAAAAGGAGACCGCAAAATGCAGTCTCCTTTTTCACAGTATCTCTATATCAAACTGCCGCCCGGTCTGCGCATCGACAAGAACGAAAACGCGCTCGCCGCCGCTGCCTGCGCAGTCAAAGCCATAACACAAAACAGCGCTCCTGCCCTCGGTCGGAGCATAGCAAAGCTGCGCATCCGAAACGCTCAGCGTTTCCGGGATCGCGGTGCGTGCCGCAGTCTCGCTCACGGCGGCCGCGGCCTTCGGGTAAGTGCCGTGGTTTTTGATATGCGCCGCCGCGTCGAAGGCATAGATATCGCCGTAGTCTCCGGCGACGGAAATGCGCACGCTGTCGTCAATGCACCTCACGCCGTTTTCGACGCACTCGAATTTCATTGTCTGCACGCTGCCGTATCGCTCGCTCGACGCAAGATACATTTCGCCAAAGCCGTGGGCAGCCAGAAAATCACGGGCTATCGCCTCAAGCTCGGATGACTCCATGTCTCCTGCCACGCTGCGCTCGGAGCTGAGCGACAGGACATTGCCCTCGGCATCGACGCATACGCTGCCGCCGTTAAATGCAAAGCACACCGTGCCGTTTTCCGCGCTGTATTCCGCCTCGAGCTTATCTTCATCAAGGCCGAAGAACTCGGCGGCAATAGCCTTGGCCTCGCTCTGCGCGACAGGCTTTTTGCCGGTGCTCTGCGCGGTTTTTGCGTATTTTCCGTCGTAGCCGTCAAGCTCGGTCGCGCCGATGCCGTCCTCTATACCGAGCATGGACGCGCTCAGCCTGTCGCCGGAGTCTGCAAACACATTCTCCGGCTCGTCAAGCAGCACCTCGCCGTCATTTATCTCGTTGCGCAGCTCGCTCAGCTCCCGTGTCAGCGCCGCGGCGGTTTTGTAAAGCGAGGCAAAGTTCCGACGCGCCGCATCGTCAAAGCCCGACTGCGCCGAGGTTCGCAGGCTGCCGCGCGCATAGTCGCCGGCAATTCCTATAAACGCCGCCGTCTGCTCCAACTCCTGCGTTGAAAACGGCAGCACCGCCATGGTCATCTCGGCCGCAAGGCAGCTCCCGTAGATATCCGCGCACAATTGACCCGACAGCTCAGCGCCGCTTGCATACGACGCGCGGTGCAGCGAGTCCGAAAGCGCCGACACGGAGCCGACCACCTCCTCGAACGCATGCGCATAGCTGTACTCGGCCGTGCGGCGATAGCTGCCCTCCATGCCGAAATGCACCGCCGTGTACGCGCCCAGCGCAACGACCGCCGCCGCAAGATATGTGATGATGAGTATAAACGTCTTTTTTCTTATATACATGGAAACACCTCGGTGTAAGTGTTTCCGAAACGCCGCCGATTATACAGTCACTCAAAAAGCCTTCTCCGAAAAAACGGAGAAGGCTTTCATTTAAATTAATCGCCGTCGGGATCGGCTTCGGGCGGTTTTTTGACTACGAGGACTTTTTCGACTCGCAGTCCGTCCATTTCAAGAACTGTGATGTGCAGATCTTCATAATCAAAGCTGTCGCCCACCGAGGGGAACGAGCCGAACATCTCTATCGTCCAGCCGCCGACGGTTTCGCTTTCCGCCTCAAAATCACGCTCACGGATGCCGACAAGGTCGATGAAATCGGAGATGCTCATGTCGCCGTCAAGCTCGAACTCGCCGTCGGAGCGCTCGAGGATCTCTTCCTTTATCTCATCCGTATCGTCCCATATCTCGCCGACGAGCTGCTCGAGAACATCCTCCATCGACAGTATGCCCAACGTTCCGCCGTATTCGTCGGTGACGATGGCCAGGTGCTGCTTTGCCTTGCGCAGCTCTGTGAGCACCGCGGGCAGCTTCATGGTTTTATAAACATAGCACGGCGGCATGAGCAGACTGCGTATATCCGGCTTCTCGTCGCCTGCAAGCGCTTTGAGGAAGTGATTGAGATATAGAACGCCGATCACGTTATCCACGCTGTCCTCATAAACCGGGATGCGCGAGAACGGCGCATTCTCGATCGTTTCGATCTGATCGGCCATGTCCTCGTCGATATCCAACGCTACAACGTCAACACGCGCGGTCATTACCTCGGAGGCCATTATATCCGAAAAGTCTATCGCCGCCTGCACAAGCTCCGAGCGATCCTCGTCAAGGACGTCCTCGTCCTCTGCAGTCTCTATGATAGAGCTCAGCTCCTCGACGGCGGCTTCCTCGTCGGTGTTCTCCGCTTCACCCTTGAGCCCAAGCGTCAGCAGCTTTATAAGCCCGACGACAAGGCGGATAAGCGGCATGAATATGATCGTCAGGCCGCGCACGAAATAGGCGTAGGTCAAGGCCAAACGGTTTGCACTGCTTTTGGCTATGATCTTCGGTATCGTCTCGCCAAAAATTATGACGAGCACGGTTATAGTGAGCGTTGACACCCACGCATAGCTGTCATCGCCGTTGCACAGCTCCAGCACCAGCAGTGAGCCGAGCGAGGAGTTTGCTATGTTCGCGAGGTTATTGCCTATAAGTATTGCCGAGAGCGAATCGTCAAAATTATCGACGATCTTCACCGCGACCTTGGCGCGCTTCGAGCCGTCGTCACGGGCGTTTTCAAGCCTCATGCGGTTGCACGAGGAGTAAGACATCTCGGCCGAGGAGAAGATATGCGAGAAGATGATGCAGACGATTATTCCGCAGACATATGCCCAGGTCATTTCTCCTCACCTCCCTCGTCGATGAGGCGCACCCTCAGCCGCAGTATTCGATTATTGCGCATTTCCGACACGGTGACGGCAACGTTATCATATTCAAAGCTGTCGCCCACCGAGGGAATGTTGTCAAACTGCTCGTAGGCCCACTCGCCCAGGAGCTTATTCGTAAACTCGTCATCGTCGTCCTCGTCAAGCTCCAGAAGCTCGAAAACGTCGCTGACGGTCATCTCGGCGGTGCAGTCCCACTCGCCGTTATCCAGCGCGACATACGGCTCTTCGACGACGTCGTCCTCGTCCCAGATCTCGCCTACGAGTTCCTCGAGAATATCCTCGACCGTCACTATGCCGAGCGTGCCGCCGTAGTTATCCGTAACCACGGCCATATTGAGCCGCTTTTTGCTCATCACCGGAAGCAGCCCGTCTATATTCGTGCTGCCGTGGATGAAGTACGGCTCATCCAAAAGCGCGCGAACGTCCATTTTCTCGCCCTCGCGCAGGTATGTCTTTATAAACTTGCGTATCGACAGTATACCTATGATATTATCGATGCTGCCCTCGTACACGGGAAGGCGGCTGTGCGTTTCGCTGCGTATGGTGCCGAGCATCTCATTGACAGGATCGTCGATGTCAAGCGCGACTATGTCCACGCGCGAGGTAAGTATACTCTCGACCGTCGTTTCCGCAAATTGCAGAGCCGAGCTTATAAGCTCGCCTCGCTCCTCATCGAGGCTGCCCTCTTCGGTCATATCCTCAATGATATCGTATATCTCGTCCTCGGTGACGGATATCTGCGGATCGGCCTTGGCAAGCTTTGCGGCGAAATTGCCTATCGCCGTCAGCAGCGTTGCAAGAGGCTTGAGAACGGTCATGAAAAACCACAGCGAACCCGCGACCGCCAGCGACAGCCGCTCGCTGTATTTCTTCGCGATGCTCTTGGGCAGCATCTCGCCGGCAAAGAACACGACCAGCGTCATTACAAACGTGCTGATCGTAACCGCGCCGCTTACGCCCGGGAACATGCGCGTTACCGCAAGCGTAGCTATGCTCGCCGCGGAAAGATGTACGATATTCGTGCATATGAGTATGCTCGTTATCGCAAGGTCAAAGTTGTCGAGCACCTTCAGCGCCCGTATTGCTTTTGCCTCGCCGCGCTCGGCGCGGACCTTTATCCTGACCTTGGAGACCGAGGCAAACGAGGTCTCCGCCACGGCAAAATACGCCGCGCACAGGATAAGCAGAATTACGACTATCAGCGACAATCGACTGGCATCGTCCATTTCGGATCTAACACTCTCCATTCGTGGGCTGCTGCCCGGTAAATTAAAAATCAGTATATCATAGCAAAAACTCACAGTCAATCATTTTAGAGGCGCATTGGGGCACCTACGGATACGCATATTGCGGTTGTCCGGTGTCGAAGGTGCGGTGGAAACCGGAAAACTGCCGCCATACATTAGTGCAGTGTTAAATTCTGCACCGCACCCGTAGGGGCGATCATTGATCGCCCGCATGTGGTGGCTTTGCCAGTACCGAAATAGAAGCGTAGGGAACGGATTTATCCGTTCCGCTTGTCGCGGTTTCTTCCGCACCAACCGGTCGCGCCACCGCAATCACCGTATCGGTACATTGTAAAAGCGCCACTAAAAAAGCGCCACTAAAAAAGCGCTACTAAAAAAGCGCCTCTAAAAAATGTAGCGCCTACGGCGCAGATTTAATGACACCTCATCCGTCGCCAAGGCGACACCTTCCCCTCAAGCTACGCAGGGGAAGGCAAAAGGGACGGTCTGTGACCGCCCCCAATGAATAATGAATGATGAATAATTAATAGTGAATAATTGCCGATACACATACTGCGTCAGCACGACCGGTGGGTGCCGGCAAAACCGTGGCACTCGGGCGGCCAATGGCCGCCCCTACGGCTACAGATTTGAGTGCCGACGAAACCATAACATGCGGAACGGATAAATCCGTTCCCTACATGGTGCGGTGCAAAATTCAGCAGCGCACTACTGGGTTGCGAGGCAACTACGGTTTCGTCGGCAACTTCGACACCGGGCTACCAGAGATATATGTATCGGTAGGTGCCTCAATTCGCCTCTAAATAAGCTTCGATGCCTTTTTTGAGCAGCTCCATGCAGCGAGTGATGTCCTTTTCGTTTATGACGTAGGCCATGCGGATCTCGTTGACGCCGGTGTGCGGAGTTTTGTAAAAGCTCTCGGCCGGAGTGAACATCAGTGTATCGCCGTTGTCGTCGAACTCTTCGAGCATCCAGATCTGGAACTTCTCGGCGTCGTCAACGGGCAGCGCCGCCATGACGTAGAACGCGCCCTTCGGCTCGGAATACACAACGCCGGGGATCTTCTTGAGTCCCTCAACGAGCGTGTCCTTGCGCGCGCAGTATTCCTTGCGCACGGCGTCAAAGTACTCGGGGCCGACCGAATACAGCGCCGCGGACGCGACCTGGTCGATGGTCGATGCGCAAAGGCGGCCCTGGCACCACTTCATTGCGTGGTTATACAGCTCCTTGTTTCTCGTGATGACGCAGCCGATGCGCGCGCCGCAGGCCGAGAAGCGCTTGGAGACCGAGTCGATGACAACTACGTTATCCTCATAGCCCTCAAGCTGGAGAAGGCTCATGAGCTTTTCGCCGCCGTAGACAAACTCGCGATACACCTCGTCGCCGATGATGAACAGGTCGTGCTCCTTGGCAATGTCGGCCATGAGCTTCAGCTCCTCCTCGGTGAGGATGGTGCCGGTCGGATTGCCGGGGTTTGTGAACAGTATCGCGCGGGTGTGCTCGTTGATGCATGCCTCGATGCGCTCGCGCACGGCGAACTTATAGCCCTCCTCGGGCTTTGTGGTCACGGGGCGGATAGTCGCGCCGGTGAGGGTGACAAAGGTCGAGTAGTTGGGGTAAAACGGCTCGGGAATAATGATCTCGTCGCCCTCATCGAGGATGCAGGAGAGCGCTATCTGAAGCGCCTCCGAGCCGCCGGTCGTGATGAGCACCTGCTTATTGGTTATCGGAGCATCTATCTTGCCGTAGTAATTGACAACGGCATCGATCATCTCGGGAACGCCGTCGGACGGAGCATACGCCAGAACCGGCTGCGAGAAATTCTTCACGGCTTCAAAGTACGCCTCGGGAGTCGCTATATCGGGCTGGCCGATGTTCAGATGATAAGCCTTTTTGCCCTTCTTGACAGCCTCGGCGGCGTAGGGCGCGAACTTTCTCATCGGGGAAAGGCCGCATTTTTCGATCTTGCTTGAAAACTTCATTTTCATTCCATCCTTTCCAAAATTGCAAATTTGCCATTTAATTGCACGCTTTGCCGAGCAAAACTTTCTTTTGCTTTGCGCAAATGTGTTGAAAACGCGGCAGTTTAGAGACGATATTTCCTCACTTCGCTCAAAACTGCACTCACTTTGCAGCAATATTGTATCACCTCGATGTCCCACATTCAACCGTTCGCACGCAAAATTCCTTGACAACATTTCTCCAATTTTTTAGTGGCGCATTGAGGCAGTAACGGATACGCATATTGCGGTGACCCGACCGGAAACAATGGGATAAACCATAGCGTTTCGCATCCCGTTAGTACGGCACTGAATTTTTCGCCGCACTCCATTGGCTCTCAGCTAACAGCTAACAGCTATCAGCTACGGTGAAACCGTACCCGTAAGTGCCCCAATTCGCCACTAAAAATATTGATTGTGCAATGGATTTTGTGATATAATTTTTAAAAACAACTGCACGGAGGTGGCATATGCCCTATAAAGCGAAAAGTGACCTTACAAAAGCGGCCATAAAAAAGAGCTTTTTAGCGCTGCTGAACGAAAAGCCGATAAACCAGATCAGCGTCCGTGACATTGCCGAGGGCTGTGGCTTCAACAGAAACACGATCTACTATCACTATGACGACATTCCCTGCCTTGTCGAGGAGATCGTCATCGAAACCGCCGAAAAGATCATCAGCGATTATTCCGACTATCACTCGCTTGAAGCCTGCATTGACAAGATGGCGGAGTTTGCCCTTGAGCACAAGCGCACCGTTCTTAATATATACAACTCGTCAAACCGCAGCGTGTACGAGCTGTATCTTATGAAGGTCTGCGGCAGCGTTGTTGAAAACTATCTGCACACAATGTTCGGCGATGTAAAGGCCGACCCCGAAAGCCGCGAGATACTCGTCTGGTTTTATAAGTGCGAGTGCTTCGGCCAGATCATCGACTGGCTCAACTGCGCAATGAACTATAATATATCCGAGCAGTTTTCAAAGCTGTGCAAGCTGCGCGAGGGCTTCGTGGATATTCTTGTCGAACGCTGCCGAATCGAATAATAACCGACACTTTTTCCTGATCCTGTTGAAATGCACAAAATTTCAACAGGATTTTCGTTTATAATAGTGCATTTACAAGAAACTACAGTTTTTTGTAAAATTATTCTCGGCAAGGCAAAAATGCTATTATAAGGGAGATAAACGATGAAAAAGCGACTGCTAAGCATACTGCTCGTGCTGCTGATGGCGTTAACTCTTTTACCCCTCGGCGCATTGGCAGACGAAAACAGCAAATGCGGAGAAAGCCTGACATGGGAGCTTACTGCCGGCATACTGACGATCAAGGGAACGGGAGACATGTATGATTACAGCAGTGCCGATCCTGCTCCATGGAGCGCAAAAAACAACGATATTAGCGAAATAACCGTATCGGAAGGAGTTACAAGCATTGGAAATAACGCCTTTCATTCTTGCAATGCAGAAAGCGTTGATCTACAGGGCACTTCTTTAGTATCAATTGGTAAAAATGCATTTTCACGCTGCACAATGCTCATGAGCATTTTTATCCCGGAAAGCGTTCAGTCCATAGGAAGCGAGGCTTTTTCGCTTTGCGAGGGGCTTTCCATGGTAGAGCTGCCGACTACGCTAACCATAATCCCGGACGGGATATTTACAGACTGTGCGCTGCTTGAAAGTATTACAATCCCCGACACCGTTACCGAAATCGGCGCGAATGCGTTTTTGAGGTGTAAGGTATTCAGCCTCGAAACGCTGCCGGGCGGCATAAAAAGCATAGGCGCTGCCGCGTTTGAAAACTGCGGCAGTATAGAAAACTTGGAACTTCCCAAAACTCTGGAGAGCATAGGCGAAGCCGCGTTCGGCGGCACGATAATCGACAAAGCAAGCTTTGACGGGACCCTTGAGAAATGGGCGGCTATCGGCGGCGACGGCTGCGGCATTGCTCGGGACAAAATGGATTTTCTTGAACACATCTGCGATTTCAGCGGCTGGGAATATGACACACAGAAGCACTGGCAGTCGTGCTCCTGCGGAAAAACACAAAACGAAGGGGAACACACGGGCGACGGCGATACCTGCACCGTCTGCGGCGCTGCGCTGTCGGAAGCCTTGGGCAGCGGAAGCATCGACGGCGGTCTGAGCTGGTCGCTTTCGCGCAGCGGCGCTCTCACCATAAGCGGCAGCGGCAAAATGTCCGATTTTTCATCCGTTGCAAACGCGGCGCCATGGGATGCGCAAAAAGACAAAATCCAAAGCGCCGTCATCGAAAGCGGCGTGCAGAGCATATCGGGCGGCGCGTTTTCCGGCTGTACGGCTCTTGAAAAAGTCAGCATATCCGACACGGTCGCGCAGATCGACCTGAATGCCTTTGACGGCTGCACGGCTCTCGCGGAGTTTGAGGTCGCAGCGGACAACAAGGCGTTTTCGTCCGACGGCGGAGTGCTTTTTTCCGCCGACAAAAAGCTTCTGCGCTGTCCCGTCGGCAAGGCGGCAGACTGCACCGTTCCGAGCGGCACCGTCGCCATTGCCGGCGGCGCGTTCAAAGATTGCTCAAAGCTCGAAAGCCTTGTCATTCCCGATTCGGTGACGGCGATCGGCAAGAGTGCGTTTGAAAACTGCGCGGCCTTAAAGCGCATCACGCTTCCTAAAAGCATAACAAAGCTTGAATCATTGACCTTTTCCGGCTGTGCCGCGCTTGCGGAGATCACGCTGCCCGACAGCATTAAAACGCTCGGCGAAAAGGTGTTTTCTGGCTGTGCCGCGCTCAAAAGCGTGAAAATTCCGGCCGAGGTGACCGTCATTCCGACCGAGGCGTTTTACGGCTGCTCATCGCTTGAGAGCATAACTATACCGAAAAACGTCAGCCACATAAACGAGCGCGCCTTCGACGGCTGCACGGCGCTGAAAAAGGTAGACTATCTCGGCAGCGACACAGACTGGAGCCAGGTCACTAAAGAAACCGGCAACAACGCACTCGACAATGCCGAAAAGAGCTTTACCCGCACAGATCACGAGCACAAATACACCGACACCGTTATCCCGCCGACATGCACCGAGCGCGGCTGCACCGTGCATCTGTGCGCCTGCGGCGATAAGCGCGAGGATAGCTACACGCCGCCGCTCGGGCACAGCTACAAGGGCGGCATATGCGTCCGCTGCGGCATACTCGACCCGAACAGGGACACGCAGCACGAGCATGATTTCATCCCCACCGTCACAAAGCCCACCTGCATGACCGAGGGCTTTACGACCTACGCCTGCTCCTGCGGCGAGTGCTACACGAAGGACTATGTCAGCGCCGTCGGGCACAAAACGCAGCTGCAAAACGCCAAGGCCGCAGGCTGCATGACCGGCGGCTACACCGGCGACGAGGTCTGCACCGTCTGCGGCAAGGTGTTCAAGCAGGGCAGCGTCATATTCGCTCTCGGTCACGATCCTCAGCCTGCGCGCGTCAAAGCGCCGACATGCACCGAAAGCGGCTATACAGGCGATCTTATCTGCATGCGCTGCGGAGACATGACACAGATCGGCAAGACCGTTGCGGCAGCAGGGCACAAATTTTTCGGCGGCGTGTGCTCGGTCTGCGGCACGAAGGGTGCGGAAGCCGTACCGGAATTTGCCGATGTTAAGCCCGGTGCGTTTTACTTCGACGCCGTGCAGTGGGCTGTAAAAAACGGCATAACAAACGGCACTGGGAAAAACACCTTCTCGCCGAACACCGTCTGCTCGCGATACCAGATAGTGATGTTTCTATGGCGCGCGGCAGGGCAGCCGGAGGCCAAGGCGGCCGTGAGCTTTGCCGACGTAAAGCACGGCGACATCTTCTATGAAGCGGTGCAATGGGCAGTCGAGCGCGGCATAACGAAAGGAACGAGCAGCACGAGCTTTTCACCATTCGCACCCTGCACACGCGGACAGATAGTCACATTCCTGTACCGCTCGGCAGGTTCGCCAGCGATAAGCGGCACATGCGATTTTTCCGATGTTTCCGCCGGTTCGTTCTGCCATGACGCTGTTATCTGGGCAAGCTCCGAGGGCATAACCAAGGGCACGAGCGCCGGGCGCTTTTCCCCGAACGAAGGCTGCACGCGCGCACAGGTCGTGACCTTCCTCTATCGCGCGTCGGGAGGCAAATAAGCGACCTTACGCAAGCTCAAGGCTCTCCCGAAAGAGAGCCTTTCAGGCTGTCGAAAAACTATGCTGCAAAAGAAAGATAATAGAGCAGCAGGGGAGCTCGAGGGGGCAAAGGCCCCACTCGAAATTGGATTAATAGCCATCAAAAACGCCTGATTTATCAGGCTTTTTGACGAGCGTAGCGAGATTTTTCGTGAAAACCTGTTTTCACAAAAAATGTGGCGTTTTTGCAGCGTGCAAAAAAGTCAAAGACATTTTTGACACGATGCAAGGCTCTCCCGAAAGAGAGCCTTTTTCATATTTTCGTGACAAGCGGCGGCGGATTTGGTATAATGTAATGTAAACCAAAAATAAGGACTGATAACAATAGAGACTAACGATATAAAAATCGAGCGCGCGGTGCTGGCCGGACTTGCGGCGGCATCGATGGAGCAGTCGGAGCGCTCAAGCGAGATCTCGATGCAGGAGCTTGCCGCGCTTGTCGAAACGGCAGGCGGTCAGGCCGTCGGCATGATGATACAAAACCGCCCGACGCCCGATCCGCGCAGCTTCATCGGCGACGGTAAGGTTGCCGAGCTGAAGGAATTTATAGAAATGAACGACTGCGATCTTGCGGTTTTCGACAACGAGCTGTCGCCGTCGCAGATGCGGGTACTCGGCGAGGAGCTTGGAGTCAAGGTGCTCGACCGCTCGGGGCTTATCCTGGATATTTTCGCCCAGCGCGCACAGACGCGCGAGGGTCAGCTTCAGGTTGAGCTTGCGCAGTACAAATACCTGCTGCCGCGCCTGACGGGCATGTGGACGCACCTTGTGCGCCAGACAGCCTCCGGCGGCTCGTCGCCTATCGGAACGCGCGGCCCCGGCGAAACTCAGCTTGAAACAGACCGCCGGCATATCCGCAGGAAGATACAGAAGCTCGAGGAGGAGCTTGCCGCCGTGCGCAAGGTGCGCTCGACACAGCGCCGCAAGCGCGAGAAAAACGACGTTCCCGTCGTTGCGCTCGTCGGCTACACAAACGCCGGAAAGTCAACGCTTTTAAACTGTCTGACCGATGCCGGCATACCGGCAAACGACCGCCTTTTCGACACGCTTGACACCACGACGCGCAAGCTGCGCATCGACGAAGTGACCGAGGTTCTCATATCCGACACCGTCGGCTTTATCCGCAAGCTTCCGCACCATCTGGTCGAGGCGTTCAAGGCGACGCTCGAGGAGCTGAGCTACGCCGACGTTCTGCTGCATGTCATAGACATATCAAACCCCGACTGGGAGGAGCAGGCGCGCGTCGTTGATGAGCTTATCTGCCAGCTCGGAGCCGAGCAGACGCCGTGCATCCGCGTTTTCAACAAATGCGACGCCTACCTCGGCATACTGCCGCACGGTGAGGACGTCATCTGCCTTTCGGCAAAAAGCGGCGAGGGTGTGCAGGAGTTGGTGCAGCGCCTGTCGGCTCTGCTCGACCGCGGCAACCACAAGGTCACGCTGCGCATACCGTATTCCGACGCCGGGATCATGGATCTTTTAAACCGCGAGGCCGCGGTGACGAGCCTTGAATATCTCGACGACGGCATCAAGGCCGAGGTCACTGTTCCGCCCGAGGTTTTCGGCAAGGTAAAGCGGTATATACCCAATTACACCGAGCCCAAGGAGGACTGGGAGGATTGAGCGAGTATTTCGTGCCTGCCGGAAGCGGCGAGGCTGAATTTGTCGAAAAGCGTTCGAGCTTTCTCGGCCATGTGCGCTTTGTCGAAACCGAGGACGCCGCGCGCGACTTCATAAACGAGATGAAGAAAAAGCACTATGACGCGCGGCACAACTGCTGGTGCTATATGATCCGCGGCGGCGCCGTGCGCTATTCCGACGACGGCGAGCCGCAGGGCACGGCAGGACTGCCGATGCTCGAGGTGTTCAAACGCGAGGGCGTTGAAAACGTCGTGTGCGTCGTCACGCGGTATTTCGGCGGAGTTCTGCTCGGAACGGGCGGACTGCTGCGCGCATACACGAAAAGCGCAAAGGACGCGCTGGACGCGGCCGGTATCGCCGCCGTGCGCCGCTGGGTGAAGCTCGAGGTCGGCTGCCCGTATTCGCTTTTCGAGCGCATGAAAACGGAGTGCCTTTCGCTTGACGGGGCTGTGCAAAACGTTGACTATGGCGCGGACGTGCTGCTTTCGCTGCTGCTGCCGGAGAATAACGCCGAGGCGTTTTCCGCGCGCGTTACGGAGCTGAGCGCCGGTGCATGCAGCGCGCTGGCTGTCGGCGAGGAGCTTATGCCGGTCAGAATAAAATGAAAGCCGACAGGCGATATGTGTTCGGCTCTTGTCAGCTTAACTTTTTCGGGGGTACAGCCGTGCCTCCGAAAATTTTTTCGAGAAAATTTAAAATAAATTGCAGGGAAATGCGAATTTGCGTCGTATAAAGTATTGAAAGAAAATTTGATGCCTTTTGATTGGAGGGAAATGCATGGCGTGTCCGAGAGAAAAGCGCGAGATGATCGAGCGAACGCTCGTCGGCGAGTTCGGCGTCAGAGCCGAGGACTCAAAGGGTCGGCGCACACCGGAGCCGGAGTGCGAGATACGCACCTGCTTCCAGCGCGATGTTGACAGAATAACGCACTCCAAGTCCTTCCGCAGATTAAAGCACAAAACTCAGGTGTATCTGCGTCCGGAGGGCGATCATTACAGAACGCGCCTTACGCACACGCTCGAGGTATCGCGCCTCGCGCGCACGATAGCCAGAGCGCTCGACTTAAACGAGGATCTCACCGAGGCTATGGCGCTGGGCCACGATCTGGGACACACGCCGTTTGGTCACGCCGGCGAGCGCGCGCTCAACAAAATATACGAAGAGGGCTTCAAGCACTATGAGCAGTCGCTGCGCGTTGTCGATATCCTCGAGCGCGACGGCCGGGGGCTTAACCTGTGCTATGAAACGCGCATGGGCATCCTGCATCACACGCACGGCGCGCCGGACGATACGACCGAGGCGACCGTCGTTCGCCTTGCCGACCGCATAGCGTACATAAATCACGACCTTGACGACACCATCCGCGCCGGAATACTCCGCGCCGAGGACGTTCCCGACATGATCCGCACGCGCTGCGGCGAGCGCAACAGCGAGAGGATAAATTCCATCATGCTCGACCTCATCGAAAACAGCGGCGGCGGAAAAATTCAAATGAGCGATTACATGCAGGAGGCGGTCGATTTCTTCCACGCCTTCATGTATTCGGACGTGTACACAAATCCGATCGCCAAGGGCGAGGAGAGCAAGGTTGACGGCATCATCGGCTCGCTTTTTGACTATTACCTCAAGCATCCGGATAAAATGCCGGACGAGATGCAGCTTATCGCAAGCCGCGAGGGCGTTTCGCGCGCCGTTTGCGACTATATCTCCGGCATGACCGACGGCTACGCCATGGAAAAATACAGCGAGATATTTATCCCCATGTCGTGGACGGTGAAGTAAAATTAATAATGAATAGTGAATGATGAATAATTAATGTGTGCGCAAGCGCACTTTTCAATAGCGCATTCACATTGTACCGATACGTTTATTGCGGTGTCCCGACCGGTGGGTGCAGACAAAACCGTGGCAAGCGGAACGGATAAATCCGTTCCCTACAGGGTGGCGGCAAAAAATTCAGCAATGCACTGCTATAGCGCGTGGCAGCCATGGTTTCCTCCATTGTCTCGACACCGGGCTACCGCAATATATGTATAGGTACGGCGCTAAAGCGCCTCTAAAAGGAGGGATGGGTAATGGCTATACCGGAGAGCTTCCTTCAGGAGCTTGTTGAAAAAAACGATATAGTAGACGTCGTGGGCGAGTATGTGCGCTTAACGAAGCGCTCCGGCTCGAACCAATTCGGCCTGTGCCCGTTCCACAGCGAGAAAACGCCGTCGTTTTCCGTGTCGCCGGACAGGCAGATATATCACTGCTTCGGCTGCGGCAAGGGCGGAGGCGTTATAAATTTCATAATGGAGATCGAAAACCTCAGCTTTCCGGAGGCAGTTGAGTTCCTCGCAAAGCGCGTGGGTATGACCATGCCCGAGCAGGAGGATAACCGCGAGGCGAAAAAGCGCCGCCGGCTTCTGGACTTGAACCGCGACGCGGCGAGGTTTTTCTACTCATGTCTCAGCAAGCCCGAGGGCAAGCCTGCGCTTGACTACATGGCGCGGCGGCAGATAACGCCGCACACGGCAAAGCGCTTCGGCCTCGGCTACGCGCCGGACACATGGGACAGCCTCATAAACGCGATGAAGGCGCTCGGCTACTCGGAGTACGAGATGTTCGACGCCGGACTTGTCCGCAAGGGCAAAAACGGCGGACACTACGACACGTTCCGCAATCGGCTAATGTTCCCGGTCATCGACGTCAGGGGTGATTTTATCGGCTTTTCCGGCAGAATACTCGGAGACGGCGAGCCGAAGTATATGAACAGCCCGGAAACGATGGTGTTCAACAAAAGCCGCAATCTTTTTGCGCTTAATCTGGCTAAAAAGTCGAAGAGCGGACATATAATACTTGCTGAGGGCAACGTTGACGTCGTGATGATGCATCAGGCCGGCTTTGACGGCGCGGTCGCGTCGCTCGGCACGTCGCTCACGCCCGAGCAGGCGCGGCTGATCTCGCATTACACGAACGAGGTCATCATCGCTTACGATAACGACGGCGCAGGCAAAAAAGCCTCGCAGCGCGCCATCGGGCTTCTTGAAAAGCTCGATCTTAAGGTCAAGGTGCTGTCGATGAGCGGCGCAAAGGACCCTGACGAGTATATAAAGACCAAGGGCGCAGACGCGTTCCGAAATCTGATAGACAAGTCGGAGAACCACATCGACTACCAGCTGCAAAATGTGACGGATAAATACGACCTGAGCATCGACGAGCAGAAGGTCGCATTCTTGAAGGAAGCCTCGGATATGGTCGCGCACCTGCCGGGCAGCGTGGAGCGTCAGGTCTACGCGATGCGCGTTGCGTCAATGGCCGGTGTTGCCAGCGACGTTGTCGCGCAGGAGGTTGAGCGAAGGCGCAAGCGCCTTGTGCGCACGGCCCAGCGCACCGACGCAAAAAGCGCCTCACATCCCGAGCGGCAGTTTCAGCCCAAGGCAAAGGAGCTGCACTATGAAGATCCCGAATCCGCCGCCGCCGAGGAAGGCATAATAAGGCTTCTGTATCTCGATCAGGGCATCTGCCGCGGCAAGGAGCTCCCGCCGCCGGAGATCTTCTCGTCGCCGGCGCTCGCGCGGATATATTCCGTGCTTAAATCAAAATTTGAAAACGGCGAGATAATCAGTATGGCCTCGATGAGCGCGGTGCTTCTTCCGCAGGAGGCGGCGCTTTTAGCTTCTGTGCTGCAAAAACCTGAGGCGCTGCGCAACGGCGACAAGGCGCTTGCCGATTACATAGAAAGGATCCGCTCCCGGCATGAGCTGAAGCAGTCGGGCGAGGACCTTCGCAAGCTTGCAAACAGACTTAAAGAAACCAAAGGATATGAGGGGTAAAACTATGGATAAAGACATTGAAACCATGACCACGCAGGGTCTCGAGCGTGCAGCAGACGAGCTGCTGGCAGCAGACGCCATGAAACCGGCGCCGAAGAAAAAGAACACGCGCCGCACCAAGGCCGCCGAGGAAGAGCCTGCCGAGGAAACAGCAGAGACTAAAAACACCGAGGATATCCTCAACGAGCTCATGGAAAAGGCTAAAAAAGCCGGCAAGATCTCCACGAAGGAGATCGCAGCGCTCGAGGAAAAGGGCGTTGACGCCGACTCTATCGCGAAGTTTTACGACGCCCTCGAAGCCAATAAGATAGATATCGACATCAGCGACGACGACGCGGCCACGATCCTTGATGATATCGACATGCCGGAGATCGAGGAGCTCAACGAGATCGAAGAGGTCACCGAGGAGGAAATGTCCGACGTCAAGGTCGATGACAGCTACAGCACCGACGACCCCGTTCGCATGTTCCTCAAGGAGATCGGCAAGGTGCCGCTTCTGACCGCCGAGGAGGAGGTCGAGCTTGCGATAAGAATGAGCCAGGGCGACGAGGAGGCAAAGCGCCGCATGACCGAGGCCAACCTGCGTCTGGTCGTTTCGATCGCAAAGCGCCATGTCGGCCGCGGCATGCTGTTCCTTGACCTCATCCAGGAGGGCAACCTCGGCCTTATAAAGGCAGTCGAAAAGTTTGACTACACCAAGGGATACAAGTTCTCGACCTACGCAACGTGGTGGATCCGTCAGGCTATCACGCGCGCCATCGCCGATCAGGCCAGAACCATCCGCATCCCCGTCCACATGGTCGAGACTATAAACAAGGTCATCCGCGTATCGCGCCAGCTGCTTCAGGAGCTTGGCCACGACCCCAGCGCCGAGGAGATTGCCGCCGAGATGGGCATGCCCGTCGAAAAGGTGCGCGAGATACTCAAGATCGCGCAGGAGCCGGTTTCGCTCGAAACGCCTATCGGCGAGGAGGAGGACTCCCACCTGGGCGACTTCATCCCCGACGAGGACGCATCCGAGCCGAGCGAGGCGGCAAGCTTCTCGCTGCTCAAGGAGCAGCTCATGGAGGTGCTCGACACGCTCACGCCGCGCGAGAAAAAGGTGCTTGAGCTGCGCTTCGGCATAGTTGACGGCCGCACCCGTACCCTCGAGGAGGTCGGCAAAGAGTTCAACGTCACCCGTGAGCGTATCCGCCAGATCGAGGCCAAGGCGCTGCGCAAGCTCCGCCACCCCAGCAGAAGCAAAAAGCTCAGAGATTTTCTGAATTGATACAAAAGCCCTCCGGTGGCCGGTTGACACAAGAAAACATACGGTTTTGAAACGATCTTTTTCGCCCCTGCGGCGTACAAAGTCTTGAGAATACGACGGTATGCTCTCGGGCTTTGTCCTTGCAGGAACAAAAAATCTCAGCTTCAAAACTGCAAAGCATCAAAAATGACGGAGCAAGTGCGAGGTCAAGGCGCGGCGGCACAGGCATACTTTGTGTATACCAAGCCGTCGCAACGAAGACATTCGTGCTTGCTCCGCCTTTTTTGGCGTGTGTTTTCTTGTGTCAACCGGCCAAAGGCCGGAGGGCTTTTTCATAAATTGTAGTGGATTATTGAAAAAAATTTGATCCTTTTTCGAATTTCAGCGTTTATATAAGCAGCGGCAGGAGGTGAGCGCGTGGAGGATGCACTACTCATACGGCGTATAAAGCAGGGCGACGAGGCGGCGTTTGACGAGCTTGTTCGGCGCCACTACGACAGCATCTATGCCTTTTGCTACCGCCGCTGCGCAGACCGTTCCCTCGCCGCCGATCTGACTCAGGAGGTTTTCCTCAAGCTTGTAACCGCCGTTTACCGCTACTCGGTGACTGGCAAATTCACAAACTATTTATTCACCATCGCAGTGAACGTCTGCAACGACTATTACAGGCGCAAAAAGCCCGACAGCGCCGAGCTGAGCGAGGACTGCGCGGCGCTCGGCGGCGCGGAGGAACAAATGCTCCGGCGCGACAGCGGCAGCGTGATACGCCGCGCGCTCGACGAGCTGCCGGACGAGCAGCGCGACACCGTTATCCTGCGTTATTGGCACGACATGAAGCTGCGCGATATTGCCGCCGTGACGGGCGTTCCGACGGCAACGGCAAAGTCACGGCTGCGGCTCGGAATGGCGAGGATGCGAAAAATTCTTGAACTGGAGGGAGAAGGTCTTGAATCTTAAATATGATGTTCCCACGCCCCCGGAGGGCGCAAAGGAGCGCACCGTTGAGCTTGGAAAAATGCGCATGCGCACTCTGCGCCTGTCGAAGATGCCGCTTGGCCGGCTTATCGCCCTGCAGCTCGGCAATTTTTCGCCGACATACTGGATATTTCAGCTTTTGACGATCATCGCCATACTGTGCGCGGACGGCTTTGTCGTTTCCGAAGCAAGTGCCGCGCGCCTTTTGATATTCGTCTATGCCGGGGCGGCAAGCACCCTCGCCTGCCCCGAGCTTGTGCGCGATATATCCTGCAAAATGAGCGAGATCGAGCTGAGCTGCCGCGTAAGCGGCGCAGACTTGCTCGCAGCGCGTATGCTTATCATCGGAGCGGCAAACCTCATCGGACTTGTGCTGACTGCGGTCATTGCCGCGGCAAAGTATAGCGCGGACCTCGCCGTTTTGCTCGCAAGCGGCGCGGCCTTGATGTTCACCTCGAGCCTTCTGACGCTGCTTGCTCTTCGGGCGCTGCCGATGATAAAAAGCAGAGCCGGGGCACTGTCGCTGTCGCTTATCTCGGCGGTAGCCGTCGAAACGGTGTGCGCAGGCATACCATGGAGCGCAGGCTTCTGGTTCATATTTGCCGGCATAAGCTTTGGGCTGCTTGCGCTCGAGGTTTGGCGCGAGCTTAGATGCATGGAACGCAGAAAGGGAAAAAGCATATGGAACTATCTTTAAATTCCGTTTCCAAACAGTATAAGGATAAGCTCGCCGTGAACGCGCTGTCGCTGACTATGCACAACGGCATCTACGGTCTGCTCGGCCCGAACGGCTCGGGCAAAACAACGCTTATGCGCATGATATGCACGGTGCTCCGACCGAGCGGCGGCAGCATAAGCCTCGACGGCGAAGATATCATCGGCCTCGGCGAGAGCTACCGCGATGTGCTCGGCTATCTGCCGCAGGAATTCGGCTATTATCCGAACTTCACCGGCCGGGATTTTCTGATGTATTTCGCCGCGCTCAAGGGACTTACCAAATATCAGGCGGAGGAAAAGTGCGGCGAGCTTCTTGAGCTGACCGGCCTTTCCGAGGTCGCCGGCAAAAAGCTCAAGACCTATTCCGGCGGCATGCGTCAGCGCATCGGCATTGCGCAGGCACTCATAAACGACCCGAAAATCCTCGTTCTTGACGAGCCGACAAGCGGACTTGACCCGGCAGAGCGCGCAAAATTCCGCAATATAATCGGCGGCCTGTCGAAAAACCGAATCATTCTGCTGTCCACCCATATAGTGTCCGATATTGAGTACATCGCCGACCGCATCGTTCTTATGAAAAACGGCGAGGTGTCGCTTGAGGGCGCGGCCGAGAGCATATGCGGCAGCATATCCGGCATGGTGTGGGAGTGCGCGGTCGCGCAGGCCGAGGCAGACGAGCTTATCGCAGAGCACGTCGTAACGAATCTGCATAACACGCACGGAGGCGTTGCGCTGCGTATCGTATCCGAGGCTCGCCCGACGGCCGACGCCGTCTGCGCCGAGCCGAAGCTTGAGGATCTGTACCTCTATCATTTCAGACGGGAGCTTGGAAATGAACCTTACAAAGCTTGAATTTAAAAAGATATTCACGCCGCTGACGGTGATCGCCGTCGTTGTCATGCTGCTTTTGAATCTGTACATGACGTTTGATTATCGCGCCGCTTATTTGCTCACAGCGCTTGATCCGGACAGCAAATCTAAGCCGATAGAAACGCTCAAGAGCGAATACGCCGAAAAGCGCGGCGAGATAACCGACGAATGGATAGCCGCGCGCAGGAGCGACGTTGAAAACATATTAAACGACCCGAAATATCTCAAAACCGAGGACGAGCTAAAGCAATATCTGAGCGATCTTGCCGCGCAGGGATATCCTGCCGAGGAGATCGAGCGGCTAAAAAGTCAACCATACACGATACTGAACAACAACGGCATAACGGCCTATGAACACACCGAAAAGTTCACACATGCAGCGAGCTTTTACGATAACGCCGAGGAGGAAAAGCAGTATCTTCTCGACGAATACTCATCCGATGCCGACATCTGCGCGGATATAAGCGCGCGCTATGACGCGCTTATAAACGACTATCGCGCGTTCTGCGACTATGACCTTGCCTACACGTCGATACAATATGTCATAGCCAATGCGTTTCCGTTCACGGTCGGCGTTCCCGTGCTCATCGGCCTTGCTCCGCTGTTCGCTCGCGAACGCGCGCGCAAAACCGACGCGCTTATCCTATCGTCAAAGCTCGGCCGGCGCGATACGGCTCGGGCAAAAATATGTGCCGGAACGCTCTACACTCTGCTTGTTTGGAGCGTCATGGCGATAAGCGCGGCGGCATATTGCTTCATCCTCTACGGCGCGGAGGGCTTCGGCGCATTCTGGCAGTCGTTTACCGGCATCTCCTCTCCGTTTCGGTGGACGATCGGGCAGGCGATCATAGTGGAACTTGCAACAAGCCTTATCGGCACGCTGTTTTTTGCCTGTATCGTGATGCTGCTCTCCGAGCTTACCGAAAGCATGTTCGTATCGGTCATTTTGGGCGCTGCGCTGCTGCTTACGCCTATGTTGGTATCCATCGGCGCCGGAGCCGCAATACTTCTGCCGACCTGCCTCATCCGCGGCGTGATGATCTGGAGCGTCTATATTCCGGCAAAGCTCTTCGGCTCGGTAATGCCGGCGCAGTACCTCGCAGTCGCTGCCGCAGCGGTTCTAAGCATCGCATGCTGCACAGCCGCCGCAAACGTGTTCTGCCGCCGCCAGGCCGCTTAGAGCGGCCCTTCACAAAATATTAAACGCCCGGCGAAAGAATTTTCTTGACAATGAGGGTCGGTAATGCTATTATTATCAGGCACTTAAATGCGCGAGTGGTGGAATTGGCAGACTCGCTAGATTCAGGTTCTAGTGCTCACTCCGGGCGTGCGGGTTCAAGTCCCGCCTCGCGCACCATAAAAAGAGAAATCCCGTAGTTATTGAAACTGCGGGATTTTCTTTGTTTATCAATGCTTTGCGGGTTTTGCACTGTACAGATATTTTCCACAAATTTCAGACAGCATCTGCCGTTTGTAGGACTTTTAAGTGGCCATTTTACACCACTTTTTACACCACCTAAAAAATGGACGGTGTTATTCCACGTCCACAATCCCGAAATAATACGCTGCCATCTTTGCATTGGGGCTTTTCGCGTCCTTATCGAACAAAAACGCCTTTGCCATGCAAGCGTAAAATTCGGGTGTGCCTACGTTGTATTTGTTGGCGACGGTGCAGTAATCCGAATACATCATGTTCATTGCTACGTTCCAGCAATAATCGGATATATGATCGAATTTTACGCCGATGGACTGTGCAACTGCTGTTGTCTGCGCGATCGTCCAGTGCCCGCCGGTCGTGCCGTCGTCGTTCAGCATTTTAGAATTCCATGCCTCCGCGTCGTCACGAGTAAATTTACCTGTGCGGCATAGACACTGTTCCATGCTGTCTATCGCTTCCCAGCAATCTACCATGCCGTGCACTGCCTGATACGTCCGTTCAGTCGATGGCAGCGCCATGTATTCGGCTATGGATTTTTCAAGCTTTTCTTTATAGGCTTTGATTTTATCCTTCATAATCAAATACTCCCGATTCTTTATATTTTTTGAAGGTTTCTAAAAATTCGTTTGCGCTTTCTACTGTAGAACAACTACAGCAGTAGTGAAGTTTGAACAAGAACAAAATGAAGTCCACCCCTAAGCTGCCTTCATTCATGCCAGTTTCACCATGCTTGCGCAAACGTGGTTGATCGTACCTGCTACGCCGCTTATGGCCGCGCTGATAGTGGGAGCGCTATTGCAGCATACGGGGATATAAATTGTGGTTTCAACGTGCAGTGTGTAAATGTTGTTTGCTGCGGTCGTTACCTGTGCATCAGCGCAAGGCAGCGCGACGGTATCTTTAAAGGCTTTAAGCTCGGCCGTACCGGCTGCGTCAGCCGTGAATACAACATCATAGCTGATGCGATAAAGGCCGCTGGACGCGACTACAAAGCCGCCTGCGACGGTATCTATCGAACAGCCGGTATCGGTGTTCAGGATGCCCAGCACGTTAACGGGCGTACCAGCAGCAACGAAGGTCTGCGCGGTATTGTTGTATGCGTTCTGTGCGCTTTTGTAATGCGCGTTTTTCAGTTTAGAATTGCAAGCCATAATTATAATTCCTTTCATAGTTTGATTTAATATTAAAGCCCGGACAGCGTTTACTATCCGGGCTAACGCTGTTAAAGCGGATAATCATTTAGGGTTATGCGCAGCAACCGCCGCCGCAAAACGGGGACATACCGGCATTGTAGGTATAGCCGTTGGGATAGCGAACTACGCCATACATACGGTTATCCATTTCAAGGCTGGCAATACGCGCCGACTGTTCGGCAATACGCTGTTCAAGCTGCGATTTTTCAAGCGCTGCGAACTTCGCTTCAAGATTTGCGTTAACGCCGTCGATGGCGCGCTGTGTCTTGCAGCAGCAATCGGCAAGCTGTGCCTGGATGCTGTTGCCGGTCTGCATAATGGTCATGTTCGTGCCATTCTGAGCAAGCGCCATCTCTTTACCGAGCTGGCCGATGTTGCCCTGCACATCGTAGCCAAGATTGCAAATGCCGTTGCCGATATTGGTAAGGCGATCATTAATCTGGCCGAACTGCTGGCCGAAAAGGATCTCCTGCTGTGATGCAGCGGTTGCATACTGGCCATAATCACCGTTGCGGTTGCCCCAGAAGCCACCGCCCATGAACACAAAGAGGAACAGGATTATAATCCACCATTAACACAAGAACAATTCGCCAACAAGATCGGATTAACGCGAAATTATGTTGCAAGGATTGAAATAGGGGAACGCACGCCCAGCGATCGTACCATATCAGATATATGTGAAAAATTCGGGGTAAACGAAAAATGGTTGCGTACTGGCATTGGAGAACCTTTCGAACCTGTAAGCAGATCGGATGAAATCGCAGCCTTTGTAGGTAAACTGGTTAATGACGGTTCTCCGATACAACAGGCGTTCATAACGGTGCTTGCACGGACTACGCCGGATGAATGGGCACTGTTTGAAAGCAAGCTGCTTGAACTCGCAGCCGAAGTCAAAAATATAAAAAAAGAAACCGACCAATAAAGGCCGGTTTTTTTGTTGCTGTGTTTACTTCATGTTAAGCAGCATAGTGTATACAAAATTTAATTCGCGGTTGTTCGCATCTTTCAGCAGTCGTTTAATTTCTTTAATCAGTATTTCCCGTTCTTCTTTTGCCGTCATCTTTGTTCTCCCTTCCATTTTTGCTCATTCTCTTATTTTGATATTATTTGTCGTTTATTATCTTGTAAAGATATTAGCACAATTGCGTATATTCGTCTATTCTTGTTATGCACAAACATAAAATATCCTTTTTGTGCAATTTGCGCGATGGATTATATGGGCAATGTACGCAAGCCGAAATTGCTGTTATTAAGCAATCAGCCGAAATTGTTGAAAAATGTGGAATTGTTGGTGTGTAAGTGGTATCATTGTAAATATCCACAAAACACACAGATCAATCATTAAAGGGAGGAAAACATGAAGAAATGTAAGTATTGTATGTCGGAAATTGACGATAAGGCGAAAATTTGCCCACACTGCGGTAAGCGCCAAAAGAGAAGCGTTATAAAGACTGTTCTCAGCTGCATCTTTCTGCTTTTCGTAGTACTGGTGATAATCGCAATAGCTACCGGCGGCGGTGATAAAGACGAGGCCGGTATCATGACTATGGATAAGTTTAATGCCATTCAGAACGGTATGACCTATGAGGAAGTCGTTGAGATCGTCGGTGGCGAGGGTGAGCTTTCAAACACTGCCGGTGACGGCGAGTATAAAATTGAGCTCTATTCTTGGGATGGTAACGGCAGCGTTGGCTCAAACGCTAATGTTACCTTCACAAACGGTAAAGTCTCCGGCAAGGCTCAGCTGGGATTAGAAGCGTCAGCCAGCAACAAAGAGAGCACCTATGAAACTAAGCGTGACCTTTTTGAAGATGAAAATCTTAAAGTTACATTTTTAAAAGTATACGAAGATGATAATGCAGAGGGTATGCTTTATTTGCAATTGAACGTAGAGAACAATTATGAGCAGCGGATCACTGTTATGCTTGAAAACCCTGTCGTAAACGGTTATAACACAACCACTCTCGGTGCAATGCCTATGGAAATTGACTCGGGGGCTCAGAACAAAACGCCGTTTATCTATAATGAGGAAAACGTCAGCATTGATAAGCTGGACGATCTCAAAAACATTAAATTTAATATTTCTATCTATGACTCCGAGACTATGAGCAATCTGTTCACTTCCGAGCAAATAGTCATTGACTTTGAGAATTGATTTTCAGATCGCCCTGCCCACCGCTGCAACCCGGTAGGCAGGGCTTGTAACAGATATCCCTTGTAAATCTTTTATCTGCTACGGTTATAGCGTAACAAAATGTACCTCCGAAATCTATAACGAAATCGCCGAAATGACGCTTTTTCAATAGTTTCGCCAAAAACAAGAACATTTCGGCGAAAACAAGAATGCTTTGGAGATGATAATTGACCGTGCAATCGACTTATGAAATTCCCGATTTGACTGTGGTTTTCGCCAAAATCCGCAAAGGTAAGGACGCATCGGGGCTAACTAATCAGGAAATCGCCGACAAGTCCGGCATCACGTACAACACCGTGTGCAATATAACCGCCGGCACTGCAAAGCAGGTTTCGTTCCACAGCGTCGCCGCCATATGCGTTGTTCTCGGCCTGTCGCTCGATGAAACGTTGGGTTTGCGCGACACCGATACTAACGACTATATCCGTGAGCTTGAGATTGAAAACGCCTGCGCGAAAAATGACGTTGAGCACCACAAGCGCATGAACGCCGTTTACAGGCCGCTGATCTTCTGCCTTGTCGGTGTATGCGCAATTCTGCTGTGCGCAACCATCGGATATGTAATATTTGATGTACAGCTAAAGAATATCGGCTTGTTCAAATCCGGCGGCTTAACGGTGCTGGCCGTGTTCCTGGCTATCGTGGTGCTTGCTGCCGTCGCCCTGATCGCCTTTGCGGTGAAAACCGTAATCCACGATGCCAAAACAGCAAAAAGCCCACAGGATTAATTTTGTGAGCATTATTCGCTATAAAATTATTTTCGGCGAATATCTAAGGGGGTTAAGGAGAATAATGAAGTGCAAAAAATGCAAAGCCGATATACCGGATGAACTTCATCCCGTATACTGCTGCTACTGCAGCGAGAAGCTTCAGCGCGAGCGCAAGAAGAAGGACGAAATAAGAATACCCACGCCGCGTAAGCGTGGGCAGAAGTGGTATGTTGATCTTCGCCGTGAGGGCGTGATGGTGATCGAGGCCACCGAGGCCGAGGCGAGAGCAAAGGCGCTGGCAATTCGCACGGGAGTTGTCGCCGCCGAGAAAAAGCGCCCCCCACTCACGCTGCGGCAGGCAATAGATAATTATATCAACGATCGAGATAACGCCCTTTCGCCTTCCACCATTCGCGGCTACTACACGATCCAGCGCAATGCGTTTGCTGATGTAATGGATGAAGATATCCACGCTGTGCGCAACTGGCAAGCCGTTGTTAACGAAGAAGCTGGGCGCGTCGCAGCGAAAACAGTAAAAAATGAATGGCGGCTGACTAAATCGGTGCTAAAGCAAAACGGTGTTGCTTTTGATGTTACATCGCTGCCGCAAGTAGTACACGACGAGCTTCCGTGGCTGAACTACGATCAGATAAAAATATTCCTTGCCGCTGTGCGCGGTGCACCATGCGAGCTGGGGGCGCTGTTCGCGCTTCATAGCTTGCGCCGTTCCGAGTTGTTGGCGTTGACGCCTGATAAAATAAAAGATGGGAAAATATTAGTTCACGGAAGCGCAGTATTGAATAAGGATAATAAGCTTATTCAGAAGCGGGAAAATAAAAATACTCCATCTCGCCGAGAAATTGAAATTATGATACCGCGCCTTGAGGAACTTCTTGCAGAAAACACTACGCCAGTTGGTACGCCGTATATTCGTTTCAATCCTAATACTCTACGCGCTCAGATAAATCGGATCTGCGAACAAAGCGAGTTGCCGCTGGTTGGCGTTCACGGTCTGCGGCGCAGCTTTGCATCGCTGGCGTATCATCTCGGCTGGGCGGAGCAGCAGACAATGAAAGTCGGTGGTTGGGCGGACTATAAGACTGTGCACGATATCTATGTTAAGCTTGCCGCGGCCGACGAAAAGCGTGATATAGATCGTATGAAAGCGTTCTTTAATTGAAAATTTACAACAATTCTTACAACATCGGCGTAAAATCCTTGATTTATCAATACTTTTAGCTGACGCTTCACGGGTTCAAGTCCCGCCTCGCGCACCAAGCAAAAGGCTCGAAAACATCGGTTTTCGAGCCTTTTTATTATGCTTTTGGCTTTTTGCCGCAGCGCGTCAAACCGGCTTGAAATACTTCGTTTTGAGCAGCGCTGCGTAAAGAGCCGCACCGGCAACGACGCCGAATGCGCCCTGGATGCAATTCATGGGAACTCCTCCGACTGCGGCCGCACCGTAGCCGAGGATAAGTGCCTCGTACGCGAGGTAGCCGAGCACCATGAACACCTCACCCACAACGCCGGCGACGATCGCGCGCACGGGCACGGGTTTTATGAACTTGCAGTTGAGCAGAAGTCCTGCCAGCAGCGCAACGATGAACTTGATCGCGGCCGTGCCGGGAACGTACAGGCCGTAGCCTGCTATGAGGTCGGCAAGGCCCGAGCCGAGTCCGGCCGCCGCCGCGCCCCACCACGGACCGAGCAGAAACGCCGAAAGCAGCACGACCGCGTCGCCTGCGTGGATGTAGCCGCCGATCGGCGTCGGGATGCGGATAACCATTGTCGCCGCGCAGCTGAGCGCAGCAAACAGCGCCGCGAACACTAATTTCTTGATCGTATTGTCTTTCATTGTCCTTCTCCTTTTTTTAGAGGCGCATTGACGCACCTGCGAATACATTTTTTGCGGTAGCCCGGTATCGACTCTGCCGAGAAATCCGGAGCTGCATTCCTTTTTGGAGGCGCATTGACGCACCTACGAATACATTTTTTGCGGTAGCCCGGTAGCGAAACTGCCAAGAAATCCGGAGCTGCTTTCCTTTTTGGAGGCGCATTAACGCACCTGCGAATACATTTTTTGCGGTAGCCCGGTATCGACTCTGCCGAGAAATCCGGAGCTGCATCCCTTTCCGGGGGCGCATTAGCGCACCTATGAATACATTTGATACAGCCGATTTTTTGTGCTGATTTCGCACAATTTTGCGTTGCGCATGCAACCGCGGCTTAGTCGGCAGGCTCGAACCGGGTCTCAAAATTCTTTGCCGCATTTAAGTTACGCAAAGCGATGCGGTCTATGCCGTTGTTTCCGGTCGGGCAACCGCAATATGCGTATCGGCAGCAGCGTAAAAGCGCCTCTAAAACCCCACCAACTTCGTCGGTTGTGCGCGATAATCGCACTATAATACAGAATGTGCCGCTTGTCAAGACCTAATATTGAATATTAGATAATCTTGTACCGATTTTTTAGAGGCGAATTGCTGCAGTGCGGTACAGACCAAACCGCAGCATTCGGAACGGATAGCAATTCGGCTCTCTTAAGCAAAACGCTGCGGCTTCTTCCATTGTCTCCGATCGGGCCACCGTAATAAGCGTATCCGTAGGTGTGTCAAAGCGCCTCTAAAAATACTTGACAAACGAGGAAAATCAGATATAATATTATGGTCTGCGAGTATGCGCAGGCTATCCTTGCTCCCGAAGAAATCGGGGGCCAAAAGACCAGAAGGAGGTGCAAACCATGGCAAAAGCAACTGAGAAGTACGAAGTAATGTACATCATCAACCCGAACTTCACCGAGGAGCAGACCGCTGCTGTCGTCGAGAAGTTCAAGGCGCTCGTTGAGGCTCATGGTACCCTGGACGAACTGGAGGAGATGGGTAAGCGCAAGCTCGCTTACGAGATCAACTACATTTCGGAAGGCTACTATGTGCTGATGAAGTTCACCAGCGGCGCGGATTTCCCCGCAGAGCTGGACCGTATCCTCGGCATCACCGACGGCATCATGCGTCGCCTGATCACCCTGCGTGCTGAGTAAGGAGACGAGTTATGCTTAATCACATCACGATCATGGGCCGCCTGACCCGTGACCCTGAACTGAGATACACTCAGTCACAGACCCCTGTCGCATCGTTCACCCTTGCCGTTGACCGCGATTTCGGCGGCCGCGACGGCGGCGAGAAGCAGACCGATTTCATCGACTGCGTCGCATGGCGTTCGACTGCTGAGTTCGTCAGCAAGTATTTCGCCAAGGGCAGCATGGCTGTCGTTTCCGGCAGACTGCAGATCCGCGACTGGACCGACCGCGAGGGCGGCAAGCGCCGCAGCGCCGAGGTCGTCGTTGACAATATGTATTTCGGCGAAAGCAAGCGCCGCGAAGGCGGCGACATGCGCGGTGAGCCCCGTCACTCCTCAAGCTACGATGCTCCGGCTCCCTCGATGGGCGCGTCGGCATTTTCCGAGCTTGGCGACGATGACGGCGAACTGCCGTTTTAAAAATAATATAGGAGGATACAGCTAATGGCTTTCGATAAGAACAATCCCAAAAACCGCAAGCGCAGAAAAGTCTGCCAGTTTTGCGTAGATAAGGCCACCAGCATCGACTATAAGGATACTGCAAAGCTTCGCCGCTACATTTCCGAGCGCAGCAAGATCCTTCCCCGTCGTACTACCGGTACCTGCGCAATGCATCAGCGCCAGCTCACCGAGGCTATCAAGAGAGCCCGTCAGATCGCTCTCCTGCCCTATGTGACCGACTGATTTTTAAATTTTAAGCTCCCACGGACAAGCCGTGGGAGCTTTTTTGTCGCTTTTTGCACCGTGGGCGCAATATTCCGCTGAAAATCGCGTCATTATAAGTGAACGGAGCATTTCTTACGTTCAACATTATAAAAATCTCCTTCTCCACCCCCCCAATCGTATGGAGTCTCCGCCCCCCGGAGACTCCTTTTTTTAGAGGCGATTTGACGCAGCTACGGATACATTTATTGCGGTTGCCCGGTTCGAGGGTGCGGAGGAAGCATTAACGTTTTGCGTAACATGAATGCGGCATCGCATCAAAGCAAAAGGGCTCGCCGTCTGCACTTGGCAGACAGCAAGCCCTCAGCGTGTCAAAAAAGTCTTTGACTTTTTTGCACGCTGCAAAAACGCCACATTTTTTGTGAAAACAGGTTTTCACGAAAAATCTCGCTACGCTCGTCAAAAAGCCTGATAAATCAGGCGTTTTTGATGGCTATTAATCCAATTTCGAGTGGGGCCTTTGCCCCCTCGAGCTCCCCTGCTGCTCTATTATCTTTCTTTTGCAGTATAGTTTTTCGACAAACTGAGGGCTCGCCGTCTGCACTTGGCAGACAGCAAGCCCTTTTTATTAGCCTGACACAATATAACGCGCGCAAAAGGCCGCCTAATGTCATTTTATAAATCCGCCGTCGGCGCAGAGTATTTGCCCGGTTATGAACGAGGCGCTGTCTGACGCCAAGAACGCGACGGCTTCGGCAATGTCCTCGGGTCTGCCGAGCCTGCCGAGGGGCGTGTCCTCGGCGAGCATATCGAGCGTTTCCTGCCCGAGCACCTGCACCATATCGGTGTTTATAACGCCGGGCGCAACGCAGTTTACGCGGATGTGAGTCGGCGCGAGCTCCTGCGCCAGCGAACGTGTAAGACCGATTATCGCGTGCTTTGTCGCCGAATACGCGACCTCGCACGACGCGCCGTGCATGCCCCATATCGACGACACGTTCACTATGCAGCCCGAGTGCTCATGCAGCATGCTCGGCAGCACCTCCTGAATCGTGTTGAACGCGCCGTTTACGTTCACGTCGAATACCCTGTGCCAGTATTCCTCGCCGATGTCCTGAAAAAGGCTCTGGCGCGCAATGCCTGCATTGTTGACAAGCAGCGTTACATTGCCAAAGCAGCTTTTCACCGCGCCGACCATTTCACGAACAGCGGCTCTGTCGGCAACGTCGGCCCCGAAGCACATGGCCTCAAGTCCATCGGCAAGCAGCGCATCGCGCAGCTGCTCGGCCTTATCGCGGCTCTCAATATAATTTATGCACACGGCGTAGCCGCGCCGGGCAAGCGTCTCGGCGCAGGCCCTGCCGATGCCGCGCGAGGAGCCGGTTATAAGTGCAACCTTTTTCAATGCTCGACCTCACTTGTTTTCAAACTGGCTGGTGTACAGCTCTTTATACAGTCCGCCCTTTTCGAGCAGCTGCTCGTGCGTTCCGCTTTCGACGATATCGCCCTTGTCCATGACAAGGATGAGGTCCGCGTCGCGGATGGTGGACAGGCGGTGGGCAATGACAAAGCTCGTTCTGCCGCGCGCGAGGCGATCCATCGCCTTCTGCACGAGCACCTCGGTTCTCGTATCGACAGAGCTTGTAGCCTCGTCAAGGATTATCATCGGCGCATTTTCTACCATTGCGCGCGCGATGGTCAGCAACTGGCGCTGGCCTGCCGAAAGGCTGCTGCGGTCGTTAAGCTCCGTATCGTAGCCCTTGGGCAGCGTCTTTATGTAGTGGTCAAGACCCACGAGCTTGCATGCGGCCTCGACCTGCTCATCGGTGACGCCGGGCTTGCCATAGGCGATATTCTCGCGATAAGTCCCGTCAAACAGCCATGTGTCCTGCAGCACCATGCCGAACATCGCATGCACGTCGCTGCGGCGCATTTCCGACACAGGCACGCCGTCGATCTTTATCTGTCCGCTCCACAGCTCATAAAAGCGCATGAGCAGGTTTACCATCGTGGTCTTGCCGGCGCCGGTGTAGCCGACTATAGCTACCTTCTGACCCGGCTCTATATCGGCGGAGAAGTCGTGGATTATAGGCTTATCCTCGTCATAGCCGAAGCGCACGTTTTCAAACTCGACCTTGCCGCGAACATGGTCGATGTGCGCGGTGCAGCCGCTGTCGTCGGGCATTTCCTCCTCGGCGAGGAAGCCGAACACCCTTTCGCCGGCCGCGCCGGCCGACATGAGGCTGCTGACAGCCTGAGATATCTGGCTCAGGGGGTTGGTGAAGAGCTTTACATAGCTTATAAACGCAATGACCGTGCCGAAGCGGATGGCTCCGCTCATCGTGAGCGTTGCGCCGACGATGCACACGGCGACATAGCCCAGGTTGCCGACAAAGCCCATCAGCGGCATGAGCATTCCGCTGAAAAACTGCGACTTCCAGGCGCTGTTGTAAAGGTTATCGTTTATGCGGTCAAACTCTTTTTTCGACTGCGCGGTTGCTCCGTAAGCTCTGACGATGTTGTGGCCGGAATACATTTCCTCAACGTGGCCGTTCATATCGCCGAGATTCTGCTGCTGCTGGCGGAAGTACTTGCGCGAGCGCGAAACGATGAAGAACATCAGCACAAAGCCGAGTATCGACGAACCGATCGCCGTCAGCGCAAGGCGGCCGCTGGTTGCAAACATTATTATAGTAACGCCCACAAACTGCACGACAGCCTGAACGAGCGTCGTTATACTGGAGTTGAGCGCCGAGGATATGGTGTCAACATCGTTCGTGATGCGGCTGAGAACGTCGCCGACTGTGACCTTGTCGAAGAATTTAAGCGGAAGCTTATTTATCTTCTGGCTGATGCTCGTGCGCATGCTCCATGCAAGCTTCTGCATGACGGTTATCATGATGTAGCTTGCCGCGCAGGTGACAAGGTTTGCGCTTATGTATATTGCTAAAATGATGAGGATGGACTTTATGATAAGGTCCATATCTATGCCCGTTTGCAGTCCGTCGCTGATATTATTGGTCAGATCTGCAAGCTTATCGGGCGCTATGATCGTCAGAAGCGTGCCGACGAGGCTGAATATCAGGGAAATGACAATGGGCTTGTACCACGGCTTTAGATACCGCAGCAGCTCAAGCATCGAGCTTTTGACGTTTTTGGGCTTTTCGTCGGCGCCTCTTCCCGGTGGTCCGTGTCTCATATGGCAAGTTCCTCCTCCGAAAGCTGGCTGAGCGCGATCTGGCGATAGACCTCGCAGGACTTGAGCAGCTCCCTGTGAGTTCCGATGCCGACCACTCGGCCTTCGTCGAGAACGACGATCCTGTCGGCCGACATGATGGTGCCGATGCGCTGGGCGACGATGAGCTTTGTCTGTCCGGCGGTGCGGTCTTTCAGAACATCCCTCAGCTCGCGGTCGGTTTTGAAATCGAGCGCGGAGAAGGTGTCGTCAAAAATGAGTATCTCGCAGTCGCGGCAGAGTGCACGGGCTATGGAAAGGCGCTGCTTCTGGCCGCCGGAGAAGTTTGTGCCGCCGCGCGCCATGTGCGCGTTTTCCTTATCCTCAAGCTCGGAGATGAAGTCTGCCGAGTGCGATATCTCCAGCGCGTCGGTCAGCTTGCTCTTATCCGCGTTTTGGCCGAACGCCACGTTGTCGGCGACGGTTCCCGTGAACATGACCGCCTTCTGCGAGACGTAGCCTATCTTTGCATAAAGCGCTTCGAGGTCGTATTCCTTGACGTTCACGCCGTCAACGAGCACCTCGCCCTCGCTTGCGTCATAAAACCTCGGTATGAGGTTCATGAGCGTCGTTTTGCCGGAGCCGGTGGAGCCGATGAACGCGACCGTTTCGCCCCTGTCGGCTTTGAAGCTCACGTCGCTTATGACGCTGCCGCTGCCGCCGAGATAGGTGAAGCTTACGTTTTTAAATTCGACCGTACCGCGCACGTCGCCGGAATCGGTGACAGAGCCGCTTACGACCTTAGGCTCGGTCGCAAGCACCTCGCTTATACGCTTTGCGGCCTCCAGCGCGCGCGGCATGATAATAATGACCATGACGATCATGATAAAGCTCATTATTACCTGCATCGCGTAGGACATGAAAACGATCATATCCGCAAAGATACCGACGCGCGCGGCAACGGATGCCGCGCCGTTTATGGCAACGGCATTTATCAGCACCGCGCCTATCCAGTAGATCGACATGTTAAGGCAGTTCATGACAAGGCTCATGAACGGGCTTAAAATCGTCATGGTGCGGTTTGCAAACAGCGAGTTGTTAAGAAGCTCGGTGTTGACCTTTTCAAACTTCTTTTCCTGATACTCCTCGGCATTGTACGCATGCACGACGCGGATGCCGGTGAGATTTTCGCGCGCGGACTGGTTGAGCGAATCCTGAAGCCACTGGATGCGCTTAAAGCGCGGAAACGTGCGCACGACGGCAACGCTCAGTATCGCAACAAGCAGCACGACCGCGATGCCCGTTGCCAGCGACCACTGCCACGCCTTGCCGGCGATCTTCATTATCGCCCAGACGGCCATGAGCGGCGCCTTGACAACGACCTGAAGCGACAAAACGACCAGCATCTGCACCTGAACAACGTCGTTTGTCGAACGGGTTATAAGGCTCGCGGTCGAAAAAGCGTTTATCTCCTCGAGAGTAAAGCTCTCGACCTTGTAGAACATTTCTTTTCTCAGACGCTTTGAGAAATTCGCCGCGATGCGCGAGGCAAAAAAGCACACCGCGATCGACGAGACAAGACTTCCGAACGCGCACAGCAGCATCATTCCGCCGGCGCTCCAGACATCGCCCATCGCGCTGCCCGGAGTTTCGATAAGCGTCGTTATCTCGGACATATAATCGGGTATCATAAGCTCAATAACGACCTGAGCACATACAAAAACAAGGCTGAACAGGCAAAACAGCCATTCCTTCGCTCTCAGATACCTGAACAGTTTCAAAAGCTTCAGCATTTAGCGGCAGCATCCTCCTTTTTCTTTTCCGCATCGAGCTTCTCCTCGATCATCGTCTGAGCAAGCTGCGCGGTTTCCTTGGTTTTGTGCTCCTTGACATACTCTGCGTCAATAACGCCGACAACATCTATGTATATATTCGTCTTTTTAAGAGGGAAATTGTGAATGACCCTGTCGGTATTGCGCAGCGCAACGCACACGACGGGGACGTTCGCTCTCTGCGCAATCTTGAACGAGCCTGCGTGAAACGGCAGCATATCCTCCTGCTTGCTGCGCGTGCCCTCGGGATAAATGACAACGGAGGCATAGTCCTTGTCGATATACTCGGTCGCCGCCTTGACGGTTTTGAGCGCTTCGCGGTTATTTTCCCTGTCAAGCGGCAGGCAGCCGCACTTGTGCATGACCTTGCCGATGATGGGGATCTTCAGATTGCCCGGCTTTGATACGAAGGTAAGCTCCTCCTTGGGCATCTTGTGTACCATGACGACGGGATCGGCAAGCGAGCGGTGGTTTGCTACCATAAGATAGCGCGTATCCTTCGGGATAAGCTCCGTTCCCGTTATCGAGACATCCGCGCGCGCATAGAAGCACAGCAGATCCGCCACGGCGTGCAGATGCCACAGCCAGAATTTCGACGGCTTTTCCTGCGGCTTGCTCTTTCTTATGAAAAGCTCCGTAGACAGCAGCATCACGAGCACGTACGCAATGTGCGCACCGAAGAAATATTCAAGAAAGCGCAGCAGCAGTATGCCCGTTGTCTCCAGGGCATTGCCCGTCTGTCCGGCAATGAGCGTGTGCAAAACGGAGCCTCCGGCTCCGATAGCGGCAAATATTTTAAGAAGCATGAACAAGCCTCCCGGTTCGAACTTAAAAATATATGATGTTTATTCATTTTACCACGAGTTCGTGATTTTCCAACATTAATTTTTTGAACATTTTAATAATTTTTAACTTTTTAGTTCCAATGTAAAAACACATTTTTCGACTTTTCACGGAAGAATGCCCAAAATCGGGGTAGCTTCGTTATATAAATATCAGTGTTTTGACCTTCTTCGGTGCATTTTTGTGTGTTTTGCACACCTTGAGCGCTAAAATCGCGCATCTTTCGTAAAAATTGATAAATTTGTTGAAATTGAACGAAAGGCGCTAATTTTAAAATTGATTTTTGCCCCATAATAGTATAAAATACATAAACGAGTTGTTAACGGCTTATAAACACCGTATCCGTTGCGACTCCCAGTTCAGTAATCAATTTAATAGGAGTGAATTTTATGGAATCCCTTAAGTTCCTGGCACCTGCTCTCGCAGTGGTCGCTCTGCTGTTTGCTTTCTATAAGATAGCATTCGTGTCCAAGCAGGACGCAGGTACCGAGCGCATGAAGGAAATCGCAGCGGCCATCAACGATGGCGCAAAGGCTTTCCTTTTTGCAGAGTACAAGATCCTTGCGATCTTCGTAGTCGTTCTGTTCGTAGCTATCGGCCTCGGCCTGGGCAGCTGGATCACCGCACTGTGCTTCCTGTTCGGTGCTCTGTTCTCCATCCTCGCAGGCTACATCGGCATGAACGTTGCAACCAAGGCTAACGTCCGCACCGCAAACGCAGCACGCACAAGCGGCATGAACAAGGCTCTGTCGATCGCATTCTCCGGCGGCTCTGTCATGGGTATGTGCGTTGTCGGCCTCGGCCTTCTCGGCGCATCCGTTCTGTTCCTCATCTTTGAGGACACCAACGTTCTGTTCGGCTTCTCCCTCGGCGCAAGCTCTATCGCTCTGTTTGCCCGTGTCGGCGGCGGTATCTACACCAAGGCTGCTGACGTCGGCGCCGACCTCGTCGGCAAGGTCGAGGCAGGCATCCCTGAGGACGACCCCCGTAACCCTGCCGTTATCGCCGATAACGTCGGCGACAACGTCGGCGACGTTGCTGGCATGGGCGCTGACCTGTTCGAGAGCTATGTCGGCGCTATCATCTCCGCAATGACCCTCGGCGCAGTTGTCATTGCCGAGTTCGGCGATCTGTCCGTTATCTTCCCGCTGGTCATCGCGGCATGCGGCATTCTCGCATCCGTTATCGCTACTTTCTTTGTCCGCGGCAAGGAAGGCTCCAACCCCCACAAGGCACTGAAGATGGGCTCGTATGTTTCCGCCCTTCTTGTTGTTATCGCATCCATCATCCTCAGCAAGGTCATGCTCAACAGCTACGGTCCCGCTATTGCGATCGTTGCTGGTCTGGTCGTCGGCCTTGTCATCGGTATCGTCACCGAGGTCTACACCTCCGGCGACTACAAGTTCGTTAAGAAGATCGCTCAGCAGTCCGAGACAGGTTCCGCAACCACCATCATCTCCGGCACCGCAGTCGGCATGATGTCCACCTGGGTTCCCGTCATTCTCATCTGCGTAGGCATCTTCCTTGCTTACAAGTTTGCAGGCCTGTACGGCATTGCTCTTGCAGCAGTCGGCATGCTCTCCACCACCGGCATCACCGTCGCGGTTGACGCTTACGGCCCCATCGCCGACAACGCCGGCGGCATCGCAGAGATGAGCGGCCTTGACCACTCCGTGCGTGAGATCACCGACAAGCTCGACGCAGTCGGCAACACCACCGCAGCAATGGGCAAGGGCTTCGCGATCGGCTCTGCAGCTCTGACCGCACTTGCTCTGTTCGTTTCCTTCACCCAGGCTACCGGCCTGACCGCAGACCAGGTCGCACTGACCAGCCCCACCGTCGTTATCGGTCTGCTCATCGGCGGCATGCTCCCGTTCGTGTTCTCGGCAATGACCATGGACTCCGTTTCCAAGGCAGCTTACAGCATGATCGAAGAGGTTCGCCGTCAGTTCCACGAAATCCCCGGCATCATGGAAGGCAAGGCAAAGCCCGACTACAAGACCTGCGTTGCTATCTCCACCACCGCGGCTCTTAAGGAAATGCTCGTTCCCGGCATCATGGCAGTCGTTGCACCTCTGGCAGTCGGCCTCATCCTCGGCTCGACCGCTCTTGCAGGTCTGCTGGCAGGCTCCCTCGTTTCCGGTGTTATGATGGCAATGTTCATGTCCAACGCCGGCGGCGCATGGGATAACGCAAAGAAGTACATCGAGGAAGGCCACCACGGCGGCAAGGGCAGCGATGCCCACAAGGCAGCCGTCGTCGGCGACACCGTAGGCGATCCGTTCAAGGACACCTCCGGTCCGTCGATCAACATCCTCATCAAGCTCATGACTGTCGTTTCCACCGTTTTCGCAGCTATCTTCACTGCAAACGGCCTGTTCTGATAATCAAAAGGCTCACCGCCCTGCATCCATAGGATATAGGATGCAGGGCGGTTTTTACACTTTAATCATACTTTATTAACAAAAAAGCGCGGTTTTTATGGCATAATAAGCGCAGTTCATAATACAAATGCGCCCGGCTTGACACGGGGTGTATAATATTATGGTAAACCAAAAGTATTGGAGATCATTATGCTGAAGAAAAAAATAAAAAAGTTTTTTGCTTTCGCGATGGCTCTGGTCATGACGATGAGCGTTATGCTCTCGTGCATGTCCGTTTCGGCTTTTGCCGTGTCGCAGTCGGAGATAGACGCGCTCAAGTCTCAGAAGTCTCAGCTTTCGAGTCAGAAGAGCAGCCTCCAGTCTACGATCAACTCTCTTCAGAGTCAGCAGAGTGACCAGATAGCGCTGAAAAACGCGCTTGACGAGAAAAACGCCATCACCGTAAAGCAGATCCTTAATCTAAACGAGCAGATAGATCTGCACACCGAGCTTATCGAGCAGAAGACCGCCGAGGTCGAGGAAGCTCAGAAAGTTGCCGACGCTCAGCTTGAAAAATACAAGGTTCGCGTTCGCGCCATGGAGGAATCGGGCAGATACAATTATTTCGAGGTTCTGTTCGGCGCCAGCAGCATCGGAGAGTTTTTGAGCCTTATTGATGATATCGGCGATATCATGAAAAGCGACAAGGAACTTGAGGATGCTTACCGCCAGTCCGTTGACGACCTCAAGGCCGTAAAGGCAGAGTATGAGCAGGCCAAGGCCGAGATGGAGGACAGCAAGGCAGAGCTTGAGACTCTCAAGGCCCAGCAGGAAAAGGACATCGCCCAGGCCAATGCTGTTATCGCTTCGCTTCAGGGCGATATAAGCTCCAACTCCTCGCTGCTCAGCGAGCTTTCCGCGCAGGAAAAGGCTCTTAACGCCGACATTCAGGCGAAGATCGCCGAGCTGAACAAACAGCAGCAGCAACAGCAGGGCGGCGGAAGCAGCGGCGGCGGAAGCACTGTCGGCACCGGAAACCTCGTTTGGCCGAGCTACTGCACCTACATAACAAGCCGTCAGGGTCCGCGCACCCACCCCATCACGGGCGAGTATAAAAACCACGGCGGCACCGACATCGGCGCAAGCTACGGCAGCGCGATCTACGCAGCCGACTCCGGCACGGTAGTGCGCTCGGCCGACGGCTGGAACGGCGGCTGGGGCAACTACGTCATGATCGACCACGGCAACGGCATGCAGACGCTTTACGCGCACATGTCCTCGCGCGCAGTCTCCGTCGGCCAGACCGTTTCGCGCGGCCAGACCATCGGCTATGTCGGCTCGACCGGCATGTCAACCGGCCCGCATCTGCATTTTGAGATGTACATAAACGGCTCGAGGATCGATCCGCAGACGCGCTATCCCGGCGTAAGCTTCACTTACTCGGCAAACGCTTGATGTAAATACGCATTTAAAAATCCCGAAGGATGATTCCTTCGGGATTTTTATATTTATCATCTTTACCATCGGTTAACAAGGGCAAATACGCCTGACAGCGTGCCTTTTCGGCGCTTTTTGTCCTTTTCGCCTTGACGGGCGTCAGCCCGCCTGCACCTCAAAAAACAAAAATCACTCGAAAATTCATTGCTGACAGGTGCAAGGCAGTTTTGCCGGAGCAGAAATGCGGACAGACAAGGAAAGACCCGAAGAGAATACTTGCCGTATTGTCAAGGGGCTTGACGCGGTATGGGCGTATTTCTGCCCGTCAAAACCGTGTCTGTCCTTGTCAACCGATGGTATCATCAGGGATGGGGCTTACCCTCACGGTAGGCCGCCATGATATCGCGGAAAACCTCGCCGTTGGAAGGCGGAGTCCAGGTGATGGCGTTTGCACCGGCATCAATGGTCTTCATGATGCTCTCTTCCGTCGGGCCGCCGGTAGCAATGACCGGAACATCGGGGTGTGCGTCCTTTATTCTGCGGACAAGATCCGGCGTATCTGACGCGGCGGAGACGTTGAAGATATCCGCACCGGCCTTCAAACGGGCTTCAAAATCCGTTTCCTTTCTCGCGACGGTCACAACGACGGGGATATCCACAGTGTGACGCACGAGCGACAGCACCTCGTTTGAGGTCGGGTCATTGAGCACGACGCCGGTCGCGCCCTGCATCTCGGCAAACATGGCAAGGTTTATCGCCCTCTGCCCCTGCGTGAGTCCGCCGCCGACGCCGGAGAACACGGGGATATCCGCCGCGGTGAGCAGCGCCTGGGTTATGACGGGCTGCGGCGTGAAGGGATACACCGCCAGGATCGCGTCGGCGTTGACGTTTCTGATGATGCTCAGATCGGTCGAGAACACGAGCGATTTGATGCGCTTTCCGAAAACGATTATACCGCTGCACTTATAAATGCATTCGGGCACACGAAGTGCGAACTTACGCAGCGTACCATCAACTCGGTTGGGCAGTTTTTTCTCAATTGATACTTCGTCATGCATAATTTTCACTCTCCAATATTCTTTTAAATGCCTCGACTCCGACAAGCAGCACTTCCTCATCGAAATCAAATTTACTGCTGTGCAGAGGGGCTCCTCCCCTGCCGCCGTTCACACCGAGGAACATGAACATACCTTCGACTTTCTGCTGATATTCGGCGAAATCCTCCGCCGCCATGACAGGCTCGACGAGAACGACATCGTCCATCGAATCGAGCACCGTGTAAAATTTCTCGACCAGTGCGCGCGGATTTGCAACATAGGGATAGTGAACGATCGTCTGCATGGAGATGCCGGCTCCCGTTGCCATCTCAAGACCCTTGAGCAGCGCAATTATCTGACGCATGAGCTTATCGTAAAGCTCGTTGCTGAAAACGCGCAGAGTTCCGCTCATGGTGACCTCCTCGGCAATGACGTTGTGCGACGTTCCGCCGACGATCTTGCCGAGGGTCAGCAGTGCATCCTGATGCGGATCGACGTCGCGCGTTATGACCGACTGTATCATAGTTATAAGCTCGGCTGCGACTACGATCGCGTCAATACCCATCTGCGGCGTTGACGCATGGGCGCTTTTGCCGTGGATCTTTATCTCAAAATCGCTTGTCTGCGCCATGAGGTTCGACCAGCGTATGCCGATCTTGCCGCTCGGCACTGTCGGCCACAGATGCAGCCCGTAGATGCGATCGACCTTTGGCGAAACGAGCGCGCCCTCGTCGATCATTTTCCGTGCGCCGCCCCAGCCCTCTTCGCCGGGCTGGAACAGCAGCACGACGTTGCATTTGAGCTTATCGCGGTTGAGCGATATCCACTTTGCCAGAAGCAAAAGGATCGTCATATGTCCGTCGTGTCCGCAGCCGTGCATCACGCCCTTGTTGCGCGAGCGGAAGCGGAATTTATTCTCCTCAGTGTTTTTCATCCCGTCCATATCGGCGCGGAACGCTATCGTGCGGTCTGCGCCCTTAGCGTAAAACACCGCCTTGAGTCCCACTTCGGCGAGCACCTTCAGCTCATCGGGGCGGCATGCTTCGATTATCGGCTTTATGTATTCGTGCGTTTTGTGAAGCTCGAAGCCGATCTCGGGTATTCTGTGCAGGTCGCGGCGTATCTTGACGCAGTCGTCCTTCATGCTGAGTATCTGTTCGCTTATCTGCATTTAGTTATTTCTCCGTTGCAATAAGTATCTTGTATCCCTCGTTTTTTATGCGCACATCCGACTTTTCCTTGCAAAGCCTGTACGCAACATATGCGTCGCCGCACGCGCCGGTGAGGCTGACGATGAATATCACATAACACTGCCAGAACAGCTTGTCGGGCAGAGCTATCATCAGTATGAGCAGCACAAGGCAGACCGCAGCCGCCGGAGCAAGGCTCATTATCAAGTAGCTGCGCTTATCCAGCCAGCACTTGTATTCAATATATGCGCTCATCCTGCCGCGCACGACGCGCGCAGGCTTGCCGGTGAGCTTGCCGATGATAATACATTTTAAATGTTCCTGCCCGACAAGGCAGAAAGCCGTTATCAGCATGATGAGGATAAATCTGCCCAACAGCGCAAACACACCCGATGCGTCAAACAGCAGGCTTATGTCTTTGAGCAGGCAGCAGACCACCGTGAGCGCCACGGCGACGGCCGCGGCTGCGGCATACAGCCGAAGGCTCAGCTTTTTATCGCCGTCAAGGTCTATCGTCCCGGTCGTGTATCCCGAGGGCAGCTTGTTTTCAAACGTCATAGTCACCGCATTTCCGGCAGCGGTATGCTCTTATTGAGCAGGACCTTGCCAAAGCACATGAGCGTTATGCCCGAACTTGCAGAGACGGTCACGTCGGCGTCGCTCCTGTCGCGGTTTGCCGAGAAAAGATAGACGTTTCCGCTGTAATCCTGGCAATACTGCTTGCACTTCATGTCGCCGTCAACGAAGAACAGGCCGACGTCGCCGTCGTGGATAATGGCTCCGCGCTTGCACAGCGCAACATCTCCGTCGTGGATATACGGCTCCATACTGTCGCCTGCTATGCGCACGGCAAAATCGGCAGCGCTGCCTTTTTCGACCGCATAGTCCTCATAATCGTCGCCGAGGGCGGGCGATGCGTAGCCTGCCGCGGCCGGGGTGAGGTAAAGAGGTATTATCTTGCTTTCGGGCGAATTTACGCTCGGCTTTTCCTCGCGGCGCGACAGCTCATGGTCGATGACCATATTTACAAGCTCCCTGCTGCTTTCGCTCAGCCGCCTGTATTTGCCGATAAACTGCCACTCGCGCAGGTCCGGCATTTTAGGCAGCGCATTATCCTCGCACAGCCGCTCGACCGGAACGTTGAGCAGCTTGCAGATATGCATCATCATGTCGAAATCGACTTTCTGATTATCGCGCTTTACCATGCTGTAAAGCGTCTGTGCGGAAACGTTCAGCCTCCGGGCAAGCTCGCTGATGCTTATGCCCTGCTCCTGAAGTATCTCCTTGAGCATCGAGCCTCTCAAGCAGCACACCTCCTACATTACATTAAGTATAGCATAGCATCCTGCAAAGATTATGTCAAGGAATAAGCTATTTTATTAAAATTATGTGTATGCGGATTTGACACGGGGCACCATATTGGCGTATCATTTTGACGTATAAACATTTACCCTCGCGTTTGGAGTGAAAGTAATGAAGCATAAGGATATCCGCCGCGACATGCACCACATTGCGCTCGAGCGTGAGCTGCTCTGGCTCGGCATAGCGCTTGCGCTGTACATTGCCGCCTCGGCAGTGGGCGCCGTGTATGTCAATCTGCCTAAATGGGCAACGCTCATTTTGGCGATCGTGCCCATTGTCGTTGCCGCAGTCACGCCGCTGCGCAATGCATTCGGAAAAATTCTCGGCGGCAAGGTGCTGTCGTATGAGCTGCTGATCGTTCTCGCATGCGCCGGAACGGCCTGCATGCAGAATTTTAACGAGGCGTTTTTCGTGCTCGTGGCCTTTGACGCCGGCAGCTGCTTTGAGCACATCTTTGCAGGCAAAAATCAAAAGCGCACACCGTATCTCGCCTTTCTGCGGCCGGAATATGTCGCGGTCGAGCAGGGCGGCAAAATGAACATGGTCGATCCCGTGCGCATTCGTCCGGGAACGGTCATGACCGTCGGAAAAAACGAGCTTATTCCGCTCGACGGCATAGTCGTTGACGGCAGCAGCTCGGTAGACGCCTCGGCCTACACCGGCGACAGGCAGCCGATCGACGTCGGCGTGGGCAACGAGGTCGTTTCGGGCTGCGTGAACCTCGGAAACACACTGAAGATCCGCGTCACGGGGCTTTATAACAACTCGACTCTCGTTCGCGCCTCGCAGGCTGTCGAGGGCGCACCCAAGAGCGTTTCGCGCCGCGAAAAGCGCTTTGCCGGCATATCGAAGCTGTTCACACCCATAGTCATCGCCCTTGCCATAGCGCTGGTCATCATCCCGTCTATCATCACCGGCGAATGGCTCGAATGGGCGCACAGGGCGCTGATCTTCCTCGCCGCCGCATCGTTTGCCCAGCCGCTCATCGTCACGTCCATGGCCTATTTTGCCGGACTGAGCACTGCGGTAGAAAACGGGATCATCATCCGCGGCAAGAGCGAGCTTGAAGCCCTTGCAGGCTCGGCAACGGTCGTCATGGACAAGACCGGAACCGTCACGGAGGGCAGCTTTTCCGTCACCGGCGTTGAGCCGAAGGGCATCAGCAGCGCAGACCTGGTTTCCCTCGCAGCCGCGGCCGAGAGCTATTCAAATCACCCGATCGCGCTTTCTCTGCGCAGAGCGAGCACAACGGTCATCGACCCCGAGCATGTCACGAACGTGCGCGAGCTTGCCGGGCGCGGCGTTGAAGCCGATGTTTACGGCAGGCGCGTTCTCGTCGGCAACACGGCGCTTATGAACTCAAACGGCATTAAGTGCGACCGCACCGACAGACACCTGTCCGTCGTTCACGTCGCCGCCGGCGGCATTTACTACGGCTATATCATCATCGATGACAGGGTCAAGGACGGCGCAAAGGATGCCGTGCGTGAGCTGTACGATGCAGGCATTGAGAAGGCCGTGCTCCTTACCGGCGACACCGAGCGAGTCGGCAAGGCCGTCGGGCGTGCCCTCGGCGTTTCGGACGTTATGACCGAGCTTCTTCCCGAGGACAAGGTGGTTGCCGTCGGCGAACTGCTGCGTGAAAAGCACGCAGGCAAGCTTGCGTTCGTGGGCGACGCAGTGAGCGACGCATCGGTCATCTCAAAGGCCGACGTCGGCGTTGCCATCGGCGCATTGAATCCCCGTGCAGCAGCGTCGAGGTCTGACATACTCATCATGAGCGACGATATACGCAAGCTGCCTCTGGCCATGCGCATATGCAAAGCGGCATCGCGCACCGTAAGGCTGAGCCTGCTGCTTGCCATTGTCGTGAAGCTTGCGGTGCTGCTGCTCGCAGCTCTCGGAAGCATCGGAATGATCGCCGCCGTCACGGCGGACACGCTGGCATTTATGCTGACGGTCGCCGGCGCATACAGGATATACAAGGTGAAATAAGGCCTATGAATACATATGATTTTGACAAAACGATCTTCTACCCCGATTCATCCGTGACCTTCGTCAGGTGGTATATGCGCCGCCATCCGTTTGCGCTGCTGTGCTGGCTGCCGAGGATGGCCGTGATCGGGCTTGCTTATCTTTTAAAGCTCATCCCCAAGGAAAAGCTCAAGGAGAACATATTCAGCTTTGTGCGCCGCATCGACGATATCGACGCCGTTTTGAAGGTCTATTGGGACGAGCACGAGAGCCGGATCGCACCGTGGTACCGCGCGCAGCACAGGCCGGACGACATCGTGATCTCGGCCTCTCCCGAATTTGTCGTAAAGCCCATGACCGACAGGCTCGGCATCGAGCTTATCGCCTCGCCGATGGATAAGCGCACGGGCAAAATGTACGGCCGCAACTGCCACGGCGAGGAAAAGGTGCGCAGGTTCTATGCCGCTCACCCCGGCGCCGTGACCGAGGCGTTTTACTCCGACTCTCTGTCCGACACGCCCATGGCGCGCATAGCTCAGAGGGCCTATCTCATCATCGATAAGGGGCAGACCCCCGTTCCCTGGCCGGAAGAAAAATAAAGCGTCCGCCTTGACATTAAACAAGGCAGACGCTGTAACAGGCATAAAAAGTGTGCTGCGGCAAGCGCTTAGCTCAGTATGTGATCGTAATTAAACGAACCTGAAAACCGTCACTTGGCAGAGTGGCGGTTTTTGCTTTTTCAGTGACACGTTAAACCCCTGTGCAATTTTCTGCACAGGGGGCGTTTTTTATTTGCTTTCTTCTCCGCTTTCCACGAAAATCCACTCTGCTTCTTTCTGCGCGCCTTGAAGCGTCTGCAATGCGTCATCGCTTCGCCCTTCTTTTAAGGCATTGACGGCATCCGTCATACGGTTAAACATCATAAAATACAGCTTTTTATACATGATCGCTCCTCCGTTTACTGAGTCATTTGTGAGTCATAATTGATTTATAAATGAGTCGAATTTACACATAATAATAGAATGCAGATATAATTTTGTCAACAACATAATCGGAGGATTTTCCAATGCCGCTTGACGAAAAAGCCCGTTATACAATGAGAATAGATCGTGATCTGCTTGAGAAATTCGGCTATATAGCCGAATATGAGGGCAGAACGAAAAATCGCGAGCTTGAGCAGATGATAAAGCGCCGCGTTGCGGCATTTGAAAAGGAGTTCGGAGAAATCGAGCTCTGATATATACAAAAGCCGACCCCCTGTGCAATTTTCTGCACAGAGGGTCGTTTTTCATACAGCAATATCGAGCATGCGGCATATCATGACCGCCGCCTGAGCGCGGGTCGCGCCGCTGTCCGGCAGGAGCAGGCCGCCGCCGACGCCCTTGACTATTCCCAGCGCGCATGCGGCGTTAAGCTCCGTGCGCATGGACTCGTTGACGGCTCCGGCATCGGAAAAGCCCGAGAGCACATCCTCAAGTTCGCTTATATCCTTGCCGCTTAGCACAAGATACCTTGTCATCATGCAGCCAAGCTCGGCGCGGCTTATGCTCCTGCCGGGGCGGAGAGCACCGTCCTCATAGCCTCGCATTATGCCGTTTTCGCACGCCCACAGCAGCGCGTCACGGCACCAGCTGCCGACCTCGGAAGCGTCGGAAAAATCAAGCTCGCCGCTGACCTCGGGCTGCCCTGCCGCACGGTAGAGCGCTGTTGCGAGCATTGCGCGAGTAAGGCCGACATTCGGCGAGAAAACGTTTTTTGCCGTTCCGTTCAATATGCCCTCGGCTGCGACGCGGTCAACGTCATTGTAAAACCAGTCGCCGGGCTTAACATCGATAAACAGATTGCCGCGCGCGGTAACGGTCATGCTCGTCTCGTCCGAGCGGATGCCGTTCCACTTCACGACGCTCACCGCGCGAATAACGGTGCCGCCGGGCACATAAAACGCGCCCGTGTACTTTTTCGCGTTTGACGGCGTGGGCATGCTGCCGTCGAGCGTGTAGTATACGCTGCCGCGCGCATCACCCGAGAGGGTAACTCGCATACCGCTTTCATCCTTTTCAAGACTAACGGCCGGCTTTGCAATTCCGGCGGCGGTGCCGTTTTTGCCGGGATAGGCGTTAAAGTATATCTTGCCGTTTTCAAGGCTTATTCCGCGGCGCATGAACATTTCGCTCAGCGTCACAAATTTATAGCCCTGCGCCTGAAGCGTGTCGATAGCGCGCAGCGCAGCCGTGACGGAGGTCGAGTGCGTGTCGTGCAAAAGCGCAATTGAGCCGTCGCGCACCTGCTTTATAAACTCGCGATAAACGGAGTCTGCGTTCTGGCTTTTCCAGTCGTATGTGTCCATCGACCAGAAGAAGCACGGCGTGTTCGCGGCCTTGAGGACGCGCTGGTTATAGTCGCCGTAGGGCGGACGGAGCATATAGCTGAAGTTATGCCCGATGGCGCTGTCGAGTATCGCGTCGGTTTTCTGAAGCTCCTGGCGGATCTGCGCATCGGTCTTTGTCGTCATCGCAGGGTGATCGTAGGTGTGGCTCGCTATCTCGTGACCCTCCTGCCAGGCGCGTTTGACAAGGCCGGGGCTGCGCTCGGCCATCTGGCCGACGAGGAAGAAGGTGCAGTGCGCGCCGCGCGCCTTGAGTCCGTCAAGAAGCCGGGTGGTGTTGCTGCTCGAGGGGCCGTCGTCGAAGGTGAGAGCAATGAGCTTATCTCCGTCGGCGCTCGCCGATACCGGCAAAGCTCCCACTAACATCAGCACGGCAAGAAACGCCGCGGCAAGCTTTCTGAATTTTTTCATATTTTAAAACCCCAATTTGACCATATTCTTGTCGTTTGCAAAGCTTGACATCTCGCAGACGAAAAGTATCTCGTCAGCGCCTTTATCCGCGGCAAGCTGCTTTGCCGAGCCCATGTAATAGCGCAGATCGAGCATGATTATATTCTCGTAATCGGCCGTGAGGAACGGCACGAGGCTGTTTGCAAACGAGTCTTTTATAATAAGCAGCGTTTTGCCGTTATTGCAGCCGCCCGTTATAGTCGTCTCGCCGTAGTTTCCGCCGAGAAAGACCTTGTATTTATCCTTTTCTCCGGCAGCGGACATATCGTAAAGCGATATCTCCTTTCCGTCGGCCGTGACCCTTAGGTTATCCGACACCGGGGAGATGTAAACACCGTCGCACTTTGCCGCAGGGTCGAGGGTCTTTGAATAGGTCGTGCCGAGGAAGCTGTCGCTGAAAAGCTCGGGGGATGCAGCATACTTTCCGTCCGGCAGCAGCGCTTTATAAGCCGTGTGCGCGCCGTACCATGTCCAGTGGTGGTCGGTGCGGTAATACACCTGCTGCTGGGTCTTTGCCTCGCTCAGCGCGGTATACAGGTCGGGAAAGCTCACGTCCGGCATTGCGCTTTTGACCGTGTTATAAAGCTTTTCGGCGTCATACATCTGCGCGTGCGCCGGGAGCTTATCGCTCATGACCGTGCCCGTTGCCGGAACGAGCAGCATCGTTGTTTTCACTCCGCACGACTGCACGAAGTCGGAAACAAGCCCGATATTGCGCCGCAGATTTGTTTCATCGACCTTGTCGGGCGTGATCTTTTCCATATAATATCCGTCCGAGCCGAGGTACGCGCCGCCTATATCCTTGAAGCCTGCAAGCTTTTTGACCTGCGAGCCGAGCTGCGTCCATGTGTCGCGCGCCGGGAACTGGTCGGAGATATAGTCGGTTATCTTATTTTGAAAGCTGCCGTCGAGGATGCTGTCAAACGTGAGCTTTGGCGCGGTTTGCAGCATGCGGTTTTCATTGTCGGAAAACGTCCTGTCCTCCCCGGCGAACACAAACGCCGCAGGGAGAATTATGACGGCAAGGAACAGCGCGATGAGCGCTATGTGGAATTTTTTCATTACGCTCACCTCTTAGAATCTAAAGTAAAGGAAGGGATTGTAGCTGTCGCCGATAAGCAGGATCATGCTCAGTGCCAGAAGCGCTATCGTCATAACGCTTTTTATCGTAAAGGCCGCTTTTTCGTTCATTGCGCCCGTTGCGGAGAGGAAAAGCCTCTTCGGAAGCTCGGTGGAGGCAACGCAGCAGATGATCAGGAGCGCCGCCTTTGTAAAAAGCGTGTACACATCCATGCCGCCTACGGCTCCGTTTGCCCCGAACATCGAGCCGAGGTACGGCAGGAGAACGCTGACGTCGTCGCTTGCGAATATGACCCAGCCGATGACGATCAGCAGCAGCGCATACACATGGCGGAAAAGCTTCGGCAGCTTATCCAATGCTTTGAGCAGGAACAGCTTTTCTATAAACAGGATCACGAAGTAATACAGGCCCCACATGACGAAGTTCCAGCCCGCTCCGTGCCAGAAGCCGGTGAGCGACCAGACGATCAGCAGGTTCAGTGCCTGACGGGCAAGGCCGCAGCGGTTGCCGCCGAGCGGAATATAGAGATATTCCTTGAACCACGTGCTCAGCGTGATATGCCACCTGCGCCAAAAGTCTGTTATGGACACGGACTGATACGGATAGCGGAAGTTTTCGGGGAACTTGAAGCCGAACATCCTGCCGAGACCGATAGCCATATCCGAATAGCCGGAAAAGTCAAAATATATCTGGAAGGTATACGCTATCGCACCCGTCCACGCCATCAGTGCCGAGACGTCGCCGCCGAGTGCGTATATTTCCGACCACACCGCGCCCATCTGGTTTGCAAGCAGCACCTTTTTGCCGAGGCCGACCACAAAGCGCATAACGCCCTCGGAAAAGTCGGCCGTAGTCACGCTGCGGTCGGCAAGCTGATCCTGCACGTCGGCATAGCGGACTATGGGGCCTGCTATGAGCTGGGGGAACATGGTGATGTACATTCCGAAGTCGATGAGGTTTTTCTGCACCCTGACATCGTTGCGATAAACGTCGATGGTGTAGCTCATGGCCTGGAAGGTGTAAAACGAAATGCCTATGGGCAGCGCGATATTGAGAAGGTCAAAGCTTGAGCCGAATATCGCGTTTACGTTCGTTATGATAAAGTCGGTGTATTTAAACACGCTCAGCAGTCCGAGGTCAATGACGACCGACAAAACGAGCAGCAGCTTCATGCGCTTTTGCCTGCCGCGGTTTTTGTCCATGAGCCGGCCGAAAATGTAGTTTACCAGAATGGAGAATATCATCAGGAAAACATACTTCGGCTCGCCCCATGCGTAGAACACAAGGCTGACTATCAGCAGAAACAGGTTTCGCCCCTTTTTCGGGCAGATATAGTACCCCAGCAAAACAAGGGGCAAATAAACGCACAGGAATATCGTACTGCTGAAAACCATGTATGTCTCTCCGTTTACTTAGTGAATTCTTTGAACGCTGTCTCCGCGTTCTGCGGCGCGTCGCTCATTATAAGCAGAACGCAGTCGCCGTCGGTTTTTACAACTGCGCTTTCGGCGCGCTGCACCTGCTGCGGCTCATAGGTCTTGTACATCTGCACGCGCGACCGGACATGCTCGCGTAGACTGTCGGCCATGGCGGAAGCGTCGGACTTATCCTTGAGCTGCACCACAGCGATCTCGTACGCCATGCCGTCGGCGGCATAGGCGAGGAAAAAGCCGTGAATTTTATTATACTCCAAATCGGATATATATGAAAAGGCTTTTTCCGCATTTTCTTCCCAGCTGCCGCTAACTTTCATCTCCGGCAGGGTCTTATCGGCGCTTACCATGCTGTTTTCAAGCGCCTGCATGTCGATGCTCTTCGTTTTTTCGCCGCAGGCGCACAGCGAAAGCGCAAGCATCACGGCGCACAGGGCGCATACTATTCTTTTTATCATCATGCCATCCTCGTAACTCCGCAGGCACCGCCTACTATCGTATTGTGGCTATAGGTATTGTCGCTATGGCCTGAAGAATCGCCGCTGCCCATATCGCCGAATGCCTTGTTCACGGCATCGTCTATCTTCTGCTGAGTCTCGTCGGCAACGCCCGGAGCGACATCCGGATCTTCGCTCTTCTCATAGCTTATGTACACGCAGAAAATATTATCGCCATCGGCATCGAGCCAGCTCCAGCTTAGGCCGATACCGTAATCGCCGCCGAATACTACGGCGTTTTCGATCTGGTTCATGATAGTATCGGCAATGTTATAGATATCAACGCTTATTTCATCGCCGAAGTCAAAGCTCACGACGCCCTGCTGCTCATTAATAGCTGCGCGCACCTGCTCGGGAATAGTGTAAATATCCTTGCACTGCGTTCTGTTGACGTAAGCATAGTTGTACTCATAGCCGTCGGCCGCCGGGAAAAAGTCGGTGTTCCACTCCTGCGAGCTCATCATCGTCTCGTCGTTGAGGTTAAAGTGCGAGAAGTTTCCTTCGCCGGTGTGATGTAACGAGATCAGTGTCAAAAATGTGAGAGTAAAAGGGACGGGGCGGGAAAAGGTGGGATAAGCCGAAAAAGGCAGAGAAATCAAGGGATTGCGGGGGCGGTAAGTTCTGAAAACCGCCGAAAATTTGAGCCGACGCCACGACGGCGACGCGCACGTTCCGTGTCAATCACGACGGCCGCGCGACGCTGTTCGGGCGTCTTTTTTCGTCGTCGGAGCGTTTCTAACGCTTCGGGGCGTTCGCGTTTAACGCTGGGCGTTCGAGCGTTCGGACGCGCGTTAGAAAACGGCGAAAGCCTTGCAAACACTGGGCTTTTTCGCGTTCGAGCCGCCGAGCGGGAGAGCTGCCGGACGCCGCCGCGCGCCGCCGCTGCCGAACGCGGGATTGGTCCGATTGGTCCGAGGATTGGACCGTACACAAAAAACGCCCGAAAACCCGCATGAATACAGGCTTTTCGGGCAAATACAGAACAAACAAGACAGACAGCCTGCACGCGTCACCGCGTCGGCCGTCTGTCTTTTGTTATGTATAAGTATGCAATATATACAGATAATATGCAATTATCGCCGCGGCCCCGGCCAGGAGACCAGGAACGTCACTTTGCCGCGCGCAACTGTTCGCCAGTGAGGGCATCGGAAGCCATCGTCATGGCTTCCGCACGGCGATATATATCGCCGAGAATGATCGCTTTGCCCGCTTCATCCAGGCCGTCCCATAGGCAGCCCACTTTGAGGGCGTCGTCGCTGATCCCGCGGATCGCGTCGGCGTCCTTCTTTTCTTCGTGCGGCACAAGCGTGGCGGGATCAATCTGTTCTGTCGCGTCCCCTGTCAGTAGGTACATCGGCGAGCATTGCAGACAGTCCGCGATCCCGATGATGTACTGCGCGGGAATGTCCCGACCCAGGCGCAGCCAGCTGTTGAGCGTCGAAACGGGGACGCCGATGCTGTCGGCCAGGTCCTTCTGGCGCAGGCCAAGGTTATGAAGCCGTATCTCAATGATGTCGCGGATTCTCTGCTTGCAGTCCATAGTATTGCCTCCAAAACACAAATATAGAATTAAATCCACGTTTGCGTATTGACAACACATCGGTGGAGTGATAACATAAACGTGTACCACGATTGTGTAACGTGGACAGCCTACAAGAAAAGATACCATAAAACTGGCGTGAAAACAAGACATTTTTGCACGACACGAAAGGAGAACGAAAACATGACACGCACCATCGGCGAAGCCATTGAGGGACGGCTTCACGAAATGAAGATCAAACCGGAGGAACTGGCGACCGTCCTTGATGTGCCGCTCCCCACGCTCAGCGGCTGGCTGTGGCTGGAGAACGACATCCCCACGCAGTACATCTTAAAGATCGCGCACGTCCTGCGCTGCACCCCGACCTATCTGCTGTCGGGCGGCGAGGACGACCGCGAGACCCCGACCAAAAGCGACGCCATCGAAGACCTGATCCGCGCGACCGTGGCCGAGGTGCTGCGGCAGCAGGAAGCGCAGAAGCGGCGCGGAGACACAGAGCCACAGGCGCGCGTCGCCGCGCACATCGAACGGCAGCGCGAGCAGCTGGAGCAGATTAGAGCGGAGCAGGCCGCCGAACACGGCGACCCGATCCGCGCGATGTTCTACCGCATGGGCGCGGAGCTGCTGGGCGACGAGATCACGGCCACACCGGCTCAGTCCCCTGCGTCCACGCAAGCACATACACCAGTTCAGACCTGTCTTCGCCCCGCCGCTCTGCGACGCGAAGCAGCACCCAGCCAGCGTCCAGGTATTTGTTCGCGGCATAATCGTCGGCAGCTTCAAAGACCTGGCGCACATCGGAAAAATCGAAATCCATGAGATCACCCCCTTATGGGGATTGTAACACAAACAGGACAAGGAGGCAAGGGCATGAGACGGATCAAGACCTACAAAAAGTGGAGCATCTGGCGGCTGACGGCGGCGGAGGCCAACGACGTGGGCGGGCGCTTCGCGGCATTTTTGCCGGAGACGGACCCTGGCGCGATGGACGAGCCGGAGTGGGCGGCGGACAGCGTGCAGGAGCTGATCGACTTCATCGACAGCTACGAGACGTGAACGCGGACGGATGGTACAGGCCAGAGGGCTACGGCGGCTGCCGGAACTGCATGTTCCGCGGCGAGGGGCTGCCGATGTGCCGGAGGGCCGCAGAGGCAAAGGCCAGCATCCCGGTCTGCCCATTCTGGCAGAGGCGGGAACAGGAGAAAGGAGACGAAGATGGTAAACCGCAGGAAGGTATTTGTGCAGCAGTTCTCTGATCTGCTTCGCAGCGGACGGCGCACGGGCGTCGAGCGGCTGGAGCTGTCGGACAACGGCAATCTGGTGACGATCTGCTTCGAGGGCGGCGGACGCCGCGAGGTCAACGTAGAAGGCGACAGCGAGGCGGCGCTGATCCTGGACGTGATCCGGCGCGTGCTGTACTAAGCCCACGCAGGGCAAGGCCCAGTCCCGTGAAAGCCGGGACCGCCCCTTCGGGGGCGCGGCGCTCATGCCTGCTGAAAGGAGGACACATTATGGAGAAGTACAAACCGGAGCCGGGCTACCGCGAGCCGTACACCGAATACGGCATGGAGATCGTCATGTTCTGCGCGAAGCACTGTCTGACCAAGAAGGCGCTGGCCGCAGAGGCGGGCATCCCATACGACAGTCTGCTGGCGACGATCAAGGGCCGCCGCAGCGGCCACAACGTCAAGGCCGCCGTGGCCCCCGTCATGGCGCGCTACGAAGCGGCTGCGAAGAAGCAGCGGAGGAAAGGCAGGGGTGCGTAAATGCAGAGCTACATCAGCACCAGCACCGCAGCCCTGCTGACCGGCGAAGACCGGCGACGCGTCTTCGAGAAGATCACAGACGGCGTCTATGAGACCCGCAAGCAATCCGGCGGCCGCGGCGGCAACGGCGGCGAAAGCTACCAGATCGCCGTCAGCAGCCTGCCGCAGGAGGCACAGATCCTTTACTACGCACAATGCGACAACGCCGCTGGCGGCGAAGACTGCGATCTGGCTGCCTACCACGCCCGCTTCGGCGAGAAGGGCATCCAGGAGCTGCTGGGCAAGCAGCGGGCCGTCCGGCAGGGCCGCGCGATCCGCGCGATGAATCCGGCAGACGTGGTCGAGCAGCTGACGGCGCTGGCCGAGGACCACGGCACGAGCCTGCGGACGCTCTACCGCTGGATGGACGCCTACGAGGAAAAGGGGCTGCCGGGCATCATGCGCGCGGTGAGCCGCAAGGACAAGGGCACACGGCCGAGCATCTGCGCGGCTGCCTATCAATACGCATACGGCCTGTACGCCGACAAGGTGAAGCGGACGCAGGCCACGATCTACAACAAGCTGGTGGACAAGGCCGCCGTGCTGGGGCCGGACGCCTGCCAGAAGTGCATCTTCTGCGAGGGCACCGAGGCCCGCGCCCGTCTGATGGAAACGGGCGAGATCAATCACTACCCGCCCTGCGCCGAGCCGGTGAAGGCGGGGATGCGGGTGCCGGAGTGCAGGCAGACGCTGTCGCGGATGCTGGCGGCGATCCCGTCCGACGAAGTGACGCTGGCCCGCCGCGGCGTGAAAGCCTGGAAGGACGACCACATGTTCATGGCCCTGCGTGAGAAGCCGCAGCGCGTGAACGAGGTCTGGTTCGGCGACCACCATCAGTTCGACTGCTTCGTGCTGGACGAGACCGGCAAGCCGGTGCGCCCGTGGCTGACGGCCTGGTACGACGCCGCGACCGGCTGCCTGGTGGGCTGGGTGCTTTGCACCAACCCGAACACGGAGACGATCACCGAGGCGTTCATCCGCGGCGTGGCCCACACGGAACACAGCCCGTTCTACGGCCTGCCCGCCCATCTCTACATAGACAACGGCAAGGACTACCGCAGCAAGACCTTCGAGACCGGCCTGATGGGCGAACACGACCTGGGCTATCTGAACTGCAACATCGCCAGCAATAGCGTGATCCAGCTGTTCAACGTGACGATCCACCACGCGCAGCCCTATCACGGCTGGGCCAAGACCGTGGAGCGATTCTTCGGCACGCTGGAGGACATCTACATCCGCGACGCGCCCGGCTGGTGCGGCGGCAGCCCGAAGGAACGGCCGGAGGACTTCTCCCGCGACCTACGGCGGCAGCTGGAGCATGGGCAGCTGTGGACGATGGACCAGTTCTACGAATGGCTTCGGGACGACGTCTTCCCCGCCTACCACAACCGGCCACACGAAGGCCACGGCGGGCGCAAGCCTATCGACCTTTACAACACCCTCCCCCGCGCCCGCATGGATCAGCCCAGCTGGGCGATGCTGTCGGTGGCGCGCATGGACATGGCCGAGCGCAAGATCACGCAGCGCGGCATCAGCTTCAAGAAGAAGCTCTACTGGTCCGACGAAATGATCGGGCTGGCGGGCACGGACGCCGTGATCCGTTACAGCCGCAGCGATCTGTCCAGCGTGTCGGTGATGGTGGACGGCAAGTTCCTGTGCGAAGCCGGTCTACACGAGACCTTCTCGCTGGTGGGCGAAGACGAGGAACGCGTGGCCGCGCACGTCGGCAGACAGAAGAAGCAGCTGCGCGAGACCAGACACCGCATCGCCGTCGCCAGCCGCAGCGTCTTCTCCGACGATGTGGACGCCAGCAAGAACGCCGGAACGATCACGGCCATCGAGTACGAAAAGGCAGCCAAGGCCAGAGCCAGGAAGCAGAGCCAGCCGCCGCGCAAGCCGCGCGACGACAACAGCGGCGACGTGGTGCGCTCCATGTTCGAGGCGATGGGCGAGGAACTGCTGCGCAGCGCACGATAACGCGCGACATCTGTGACAAAAACGAAAGGAGCAGACACTATGAACGAACACGAAAACGAGTACCGCGGATGCAGGCTGCACCGCTATCTGGTGGCCGAGACCACCCCCGCCGAGCGCCAGGCGCTGCGCGAAGCGATCCAGCGCGTGAACACCGAGGGCGCGACGCAGATCGTGCTGCTGTCCTGCTACGAGGTTGACACCATCAGCCGCCTGGACGCGGCCAAGCTGCGCAGAGCCGCCGAGAAGCGGCGGGCGCGGAGAATCCGGCAGCTGATCCAGACGGTCTGCTGCTGGCTGTCGGCGGCCTGCCTGTTCATCGCCTGGGGCGTGGCAGGCAGCGTGGAGTGCGGCACGCGCCCGATGTGCTGGGCCACGGCGCTGCACATGACCGGCTGGATCGCCGCCTTCGGCATCTTCGCCTGGATCGGCGGTCTGATGGACCGGTAGACCCCAAAAGGCCCAAGGCCCAGCCCCGTGAAAGCCGGGGCCGCCCCTTCGGGGGCGCGGCGCTTACAGCCACAAACGAAAGGAGTGCTGACACAATGACGAATCTGGCAGAGAATCTGGCAACGACCACCAGTCAGGGGGACCTGGCACGCGAATTGCAGCGGCTGCGCGACGCGGAGGGCGTGACCTTCGCGGCCATCGCCAACAAGACCGGCATCAGTCGGTCGGCCATCAGCCAGCTGGTGAATCAGGGGCTGCGGATGAAGCCCGAACACGAGAAGAAGCTGTGGGACGCCGTGAACGAGATCAAGGGCACGGAGGAACGGCTGGGGCCTGACGTCCCCGTCGCGCCGATCCACTTCAAGACGCGCATCGAGCTGTTCGAGACGAAGGAGTTCAAGGAGTGCATGGGCTGGTGCAACTACGTCTGCAGCAAGCGCAAGATGGGCGTCATGGTGGGCCACCCTGGCAGCGGCAAGACCACCGTGCTGCGCCACTTCGCGCAGACCCAGCCTGGTGTGCTTTACATCGAAGCCTGGCCGCAGATGCGCGTGGGCGATATGCTGGAGGCCATCGCGCGGCCGCTGGGCCTGTCCCTGCGCGGCAACAACTACCGCAAGACCCAGGACCTGATCGCCTACCTGTCGGGCCGCACGGACGTGCTGATCGCGGTGGACGAGGCCGAGTATCTGGCAAAGTGGGACGTGGACAAGTTCGAGGTCCTGCGCAAAGTGTGGGACAACACCGGCACGCCGGTGATCCTGTGCGGCACGGACGTGCTGGAGGGTATGCTGACCCGCGGCCGCGGCCGCCACGACAACCTGGCGCAGCTCTACCGCCGCAAGGTGGAATTGAAGCTGAACGGCATCGGCCAGGCCGAGGCGCGCACGATCCTGCGGGAGTACAACGTGAGCGACGACGCTGCCGACGCTCTGGCGACCATCGCCGCCGACGTGAAGCACGGCGGCATGGGCACCTTCGTGGAAATCCTGGACATCTGTCTGGAAGCCGCCGAGGGCGGGCAGATCACCGGCGACATCCTGGCAAGCGCCCGGAAATACAAACTGATGTACTAAGGAGGACAACGTGAAGACACTGACAATCATCTATCTGGCGACGACGGCTGCGGCCTTCGCCTACGTCGGGGGCGTCTGCTTCCTCAAGCGACGCGCCCCTGCGGCCGGAACGCTGGGGCTGATCATCGCGGCCATCGGGCTGATCCTGATCGCATGGACGGGGGCGATGGTATGAAGGTAGCCTACACCCGAATCAAGAAGCCGCGCCGCGTGACGGACGATCCCGTGATCTATGTTTGCAGCCCCTATGCAGCAGACCCCGAACGCAACGCCCGCCGCGCAGAGAACTTCTGCCGCTACGTCTGGAAAATGGGCGGCATCCCGCTGGCCCCGCACCTGCTGTTCCCGCGCTTTATGAATGAGAACAGGCACAAGGAACGCGAAGCGGGGCTGCGCATGGCTCGCAAGCTGCTGGGCATGTGCGACGAAATGTGGGTGTTCGGCGACGAGATCAGCGAGGGCATGGTCGGCGAGATCATCGAGGCGTCGGCCCGCTGCATCCCGATCTATCACTACGACGGCCCCATCACCCTGACCATCACCCGCGACGGGAAAGACCCGAATCGCTGGTCGTGGCATATTTGACATCAAGGAGGAAGACACAATGGCAAGAAAACGCGTAGAAGACACAGTCCCCGCTCTGGAGAGCTGGGACGACGTGAATCAGGCGCTGGCGACCATCGCGGACAATCAGCGCACGGTGGAGAACTTCGAGGCAGCGATGCAGAACAAGATCGACGAGGCGAAGGCCGAGGCCGAAGCCCGCAGCCGCGTCTTCATCGAGGCCACCAAGCGCCTGGAGCGCCAGATCAAGGAGTTCGCCGAGGCACACCGCGACGACATGGACGGCAAGAAGACCAAGACGCTGAACTTCGGCGCGGTGGGCTTCCGCAAGTCCACGAAGATCAAGCTGCCGAAGGCCCCCACCAAGCTGGCCGAGATCATCCAGCTGCTGCGCAGCAAGGGCATGGACGACTGTGTGAAGACGCCCGCGCCCAGCGTCGATAAGGACGCCCTGCGCAAGTACCCCACCCAGGACATCGTGGCCGTGGGCGCGTCCATCGAAGTGGACGACGTGTTCTGGTACGAGCCGGACCGCGAGAAGCTGGAACGCGGCTAACCGGCGAAGGAGGGCACACGGATGGGAACGCAGGCCAACGTCCTGACGCCGCAGCAGATGCGCTGCATCTACGCGCTGGCGCGCGGCGGCGGGATCAGCAACGACGATCTTCACGCCGTCGTCTTCGCAACGACGGGCAAGGACAGCATTAAGCTGCTGACGTCGGCAGACGCCAAGCAGGTGATCGACCGGCTGAAACGGCTGACCGGACAGGAGACGACCGCGCCGCACAACAGGCCGACGAAGGAGCAGGTGGCGAAAATCTACGCGCTGGCCGCGAAGCTGGGCTGGGCTGACGATCCGAAAAGGTTGCGCGCCTTCCTGGAGAAGCGTTTCGGCGCGTCCCACCCCACCTTCCTGGACGACAAGCACGCACGCAACTGCATCGAAGCGATGAAGGCCATGCTGGCCGGAGGACGCGGAGAGCGGAAAGGAGGCCACGATGGAGAAGTGGACGGACCGGCTGACCATTGACATGATCCCCGAACAGTACAGGCAGCTGGCGGAGATCACGGGCATCCAGCCGCTGCTGACGCTGGCGGCGCAGTACGGCGGCTCCAACCTTTACATCCCGAAGGTGGACGCCCTGACCCGCACGGCGCGCGACCGGCTGATCCGCGAGAAGTTCACCGGCTACAATGCCGAGCAGCTGGCGCAGGAGTTCGACCTGACGGTCCGCTGGGTGCAGGAAATCTGCAAGGATGCACCACCTGCCGGTCAGCTGTCGCTGCTGGACTTTGAATAGCCCGATTTTATCCACATTTCCCCCGTAAACTAAGGGAATTGCTTCTTATTTACCCAACAATCGAATCAATTTACAATAAACTCCGTAAAGGCCGCGCGCCTTTACGGAGTTTAGTTTTTATCTGGAGGGCGCAGCATGGAAAGCTGGATCACATGGATCATTCAGGTGGTGGCCTATGGCATCATCTGCTTCTTGCTCAAACGCGAGCTGAATCAGTTCGACCAGCGGGACAAGCGCCTGCAGGAGCGCATCGACGAAGTGGAGAAGAAGGCGGCGACCGACACCAAGGCCCTGGCCGAGAAGATGGACAACTTCATCCAGGAGGCCCCCTTCAAGTACACCCTGCGCGACGACTTCATCCGCGCCGTCGCGGGCTTCGACGCCAAGCTGGACAAGATTCTTGACCAGCTGACCGGAAGAAACTGACCCAAAATCTACAGAAAGCGAGGTGGGCCGATATGGCAGCCAACCTGACCGTCGCGGCAAACAAACGCGTCCGCGGCGAAATCCTGGCCCTGCTGTACTCCGTTCAGCCTGTGCCGGTGGAGATCAGAACGATCACCAACAGCCTGCTGGAGTCCAACATGGTGAGCGTCCCCAGCATCGCACAGCACATTGACTACCTGTCGGGCAAGAAATACATCCAGGTGATCGGTGAAGATGCAGCCGAACAAATCCTGCACGGCGTGGTCCCGCCTTCCGCCTTCGTGAAACTGACGCCGACCGGCGTCGATCTGGTGGAGGGCACCATTGAGGACCAGGGCGTTGACGTCTGATGGGCGACCAGAGAGAGCGCAACCGCATCAAGTCCCGCGTGGATGAACTGCCCGACGAAATCCGCGCACAGCTGGACACGATGCTGGCAGACGTCAACTACACCTACCAGGACATCGCCGACACGATCACCGACCTGGGCTATGAGATCAGCCGCAGCGCCGTGGGCAGATATGCCATGCGCCACAATAGCGCGGCACGACGTTTGAAAGAGGCATCGGAGCAGACCACGGCGCTGCTGCAATTCATCCGCGAGAATCAGGACGTCGAGTCCACGGAGCTGGCCTCCGCGATTATGATCGACGGCCTGACCCGCAGGATCGCAACGGCGGACGAAGACTTCGACGCCATGCCGCTGGACAAGGCGGGCCGCCTGCTGGTCCAGCTGCAACGCAGCACCATTTACAAGGAACGCTGGCGCAAGGAGCGTCTGGCGGCCATTGAGGCCGTCGAGCGCAACGTGAAGGCACGGATGCGCCAGGCCGTTCAGAACGATCCGGAACTGCTGGCACAGCTGCAAAGGCTTGTCAGCGACGCGGCAGCAGAGGAGGCGGGGCGCGATGAAGGCTGAGCTTCACTGGTACGTTGCGCAGGTTATGACCGGCAGCGAGCAGGAGACGGCCAGGAAACTGACCGACGCAGGCATGGAGGCCATCGCCCCCGTCCAGATTCTCCACGAACGGCGTCACGGCAAATGGTGGCCGATCCGCCGCGTGGTGTTCCCCAGCTATGTGTTTGTTCGCACGGGCATGACGCCCCGTTTCTACTACTTCATCAGCGGCCTGCCCCGCGTGATCCGCCTGCTGGGTGCAGACGGGCCGGAGCCGGTGCCGGACGAACAGATGGAAGTAGTTCGCCTGTTCGCTCCAGACGGCCGAGACTTCGGCATGTCGCAGGGCGAACGCATTGACGGCAAGACCGTGATCACATCCGGCCCCCTGCTGGGGCTGGAGGGCAAGATCGTGAAAGTGAACGCCAGAGGACGCCGGGCGACCGTATCGGTCCCGATCCTGGGCGACACACATCAAGTGGACGTCGGCGTCATTGTGGCGCAGGCCGAGGCCGAAGACGACACGAACAGAAACCCGAAGGAAGACACGCGCTGATCCGTCGCCGTGTTCGAGATCGGGGGACATAACCGAGAAAGCAACGCCGCCCTGACAATCGGTGGTGGCGAAGCCTACACATCGGGGCGATCCCATCCGTGGGGACCACTCCACGCGCCCCGTGGAAGCCTCCTTTCGTTGCTGCGCCCCGACGTGTTTTCACGCCGGGGCGTGGTGATAAGCGCAGAAACGATTTTAAGGCCCCTGTGCGGGCTTTTGAGTTTAGGCGGGGGACTGGAGGGGGTGCGGCGTTTAACGCCGTTCTAACGCGTCAGAGAGGCCAAGGAAAGCGAAAGGGGGACGATTGACGTGCGCGACCTGCAAGATATACGGGAATTGATCAATCCGGAGGGCATCACGGACGGCAAAATCGTCGCCGCGCAGGCCCGATTCTACGACTACTGCAAAATGATGAATCCGAAGTTCTACCGCGACGACCGGCCATACCAACGCGACCTGTGCGAAACGCTGCAGGCGATCTTCGAGGGGCGGCTGATCAACAAGGACACCGGCGAGCCGTACAAGAATCTGATGATCAACCTGCCACCGCGGCACGGCAAGTCCTACACCCTGACGCTGTTCGTGCAGTGGTGCATGGGCAAGAAGAACGACACGCGCGTCATTTCAGTGTCATACAACGACATCCTGGCTGGGCGCTTCGCCCGAAACGTCCGCGACGGCATTGACGCCGACAAGATCGACAGCAAGGTGACGATCTTCCATGACGTCTTCCCGACGACGCGCGTCAAACAGGGCGACGCAGCTGCGCAGCTGTGGAGCCTGGAGGGCCAGTTCTTCAACTACCTGGCGACCGGCTTCGGCGGCACGATCACAGGCATCGGCTGTTCGATGGGGATCATTGACGACCCGATCAAGAACGACCAGGAGGCGTTTAACGACCGCGTTCTGGATGAACAGTGGAGCTGGTACACCGACACCTTCCTGTCCCGCATCGAAGAAGGCGGGATGCAAATTATCGTTATGACCAGATGGTCCACGAAGGACCTGTGCGGCCGTCTGCTGGCAAGCGAGGACGGCGACGACTGGTTTGTCTTCTGCCGCCGCGCCTGTCTGGATGAAGGCGAGCGCCGGATGCTCTGCCCCGATCTGCTGTCGTGGAAGTCCTACATGAAGAAGCGCCGCCTGACCAGCGCCGAGATCGCGGACGCCAACTACCAGCAGGAGCCGGTGGACATCAAGGGCAAGCTCTACAGCGAGTTCCGCACCTATGAGCAGCTGCCGCGCGACGCCGAGGGGAAGCTGGACTTCACCGCGATCATCAGCTACACCGACACGGCCGACACCGGCAGCGACGACCTGTGCAGCATCGTCGCGGGCATCCATGACGGCGAGGGCTACATCCTGGACGTCGTTATGACGGACGAACCGATGGAGAAGACGGAGCCGCAGACGGCGGAGCAGCTCTACAGCTACCACGTCGAGACGGCACGGATCGAAAGCAACAACGGCGGCCGCGGCTTCGCCAGAAACGTGGAGCGGCTGCTGTGGGAGCTGTACCAGACACGCAGCGTGAACATCGAGTGGTTCCACCAGGGTGCGAACAAGCACGCCAGGATTATGACCGGCGCGACCTTCGTCATGCAGCACCTGCTGTTCCCTTCCGACTGGGCACAGCGGTGGCCGCGCTACTATGCGGCGATGGTGAGCTACCAGAAGACCGGCAAAAACAAACACGACGACGCACCGGACGCTACGACCGGCATCGCCGAAACAATTCAGGAACGAGAAGGGAGGGGTACTCTTGACATCTGGTGGGTGTGAAATCCTGCACGCTGATTGCATTGAGGTGCTGCAAACGCTGGCGGAGAACAGCTTCGACGCGCTGATCACCGACCCGCCCTACAGCAGCGGCGGCCAGTACCGCGGCGACCGGATGCAGAGCGTGACCGAAAAATACAGCCAGAGCGGTGCGAAGGCCGAGTACCTGAAACACGCCTTTGAAGGCGACAACATGGACCAACGAGCCTGGACCAGCTGGACGGCGTACTGGCTGGAACTCTGCCGCAAGGTGGTGAAGCCGGGCGGCGTGGCGGCGATCTTCATCGACTGGCGTCAGCTGCCCGCCCTTTATGACGCGATCCAGTGGGGCGGCTGGGTAGTCCGCGGTCTGATCCCGTGGGACAAGAAGAACGCCAGACCGCAGCCGCACCGTCCGAAGCAGCAATGCGAGTTCATCGTGTGGGCGTCTAACGGGCCGCTGGACGTCAAACGCGACGCCGAATACATGCCTGGCCTGCTGCAAGGGCTGCCGCCTTCGGCACAGGTCCGGACGCATCAGACGGAAAAACCGCTCGACGTTATGCGCCAGCTGGTCCACATCTGCGAGAATGGCGGCAGGATCATCGACCCGTTCGCAGGAAGCGGCACCACGATATGCGCAGCGTATCTGGAGGGCTTCGGCGGGCTGGGTATCGAGCGGAACAAGTATCACGCCGAAAAGGCGCAGGAAAGATTAACGAAAATCGCGGGGGGGGGTACTGATCTATGGGCTGGCGTTTAGAAGCGTTCAAGGCTGCCATCAGCGGGCGGCCTGACCGGATGCAGCAGTTCTTCACGTCCCGCATGACGTCGCCGCCTGACCGGAACACGCAGGAGTTCCTGGCGACCTATGCCCGCAGTCCGCGGCTGTCGCCGGTGACGAAGATCGCCACCGATCTGTCGAATGTCCCCGGCAAGCTGTTCAGGGTAGCGGCCAACGGCGACAAGGACGAGATCACGGACCACCCCTTCCTGGACTTCATGGCGCGCCCGAATCCGCTGCCGTTTATGACGCGCAGCGCATTGTGGAAGGTCCACGAGACCTACCTGATGATCAAGGGCGAGGGAGCAGCCATCATCGAACGCGACGCAGCGGGCTACCCCGTCGAGCTGTGGCCGATCCCGCCGCACTGGATGACCGACATCCCGCGGCTGGACTTCCCCTACTACATAATCCGCAGCCGCGACGGTCTGCAAATGACCGTCCCCATCGAAGACGTGTTTCTGGTGCGGCAGCTGAATCCGCTGGACCCCTACGGCCGCGGCCTGGGCGACGCCGAGGCGGTGGCCGATGAGATCGAGACCGACGAGTACATGGCGAAGTGGGCGAAGAAGTTCTTCTGGAACGACGCCACGCCGCCTGTCCTTATGTCGGCCCCAGGCATCACGCAGGACGAATACAACCGCTTCAAGGCGGCCTGGGATGATCAGCACCGCGGCGTCGGCAACGCGCACAAGATGGGGATCATCCCCCGTGACGTCACCGTCAACAAGCTGGTGGACAGCCAGCGCGAAATGGACTTCACGCAGAGCCGCAAGGACCTGCGCGACGGAGTGAACGCCCACTTCGGCGTGCCGCCTGAAATCCTGGGCATCGTCGAGAACAGCAACAGAGCCACGGCGACCCAGGCGAAGATCATCTACGCAGAGAACGTCCTGACGCCGCGCCTGCTGGCGCGACAGGACGCCATCAACACGCAGCTGCTGCCCGCCTGGGGCGAGGACCTGCTGTGGGAGTATGACGACATCGTGCCGGAGGACACCGAGTTCCGGCTGCAAATGTCTAACGCCGGTTTGTCCGGCAGCGCCATCATGGTGGACGAATGGCGCGAGCAGAACGGCTTCGATCCGCTGCCTAACGACGCGGGCCAGGTCCTGTTCGTGCCCTATGCTTCTATCCCGACGAAGCCGGAAGAATTGACACAGACCATGCGCGAAAGTGACGGCCTGACGCCTTCGGAAGATCTGTTTCCCCCAAGCGGAACGCCGCCTGAAACGCTGACCGGAGCCAAGGGCGTCAGCAGACGCCGCCAGCAGATCGCGCACCGCGACCGGATGCGGGCGCTGCTGACGCAGGAACGCGCAGCACGTCAGACGGTAAATCGCTTCTTCGCGTCGCAGCTGTCGGAGATCACCGCCGCCATGGAGAGCGGCAGGAAGGACGCCAGCGAGGACTTCTGGCAGCGGATCAGCAGCGGCCAGGGGCTGACGTTCGACGTGACGGCCATCAGAGCGGCGGCCATGGACGCGCTGAATCAGCTGATCGACTGGAATCAGCAAGACGAGGCGCTTCTTCGGACGCTGAATCCCGTGTGGGAGGAAGCGTTCAACACCGGCGCGAAGTCCATCGAGCAGAACTTCGGCATCACAGCCGTGCGCGCCCCACGCCTGACGGACTACCTGCGCCAGCAGGGCCTGAAACGGGTGCGCGGCATCAACGAAACGACGCGCGACAAGATCGCCTCCGCGCTGGCGGACGGCATCGAGGCGGGCGAAAGCACCGCCCAGCTGGTGAAGCGCATCCAGCAGCACCTGCCTGATATGCAGGCAGAACGCGCCGCGGCCATTGCGACCAGCGAAGCCCACACCAGTATGCAAGCGGGCAGCTTCGCGCAGATGCAATACGGCGGCTGCACAACAAAAACGTGGATCACGGCGGGCGACGAAGACGTCAGAGACAGCCACCGCAGCCAGAACGGCGTCACCGTCCCCATCGACCAGCCCTTCCCGAACGGGCTGATGTATCCAGGCGATCCGTCCGGCTCGCCGGGCGAGATCATCAACTGCCGGTGCGATATGATCCCCGGCGATCTTTAGGAGGTGATCGAAGGTTGAAAATGAAGCGGCTGCAATTCAAGGCAGAGAACGTAACGGATCAGGGCATCTTCACCGGCCATGCTTCGGTCTTCGGCGTCGTGGACCTGGACAATGACGTCGTGGAGCCGGGCGCGTTCGCAGAATCCATCGCAACCGGCACGGCAGCGGCTGGCGTGCTGATCTTCGGGCAGCATGACGACCGCAAGGAGCCGCTGGGCAGATCGCTGGAACTGCGGGAGGACGCCGTGGGCCTGTTTGTCAAGGGCCAGATCAGTGACACCGCCATGGGCCGCGACTACCGCCAGCTGATCAAGGACGGCGTTCTTGATCAAATGTCCATCGGTTACGTCGCCCAGGAATACGACGTAGACACCAACAACGTCCGGCACCTTCGCAAAGTGGACCTGTTGGAGATCAGCATCGTAAACTATCCCGCGAACACAGAAGCAAAAATTGAAAGCTACAAAGGAGGACACACGCAAATGAAAACCGCAAAAGAGCAGACCCCCGCCACCAAGGAAGTCAAGGAAGAGACCGGAGCCGAAGGCCAGGCCGTCACCATGACCGAGGAACAGCTGGCGCAGCTGCTGGAGCAGGCCGCCGAGAGTGGCGCGACCAAGGCGCTGAAAGCTGCTGCCGACGCTGCTGACGACGAGACCAAGGACGACCCCGCCGACGACGAGACCAAGGACGACGACGGCAAGGATGATGAAGCCAAGGCTGCTGCCCCTGCCGCCAAGGAAGCCAAGGCTGCCCCCGCCCGCAGCGCCGCGCAGCGCAAGTATGCGGGCATCTACATGAACACCGGCCGCACGGATAAGGAAGAGAAGTCCGGCCTTCCTGCTGGCATTGGCTGGGTGCGCTTCCAGAAGTGCATGATGCGCGCGAACAAGGACTACGACATCGCGGCCAGCATCGCCCGCAAGGAGTACGGCGACGGCTTCCTGGAGCGCCAGATCAAGGCCATGTCCGTCACGGCCCCGACTGACGGCGGCTACCTGGTCCCCGAAGTCTACGCCAGCGAGATCATCCCTCTGCTGCGTGACAAGGCCATCATCCTGCGCCTGGGCGCGACGGAGCTGCCCATGGATCGCGGCAACATCAACATCCCGAAAATGACCAGCGGCGTCAGCGCGTCCTATGTCGGCGAGCTGCGCAAGGCTAAGGCATCCAAGGCCAAGTTCGGCAACGTCCGCATGTCCAGCAAGAAGCTGATGTGCAAGGTGCTGATCAGCAACGACCTGATCCGCTCCAACGCATACGGCGCGGACCAGCTGATCCTGAACGACGCCACCACCGCCATGGCGCTGGCGATGGATCGCGCCGCCTTCCTGGGCAAAGGCACCGAGTTTGAGCCGACGGGCCTGTTCAACATGGCTGGCATCCCGACCATCGACCTGGACGCGGCCCCCGACGAGACTACGACCGGCAAGATGCTGGCAACGCTGCTGCAGAACAACGCCGACACCAGCAAGCTGGGCTGGGCCTTCAACGGCTTTGCGTGGGAGGCGTTCTACAACGTCGTCCAGGCGGCATCCGGCCTGTACCTGTACCGCGAGCAGATGGACAGCGGCAAGCTGAACGGCCACGAGTTCGCCGTCAGCAATCAGCTGCCCAACGGCTCTGGCAGCAACCGCCCCACCAATGTGGTGCTGGGTAACTTCTCCGAGTTTATGATCGGTCGCCAGGGCAGCATGGAATCCGAAATGTTCCGCGAGGGCACCGTCACCGACGAGGACGGCAACACCATCAGCGCCGTGGATCAGGACTGCACGATCCTGCGCATCATCGACCTGCATGACTTCGGCATCCGCCACGAGGAATCCTTCGTGATCGGCAAGAACATGCAGACGCAGAAATAAGGAGGGCAAAGACATGAAGAAGAAACTGATCGCCAGCTGCCGCGTGCGCCCCTACACCAGCGGCGCGGCCATCGACCGCCAGAACTTCGGCAGCGCGGTGCTGGGCCTGAAAGTGGCGGCGGCCACCGGCTCGCCCACCGCTGCGACGCTGAAGCTGGCGCTGACGGAGAGCGACACCAGCAGCGGCACTTTCGCCGCAGTAAGCGACAAGCAGGCGCTGATCGGCGGCCTGCTGGATGCTGACGGCGCTGTCACTATGGACATCCCTGTCACGGGCAGCGAGGCGCAGATCGGCATCGACCTGACCGGCTGCAAGCGCTTCGTCAAGATCACGGGCACCGTCAGCTTCACGGGCGGCACCACCCCTGCGGCGACCGCTACCTACGCGCTCGCCCTGGGCGATCCTGCGCAGGAGCCGGTGGAGTAAGCCATGGGAACGCCTACGCTGCGCACCAATGCGCTGACCACGTTGGAAGCATTGAAGCAGCTGCTGGGCATCGACGAGACCGACACCAGCCAGGACAGCGTGCTGATCCAGTTGATCAACAGGGCGTCCGCCTCTATTGAGAACGCCCTGGGCAGGAAACTGCGCCGGAGTACCTACACGGAACGCGTGAAAGGGACCGGCAGCCAGTACCTGCTGGTGGAGAACTACCCCATCGTCGCGGTGGAGGAAATCAAGCAGGCCGGGGAGATCGTAGACCCCGGCCTGTATGACATCACCGTGCGCGGCAATGCTGGTGTGATCTACAAGGACGACGGCTGGACCTATTACGGCTTCCCCCACGGGCTGACCGGCGACGCCGTGACAGGCAGCCGGAACATCACCGTGCGCTATACGGCGGGATATATCCTGCCATGGGAAGCGACCGACGAAGCACCCGCTGATCTTCCGGCAGACCTGGAGGGGCTGGCACAGGAAATGGTGCAGTACATCTTCGGGAAGCTGGAGAGCGGCGGCAGCAGCGGCCTGAAAGCCTTCTCCATCAGCGACGTCCGCTGGGAATGGTCCGACGAAACCCCATCCAGCTGGCAGGACATCATCAATCAATACAAGCGGGTGTGGCTATGAGTTCGGTTATACGGACCCGCGACGACTGGACACCATGGTACGAGCGCACGAAGGCAGAGCTGACGCGGCTGGCAGGGGCTGAAATACATGTCGGCATCCTGGGCAGCGCCGACAGCGAACTGCTTCGCATAGCCGCCGTGCATGAGTTCGGCGCAACGATTCACCCGCGGAACGCCAAGAATCTGGCGATCCCGCTGCGGCCGGACATGAAGGGCAAAAGCCCGCGCGACGTCGAGGGCGCTTTTTTTCTGGACAACGGCGAGAATCGCTTCATCTGCCGGAAGAAGGGCAAGAAGGGCGACCAGCTGGACTTCCTGTTCCTGCTGCTGCCGTCTGTGACAATTCCGGAGCGTTCCTTCATCCGCGCCAGCTACGACGGAAACAAGGACGTGCTGGCGAAGGCGTGCGAGAACGCCGTGCGCCGCCTGATCCTGGGCGAGCTGACCGCCGATCAGGCTTGCCACAACATCGGCACCGCTGCCGTGGCAATCGTGAAGCGATACATGCGCACCGTGCAGCCACCGAAAAGCAGCCTGACGCTGGCAAGCGCGCCGGGAAAAACCGCCCCGCTGGTCCAGACCGGACGGCTGCGCGACAGTATAACCTACGAGGTGACAGGACTATGAACAGACGCTTCGGACAGCCCCGCCTACCGCGCGGCATCCTACACACCCTGACGGAGATACGCGCCCCTTCCCCGACCTACGACGCCGAAAACGGTGGACAGTGGGTACCAGGGACACCGGAGCGCATCGACTTCGAGGGCTGCGTGCTGCCTGTGTCGGAGGACGACTGGAAAACAGCCGCAGAGGGCACCTACACGGCAAACAGCCGAAAGATTTACACAAACGGCCATGCGCTGCGCATCGGCGGGCAGGTTTACGATCCGCAGGACGGCGCGACCTACACCGTGCGCGGCGATCTGGATCACGGCGTGATCCACCCGCTGCGCCGCTTCGTGGCCGACCGCAAGGGGGAGGCTGCATCGAAATGACGCAACGCGAACTGCGCAACATCATTGTCAAACAGCTGCACACATATCTGGCGGGGCCGAAGGTGGTGCTGTCGGATCAAACGGCACCGGAGGCCGACTACCCCCTGATCTACTACCAGAGCGTGCAGCAGCACATCCCAGGCGCTGCAAATATCACCACCGCCGCAGCGGACGGCGGCACGCTGACAAAATACCGGCGCGAACACGCGGAGGCCACATTCAGCTTTACCGCGTGCGGCTTTAACCGGCAAGGCAAGGACGGCCCAATCAGCGGCGACGACGAGGCACTGGAGCTGGCGGACCGCGCGCAGGGCTTCTTCCTGTTCGCTGGACGTCAGCTGCTGGCCGACCTGGGCGTCGTGGTGGTCCGCGTGGAGAACACGCAGAGCCGCAGCGCCTTCGATACCGACGAAACCGACCGGCGCTACGGCTTCGACGTGCTTTTCCGCTATGAGCGCGAAGACAAACGGGCGGTGCCTGCCATCAGCAAGCCGCCCATCACATTCACAAAGGAGGAATAACCTTGCAGGACATTATTGTTTATATCAGCCCGGACACCGCATCCAAAGAGAAGGAAACCCTTCTGCCGCTGATCCTGTCCTTTGAAGGCGCTTTTGCCTACAAGGAGTACAACAAGGCCGAGGACGTGGCGAAGGACTTCACCACCGCTTCGTCCCCCACGCTGGCGGCTGCGCAGAAGCTGTTCGACCAGATCAAGGTCGAGAACTGCCCTGGCCGCACCAAGAAGGTGGCGATCTTCGGCCTGGCGTCCGATTCTACGGCGAAGGCCACCACCGACGCGCTGGACACCCTGCGCGAGACCCACGACGACTGGTACTTCCTGATTCCTGCCGGAGCCACTGATACGATCATCACGGCGCTGTCCACCTGGGCCAGCGCGACGGTCCTGACCCTGGCGCAGCTGGAGTCCGGCATGGTGGAATCTGAGAAGCTGCTGATCGCGCAGACCAAGACCAAGTCCCTGATCACCACCGCCATGAAGGCGAACAAGCAGACCGTGATCTGCTACAATCACGACGCCGACAACACATCCATCCCCGCGGCGTGGGTGGGCCGCGTCGCCCCCAACTATCCGACCAGCGTCACCTGGAAGTGGAAGGAGCTGTTCGGCATCCCTGTCACCGACGAGAAGGGCACGGACCGTGAGGACCTGCTGGAAGGCCGCTACAACATGTATATCGAGCGCCACGGGCGCGAGTACATGAGCGAAGGCATCTGCACGGACGGCGACTTCATCGACACCGTGATCGGCCGCTGGCAGATCAAGCAGACCATGCGCAAGCGCCTGGTGAACGAACTGGTGGACACCGAGAACATCGGCTACGACGACGACGGCTTCGCGGCCATCGCTGGCGTCGTGATCGCGGCACTTGATGATGCTGTAGACAACGGCATCATTATGAAGCAGAACGGCAAGGGCTGCTACAATGTCGTGATCCCGAAGCGCGCCGACGCCACCGACGAGCAGGCCCGCAACCGCGTGATCCCGCCGATTGAATGGGAAGCCACCGTCCGCGGCGGCGTCCACGGCGTCAAAGTTACTGGCACCCTGACCGTCGCACTGGTGACGGCCAACGAATAAGGAGGGAAAATCCATGGTATTTGATCCTGAGAAAATCTCCCTGATCGTAGCTGGCGCAAAAGTGACCGGCTATGCTGACGGCAGCAAAGTCAGCGCGGAGCATAACAAGGACGCCGTGACCCCCACAACGGGCATCCAGGGCGACACCGTGTACGCTCTGAACGCCGACAGATCGGGCACGATAAAGTTTACCCTGTTCGGCTCCAGCGCGTCGCTGGTCCGCCTGCGCCGTCTGGCGCAGGATCGTGCGCAGGTGGCTGTCACGCTGCGCAACGCAAACGACGACGGCGGCTTCATCATCAGCCATCAGGACTGCCGCATCCTGAAAGTCCCGAAGTTCGAGGGCGGCGACGACAGCGGCTCCATTGAGGTCTCTATCTACGTCCCGACGATGGTGTTCAGAGACTGATGGGCCGCAAGCGCGGCACCCCGCAGCTGCGGGGGCGTTTACCGAAATACAACGCGGAGGGCATGGTAACATGCCCTCCGAACATTCCAGAAAGGTGGTTTAGATTCAAAATGGCAAGACACGAGACAGTTAATGTGCTGGGGATCGACTACGAATTGCAGAGCGTTTCCCCGCAGTGGTACTTCGAGCAGAACGACAAATGCGGCATGACCGGCAGCGGCAGCCGCGACACGGCGCGCTATATGGACATCATGTTCAAGAACGTCGTCACATCCCCGGCCAATGTGGCAAGCAAGGGCCTGAAAGCGTTCGAGGAAAACGAGGACATCGAAACGCCGGAGCTGCTGATCCGCGAGATCGAACGCTTTCTTCGACCGGGAAAGAAGTCCGGAAGCAGCGCAGCGGCGGGCGACAAGAAATAAACAGTTCTGGTTTATGCTTTTCGACGGCGACGGCCTGACGTACAGGGACCTGAAATCCATGGACATGGCCGAGTATTACGAGTGCATCGCCGCCAAGAAGATGTTTGTCCAGCAGCTGAAAGAACAACAGCAGAAAGAATAGGAGGGGTGTTATGGCAGACAGCCGCAGCCTATCCTTCGGGGTGCAGTTTGGAACAGACACCGCACCCCTGGACGAATTAAACGAAAAGCAGCGGAAGGCGCAGGAAGAAGCCGAGCGGACCGCCGACAAGCTGGAGCAGATCGGCACCAGCCTGACCGACGTCGGCACCCGCGCCACCGCTGCTTTTAACAACGTGTCCGGCGCGGGCACGAAAATGGGCACCAGCGTGCGCAGCGCCATGCTGGAGAGCATCAAGCAGGGCGACAGCCTTGCGAAGACGCTGCGCACCGGCCTGGGGGCCGCCGTCTCCAATGTCCAGGCAAAGTTCAAAGGCATGGGAGCGGCGACCAAAAGCGTGGCGACGGACATCGGGAACGCCTTCAAGCACCCGATCCAGACCATCAAGGCCACGCTGGGCAAGGCCCTGAACGGCGCGGAGGAAGACGCCAGGGGCCTGGGCACCCAGGCGGACGACACCGGCCGCAGGCTGGATGATATGGGCAAGAAGGGCGCGGGCGCGGGTGAAAACCTGGTCGGCGTTCTGAAAAAGGTGGCGGCAACTGCCGCTGGCCTTGCCATCATCAAGAAAGGCGTCGAAGCGATCAAAGAGTTCTGCAGCACAGCCATTGACGCCGCAGCCAATGCGGAAGAAACAAACTCCAAGTTTGAGACCGTATTCAAAGGCGCTGCGGACGCCACAAACACCTGGGCCGAGAACTTCGCGGCCGCTGCGCACCGCAGCAAAAACGAAGTGAAGGGCTTCCTGGCCGACAGCGGTGCGATCTTCACGGGCATCGGCATGGGTGCGGAGGACGCGTCCGTCATGTCGGAAATGATGACCAGCCTGTCCTATGACCTTGCCAGCTTCAACAATCTGGCCGACGAGGACGCCTTCAACAAGCTGCGCAGCGGCCTGATGGGCGAGACCGAGGGCCTGAAAAGCATGGGCATCGTCCTGAACGATACGGCCATCAAGCAGTCCATGCTCCAGATGGGGATCACCGACGAGTTCAACACCCTGGACGAAGCCACGAAGGTGCAGGTCCGCTGGAACGCGATCCTGGCGCAGACCGGCGACGCGCAGCAGGACGTCACCCGCACGGCAGGCTCTTATACCAACAGCGTCAAGGGCGTCAAGGGTATATGGGCGGACTTCCTGGCCGATGCTGGCGCGAAGTTCACTCCCGTGCTGACGACCTTCTTCAACACGATCATCGACAGCTGGCCCACCATTGAGCCGATGCTCATGCAGCTGGTGGACCTGCTGGCGGACGGCCTGTCGCAGGCAATCCCGATTCTGGTGCAGCTGGGCAGCCAGCTGCTGCCTGTGTTCTGCGACGCGCTGGCGCTGATCTTCCAAGTGATGCAGCCGCTGATCCCTGTGATCGGAAATCTGGCTGCGACGCTGCTGCCCCCGCTGGCGTCGATCCTGTCCATGCTGGTGGGTGCGCTGTTGCCCCCATTGACCACGATCCTGAACGTCGTGTGCAATGACATCCTGGTCCCGCTCATGCCGATCATCTCCACGATTGCGTCGGCGATCCTGCCGCCCATCGCGCAGCTGCTGGGCGTTGTGGCCCCGCTGCTGCAAGCCATCGCCCCGATCCTACAGGTGATCGGCCAGATACTGACCGTCGTCGCCGATGTGATCGGCACGATCATCGGCTGGGTAGCTGACGGCGTGGGCGCTGTGGTGAACTTCTTCGACAAACTGTTCGGCGGCGCAAAGGAAGCGCAGGGCGGCATGGAGGACCTGGCCGAGAGTACCAACAGCGTGGCGTCGTCCATTCCGGACATCGGCACGATAGAAATGCCTGCGGTTGAAATTCCGGACACCAGTGCCTACACCGGCGCGATCCAGTCCGCGATGGACACCGCCCCGATCATGGCCGAGGAAAGCTGGGGAGCCGCCAAAGAGACGGCGACCAGCGGCTTGGAGGAAATCGGCACCAGCGCGAACGACACCTACGGCGCTATGGCGGCGCAGGCAGAAAGCGCGTGGGACCGCATGAAGACGGCGGCAGCCAGCGCCGTGTCGGCGACGATCACAGAGCTGCAAAAGCTGAAAAACGCCATCAACAGCGTGGGCAGCATCACGATCAGCACGGGCGGCGTTACTTCGACACCCGTGCAGGGCCATGCCAGCGGCACGAACGACTTCGGCGGCGGCCTGACCCGCATCAACGAACAGGGCGGCGAAATGGCAATCCTGCCGAGCGGCAGCCAGATCATCCCTGCGGATCAGACCGAGAATATCATCAACACGTCCCGCCACTCCAAGTCTGTCACCTTCGCCCCGCAGATCAGCGTTACCATGTCCGGCAACGCCAGCGACGAGGAGAAGGAGCAGACGAAGACGTGGTTCCTGCAAATGTGCCGCGACGCCTACCGACAGATGCAGAACGAGGACACGAACATCGAGGCGCTGCAGGCGTCTCTGGCGTAAGGAGGGGTGACGAATGTCTTATATTCTGAGCGGCGACAGTGGGACGGTAGTGTTCGACCGCACGGGCACTATCACCAACGAGTCCCCCACCATGTCCAGCCAGGTGACAAGCAACCCCATCGAGGGCGGCGGTAAGATCACCGACCACGCCGTTCTGGACCCGATCAAGTTCTCTATCACCGGCATCGTCTCCACCGCCGCGGGCTATGCGACGCTGGAGGCGATGTGGCGCAACCGCGACCTTCTGACCTACAGGGGCGCGGAGGCGTTCAACAATTTGTTGATCATCAACCTGAAACGGACCCGCACCCCTGACAACGCTGCGGGCTTCGGCTTCACCGTGAGCTTCCAGCAAATCACGATCACGTCGGCTGCGTTCGTTGACATTCAGGCCCCAGCCATGAGCCAACAGGACGCCAGCGCGCCGGTGGCGGCGTCGGCGGCCAAGTCTGCGAAGTCCACCACGCAGAACGGGCTGGTGACAACGGGCAGCGATTATGCTGCCTATGTGGCGAGCTTCAACAGCAAGAACACAAACCCGTCCGTGGCGACAGGACGGACAAACCCCAGCTATGCAGGGTACAACAGGGAGGCGATTAAGTGAAATTGATCGAGAGCGGACAGGAAATCCACTTTATCGACGTTGACAGTGATCGTGTTCCCTGTTCGTTACTGGTGAAGCTGACAGACCGCACCTACCGCATGACGTTCGCCTACAACGAAGCGGCGGACTTCTTCACCGTCAGCCTGGAGATCAGCAACAGCGGCGGCAACACGCCGCTGGTCTACGGCGAAGTGCTTCGCTACGGCAAGCCGCTGTTTGAAGCCTTCAACGACGAACGCTACCCGCTGCCGGTGATCTGCCCGCTGTGCCTGACCGGCGACGAGATTGACACGATCACCTACGACAACTTCGGCACGAAGGTGCGCCTGTATCTGTTCGACCGGCCAGGGGGTGAGAGCTGATGCGCATGTGGCTAAGACAGGCCACCCTGACGCTGGGCGGCAATCAATACACGCTGGACGGGCTGAACTTTTCCTTCAAGGTGCAGTTCGAGGATCGCGCGAAGGTATCGACCGCCCAGCTGGAGGTCTACAACCTGTCTCCGTCTACAAGGGCGTCGCTGAAAAAAGGCGACGCCGTCATTATCACCGCGGGCTACAAGGGCGACGTCGGCTGCATCTTCGTCGGCGCTATCGCGGACTATTCCCACCAGCACGAAAACCTGGACATCATCACCAAGATCACGGCGGCCGACTGCCTGGAGGAATGGCTGGGCACCTATGTCAACAAGACATACAAGGCGGGAATGTACGCCAAGGACATCATCGACGACCTGCTGAACATCTTCGGCGTGGAGGTGGCGATGGTGAAGCTGGCAGAGAACAAGCACTACCCAGGCTGCCGCGTCTGCCGCGGGAAGCTGAAAGACGTGCTGACAGAGATCGCCTGCAGCGACTGCAAGTCCAGGCTGGTGATCCGCTGCGGGCAGATCATCATAAACCCGCCAGAGGAAGGGATCACGACCGGCTATCTGCTGACGCCGCAGACGGGCCTGCTGAAATCGGCATCGACATCAGAGAGCCAGAACATCAACACGAAGACCACGGCGACGGAGAAGACACGCAGCCAGCAGGCAGAAGACGAGGGCAACCTGTCCCGCGACTGTCTGCTGAATTATCACATCGGCGTCGCCGACAAGATCGTGATCCGCGACAGCCAGACCAACGGCACCTTCATGGTGGTCTCTGGCGTCCATGAGGGAACGCGGTCCGGCAACTGGAAAACTACCGTGGAGGTAAAACCGGCATGAGTTACGGAAGTAAACAATCAGACCTGCGCGCCGCTGAGAGCGAGAAGAACAGGGCGGGCGTCCGCGTCTCCATGCCTGTCAAGGTCCTGGCTTTTTATCCTGACAAAATGACCGTGGACGTGCAGCCGCTGGTGAAAGAGAGCATCGACGGCCAGTACGCCAGCGCGGCCCCGCTGATGGGGCTACGCGTCGCCTGCCTGTGTGCGGGCGAGTTCACGATCCGCCCGTGGTACAAGCGCGGCGACGTCGGCTGGGTAATCGTGTCGGACTTCGACGCCGATGCAGTTCTTCAAACCGGCGCGGAGGCGGAGCCGAACACGGCCCGCAATCACGCGCCGGAGGACGGGCTGTTCGTCGGTGGCGTCTGCCCGGACGGAAAGGCCCCGACCGGCCTGCCTGGCAACGCCGTCGTGGTGGCGGCTGGCGGCACCTATATCGCCGTTTCTGCCGATGGTGTGAAGATCAACGGCAACGTCACCGTGACCGGCACACTATCAGCTGGCGGCATTGAAATGACGACGCACACGCATCCAGGCGATAGCGGCGGCACGACGGGCGGCCCGCAGTAAGGAGGCCAAATGGAGAACATCACACTGAAAATTGACCAAGAGACGCAAGACCTGGTACTGGACGACAGCGGAAGTCTGGAGCTGATCGGCGACGCCGAAACCGTCGCCCAATGCGTCCGACTGACGCTGGAGACCTTCAAGGGTGAGTGGTTCCTGGACACAGACCACGGCACCGACTATGACCAAATCATCGGGGACGGTGACGGCGACGCTGAAACCGTCCTCCGCACGGCGATCTTCCAGGAGACCAACGTGCAATACATCGACAGCCTGACCGTGACGCGCAGCGGCCGCAGCATCGCCGCAACCTTCACCGGACGGCTGAAAGATGGGACCCCCATCAGTCTGGAGGTGAAAGCGTGAACGACAACTGGGGATTAACTGAACGCGGATTCCTTCGGCCGAGTTATGCGGACCTGCTGGACGCCTTCGAGGTAAAGGCGAAGGAGCTGTTCGGCAGCACCGCCAACCTGTCCGTTCGCAGCCCGCTGGGCATCTTCCTGCGCATCTTCGCGTGGTTTGCCGGTCTGACCTGGCAGCTGGCCGAGGACGTCTACAACAGCGGCTTCATCGACACAGCTGCGGGCGTCAGCCTGGCCCGTCTGGGCGCGTTTATCGGCATCCGCGTGCTGGCGGCGCAGAAAGCGACCGGCAGCATCACAATCACCGGCGACGCCGGTGCGACGATCTATGCGGGCTTCATTGTGCAGGCTCGCAACAATCAGCGCTTCGTCACCCTGGAGGACGTGACCATCGGCAGCAGCGGCACGGCCACCGTACCGATCCAGGCGTTTGAGGCAGGACCGGACGGAAATGTGGCCGCGGGGACGATTGACACCGTTGTCACGCCGCTGGCGGCTGCGATCAGCGTCACCAACGCCGCGGCGACCGTAGGCGGCAGAAACCGCGAGACGGATCAGGAGTTCCGCGAGCGATACCTGTCGAGCGTGGACAAGCCGGGCGGTAGCAACACCGACGCCATCCGCGCACAACTGCTGGAGGTGCCGGGCATCGTCACTGCCGTCGTGTGGGAGAACGAGACGGACGAGACGGACAGCGACGGCCTGCCGCCGCATAGCATCGAGGCCATCGTCTACGGCGGCACCGACGCCAATATAGCGGCAGCCATCCACGCGCGGAAGGCTGCGGGCATCCAGACCTACGGCGGGCAATCAGCGCAGGTGCTGGACGCCAGCGGCAAGCTGCGGACGATCAAGTTCTCCCGCCCGACGCCGGTGCTGATCTATGTGCAGATCAGCGACCTGGTGACATCCGACGCCTACGCGGGCGATGCAGCATTGAAGGCTGCCATCGTTGAGTACATCGGCAGCGCGGCCGGGGACATCGCGGAAAGCGGTCTCGCCATCGGTGAGACGGTCTATTATAACCGGCTGATGTGCCCTGTGAATAACACGCCGGGCGTGGTGGACTATACGCTGAAAGTCAGCACGGACGGCAAGACCTGGAGCAAGAACAACATCACCATCGACGCCAGGAAGAAGGCAATCACCGGCACGGACAAGGTGGTGATCGTGACGTGATCGTTCTGGTGCTTAAAATGCTGGAGAAGCTGACCGGAGCCTACACGAAGGACCCCGACAGCCTGATCGGCAAGCTGTTCCAGCTGTTCGCGTCCGCTCTGTGGGGCGTGGAAGACACGCTGCAGGTGATCGCCGTCTGGCGTGGGATCGACAACGCCAAGGGCACGACGCTGGACCGCATGGGCCGGAACTTCGGCGTCCGGAGAGACGGAGCCGACGACCGCTTCTATCGCCTGATGATCAAGGTAAAAGTCACGGCGCTGCTGTCTGGCGGCGATGTGGACACCATCATCACGGCCACCAGTGTGCTGTTCGACATTGATCCGGAGCAGGTGGAGGTCGTCGAGCTGTTCCCCGCGAAGTGCCGCGTGATCATGGACGAAGCCGACATCGCGCCGGAGTATATCGCGTATGCAGCAAACACTGCGCCGATCATCAAGCGGATCATGGCCGCGGGCGTCGGAAAAGAGATTTACTTCCGCACGCCGGTGAAGACGGGCGGCACGGTCTATGCGGGGGCCACGCTTCTGGAGGACATCACGCTGACCATCCCGCCATACACGAACAGCTTCGCCACCGCGGGCCGCTTCGGCATCGGCGTGGCGCTGTTTGAGGAAATCACAATGCAGATCAAAACAAAGGAGGACTAAAACATGGCAGAAGGATCTGTTATCACCGAAAAGGGCCGTGCGCTGCTGGGCAAAATCCTGGCAACGAACAGCACCCTGAACATCACGGGCGCACAGATCGGCAGCGGCGACCTGCCCGCGGGGACCCCACCCGCCAGCATGACGGCGCTGGCGTCCTACGTTATGGACGCGACCATCGTCGCCATCAGCACCCCCGCGGCGGGCGAAGTCAAGGTCGTACTGCAGGTGCTGTCCAACGACGTGGAAACGGCGTTTCTTGCCAAGGAAGTTGCGCTGCTGGCGTCTGATCCCGACGAGGGCGATGTGGTCTATTGCTACGTCCCCATGCAGGACGATCCCGTGCAGATGCGTGCGGCCGGAGATGTGGTCGGCAAGCTGCTGACGATGGAGATCAGCATGATCGTCAGCAATGTCGCCAACGTTACGGCCGTGATCAGTCCGGAAGGGCTAGTCCGCCGCAAGGAGCTGGAGAAGTACGCCCTGGTGACGCACAGTCATGTGATCGCGGACATTCAGGGCCTGCAGGAGCTGCTGAACAGTTATCAGAACAGCATCGACCTGCTGACGGACCTGATCAGCGGAGACATGCCGGGCGGCATCAACTTCGCCCTGGACTTCGCTGCGCTGTCCAACGTCTCCGTGGCGGACGGCGTCTGGAACAAATCGGGCCAGTACATTTCCGCATGATCAGGATCGCCTGCAGCGACAGCGAGGCCAGCTGCCTGATCGCATCCCTTATTACTGAAATCGCTATGCCCTGCCCCTGCGAGGGCGGCCCGCTTCGCATCTGCGGGACCGGGCCGGACGGCGCACCTGCGGAGGTGCGCATCCTGGGCGGCGGCGTGTATGAAATCGAAGGGCCAACGGCTGAAACCGTTGCTATTATCCGCGAAAGAAGGTGCCTGTATTGAGCGAGCGCAAAGACCAGGAGCTGACGATCATCACGAAGGCCAGAGACCTGGTGGACGAGACCATGAGCCGGACGAAGAAGTTCGACAAACGGCTTCGCTTCACGCTATCCAACCGGATTGACGAGAAGGCGCTGGACGTTCTGGAGGCCATCGTGGAAGCAAACGAGATCAACCCCACCATCGAAACCGACCCGCGACGGCGCGCCAACCTGTGCATGGTGCGCTTCGACCTGCAAACGTCTGCACTGACAGGCTGCAAGATGCTGCTGATCTTCCTGGACATCGCAAAGACCCACGGGCAGATCGACAACCGCGCCTGCGAGTTCTGGACGAAGCGGGTGCTGGACGTGAAGTACATGACAGCGGCCTGGAGAAAGAAAGACGCCGCGCGATTCAGATAGAGACCCGCAAAACCGAAAGGGTAGGCTTTATATGCACTGGAACTGGCGGCTGCGGTCCCCGAACTCTGGCAACGCGAACAACGTCCGCAACGTCAATTCGGACGGCAGCGAGAACAACAACAACGCGTACAACGGCAACGTCGGCGTCCTGCCGCTTCGATGGATTTACCGAGACCGAGTAGCCCGTGCGGCGAAAGCAGAGGCCCATCATCAAAGGAAAGCCTATCCTATCCAACGGAAGGAGGATAAACACATAGCACCGACGCCTGGCACCACGCAGCTGCGCGGCGCTGGGCTGCCAGCGGTGCTTCACCACTATGGGCAAAGACTACGAAAGAATATGTGAATGGGGAAACCTGTACGACGCGTATCTGAAAGCACGCCGCGGCAAGCGGTGGAAGAACAGCGTCGCCAAGGTGGAAGCGTCGGCGCTGGAGGCCGTCGCGCTGATCCAGCGGGAATTGCAGACCAGGACCTACCGGCCGGGCGGCTATCGCGCGTTCTACGTCTACGAGCCGAAGCGCCGCCTGATCCAGACGAACAGCTTCAAGGACAAGATCGTCCAGCACGCCTTCTGCGATCAGGTCCTCTATGACGCGCTGACCAAGCCCTTCATCCTGGACAACTACGGCAGCCAGGTGGGGAAAGGCACGCACTTCGGGCTGAATCGGCTGCGCGACTTCATGCGTGAATACTACCGCAAAAACGGCTTTTCTGCTGACGGCTGGGTGTTGAAAGCAGACGTCCGCCACTACTTCCAATCCATCCGGCCCGACGTGCTGAAAAAGGACGTTGCGAAGTATCTGCACGACCCTGACTGTCTGGCGCTTGCCTGCCAGATCATTGACAGCACGCCGGACCCGCTGGGCATCCCCATCGGGAATCAATCGTCCCAAATCTTCGCGCTGCTATATCTGAATCAGCTGGATCACCTCTGCAAAGAGCAGCTGCGCTTCCGGTATTACGGCCGATATATGGACGACTTCTACATCATCTGCGAGAGCAAGCAGCGGCTGCAGGAGGCCCTGGTGGTGATCCGGCAGCACCTGGCCGAGCGCGGGCTGGAGCTGAATCAAAAGACAAACATCTTCCCGCTGCGCAACGGCCTGGACTTCCTGGGCTTCCACACCTACATCGACGACGCCGGGCGTGTGATCCGCAAGGTGCGTAAATCCAGCAGAGACCGCATGAAGCGGAAACTGCGAAAGTATGCCGCGCTTTACCAACGCGGCGAGATCGACCGCGAGAAGATCGCGGAGAGCTACACCAGCTGGCGCGCCCATGCCCTGCACGGGGATTGCAGGCAGCTGGTGGCAAAATACGATCAGCAATTCCTATCAATATTTGAAAGGAGACCCGAACATGTCCAAGAAGATCAGCACTCTGGCCGTGGGTGCTAAGGTACGCGACCCGCTGTCGAAGTATTACGGCGTCCCCGTGGGCTTCCAGATCGCGGACAAAAATCACGCGGGCTATCCCGCAAACAGCACGACGCTGGCCGCGGAAAAGATCCTGTGCCTGAAAGCCTTCGACGCGAAGGAGAGCGGCGGCAACAGCGACCGACAGAACTACGGGAACAACCGCTACAGCCTGGCGAATATCCGCCAGTGGCTGAACAAGTCCGGCACCAACTGGTACCAGGCGCAGCACAGCTACGACCGCGCGCCCGGTTCCAGCTACGTCTGGAGCGGCTACAACGCATACGACACCGAGGCGGGCTTCAAGACCGGCTTTTCTCCACAGTTCCTGGCTGCGATCCTGCCAACCACGCTGACCGTGGCGAAGCCCACAACGGACGGCGGCGGCAGCGAAACCGTGACCGACGACTTCTTCCTGCCGTCCAAGCAGGAAGTGGGCCTCGGCTCTGAGAACGGCATCGCCGAGGGATCGCTTCTGGCGCTGTTCAACAGCAACAACAGCTCCCGCCTGCGCACCTGCACGCCGCAGGCCATCGCAAACAGCAACTATACCAACAACCCCAGCAGCGCGGACAACTGGTGCTGGCGGCTGCGGTCCCCGAACTCTGGCTTCGCGGACATCGTCCGCTACGTCACTTCGGTCGGCAGCGAGTACTACTACAACGCGTACTACGGCTACGTCGGCGTCCTGCCGCTTTGTAATCTGTCCTCTGATACCTTGGTATCTGACGAGCCTGACTCCGAAGGCTACTACACGATTCAGTGGAATCAGGCCCCGACTACGCCCCCCGGCATCACCGTACCGGACAGCGTAAAGAGCGGGAAAGACGCAGCGATCAGCTGGGCGGCGTCCACCGACCCGGAAAGCGACGACATCACCTACCAGCTGGACCGCTGGAGCAACAACACGAACGCATGGGGCACGATCTACACCGGCAGCAACACCAGCTTTACCGACACCGGCATCACCACGGCGATGGACAGCGTACAGTGGCGCGTCCGCGCGAAGGATAGCAAGGATGCGTACAGCACCTATACGACGAGCCAGGCCAAGACCGTAACGCACAACGCCGACCCGACCGTTTCCGGAGCCGACGCCAACCTGGGCGCGGTGACGTCGCCCCCATCCAGAGCCTACACCGTGGGCGATGTGGACAACGGCGACACCTTGACCATCGTGGAGGCGCTGGACGGCAGCGAGGTGCGCACCATTGCGGACGCGGAGCGCGGAAAGACCTACACCTTCGGCCTGACGGCCGCACAGTTTGCGGCGCTGGCTGCTGGTGAACACAGCATGACGATCACCGTCACCGACAGTGCGGGAAACAGCGCGACGCGCGTCGTGACCTTCTCCCGCAGCATCACGATGATCAGCGTGCAGCGCGACGCCATCGAAACGGACGCCATGGCCGAAAAGATCCTTATTTCCGCGCGCTTTTTGGGCGCGGAGAACAATCTGACCGTGGAGGCGTGCAACAACGCGAAGGACGCCACGCCGACGTGGGAGACCGTCACCCCTGGCCGCAAGCACCTGTTCACGAACAAGACGAAGACGGCAACGAAGTGGGCTGTGGGCGTCCGTGTGAAACTGACGAAGGCGAGCACCAGCGACACCATCGCGCTGTACGGCGTAAGCGGCTCTTACCTGTAAGGAGGGAAAAGCATGAATCTGACAGCAGCCAGAGAACTGAACAAGCAGGAAGAAGCGCAGCAGCAGCTGCATCTGTGGGCGGCGATTTTAGCCACCCACGACGCACTGATCGCGGGCGGTCTGACCGGCCTTCCTGCGGTCCATGTCGAACGCGCGAAGGCGGTGCTGCTTCGCGCCGGAGATAAGGACGCGGGCGACTACACAGACACGGAACTGCGCACGATCACTGTCACAAGCGGCGCACGCGTCTGGTCTGAGATCGACGACGGCGACCCGATCTTCCGCAACGAAGCCGTAGTCGGCAGCAACGGCGACCTTTACATCACCACGCAGCAGCACTACAAGCGCAGCGACCTTCTGCCCGGCAGTACGGCGGCCAGGACGCTGTTCCGCCTGCTTCGCACAGAGCCGGAGGACGGCACCGTGCTGGACTTCGCGTGGGGCGAGTTAGTCCCCTATGGCGCGAAGCGCAGGGACCCGCAGGACGGCAAGGTCTACACACCGATCCACGAGCAGGGCGTCACGCTCTACGAGCCGCATTATCCGCATCTGGTGCCGTCCGAATACAAGCTGGTCGAGGACAGCAGCGGCGGAGACGTCGGCGACGACACCGTGCTGCGCTGGGCTGATCTGGAGGACGGCTACACCTTCAATGTCGGCGACAGATTCAGCGACGACGGCAAGACCTACGAAGTGCTTCGACAATTCTTCAAAGCGGACAGCTACCGCCCACCCGCTCTGATCGGGGACTTCTACCAGCTGGCGGGGTAAGGAGGAAAACATGAACATTAAAGGCATTGACGTGTCCGTATGGCAGGGCAAGATCGACTGGAAGAAGGTCAAGGCAGACGGCATTGTGTTCGCCATGATCCGCGTCGGCTATGGCAGCAGCCAGGGCGACAACTGCAAGATGGACACCTATTTCAAGGCCAATGTGGAGGGCGCACTGGCTGCTGGCGTGGAGGCGGGCATCTACTTCTACAGCTACGCAAAAAGCGCCCAGGCGGCCGCCAAGGAGGCGGCGTGGGTAGTGAAGCAGATCGCCCCGTATAAGGGCCGCATCCTGTACCCCATCGCCTACGATCTGGAGGACAACAAACAGGCTGGGCTGGGGCGCGATGTGCTGACCGCTATGGTGACGGCCTTCTGCACGACCATTGAAGCCGCGGGCTATTATGCGTCGTTCTACTGCAACACCAACTGGTGCAAGAACATGCTGAACATGGACGATCTGAAAGGCTTCGATCTGTGGCTGGCACAGTGGGCCAGCCAGCCGACGACGGCCTACAGCTTCGGCATGTGGCAGCGCAGCAGCTCTGGCAGCGTGGCGGGCATCAATGGGCGCGTCGATCTGGACGTCGCCTACAAGGACTATGCGGCCATTATCAAGCGTACCGGGCTGAACGGGTACAAGGAGACCGCGCAACCCGCACAGGAGCCGGAGAAGCCCGCACAGCCCACGGAAACGCCTGATGTGAACGACACCCGCAAGAAGATCGTCCGGAAGGCCATCGGCGAGCTGGGCGTGTGCGAGCCGACCGGCGACGACAAGTATATCCGGTGGTACAACACGGAGGTCCTGAAAACATGGAGCCTGCCGCTTGATGCGGCGTGGTGCGCTATGTGGGTAAGTTACGTCACCAACTATCTGGCAGGCATCGCCCGCGACATTGTGAAGCCCTACTGCGGATGCAGCACCGGCATGGCCTTCTTTAAGGCGCAGGGCGTCTTCCATCCTTCGGCGGCCTGCGGCGGCACATACACCCCGCTGCCTGCTGACATCGCCTTCTTCAAGGATAAGAAATCCACCGCAGAAAGCACCCACACGGGCCTGGTGGAGTATGTGAAAGACGGTGTTCTGCACACCATCGAAGGCAATACCAGCAACGCCGTGAAGCGCCGCCAGTACGATCTGAACGACACCTACATTGTGGGCTATGCGGCCCCCGACTACGGAAAGGAGAACATCGACAGCATGACCAAGGCCGAACTGAAACAGCTGATCCGCGAAGTGATCGCAGAAGACAACCCCACCTATGCGGACCTGAAAGACGTGCCCGCTTACTGGCAGGAGCAGGCGAAGGCGCTGCTGGACGCCGGAGCCGTCAACGGCGGCACCCCTGCGGACGTCAACCCCACTGATCTGAATCTGCGCCACGAGACGCTGAAAGCTGTGATTATTGCGTCGCTTTACCACGACGCAAAAACCCCCGAAAAGTGATCATAAAACCCCGCCATTCAGGCGGTAAAATTAAGGAGGAAAAACACCATGAAAAACACCACCAAAAAGGCCCTGAAAGTGATGCTCATTTTGACCATGCTGGTGACGCTCTGTGTGGCGCTTGCAGCGTGCGCACAGACCACCAAAACGGGCACCACCGACCCCATCATTCTGGAGCTGGTGAACGTCGGCCTGGACATTCTGGCGAAGGCTGCCATCGCGGCCATCGGCCTGGCAGGCGCGTGGGCGACCGCCAAGATCGGCCAGAACAACAAGCTGGCAAACATCAAGGCCGCTATCGGCCAGGTGACGCAGGCAGCACAGACAACGGTCGGCGAATTGCAGCAGACTACCGTCGAAGCAATGAAGGCGGCAGCGGCTGACGGCAAGCTGACCGAGGACCAGATCAGGACACTGAAAGCCGATCTTTTGCGCATGACCAGAAAGAAGCTGGCGGAGCCTACCGTGCAGCTGCTGGAGGCGGCGAAGCTGGACATCAACGCCATGATCCAGGGCGCTGCCGAGGACCTGATCAATCAGATGCACACGACGCAGCAGCTGATCGCTGGGGAACTGATCGTGGAATAAGACGACAAGAAGGGCGGCCGCAAAACGCGGCCGCCCTTCGCTTTTTATGCAGAATGTTATGCAGGCGTTATATTTGACACGGAACGCGCGCGGTTTGCCAGCGAGCGCGCGCCGCTACAGCCGGAACCGGCATCGGAATAAATATCGGTGTGGTACCACTGCCCGTCGAGCTTCACAAGATCCCATGAATGCGACAGATGCGAATCATGCACGACCATGCAGTCGATGCCCAGCATCTGCATGAACAGCCTGAAGGTCGTTGCATAACCGACGCAGACGGCCTCGTGGTTCTTGAGCACGCCGTTGGGATTGTCCACAGGCTTGCTTTCATCCTCGGGAATGGCCGTCATCGAGCCGCTGTCAAAGCCGATGTTTGCCGTCATCCATTTATAAACGGCAAGCTCCTTTTCGTAATCGCTCATGCCGTCGGTGATTATCTCGTCAAGCACGCTCTTTGCCATACCTAGCGTCTCCTTGTCCTTATCGGAAAGGTTCGAGGCATTGCCCGACTTGTACGCATCGGATATCTGCGTCGTCGCCTTTATGACGTACTCGCCGCCGACGGTGACGTCGTTCTCCTGCGCAACGTCCTCGGTCTCCTCGCCTCCGGCGCTCTCTTCAAGCGCTTTGACCTTGAAGATGGTAAACACGTTCAGCGCCAAGAGCAAAACCAGCATCACCGGCGTTACAACGTACATTATTCTAATAAGCTTTCTTTTCATGTAAGCAGCTCCTTTCGGATATTAATACGTTTGAAAGCGGAAAAAGTTCCGCCCAAAACTGTGTGGTTTGCATTAGCACAGTTAATATACCCTCCGGCACGGTCAATGTCAAGTGCAGGATTGTTAATTTTAATCCTTGCTTTACACGAAGAAAAATAATATACTAAAATAGTAAAAACATTCCCACGGAGGTTTTTTTGTGACTGATCTCAGATTTTATTTTGACGGCACGAACGGAACGCCGGTCAACGGAGAGGTGCTGCTCGACGTCATGATATCAAAGGAGGAAAAGCCCAAGGATATCGGGCAGCTCAAATTCAGATACTCCGACTCGTTTTTCCTGCACTCGGCCTGCTCCTACGACCATGAGCTTGCGATAATGTCGCTGGGGCTTACTATGAGCGCGTTCACTTACAAAGCCGACGGCGACAAGCACGCAAGGGCGGCGCTGCATGCGATTGGCTGCGACGACCGCACTATCGAAAGCTTCCGCTTTGACGATCAGCAAAGCTGCGCCGACTCCTGCGGATACATCATCGCGGCAAAAAAGCTGCCGGACGATACCTTCCTTATCCCCGTCGTTATACGCAGCCACTGCTACGGCGGCGAATGGGTCAGTAACGCGCACGCGGTCGAGGAAGCATACCCCGACCATGCCGTGGGCTTCAAGGCCGCGGCCGACGGCGTTTATGACGCGGTGACGAATTATCTCGATCGCCGCGGCTTTGACCGCGGACGGGTAAAGCTCTGGCTGTGCGGATACAGCCGCGGAGGCGCTGTCACTAACCTGCTCGGCGCGCGCTTTACCTTTGAAAGCGGCATAGGCAAGGACAACATTTTTGCCTACAGCTTTGCAACACCCGTCACGGTGTTCGACAGGGCATGCCTTTTCACAGACAACATATTCAACATCATGTCCGAAATGGACATCGTTCCGCGCATGCCTCTGCGCTACTGGGCACTGACCCGATACGGCGCGGACATGATCGTTCCTTGCAAGGCCCGGCGCGGCCTGGGCGAATACACGCGCCTTCTCGGCCAAATGCAGGCGCAGTTTGCCGAGATAATGGGCGAGCTTGGCGTTGAAGCGGCCTATGTTCCGCTCGACGATCAGGAGCGCGCGCTCGATCTTCTGTTTGACTATATCGACGATCTGCTCGACACGCCGGAAAAATACCGCGACGACGGATATCAGCAGCTTGCAATGGACTATATGCGCAGCAAAATGCATGGCGACACCTTTGAGCTGCGCAAATTCCTCAATTTCCTGCTCGACGGGAACGAGGAGATGGCCGACGAGCTGTGCTCGCTTATCGACAACTGGCACGATCTCGGCGGCATCGAAAAAATGCAGCGGCTGGGCATAATGCTCTCAAAGCGCAAATCCGGCGATAAGTCTCCGGCAACGGAGATCATATTCATGGTCATCGGCATTCTCTTCCGCTATGCCGCCAAATACACCGCGACAAAGGTCACGGGCGGCTCGCAGGACTATTTCTACGAGCAGCTCGTTATCCTCATTATAGACGCATATCAGCACGGGGGCGACTCGTTCATTCTCCAGCAGCACTGGCCGGAGGCATATCTTGCATGGCTCAGAGCCGCGCCGCCCGAGGATCTTTTCCGCGTCGGCAGCTACGAGCGTCAATCAATAAAATAACCGCACAGAAAGGAGAAAAATATGGACAAGACCATTGTTGTCATGGCAGCCGGACTCGGCTCGCGCTACGGCGGCGTTAAGCAGATAGAGCGCCTCGGCCCCGACGGCGAGATCCTTATGGAATACGCCATATACGACGCGATCCGCGCCGGCTTCAACAGGATCGTGCTCATAATCAAGCCCGAGATATACAACGATGTCCGCGAAATGTTCGGAAACCGCATCGAGGAGAGCACCGGCATCAAGATTGACTACGCCTTTCAGACCCTCGACCGCTTCACCGAAAGCCGCCCGGAGTTCAAGGCGCGCACCAAGCCCTTCGGCACGGTCCACGCCGTCATATGCGCGGCAGACTGCATAAAAACGCCCTTTGCCGTCATGAACGCCGACGATTACTACGGCGCCGAGGCCTTCCGCGTCATGTCCGAGCAGCTTGAAAAGCTGCACTCGGCTCAGGACGCCGCCATGGTCGCCTACAGGCTGAAAAACACCGTCAGCCCCTTCGGTACCGTCACGCGCGGAGTTTGCATGGTCGATAACGGGCTGCTCACCGGCGTCAGGGAGACATACAAGATCAAGGTCATGCCCGACGGCAGCATCCGCGACACGTCCGAGTCCGAGGACGGCCCCATCCTCGCGCCCGACACCTTTGTTTCCATGAACCTCTGGGGCTATCATCAGGATATTCTGCCCGTTATGGAACGGTACTTTGCCGATTTCCTCGCCGCGCTCCCGGCAGACGAGATGAAGGCCGAGTGCCTGCTGCCGACGATGATGGGCGATCTGACAAACAGCGGCAAAATAAATATCTCGGTTTTGAACACAAACGACCGCTGGTTCGGCCTGACCTACAAGGAGGATAAGCCCGGAGCCGTCGCCGCGCTCACCGCGCTTCACGAAAACGGCACCTATCCCCCCACCCTCTGGCGCGGCTGACAGCGCATATAAAAACACAGCATCTCGAAATGATGAGATGCTGTGTTTTTTATTATGCGTTATGCGATTTTTTTCCTGCGCACGCCGAAATGCTCGAGCAGATGCGGAATATACAGGCTTGCGAGTATAAGCAGCGCGCCGCACACGCCCTGAACTGTGACCGGCTCGCTGAGGAACACGACGCCGAGCACCGACGCAAACGCAGGGCTTCAGACCGACAACAGCCTGTGCTTTGAAAAGCGCGGCATAACGCCGAATTTGAGCTTCTCCACGCCCGACAGCTTCGTTGCCTGCGGCATGGTCAAGGCCGGGCTGGGCGTTGCGCTCGTAAACCGCGTGATCGCCGACGAGCTGAGCGACGCCGTTGCCTATGTGCCGCTCGATCCGCCCGAGGTGGTCGATATCTGCGCCGTCACCCCCACCGCCGACGTCATCTCCCCCGCCGCAAAAACTTTTAAATCCTACGCCCTTGAATTTTTAGAGGCGCTTTGAGTTTGCACTGATACGCATATCTCTGGTGTCCCGGTTCGAGACTGCGGTGGAAACCGTGGTTGCCTCGCGCTACATTAGGTTGTGCTATATTAGTGCAAAATTTGCACCGCACCGCATTGGCTCACCTGTTAAGGGGAGCAGGCAGCTTTGCTGCCGAGGGGTTGAATCAAAACCTATTAGCTCTCCGCTGCGGCCAACGGTCGCTTGTAGGGAACAGGCTTGCCCGTTCCGCGTGTTATGGTTTTGCCAACACTCTCCGGTCGGGCTGACGCAATAAACGTATCGGCGCAATTTGAATGCGCCACTAAATGCCTTCCCCTTGCGGAGCTTGAGGGGAAGGTGTCACCTTTGGTGACGGATGAGGTGTTATTAAATCTGCGGTGCTAACCGCCACATTTTTAGATGCGAATTCACATTATACCGATACGGTTTTTGCGTCAGCCCGACCGGAAACTGCCGACGAAACCGGTATATGCGGAACGGATAAATCCGTTCCCTACGGCTATGGATTTTGGTGCAGGCAAAACCTATACATATTGTAACAAAGTAGCGCCTACGGCGCGGATATAATAACACCTCATCTGCCGCAAGCGGTTTTTTAGAGGCGCGTCAGCACTGATACCGATACGGTTTTTGCGTCAGCCCGACCGGAAAGTGCCGACAAAACCATAACACGCGGAACGGATAAATCCGTTCCCTACAAGGTGCGACGCAAAATTCAGCGCCGCACTTGCGTTACGCGAAACGCTATGGTTTCCACCATTGTCCCGAACCGGGATACCAGAGATAACCGTATTCGTAGGTGCGGTAAATCGCCACTAAAAACACTTGACAAAGTTTGAAATGCATATATAATAGAGGTACAATTGAACAAGGCATGATAGAGGCGCGGTCGCCATCAGTAGCTTAGTTTAAAACGCCGGGAAGCGTTAAGCGAAAGGGGCTATCGCCGAAGGGTTCGGCTTTCCCGAGGTCGGATGCCTGGGATGCAGGAGAATATTCTGCATACTGTCGCTTTATGCGGAGAGCTGTCATGATCCGGCAAGATGTTTTCCTGTTGAGTCATGATCGCGTCATGGCTCGATTTTTTTGTTCAAAATTCAAAGGAAAAAGGGAAGAAACATCATGGAATTTGTAAACACCTTTTGGGCTCTGGTCCCCCCGATCGTCGCGATCGTTCTTGCGCTGATCACCAAGGAGACCTACAGCTCACTGTTCATCGGCATCCTCGTCGGCGCGCTGTTCGTATCGGGCTTCAGCCCCGTCGGCACGCTTGACGCGATGATCACCGAGGGCTTCACCCCGGCGATCTCGGATAACGCGGGCATATTCATGTTCCTCGTCATCCTCGGCATCATGGTCGCGCTTGTTAACTCGACCGGCGCCGCCGCAGCATTCGGCAAGTGGGCCGCGCGCCACGTCAAGACCCGCGCAGGCACGCTGTTTGCCACCTTCGTTCTCGGCGTTCTGATCTTCATCGACGACTACTTCAACTGCCTGACCGTCGGCTCGGTCATGCGTCCGCTGACCGATAACCAGAAGGTCTCGCGCGCAAAGCTTGCTTACATCATCGACGCAACGGCCGCTCCCGTGTGCATGATCGCCCCGGTATCGAGCTGGGCGGCAGCAGTCTCCGGCGTTGCGGAAAAGCTCGACTCCGGCATCTCCGGCATCCAGCTTTTCATCCAGGCAATCCCCTTCAACTTCTACTCCCTGCTGACCTTCGTGTTCGTAATCGGCATGATCGTCATGGGCTTTGACTACGGCCCGATGGCAAAGAGCGAGCTTGAAGCACTCAAGGGCAACCTCGGCTCCCTCGGCAACGACGAGGAGGTCGAAAGCACCAAGGCAACCCTGTGGGATATGCTCATCCCCATCATCGCTCTCATCATCATGTGCATCATCGGCCTTATGTACGTCGGCGGCTTCTGGGATCCCGAAAGCGGCGTTGCGGGCGACTTCGTCGGCGCATTCGGCAACACGGACGCATTCGTCGGCCTGCCCTGGGGCTCGCTCGTTGCACTTGTGTTCACCATCATCTACCTGATCTGCCGCGGCGTTACCTCCTTCAAGGACGCAATGAGCTGCGCAGTCAAGGGCTTCAACGCAATGGTCCCGGCTATCCTCATCCTCACCTTCGCGGTCTCGCTGAAGAACATGACCGGTCTGCTCGGCGCTGCAACCTATGTTGAGGGCGTCATGAAGGCCGCTTCCGCCGGTCTGTTCAGCATGCTCCCGGCTATCATCTTCATCGTTGCATGCCTGCTCGCTTTCGCGACCGGCACGAGCTGGGGCACCTTCGGTATCCTGATCCCCATCGTTCTGCCCATCTTCAAGGTCGGCGATCCTCTGCTGATGATCGGCATCTCCGCATGTCTGGCCGGCGCTGTCTGCGGCGACCACTGCTCCCCCATCTCCGACACGACCATCATGGCCTCTGCCGGTGCTAACTGCAACCACATCGAGCACGTCCAGACTCAGCTGCCCTACGCAGTGACCGTTGCCCTTATAAGCTTTGTAAACTTCATCATTGCAGGCTTTGTTAAGAATGCATGGATCTGCCTGCCGATCGGCATCGTAATGACCATTGTCGTTCTCTTCATCCTACGTGCAACCGTCGGCAAGAGGACAAGCGTTGCAGCCGAAAAGTAATAGTTAATAGTATATAGAAAAACCGGCGTTGAAAATTCGACGCCGGTTTTTTCGGTTGTTTTATGCCGCCAGCAGGATAAATCCCGAAACGATCAGAAACTCCGCAAGCAGGTATGTAAGCATGACTCCGAAGTGCGTTTTAAACGGCCTGCCTTTCCGGAAGCGGACGTAAAACAAAATCGAATCGGATACGAAAAAGCTTATCGCACCGGCATACATTATGGCCGTTGCAAAGCACGGCAGCGTCACGAGCTGGAACAGCGCAAAGCAGTTCATAGTCCCGTTTATGATAAGGTAGCTTATCATACCGACATACAGGCTCTTCGGCCGCACATTTCCGATAAGTCCTCGGAAAACCAGTGCAACCGCCGCAATGTACACAGCTGCCGCAAGGATCATCAGCCACACGGGCACGAGCGAAAAATCAACGTGCATGCAGTAGGCCGCCGCGAAACACAGGTGCGATATGAAAAAGCTGAATCCTCCGACAGCAAACCCAACGGTGCCAAATATCAGCAGGACATCGCCCAGCCAGCTCGTTGCCACTGCGGCAATGACGATATCAAGTGGCGTCTGAACCGTTGTAAGATACCATCCGAGCAGCGTTGGCAGCAGAAAAACCTTCGTTACGGCGCGCAGGATCTTGTCGCACTTCCAGCTTGCGTACAGGTGCACGGCGGAAAAGGCGGCAAACGCCCCAAGAAATACATAATTCATTTAATCTCTCCCATCTATACTAACAATACAATAACATACATTGCGTATTATTTCAACAAATATAAGACGTTGAAACCGGGAAGATTTTGTGATAAAATTGATAAAGCTGACGAGAGTCGAACCCATATCGTCTGTCAGTGCGCCCTTCCGGCTATTTTCGCCTTTTTTGTCTTGATGGGCTGTCGTATTGTCGAGTGCTTTAACGCAGCATGGGCTAAAATCTGCCCGTCAAAACCGATATGGGTTCGACTCTCGTCAGCTTAACCACCGTAAAGGACGGCTTTTTTGATGAAAACTCCGCTAATGATGATAATAAATCCGGCCGCAGGCAAGGGCGGCTTCAAAAGGTCGCTGCCGGATGCGCTGCGGCTGCTGTCGGACACAGGGTACGCCGTGAGCCTGTTTTTCACCGAGTGCCGCGGTCACGCGACCGAGCTTGCCACGCAGTATGCCGGCGCGTTTCCGTATCTGCTCGTTCTCGGCGGCGACGGCACGCTTGCCGAGGCTATCGCCGGGCTTATGCCGCTTGCCGAGCGCCCGAAGGTGGGCTATATCCCCATCGGCACGGCAAACGACGTTGCGCGCACCATCGGCCTGCCGAAGAATGACATTCTTGCCGGTGCGCAGCATTTTATAGGCGGCACGCCCCACGAGTTTGACGAGGGCCGCCGCGACGGCGGATACTTCAACTATGTCGCAGCCTTCGGCGCGTTCACCGAGGTCAGCTACGCAACTCCGCAGGAGGCGAAAAAGCAGCTTGGCGAGGCGGCGTATCTGCTGGGCGCGGTCAAGAGCCTTTCAACGCTCAAAAGCCGCCATGTGACCGTCGAGTACGACGACGGCTGCATAGACGGCGAGTTTCTCTACGGCAGCATGTCAAACTCCTACTCCGTCGCCGGTCTGATCGATCTGCCGCGCGACGAGATAAAGCTCGGCGACGGGTTGCACGAGCTTGTGCTCGTAAAAAAGCTGCCGAACGCGGCGGCCATGGCCACGCTCGCGGCAAAGGTGCTCAGCCACGATCTGAGCAGCGAATACATAATAATAAAGCACACAAAAAAGGCGCGCTTTATCTTCGATGAACCGGAGACATGGACCTTCGACGGCGAAAACGGCGGCGCACACAGCGATATATGCTTTGAAAACTGCCCGCAGGCGATAACTCTGATTTATTAGAATTAATAAATCAGAGAATTAATAGTGAATGATGAATAATGAATAATGAATAATTATTGTGTGCGCAAGCGCACTTTTTAATAGCGCCTTTACGCTAATACCAATACGGTTTTTGCGGTGTCACGACCGGTGGGTGCCGACGAAAGCATAACACACTGATTTATTAATTTGTGTTTGCCTAACGGCAAATGATTAAGATAACACCTCATCCGTCACCAAAGGTGACACCTTCCCCTCAAGCCCCGCAAGGGGAAGGCAAAAAAGGGGCGGTCTGCGACCGCCCCGATGAATAATGAATGATTAATAGTGAATAATTGCGGTGTGCCTGCGGCACGGATTTTTAATTGCGCATCAACATTGATACCAATACGGTTTTTGCGGTGTCACGACCGGCGGGTGCCGACGAAACCGGTACATGCGGGCGGCTGTTGGTCGCAGCGGAGAGCTGATAGCTGATGGTTAATAGGTTTTATTCAACCCCTCGGCAGCAAAGCTGCCTGCTCCCCTTAACAGAGGAGCCAATGGGTGCGGCGCAAAATTCAGCATCGCACTCGCGTTACGCGAGGCAGCTACGGTTTCCACCGCACCCTCGAACCGGGCAAGCGCAAAACGTAGCTTGCACTACTGGATCGCGTAGCATTCGCGGTTTCCTCCGCAGTCCCGAACCGGGCAAGCGCAAAACGTAGCTTGCACTACTGGGTCGCGAGGCACGCACGGTTTCCACCATTATTCCGAACCGGGCACCAATATAAATGTATAGGAGCGGCGCTAAATCGCTACTAAAAAGATGGATTATAGGAATTTTAGATTGAGCAAAATAAATACCGACGAGTTCCGGCATGTCAAGCTGCTGCTGTTCTGGCCGCTGTTCGGCATAATGTTCTCGTTCGTCGAGCGGTTTTACCACGTCGGCTCGTACTACGTCATGCACTGCGCGTTTGACGACGCCATACCATTCTGCGAATGGTTCCTTATACCATATCTGTTTTGGTTCGTGTACCTGATAGGCACATTGGTGTACACCTTCTTCTTCGACGTTCCGGCGTTTAAGCGGATGATGCGCTTTATCATCTGCACCTACACGATAACGATGGTCATTTACCTGCTGTTCCCGACATGCCAGAATCTGCGGCCCGAGGTGTTTCCGCGCGACAACGCGCTGACGCGGTTCATCGGCTGGTTCTATACCTTTGACACGAACACGAACGTCTGCCCGTCGATACACGTTCTCGGCTCGGTCGCTGCGATGTTCGGCCTGCTCGACTGCCGGAAGCTGCAAAAGCCGTGGGTGAAATTTGCCGTGTGCGTGATGGCGCTGCTCATCTGCGCATCCACGGTGTTCATGAAGCAGCACTCGATCCTCGACGTGCTCGCAGCCGTGCCGCTGTGCCTACTCGGCCACTATCTGTGCTATCAGCGCGCAGACGAGCCGAGCACCGCCGCCGTGCATTAAAAAAGTCCGTCCCTAGAAGGCCGGCTGACACAAGAAAACACACGCCCAAAATGGCGGAGCAAGCACGAATGTCTTCGTTGCGACGGCTTGGTATACACAAAGTATGCCTGCGCCGCCGCGCCTTGACCTCGCACTTGCTCCGTCATTTTTGGTGCTTTGCAGTTTTGAAGCTGCGATTTTTGTTCCTGCAAGGACAAAGCCACAGAGCATTACTGACGTATTCTCAAGGCTTTGGACACCTCAGGGCGAAAAAGATCTTTTCAAAACCGTATGTTTTCTTGCGTCAACCGGCCTGGAGCGGATTTTTTTGCCGTTATTTAAGCGTTATGCCGAGGAATGCGGCGCACTTGCCGTCGGCGCGGCGAGCGCCGAGAACAAAGCCCGTGTCGGTGCGCTTTTTGAAGATCTTAAGCTCCTCGCCCTCCATGCAGGCGGTTATGTAGCGCGCCTCCATGGTCTTGACGGGCATGGACGCGACCTCGTCGGCGGTGAAGCAGTCGAGGAATGCGCGGACATAGGCGACGTTATTCATATGGCGGCCTATATCAATACTTGATGTGCGCACGGTGAAGGTGTAGACCTCCTCATCGTCGGAAAACTCATCGCGGAAGCGGCAGAGCTTGCCGCCGCAGGCGACATAGTCCTGAAACTCAAAGCCCTCGGGGAAGCCGAACTCGGAAAAGCGGACAAAGCCCGTTTCGCGGTTTAAAACGACCCACTCGGTAAGCCCCTCGGCGATCTGCTTATCGCCGACGAAGATGTCGTAGCCACGGTAGCCGCGCACGGCGTTGGGCTTTGCAGGATTTACCCAAGTCGAAACGGTCAGCATGTCCAAAAGATTCGCATCGTTGTAAAAATCGATCTTCGAGTGCGTCGCCACCCAGTAGCAATCGCGCTCGGCAAGCGCCGCGGTGCCGTTGCCGATGGCCTCGGCGTGCAGACTGGCTGCATTCTGAAACAGCAAAAACGCCGCAGGCGGCTGCATTTTAGGCTGCTTGCCGCACAGATCCGGCGTCAGCGGCTGAGTAAAAGAGAACTTCTTCATTTTTGTCCCTCCATGTAACCATACAAGCGTACAATTATATTATACCACTCTCCGTGCGCCATGGAGTGAAGCGTTTGTTAACAAAAAATTAAAAAACTCTAAGGAAAAATCCTTAGAGTTTTTGCGTTTATGGTGTTTACAGCGCGGCACCGAGCGCCTTGCACTTTGCAAGCGCCTGAGCATCCGGCTCGCCGTTGCAGGTGACGCTTTCATGGACGAGGTTAATGCCGGCTGCGCGGCAGTCGTCCTCCCAGATCTGCATCCAGTCGCCGTCGCCCCAGCCGTAGGAGCCGAAAAGCGCGACCTTTTTGCCGGCAAGGTGGCTCTTTACGCCATCGAACATAGGCTCGAATTCCGATTCCTCAAGCGCCTCTGCGCCCATTGCCGGGCAGCCGAAGGCTATCGCGTCAAACTCGTCGGCCTTTGCCGCGGAGAACTCGGACGCGGTGAAAAGCTCCGCGCCGGCCGCTTCGGCGACTGCCTTTGCCATGGCCTCGGTGTTGCCGGTGCCGCTCCAGTATACAACTGCTTTTTTCATGTTTAAATTCGTCCTTTCACTGTATGATCTCATCGAGAGCCTTGCCGCGGCTGCGGTGGGTGCAGCTCTCGAAGCTTTCAAACTTTTTTCTTGCCGCGTCAACGTCGCCGTAGACCTTCCAGCAGCCGATGAGCTTGAAGCCGGAGGCGCGGTTTTCGATGAAGCCGCGCACGTCCTCGGGCGGATAGCCGAGAAACAGGCCGACCTCGTGGGGAAAATCGGCGTTGTTTCTGAGCCTGCCTATGAGGCAGCTCAGGCAGCTTTCGGCGCGGCTGCATTTGCCGTAGCCGCACTCGCGCAGGATATCCTGCGCCGCGCTGTCGGCAAGGTCGCGCCGCAGCGCCTCGGGACGATAGAGATATAAAAGCACGCGGCTTTGCATGTACCGCATGGGCACGATGCGCAGTCCCCTCGGAACGAGCACGGCGTTGAGCCGCCGCAGCTCGGCCGTGACTTCTTCGCGGCTTTCGTACTCGGCGGAAAACATATTCGCGGTTTTAAGCCCCGCAAGCGTCGGCGCGCACTGCGAAACTACCAATTCGTCGCTCATTTTATCCTCCACATCACAAAGCCCCGGCTTTGTGATGTCTCGTCAAAAAGTCCGTAATTCTACACTATATCCTATCGTTTTACTGTGTATTTATTATGCCATAAAAAACGGAGCCTTATCCGCTCCAAAAGGAATGAACAAGGCTCCAAACAGACATATTTGATTTTGCTCTTTTCTGCTCCATTTTCAACGCAGCACGAACGGAAAAGCACGTCACCCGTGGCGATGGATTTTGCATTCAGGCAAGGCAAACCCCGATGGGAATACTTTGTGTATCTCCGAGAGCTTCAACGCAGTACCAGCACAAAAGACGCGTCACCCGTGGCTGTGGATTTTGCGTTCAGGCAAGGCAAACCCCGATGGGAATACTTTGTGTATTTCCAAGGGGTTTAACGATGCCTGGGCGGAAAAGACACGTCACGGAAGCAGGTTGCGCATGCTGCGAAGCCCTATTCCCAATGTGGAGATGTTGTGCAGAAGGGCCGAGGTCGAGGGTGGAAGAACGCCGGCGACGCCGAGGACGATGAGTCCGGTGTTGAAGGAAATGATGAAGCGATAGTTTGCGTGGATGCGCTGCATGAGGCCGTCGGAAATGCGCTTGAGGGTGACGAGGCTCTCAAGATCGTCAGAGCAGATGGTGACGTCGGCGATCTCGCGCGCGATGGCCGCGCCGTCGGACATTGCAATGCCTGCGTCGGCCTCGCTGAGCGCCGGCGAATCGTTCACACCGTCGCCGATCATGATGACCTTGCGGCCCTTTTCGTGCTCGGCGCGGATGAACGCGGCCTTGTCCTCGGGCAGCACCTCGGCGTAGTATTCGTCAACGCCGGCATATTTTGCAACGGCAGCCGCGGTGCGCTCGCTGTCGCCGGTCATCATGACGAGCTTGTCAAGACCCAGCGCGCGCAGGGAATCCATAACGCCGCGCACCTCGCTGCGCAGAGGATCGGCGATGCAGATGACCGCCGCGAGAGAGCCGCTTATGGCAAGGTAAAGGTGCGAATACTGCGTGGGGAGCGAGGCAAATTTATCCCGCTCATCATCCGGTACGGTGCAGCCCTCGTCCTCGAAAACGAAGTGGTGGCTGCCGAGGACGACCTTTTGACCGTCAACGGTGCTGTGGATGCCGTGGGCAACGACGTATTCGACCTTGGAGTGGCGCTCGTCGTGGTTCAGGCCGCGGCGGATCGCTTCGTTTACGACGGCGTTTGCTATCGAGTGCGGATAGTGCTCCTCAAGGCAGGCGGCGAGGCAGAGCATCTCGTTCTGCTCGTGTCCGCCGAAGGTTATGATATCGGCGACCTCGGGGCTTGCGTGGGTGAGCGTGCCGGTTTTGTCGAAAACGACGGTGTCGGCCTTGGCGATGGCCTCAAGGAACTTGCCGCCCTTGACGGAGATGCCGTTTGCGCCGCTCTCGCGCATGGCCGAAAGCACCGCTATCGGCATGGAAAGCTTCAGCGCGCAGGAGAAATCGACCATGAGTATGGCAAGCGCCTTGGTCGGGTTGCGCGTTATCAGCCATGTCAGCGCCGTTGCGCCGAGGCTGTACGGCACGAGCCTGTCGGCAAGGTGATACGCCTGCGACTCGGTGTCGCTCTTGAGCTTTTCCGAGTCCTCGATCATGTGGACGATCCTGTCGTAGCGGCCGCTGCCGAGGCTTTTTTCGACCCTTATGACGCACTCGCCCTCTTCGACGACCGTTCCGCCGTAGACATAGCTGCCGACCTCCTTGCGAACGGGCATGCTCTCGCCGGTCATGGACGACTGGTTCACCGCCGCCGAGCCGGAAACGAGCTTGCCGTCAAGCGGTATCATGCTGCCCATGCGCACGATGATATCGTCGCCGACATTGACGTCGGAGATGCTTTTAAGCTCCTCGGTATCGCCAAGCTTGACCCACACCTTGTCAACGTTCAGGCTCATGGTGCGCGCAAGATCGTCAACGGACTTCTTGTGCGTCCACTCCTCGAGGATATCGCCGATCTTGAGCATGAACATTATAGACGACGCGGTGTCGGTATCGCCGCGCAGGACGGAAACGGTTATGGCCGTTGCGTCGAGAACGGCAACGTCGAGCCGCTTATGCCACAGCGACTTTACGCCGCGCGCAAAATACCGCGAGCATTTCGCAGCGCAGATAGCCGCGCGCCACGGCACAGGCAGGAATGCCTGTTTAAGCACCCTGCGCAGCACGACGCCGGCGAGCTTATCCTGATATTCGCGGTTTAATTCGCGCCCGGTGGGCTTGGGTTCGGTTATGCCGCAGGTTTCAAACGAAAAGCCCGAAAGCGCCGAAACGACGGCTGCGCGGTCGGAGTATTCAACGACGACGTCGCAGTTGCGGTCGAACACCTTGACGCTTTTGACTCCGGCGACAGCGCCGAGATATTCCTCAACGATGTCGGCCTGCTTTAGGCTCATGCGCGGCATGAAAAGACGCACGCGCATTCTGCCGTCAATTTCGCTGAGAATTCTGCATTTCATTACTCTGCCTCGGTCGCTTCGATGACTGCCGCTGCCTCTTCCTCTGCGCGGCGGGCGTTGATGCTCTTTGCTCCGGCGTAGATATCCTCGCAGTCGCAGCGGATATCGTCGGCGGTCTGCATTACGCAGTCCTTTGCGCGAAGAACGGCGGCGGTGACGTGGGTATAAAGCGTTTTTGCGTCGCGGCTTCTGAGGATCTTGATGCCGGCGGTGCCGAACAGCACGCCGCAGCCGAACATTTTTGCGGTGTCTTCAATGTGGAACTTCATGATTTTCAGTCTCCTTTTATCTATTTTGCAGCTCACCCGGCGTTGCGGTACTCGGTCGGGCTCATGCCGACGGTATCGCGGAACGCCTTGGCAAACTTGCTGCCGTTATCATAGCCGTAGCGCCCGGCTATCTCCATGATGCTCATTTCCGAGCGGCGGAGATCGGCCGCTGCGCACTGCATTTTCTGTGCGCGGATGTAGGAATAAACGGACTCGCCGTAAACCGCGCGGAAGCAGGACTTCAGCGCCGACTGCGACATGTGGAAGCTGTTTGACAGCTCCTCGAGCGTTATGCGCCTGTCCATATTCGCGGAAAGATACGCGCCGATGCGCTTTGCAAGCTCGACCTGAGTGTTGGATATCCTGCGCTCGGCAAGGGCGGAGCTGTCCAACTCCATTGCGCTCAAAAACAGCAGAAGCTCAAGGATCTTGACCTTGAAATAGCCCTTGCGGATGCTCTCGGGCACGCTGTAAAGCTCAGAGAAGATGTGCTCGATCGCCTGCGACGAGCGCGCAACGAAGCACTGCCCCTGCGGACAGAATTTTTCGCGCAGCGCATCCGGCTGAACGTTGACGTCGGCCAAAAAGCAGGACAGGCAGCGCGGCGCGTCCTTGCCGTTTATGCGTATCGTCACGCCCTCGTAGCTCCCGGTCGGGAAGCTTGAATGGGATATCGCCCCGTCGGAAAGGCTTATGGACAGGTCGCCCGGCGCGAGGTAGAAAAAGTCCGCGCCGATCCTGCACTCCATGCGCCCCGAGCGGCAGTGGTGGATCTCGAGCAGCGCCTTGCCCTCCTCGGGGCGGAAGTCGTGCTCACAAAGGCTTATGTCGTTGTAGATAAGCTCGATGCCGGGGAAAACGTTGTAGCTTGTAACGCGGTAGCTGCCCTCGGCGCCGGAGTATGCCTCAGTTTTGCTTTGCATCGTGGATATCCGCTTTCATCAGAGTGTAAACGCCAAGATCGTTTATCGTCTTGCGCAGGGTGTCCTCATCGACGGGGGCTTTCATGAGAACATCCACCCGGCCGGCGCCGGAGCTTGCCTTTGCCCACACGCCGTCGATGGCATTGAGTGCGTTTTCAACGCGCGTTTCGCAGGCCGCGCACATCATGCCGTCAACGGTGAGGGTCGCAGCGTAGGGATAGTGCGCCTTGTTTTTATCCGCTACCTTCACCTTTTTGGCCGTATCGCCGCCCGCTCCGCAGCAGCCGGCTGCGAGCTTTTTTGCGTAGCTTTTGATCACAAGCACGGCAAAAGCTATGAGAATAATACCGAAAATAACGTATTGCATAAATATCACTCCATATTCTTCAGTGCCTGCGCCAAGGGGATCCTTCCAAGGCGTTTTGTTTGTATGAGATGCACGACGAAATATGTCGCAGCGCCCAGGCCGAGCATCTCCGGCCATATCCACGGTGCGATATAGAACGTGAGCCAGCCGCTCATTTCGTGCATGTAGTAGTAAAACAGCCATTTCATGACGAGCGCCGAGATCGGGATCGTCACGATGAGCGACACGCCGACGGCGATGGCCGTTGCCGAGTTATAAAGCGAGCTTATCTCGCGCCGCGTGTAGCCGAGGATCTTGAGCATGGATATGCTCTGCGCGTTTTTCTCGATTATCATTTTCGAGAGCAGATACACCAAAAGCATATACAGCGCAAGCGAAAATCCGCACATGAGGGGGAACATGAGTCCCATAGAATCGGTCAGCTGATCGGCGATAACGGTGAGATCGTGCTCGGTTATGACGGTGGACACGGCCTCGGGGTCGAGGTCTGTGAGCCTTTCGTTTGAAAAATAGCCGTTAAAAAAGCGCAGATCGAGGTCAAAGGTCTCGTTAAAGCTCGTTTTGTCCATGAAAACGGCAAGCCCGGCGGCGTAGTCGGCGGCGCCGAATACGTTGAAGGAATACTCCTTATCGCCGTATTTTTCGTGCAGCGTTATCTTATCGCCGACGGAAAGGCCGTACTTTTCCAAAAAGCCCTCGGATACGAGGATGTTTTCGCTGCTCGCCGGGAGATAGGAAAAACCGGCGTATTTTGAGTCTGCCTTTATGCCGTAAACGCTGATCTCCTCATTGTCGCCGTATTCAAGCGAGGCAAGGCAGAACGGCTCTGCGCTTTCGTTTTCCGTCAGCGTCGGGGTCTTGAGGATATACTGATAGCCGGCAAGCTTTGTTTCGAGCACCTCTGTCTTGAAGTTATCCAGCACCGGCGGCATGATAAGGCCGAACAGCAGCAGGATGTTTGCAAACAGGATGCCGATAAACAGCGTTATGTAGGCGCTGCGGTTCTGCAAAATCACGCGCTTGCGGAAGCGCTCGGTTATGCCGCCGGCCTTGAGGCGCGGAACGAACTGCTTTTTTCGCACGCGCAGATCATGACGCAGAAAGCTCTGCACCGGCAGGCGCATCACGCGCCAAAGCACGAGGTAAACCGTCAGCGCGATGAGCACGCAGGGAACGAGCGTTGTTTTCACAAACGCCTCGGCGCTCCAGACGGTAACGTAGGTCGGAAGCGAATAGCTGTGGTAATACATCGCCGCGCACACGTTTTTAAACACCGTGTAGCCGAGCACGTTGCCGATCACCGCGGCAATGAGCGTGACGATAATTGGCATCGTCATGTAATGGCGGATAAGCTCGCCCCTTGTGTAGCCCGAGGCAAGCAGCGTTCCGACAGTGCCGGACTCCTGCTCGATCGTCGAGCGCGTGGTTATCGCAAACACAAAGCCGAGAATGACGATCACGACATACAGAAGAGTCGTCATCATTGCCTTATCGCCGCCCATATCCTCGCCGGTGAAGCTTATAGCCTGGTTTTCGTTTCTCTCGACGATATCGCTTATGCCGCAGTCGGCGGCGAGGATCTCGCCAAGCTCGTCGGACTTATCGCGGCACTGCTCATCGCTGAGCGTTTTGTCGTTATTGAGCCATGCGTAGCACAGGTGAATGTTTTCGTCAATTTCGTCGAAGGTCTCGGGCGTTACGACGGCAACGCAGAATTTATTTGCGTCGAGCATCATGTCGGTGTTGTTTTTAAACAGCGCCGAATAGTCCGACAGCGCGACCGCGCCCGTTATTTTAAGCCCGGCAAGCTCATCGCCGATCGCAAGGCCGTTATTTTCAAGATACAGCCTGTCGGCGGCTATCTCGCCCTTATTCTCGGGCAGGCGGCCCTCGAGCACGTCGGTCTTATTTACCTCGCTGCGGTTTTTGAAAATGCGCACGGTGTTTTCGTTATCGAGCGTTGCTTCCTTGTAAAAAAGCTCATGCACCGAAACCCCGGCAGCTTCAAGCTTTGCTTTCGTCTCGTCCGGCAGCTTATCCTCAAGGATGAAGTGGCCGCTTTCGATATCGTATTTTTCAAAGCTTTCGTCATATGCCCTGACCATGCTGCCGTCGGCGACGAGAAAGCCCGAGATAAACCCCGTTGTGAGCATCAAAAACAGAAACAGGGCAATGTATTTGCCGATATCCTGCCGCAGCTCGCGCAGCAGACGGCGACTTAGTGGATTTTTCAAGCGTCCGCGCCCCCTTACCAGTCGAGCTGCATTGCACTGAGCTTCTCGGCGTTTAGCTCATCCGAGCGTATCATACCGTCGCGCAGGCGGATAACGCGGTCGGCCATGCGCTTTATGGCGTCGTTATGCGTGACAAGGATAACGGTGTTGCCGTATTTTTTGTTCACGCGCTCGATGAGGTCTAGTATCTCCTTGGAGGTCTTGTAGTCAAGCGCACCCGTCGGCTCGTCGCACAGCAGGATGTCGGGGTTTTTGATTATCGCCCTGCCGATGGCGGTGCGCTGCTGCTGGCCGCCGGAAAGCTGCGAGGGCACCTTGTCACGGTGCTCCCACAGGCCGAGCGTTTTGAGGATATCCTCCGTCGGCAGAGGCTTGTCGGCAAGATACGCGCCGACCTCGATGTTTTCCTTGACCGTCAGGTTCGGGATGAGGTTATACGACTGGAAAACATAGCCCAGGTGCTTGCGGCGATACAGCGAAAGCTCCCTTTGGCTCATCGCGGCGATCTTCTGTCCGCCGATGCCGATGCTGCCCGAGTCGGCCGTTTCGATGCCGCCGATTATATTCAGAAGCGTCGATTTGCCGGAGCCTGACGGTCCCAGCAAGACGCATATATGTCCTTTTTCAATGCCGCAGCTTATGCCGCGAAGTACCTCGCAGCGGCTGTCTCCGCTGCCGAAGGATTTATGAAGATCACGGATCTCAAGATACATTAAGTGTCCCTTCCGCGCCGCATCGGGCGCACAGCTCCTCGAGCACCTGCTCGTCAAGCTCCGCCACAAGGGCGCATGCTGCATTTTTTATGTCTGCCGCAGGCGGCAGGGTGCGCGCGAGAGTCGCGGCAACGGCGCTGTAATAGCGCCTGTACTTCTGCGTAAGCTCAACTCCGTAGCCTGTCAGGTGCGCTATGCCAAGCTCATCCTTCGTCAGGATCTCGGCGTCTTTTAAATTGTTGAGCATCGTGTGCGCGCTCGGTTTTTTGATGTTGAGATATCGCGCAACGTCGGTCGTCCGTATTCCGCCGGCGCCCTTGAGCGCATCGAGGGCGAGAAGATATCGGATCACCGAGGCGGAAACCGCAAGCTTGGGGTTAGTCATTGCTTACTCCTGTTTGTAAAACCGGGAGGTGCAGAAGGGAATCACTGCACCTCCCGTCAGAATTTTAGGTGTTCTGATGCTTCAGGTTTTTAACATCCCTGAGGGCGCTGCCGCCGCAGCCCGAGCCGCCGTGGCATTTTCCTGCCATGGCGCAGGCTCCGCAGCCGCCGCATTTTGCGCCGCAGGAGGATATGCCTGCCTTCTTATCCCTGACGATCGACCGGATTATGAGCGCCACGATGACGATAAGTCCGGCGGTTATCAGTATAGTTCCGATATTTTCAGCCAACCATTCCAGCATTGCTTATTCCTCCTTTGAAAATTATTCGTTAAGTTATGTTGCGTTGCTTATTTTACAGCTGCGGTCGCTTCCTTGGTGTTGAGGGTCTCAGCTTCCTTGTAGGGACGGAAGAGCATGTAGATCATAAGTGCCAGGATCGCGACTGCGAAGATCAGGCCGATGACGTTGGTCTTGCCGACGAAAACGCTGCCGAACTGATTGATCATCAGGGCGATGCAGTAAGCAAAGCCGCACTGATAGCCGATGGCAAACCAGGTCCAGCCACGGTTGTTCATCTCGCGCTTGATAGCGCCGATCGCTGCAAAGCAGGGAGCGCACAGGAGGTTGAACACCAGGAAGGAGTATGCGGTTATGCCGGTGAAGGCTGCCGCGATGTTCTGGTAAACGGTGCCGTCGCCGCCGCCGTAGAGGATGCCGAGAGTGCCGACGATGTTCTCCTTTGCGACAAGGCCAGTGATGGATGCGACGGTTGCCTGCCAGTTGCCCCAGCCGAGCGGGCTGAAGATCCAGGCGATCGCGTTGCCGATCTTTGCGAGGATGGAGGAGTCGATCTGATCCTCGGAGAGCATCTGGAACGAGCCGTCGACCCAGCCGAAGTAGGTGGTGAACCATACGAAGATGGTCGAGAGCAGGATGATGGTACCGGCCTTCTTGATGAAGGACCAGCCGCGCTCCCACATGGAGCGGAGAACGTTGCCGAGGGTGGGCATGTGGTATGCCGGAAGCTCCATAACGAAGGGAGCGGGGTCGCCTGCAAAGCGTCTGGTCTTCTTGAGCATTATGCCCGAGCAGATGATAGCCGCCATGCCGATGAAGTATGCGGAGGTGGATACCCATGCGCTGCCGCCGAACAGTGCGCCGGCGATCATTGCAATGAACGGAACCTTTGCGCCGCAGGGGATGAAGGTCGTGGTCATGATCGTCATGCGGCGGTCACGCTCGTTTTCGATGGTACGGGAAGCCATGACGCCCGGAACGCCGCAGCCGACGCCGATGAGCATGGGGATGAAGCTCTTGCCGGAGAGGCCGAACTTGCGGAACACACGGTCAAGAACGAAGGCGATACGCGCCATGTAGCCGCAGGCCTCGAGGAAGGCGAGCATGAGGAACAGGACGAGCATCTGGGGAACGAAGCCGAGGACCGCGCCGACACCGGCTACGATACCGTCGTTGATAAGGCCGCTGAGCCAGGGGGCTGCGTTTGCAGCGTCAAGGCCGTCGCCGACGAGAACGGGGATGCCCGGTACCCAAACGCCGTAATCAGCAGGATCGGGAGCGTCAAAGCCGTTTTCCTCGAGGTAGGCAACTGCATCAACATAGGTCATCTGGACAACGTCGTCCATCTTGTCAGCGCCTTCGGGAAGTGCGTCATAATAAGCAGTCATGGTGTTGATCGCGAGGGTCTCTTCATCCTCGACGTCAACGGTTGCGGTCTTGTCGGTGGTCTGGAGAGCCTTCATATCGGCAAGCAGTGCGTCTGCGTCGAAGTCGTCTGCTTCAACGTCAACATCCTCGCCGAGGAACGCGCTGACTGCCTGGATAGCTGCGGTGTATTCGTCGTTTGCGTCGTTATAGTCGGCAGAGCCGATGCCCAGCAGATGCCAGCCGTCGCCGAACACGCCGTCGTTTGCCCAGTCGGTTGCAGGTGCGCCGACGGCGACCATTGCGACCCAGTAGACAAGGAACATGACTACCGCGAAGATCGGCAGGCCCAGCCAACGGTTGGTGACGATCTTATCTATCTTGTCGGAAGCGGTGAGCTTGCCGGCGTTTTTCTTTTTGTAGCACGCCTTGATGATGGATGCTATGTAGAGGTAGCGCTCGTTGGTGATGATGCTCTCGGCATCGTCGTCAAGCTCATCCTCGGCGGCCTTGATGTCCGCGTCGATGTGCTGCATGATCTCGGGCTTGATGGCGAGCTTTGCAAGCACCTTGTCATCGTGCTCGAAGATCTTGATTGCGTACCAGCGCTGCTGCTCCTCGGGCAGCTCGTGCAGGACGGCCTCCTCGATGTGAGCGATGGCGTGCTCGACAACGCCGGAGAACGAGTGCATGGGGATGGTCTTGCCGTTTTTCGCGGCATCGACCGCAGCTGAAGCGGCTTCGGAAACGCCGTCGCCCTTGAGCGCGGAGATCTCCATGACCTTGCAGCCGAGCTGACGGGACAGCTCCTTGATGTTTATAACGTCGCCGTTCTTGCGCACGATATCCATCATGTTGACCGCAACGACAACGGGGATGCCAAGCTCGGTGAGCTGAGTGGTCAGGTAAAGGTTACGCTCGAGGTTGGTGCCGTCGATGATGTTGAGTATCGCATCGGGGCGCTCGCCGAGCAGGAAGTTACGCGCGACAACCTCCTCAAGGGTGTATGGGGAAAGCGAATAGATGCCCGGAAGGTCAACGACCGTTACGCCGTCAAACTTCTTGAGCTTGCCTTCTTTTTTCTCAACGGTGACGCCGGGCCAGTTGCCTACAAACTGGTTCGAGCCGGTCAGCGCGTTGAACAGTGTGGTCTTACCACAGTTCGGGTTGCCAGCAAGGGCAATTTTGATGTTCTTTTCCATTATTCCACCTCGATCTTTTCTGCATCTGCCTTGCGCAGAGAAAGCTCATAGCCGCGGACGGTGAGCTCAATGGGATCGCCCAGGGGAGCGACCTTGCGGACATAGACCTCAGCGCCTTTGGTAATTCCCATATCCATGATGCGGCGCTTTATCGCACCCTCGCCATGGAGCTTCTTGACGGTCACGGTCTCGCCGATCTTAACGTCTCTCAGAGTCTTCATGTTTCTGCTCCTCACACATATATTTTCTGAGCCATTTCCGCGCTTATTGCGATCCTGGCTTCTTTTACCTTGACGATGACATTCTCGCCAACGGCAGTTAAGACTTTTACATCGCCCCCGACAACAAAGCCGAGGTTTTCGAGGTGCTTCTTCACCTCAGGCTTGCCGGCGATACGCTGGATGGTGTTATCCTCGCCGACTGCCGCTAATGTTAAAGGCATCATTCTATATCCTTTCTCCTTTTTGATTAGCGTCTGCTAACCGTGGGGCCAAACTAAAGTTAGCTCTCGCTAACTGCCATGAATAATAGCACTTATTTTGCCATTGTCAAGCCCCTGTCACAAGGTTTGGTGACTTGCACAATTAGTTAGCGCCTGCTAACCGCTAAAATTGTGCATAATATCCCACTCGTCTTATAGGGATTAAGTATTTCCTTGAATTTATTTAAGTGTTGTGTTATATTTTATATTGTATTATTATAAGCATTGGAGAAGAGCAAATGAATTTGCAGGAATCGGGCGAAATGTATCTTGAAACGATATATGTTTTGTCCCAAAAATATAAGGATGTGCGCGCGATAGATGTCGGCGAGTACATGGGCTATTCCAAGCCGAGCGTCAGCCGTGCGGTCGGGCTGCTCAAAAACGGCGGCTATCTCGTTTCCGACGAGCTGGGGCATCTGAGCCTCACAGAGGCCGGCGTCGAGGTCGCCGCGAAGATATACGAGCGCCACACGCTGCTGACCCGATATCTCGAGCTGCTCGGCGTCAACGCCGAAACCGCGGCCGAGGATGCGTGCAAAATGGAGCACATTATAAGCGACGAGTCGTTCCACGCAATAAAGGAGCATGTCTCGGCAATGGAAAAAATGCGCCCGGCGGAGTAACTTCGCCCGTTTGGAGCAGGAGAGAGCCGTTTTGGAGCTGAAATCCTATCGCGGAAGTAGTAAATTAAAATCACAAAAAGCCTCCATCAATTATGTGATAAGCCCCCGGCGGCGGTTCAGGACGCCGTCGGGAAAAAATCAACACAGTGCGAGCTTTTGTTCACATCTACACCTCTCTTCTTTAATTATGGAAAAAACACGAACGACTATGGTCGTTCGTGTTTTTTTAGTGGCGCATTGGGGCACCTACGGATACGCATATTGCGGTAGCCCGGTGTCGAGGGTGCGTGCAAAACCATGGCTGCCTCGCACAACGTGAATGCGGCAAAGGCTTTTGTTGCCCGGTTCGAGGGCGCGGAGAAAACTGTGGCTGCCTCGCGCAACGTAAGTGCGTTGCTGAATTTTAGGACGCACCCTTGTAGGGAACGGGCTTGCCCGTTCCGTTTGTTGTGACTTTGTCGGCACAAAAATCCATAGCCGTAGGGGCGATCATTGATCGCCCGTGTCGCGGTTTTGCCGGAACTCAAATCTATCGCTCGTAGGGAACGGATTTATCCGTTCCCTACAAGGGTGCGGTGCAAAATTCAGCAGCGCACTCATGTAGCGCGGCAGTTTCCCGGTTTTGTCGGCAGTCTCGAACCGGGCTACCAGAGATAAATGTATCGGTAGCTGCGTCAATGCGCCTCTAAAAAAGCGGATTTATCCGTTCCGTTTTTTACAGGATGCGCAGAAGCTCATCATATGTGCAGTTATAGATGTCCTTCAGCTCGTCGAGGACGGAAATTCGGACATTAAGCTCGCCAGACTCGTACTTTGCGTAGGTCGTGCGGCCAATGTCGCAGCCGCGCCGCTGAAGCTCGGCGCACAGCTTCTCCTGCGACAGGCCGTTAGCACAGCGCAATCTGCGCAAATTTTCTCCGATGTTGCGGTCGCGCCGCAGTTTTTGCTCCATCACATATCCCCCGATCCAGTGGCTTTTGACCAATATTGGTTGCAACTGAACAGAGTTTATGCTAAACTGTAAGCAAATATTGACCGCTATACTGGTCAAACGGCGTAAGGGGATGACTTTTTTGGCAGATTACAAGACGATGTATTGCCGACTGTGTCGTGCAGCCGACGATGCTGTCAGCATAATCGAGGAAGATGCGCAGAATGCCGAGGCTGCGGCTGCACTGCTGCGTGAGGCTTTGCTCGATGCCGAGGCGCTGTTTTTAGAGGCTAATTGACGCGCCGCCCATTGCCTTCCCCTGCGTAGCTCGAGGGGAAGGTGTCACCTTTGGTGACGGATGAGGTGTGATTAAATCATTTGCCGTCAGGCAAACACATTTTTAGAGGCGCTGTTTTTAGAGGCGTTTTTACATTGTACCGATACATTTATTGCGGTGTCACGACCGGAAACTGCCGACGAAACCGGTATATGCGGAACGGATAAATCCGTTCCCTACAAGGTGCGGAGCAAAACTCAGCGGCGCACTACCGGGTTGCGTGGCAGATACGGTTTCCTCCATTGTTCCGAACCGGGCAACCAGAGATAACCGTATCCGTAGCTGCGTCAATGCGCTACTAAAAAAGCGGAGGGGTAGTAGTGGGCGAGGATCTCGCGGTAGTCGGAGCCAGAGCGCGCCATGGCGTTCGCGCCGTACTGGCTCATGCCGACGCCGTGGCCGTAGCCGTGGACGGTGAAGGTGAAGCAGCCGTCGGCGTGGGTAAGCTCAAAATCGGTCGAGCGCAGCTTGAACAGCGAGCGCAGCTCGCTGCCGGTGAACGAAACGCCGCCGATAACGATGCTCGCGACCCTGCCGGATGCCGTGCGGGTAGTCTCGCCGAGCCAGGAGTCTGCGTCGCCGGTCATGTCCGCCTCGGGCTTGAGATATAGTATCGTGTCGCGAAAATCAAGGTCGGAGTTCACGACGGTGCTTTGGAAATTCGGCACGGAGTCGCCGGTCTCGGGCGAGGAAACGCTTTTCAGATACGGCACATCCGACCAGATCGCGCCTGCGTCCTCGGTCGCGCCGTCGGAGGATGAGTGGAACGCCGCGAGCGCGGGCTTTCCGTCATAGCTGAGGTACTCGCCGTCGGTCGCCCTGACCGCAGCGCTTATCTTTTCGCTGTACTGTGCGTACTTGTCCCCCCAGCTTGCTTTTAATTGCTCGGGGGTGAGATATGCCTGACAGCAGGCGGAGTCGGCGCAGATATCCGCGCCCTCGTGCTTGGGCGAGGCAAGCGCACGCTGAAGATAGCTGCGCGCCGCGACAGACTGCGCCTTGAGCGCCTCCGGCTCGAACGACACCGGCATCTCGGCAGCGACAACGCCCGTGAGATAGTCGAAAACGCCGATCTCGACGACAGTATCGCCCGAGAGCAGGCGTATGCTTCGGCTTTCGTCGGGCTCGAGCTTTTCGGCAGCCTTGTCCGGCACGGAGGACGGCTGCGGCGCTGTTTCCCGAACGGGAAAAAGCCGCGGCAAGGCCATGACGACAAGCGTCATGAAAAGCGCGGCGCAGACTATTCTTTTCATCCGGCATCACCCTTTCATCTTGACTGTTTGAGAAAATGAGTATAAAATTAATCTGATATAAATTTATTCTAACAGGATTGATACTATGCTTAAAAACAACAGCAAGGCCAACGACGCACTGATAATGCTGTGCTATACCTGTGCGTTCGGCGCGTTCGGCGCGTTTTTCCGATGGCTGCAAATGCAGGTCGCACGCGACACGGAAACGGGCATGATAAACCCCAGCATCCTCAACATTCTGCTGCCGCTTTTGATCGTCGCCGCCGCCGTTGTGCTGTGGCTGCGGACAAGGAAGCTCACAGACGATCAGACCGTGTTCCCGACCGGGATGAGCGAGGCGCTGCGCGGCCTTTCCATACTATACATAATATTCGCTTGGATCATCGCGGCGCTCGCCGTGCTCGGCGGCATCATGACCATTGTCGAGACATCGCTTGACAGTCTGCGCACGATGTATGTCCTTGTCGCAGTTCTGGGCATGCTCAGCGGCCTGAGCTTTCCGCTCATCTGCAGCGCCTCGCGGAGTCACTATTCGCCGAGCCTTGTGAGCATTTTCATGGCGCTGCCCATCCTGATGTACTGCGTGTGGCTCATAGCAAGCTACCGGTCAAACGCAAACAACCCCAACGTCTGGATGTTCGCGATCGAGATCCTCGCTATCTGCTGCGCGATACTTGCGCTGTTCTATGTCGCAGGCTACGCTTTCGGCAGACCCGATCCGCGCAAGGCCTGCTATCTGAGCCTCTTGGGCGCATTCATGTGCATAACAACGCTGGCCGACAGCCGCCATATGGGACTTGAGCTTATTATTCTCGCAACGGTCGGTATGCTGCTGATGTACAGCTGGCTTATAATCAAAAACCGCTGTGCAAAGGAAGACCTTCCGCCGGAAACCGAAAAGATCGCATCTCCCGAGCCGGAGACCAAATCCGACGACGAGGCCGAGGACACGGTAATCGAGCCGAGCCCCGATGAGGCCGCTCCCGAGCCGACCATTGAGGCGCCCGTCCGAAAGGCTAAACCGCAATCGGCGGATGACGAGGTCGAGGAGATCATTAAGGAATACAACAAAGAATAGAATTCAACTAAGCAGGTATTAAAAATTTTAATACCTGCTTTCAGCGTGTCAAAAAAGTCTTTGACTTTTTTGCACGCTTCAAAAACGCCACATTTTTTGTGAAAACAGGTTTTCACGAAAAATCTCGCTACGCTCGTCAAAAAGCCTGATAAATCAGGCGTTTTTGATGGCTATTAATCCAATTTCGAGTGGGGCCTTTGCCCCCTCGAGCTCCCCTGCTGCTCTATTATCTTTCTTTTGCACATAGTTTTTCGACAGCCTGTAAGCGGGTATTAAAAATTTTAATACCCGCTTTAATTATAGTATCGCTTATAAGGTGAAAATCGCGTTAATTTTATAACAAATTTCTTGACAAAAGCGGATACTTTTGTATAATTATTTTTGGCTAAATAGAAGTATAATCGGAGGATCACCCCCATGAGAGGAATGGAGACCGGCAAAACCAGGATAAGGCACGAGGTTTTCACTGAAATCGCGCGCATGGCATACGAGGGAGGAGACTACGCGCAGAGGCTTGAAGAGCTTCCGTACAAGATCTGTCCGGGCGACCCGGATGAGATCGGCCCATTCAGAAACAATCTGCTCATCGAGCGTGCCGTTGTCGGCGAAAGGCTGCGCCTTGCAATGGGTCTGCCGATGCGCAAGCTCGGCGTGCACAACAACATTTCCGACAGCGTCGAGGAGACCGTCATTGCCGAGAAATATTACGAGCCGCCGCTTATAAACGTCATCAAATTTGCATGTAACCGCTGCCCGGATAACATCATCAAGGTCACAAACGGCTGCCAGGGCTGTATCGAGCACCCCTGCATCGAGATCTGCCCCAAAAAGGCCATCAGCAAGGTCAACGGCCACGCGCATATCGACACCGACAAGTGCGTGCGCTGCGGCAGATGTATGGACGCGTGCTCATTCTCGGCGATCATCCGTCAGGAGCGCCCATGCAAGAAGGCCTGCGGCATTGCGGCCATCGGCAAGGACGAGCTCGGCCGCGCGGCGATAGATTATAAAAAATGCACCTCCTGCGGACAGTGCCTTGTAAACTGCCCGTTCGGTGCGATAAGCGATAAAAGCCAAATCTTCCAGACCATCATGGCAATAAAAAGCGGCGTGCCCGTCTATGTTGTGCTCGCGCCGGCCTTCGTCGGCCAGTTCGGCCCGGATGCTACACCCGAAAAGATGACCGCATCCTTCAAGCGCCTGGGCTTCACCGACGTTTACGAGGCCGCCATCGGCGCGGATCTGTGCGTCATCGAGGAGGCCGCCGACTTCCTTGAGGAGGTCCCGTCCAAGCACCGCTTCATGGTCACCTCCTGCTGTCCCTCGTGGAGCGACATGGTCAAAAAAATGTTCCCCGACATGGCCGAGAACATATCCGTCGCGATGACGCCCATGGTGCTCACCGCGCGCTTTGTAAAGAAAACTCACCCAGGCTGCAAGGTCGTTTTCGTCGGCCCCTGCGACGCGAAGAAGCTCGAGGCCAGCCGCCGCACCGTGCGCAGCGATGTTGACTTCGTCCTCACCTTTGAGGAGGTGCTCGGTATGTTCGCCGCCAAGGGCGTGGACAAGGAGTGCATCCCGGCCGAGGAGGCGCAGACGCTCTCCCAGGCAGGCTCGGACGCGCGCAAGTTCGCCGTTTCCGGCGGCGTTGCGCAGGCGGTCATCAACGCTATCAAGTCCATCGACCCGACGCGCGAGGTCAAGATCGCAAAGGCCACCGGCCTGCACGAGTGCCGCAAGCTGCTGATGATGGCCCGCGACGGCAAGTACGACGGCTACCTTCTCGAGGGTATGGCGTGCCCCGGCGGCTGCGTCGCCGGCGCCGGCACGCTCCAGCCGATCGACAAGTCCACTCGCGCGGTCGCAAAATTCGCCGACTGCGCCGAGTACAGCTGCGCTTACGATACGCAGTATAAGGACTTCCTACCTCTCATCGAAGAAAAGACTGTTTAGTGGCGAATTGACGCAGCTACCGATACATATATCTCCGGTTGCCCGGTTCGGAACAATGAAGGAAACCGTGGGTGCTACGCGTAACATAAGTGCGCTGCTGAGTTTTGCGGTGGCCCGGTTCGGGACTGCGGAGGAAACCGTAGGTGCTACGCGTAACATGAGTGCGCTGCTGAGTTTTGCGGCAGCCCGGTTCGGGACTGCGGAGGAAACCGTAGGTGCTACGCAACCCGGTAGTCCAAGGTATGTTTTGCGGCAGCCCGGTTCGCGGGCGCAGTGGAAACCGTAGCGTTTCGCGTGACATGAATGCGGTATAGGGTCTTGTTACCCTGTATTAAAGGAGCAGGTAAAATAAAAACTGCATCGCACTGTTGTAGTGCGATGCAGTTTTTTAGATAAGTTTGTTTAGTATGGAGACAACAGAGGAATACGCTTTCACGCAAACTCCTCTTTCAGAATCTCCGCAAACTCCTCGATATAATACCCGGAATTGTCCTTCTTCCAGAATACGCAGTAGGTCTTGGTCACCGGTTCGCCTCTTCTCACCAGCGGGATACGCTTCACGGCGGAATCAAACCACATCTGCTCTCCGATCACGTCCACCGGCAGATAGCCCTGTCCGGTGATGATCATCAGCCGCGCTTCTTGCAGAGAATCCGCAAACCGGTAATCACCGTGCAGACCAAGACCTTGGGATATTTTTCGGAAAACCTTGCAATGGCCTCCGAAAATTCGCCGCCGTGGTAGCCCTTATAGCAGCCCAGACGAAACGTGTAGCTGTCATCCGCATCCAGCCGCTTTGTCTCGCGGATAAGCTGCTCCAGATCACTGCGGATGATAATGCTCTTGCGGTAAAAGTGCTCCCCGGCAGGCGTGAGACTAATTGATTGAAAAGCAGCAGAAAACTATAATAGAGGCAAGAAAATCAAGAAGGACATCATCAAGGCTGACAGTACCATGTTGAAATTCTGGATTTTCACGCAGGTGCTTATCACCATCGTTCTCTGTCAGAGGACTGCTCATTTATACTAAGCTGCCGGAATGAACAAGAAATAAATAAGATGCATAAAGCCCACTGGCGTATTGAGTTAATACTCGGTATACCGGTGGACATTTTTTGCAGTTTTTCCACGGTTATTGGAACACGAGAACACGTTGGAACACCAAATTCCCATCTCACTATATAATACATACTTTTATATATCCTAAATTTTTGAGAAATCATACAGTGTAATAGCTTTTTTCGTGTTCCGAATTTGGATGTCATAACGATGGGGTGAATTCTTCGGCAGTGAGTGAGGGAGATACAGCAAAGAGCTTCCCTCGGAAGGAGCCGAAGGGTTATGACATACAATCAGAGAGAACAGATTAAAAAGCTGCGTGCTGCCGGGAATGGTTATGGGGAGATCGCCCAGACGCCTGGCATATCAGCAAATACGGTAAAGTCCTTCTGCCGCAGGAATGCTATTACATAGTCTCTGCTGCTTTTTTGCACGACATTCATGCACACCAGGAGGCAGAAAACAGCAGTAAAAAAGCTCCCTCAAAAAGCCAAGATTTGGAGCAAAAGTTCCTCCCACGTGTTCACCGACAGGCTTTTCATGCTTTTTCCGTGGCTTTGGAGACGGGTGCTTGCGTTTCTTTTCCATACGCTTTTGTGACCTTACGGGTTTCTCTTTTGGCTTTTTCTGACCACCTTCCGCAGTCGGCAGGCTCTTCCCGCACTCCATGCAGAAAGAAGCGACGCCATCAGCAAGATCGGCGCCGCAATAGGGACAATATTTCATATTCAGCACTCCTTTGGGCAGTATTCGGCATTCATGCCGGGTTTCACGACCCATTGATGGACGATACGATTATACCACAGCGTCTTTTTCGTGTCATCGGCGCAAACCCTGCCATTTAGTCTGCCATTTCGTGAGACATTTTGTATTCCTCAATAGCCGGGAGCGGAAAAATCGTATATATTTATTTTGCGCAGCGGGGCTCATCTTCCCCGCCGCCGCAGCTTCTGTGCCTGCTTCCTTAAAGCGGAGTGCTTATTCCGGTGGAAATCAGATCTGCCACACGATATAATGAATTTACAAGCATACTTTGTGTGCAATACACGCAATGAACGGCGATTTTTGTTGTCTATATAGGTGAAAGGCCTTTACGCAGAGAGAAGGGAGGGCGCAATGAGAGACCATGAGATCATAGAATTGTACTGGGCGCGTAACGAGAGCGCGATTGCCGCCACCGCAGAAAAGTACGGGAGCTACTGCCACACGATTGCATATAACATACTGCGTAACAAAGAGGATGCGGAGGAATGTGCCAACG